>Ga0310823_100429_pt1 | contig 30811 bp, 32 predicted proteins | sample P4_ome_3_FD_201316 | JGI IMG/M metagenome (GOLD analysis project Ga0310823, IMG submission 201316) | Sorghum-adapted microbial communities from Joint BioEnergy Institute, Emeryville, California, United States - P4_Day56_Rep3 | ecosystem: Engineered > Bioreactor > SSF (Solid state fermentation) >...
GCGTGGACCCAGCCCGCGTTCTCGTGCCCGATCACGTACGGCAGCCGCGGGTTCATCGCCGCGGCCCATTGCCCTTCCAGGATGTGCAGATCGGTGCGGCACACCCCGGCCCCGCCGACCTTGACGATCACGTCCAACGGGCCCTGGATCTCCGGCTCCGGGATGTCGTCGATCTTCGGGTCGGTGTGGTAGTCGTGCACCCGGACGGCCTTCACCCGCGCACCTCCTCGTGGCGTCGTTGCCTCCCCCCGATTCACGCTCCGTGCGTGGACGATCTCAAGGCCGCCGATTCCGCGGAGCGAGAAAACGGACATCGCGCCCCGCCATGAGGAGAGGTTGTTACCGGCGAGTAGCCTCGTGGCGGTGACGACAGAGCCGAGCTGGGTCGCCGCGACGATGCAGCAGACGGTCCCGTGGGTGGGCACGGCCGGGATCGAGTTCGTCGAGGTGACCCCCGACCGGGTGGTCGTGCGCCTCCCGGACGACCCCGCGCTGCGCAACCACGTCGGCGGCCCGCACGCCGCGATGATCTTCGGCCTCGGCGAGACCGCGTCGGGCGCCGTCACGCTGGCCGCGTTCGCCCCGGCCCTGGAGCGCGCGACCCCGCTGCCGGTCCGGTCCGAGATCGCCTACCGGCGTGTCGCCCGCGGGACGTTGACGGCGGTCGCGCAGCCGGCCCGTCCGGCCGGGGAAGTCCTCGCCGAGCTCGAGGCGGGCAGCCGCCCCGAGTTCGACGTCCGCGTCACCGTCACCGACGCCGAGGGCGGGGAGACCACCCGCATGACGGTCGTCTGGACGCTGCGCCCGCACCGGTAGGGACAGCGACCCGCGCGCGGACACCCCAGGAGGACTACCGTCCCGCAAGTGCGCGTCGTGATCGCAGGTGGACACGGGAAGATCGGGTTGCGGCTGGCGGCCCTCCTCGCGGGGCGCGGTGACCGGGTGACCGGGGTGGTGCGCAACCCGGACCACGGCCCCGACCTCGAACAGGCGGGCGCGACGGCCGCCGTGCTCGACCTGGAGGCGGCGCGCGCCGACGAGCTCGCCGCCGTGGTCGAGGGCGCCGACGCCGTCGTGTTCGCCGCCGGCGCCGGGCCGGGCAGCGGGGCCGCCCGCAAGGACACCGTCGACCGGGCGGCCGCCGTGCTGCTGGCCGACGCGGCGCGGATCGCGGGCGTGCGCCGCTACCTGCTGGTCTCCTCGATGGGCGTGGACGATCCGCCCGCACCGGATCGGGGCGAGGTCTGGGCGGCCTACATCGCCGCCAAGAAGGCGTCCGAGGAGGCGATCCGGGCGGCCGACCACCTCGATTGGACGATCCTGCGGCCGGGCTCCCTCACCGACGACCCGGGCGTCGGCAAGGTGCTGCTCGCCCCGCCGCCGGTGCCGCCGGGCAGCGTCACCCGCGACGACACGGCGGCCGTGCTGGCCGGGCTGCTGGACCACCCCGGCAGCGCGGGCAAGATCCTGGAACTGCGGGAAGGGACGACCGACGTGCTCGAGGCCGTGGCGGGGGTGTCGTGATGGCGGACGTTGACGTCATCGTGCTGGGCGGTGGCCCGACGGGGGAGAACGTCGCCGACTACGCCGTCCGCGCCGGCCTCTCGGCGCTGATCGTCGAGTCGGAGCTGCTCGGCGGGGAGTGCTCGTACTGGGCCTGCATCCCGTCGAAGGCGCTGCTGCGGACCGGGCACGCGGTGGCGGCGCTGCGGCGGTTGCCCGGGACGACGGCCGAGTTCGACCCGCAGGCGGTGCTCGCGCGCCGCGACTCGTTCACCGGCGGCTGGAACGACGAGGGCCAGGTCGAGTGGGCCACCGGTGCCGGCATCCGGGTGCTGCGCGGGACGGGCCGGATCGTCGGCGAGCGCACCGTCGAGGTCGACGGCCCCGCGGGCCGGGAGACGCTCGTCGCCCGCCGGGCCGTCGTGGTGTGCACCGGCAGCGTGCCGACCACCCCCGCAGTCCCCGGCCTGGACGGCGTGCGCACGTGGGGCTCCCGCGACGCCACGTCGGCCAAGGAGATCCCGCCCCGGCTGGGCGTGCTCGGCGGCGGCGTCGTCGGCTGCGAGATGGCGCAGGCGTTCCAGCGGCTCGGCTCGCAGGTCGTGCTCCTGCAGCGCGGCCCGCGGCTGCTGCCCGCGATGGAGCCGTTCGCGGGGGAGCGGGTGGCCGCGGCGCTGCGCGAGGAGGGCGTCGACGTGCGCCTGCAGCACGCGCTCGAGTCGGTGGCTGCCGCGGGCGACCAGGTCGAGCTGCGCACGAGCGACGGCCCGGTCGTCGTCGACGAGCTGCTCGTGGCCACCGGGCGCAGGCCGAACACGGCCTCGATCGGGGTGGAGGCGGTGGGCCTCGAGCCGGGGAAGCCGCTCGCCGTGGACGACACCGGGCTGGTCGAGGGGGTGGCGGGCGAGTGGCTCTACGCTGCGGGCGACGTCACCGGCCGGAAGCTGCTCACCCACCAGGGCAAGTACGAGGCCCGGATCGTCGGCGCGGCGATCGGCGCCCGCGCGTCGGGCGAGGAGCTCGACACCGGGCCGTGGGGCGAGCACGTCAGCACGGCCGACCACCGAGCGGTGCCGCAGGTGGTCTTCACCGACCCCGAGGTCGCCGCGGTGGGGCGGACCGAGGCCCAGGCTCGTTCCGAGGGCATCGACGTGCGGGTGGTCGACCTGCCGATCGCCGTCGCGGGGTCGTCGCTGCAGGCCGACGGCTACGACGGGGCGGCGCGCATGGTCGTCGACACCGCCCGCGGGGTTCTCGTCGGTGTGACGTTCGTGGGTCAGGACGTGGCCGAGATGATCCACGCCGCGACGATCGCGATCGTCGGCGAGGTGCCGTTGCAGCGGCTCTGGCACGCCGTGCCCGCGTTCCCGACGATGAGCGAGGTGTGGCTGCGCCTGCTGGAGGCGTACCGGGCGGAGGCGTGAGCGCGGCTCACGCCGACTGGGAGAGGGCGGCCGCGATGCCCAGGGTGGCGGCCATGACCGCCACCTCGACCCCGGCCCATCGCAGCACCGGCGTGCGCCCGGCGGCGAGCCTGCGCCGGGCGGTCCAGCCGAGGAGCCCGAGCAGCACGAGGCAGACCGCCTTCGCGATCACGAGCGCGCCGTAGCTCGTGGTCACGAGCTCGTCCCACGATCCGAGCCGGATGAGTGCCGTGACCACGCCCGTCACCGCGACCGCGCCGAGGCACCAGCCGGCGAGGCGGGAGAAGCGGGGCAGGACGGGCTCGAGCAGCGCGCGGTGGCGCGCCACGAGCACGAGCACGACCGCGAGCCCGCCCACCCAGAGCGCGGCCCCGACCACGTGCACGCCGATCGACATGATCGCGAGCTGGTGGTCGGGGTGGGTGCCCGCGTGGCCGGTGACGGCGGGGGTGACCAGGCCGAGCAGCGCGGCCACCATCGGCACCCGCGCCTGGACGCGCGTGGGGTCGCGCATCCGCACGACCGCGCAGGCGATGAGCGCCGCGACGCAGATCGCGGTGAGCACCAGGCCGCGCCCGCCGGCGAGCCGGGTGACGAAGCTGCCGATCTCCCCGGCGTCCAGCTGCCCGAGCGGCCTGCCGAACGCGTCGGCGGCGCGGAACATGGTGCCGACGAGCACGAGCACCAGCCAGGCGCCCGCCACGGCGACCAGCGCGCGGTCGGCGGTCGCCCGCACCTGCTGGCGGGGGCGCAGGGCCGAGCCGGGCAGGTGGCGGGGACCGGGCAGCAGCAGGGCGACCAGGGTGAGACCGACGCACGCGACGCCCGCGACGTCCATCCCGGACCTGGTGACCGACGAGCCGAGCAGCACCGGCAGCGACGTGCGCGCCAGCGCCCCGGTGAGCACGCTCGCCGCGAGGGCGGCGGCGACCACGAGGCCCGCCCACCCGACCGGCCGGAGCCGGTCGAGCGGACGCGCTCCCGCGGTCGGCGGGGTCACGACCGACCCAGCCGCAGCGCCGCGACGACCCCGCCGCCGACGAGGACGACGGCGCCGAGGATCCAGGGCCAGATCGGCGTGCCACCGTTCTCGCCGCCGGCACCGCCACCCTCGGCCGGCGGCGCGGCGGCGGGCGCCGGTTCGGACGCGGGGGCCGACGCGGGCGCCTCGGCGCCCGCCCCCGGCCCGGGGGTCGTGAGCGTGAACGACACCTCGCCGGAGACGGGGTGACCGTCCGCCGACACGACCCGATAGCCGATCTTGTACTGCCCGGCGGGTCCGAGGGGGAGGAGGGCGGTCGAGATCGTGCCGCCCTCGGCGCCCACGTCGCCGGTCTCGTAGTGCGCGCCGTCCGGGCCCACGACGGTGATCGTGCTGAACTCCGCCGACATCTCCTCGTTGAACGTCAGCGCGACGTGCTGCGGAGCGGTGTCGAGGCTCGCCCCGTCGGGGGGATCGCTGCTCTGCAGGCGGGTGTGCGCGAGCGCGGGGGCGGCCCCGAGCAGCAGCGCGAGCCCTGCGACCAGGGCGACGGCGGCGGCGCGCAGCAGGCGGGCGGTCATCGGGAGGCCTCCGTGGTTCGACGGGAACGGGCCAGCGCGCCGATCCCGACCCCGAGCCCCAGCGCCCCGACCAGCAGACCGCTGCCGGCGAGCCAGCGGGCGGTCGGGTCGGACGCGGCGCCCGGGTCGCTCGGGGCCGCCGCGGCGGCGGCGACGTGGGCGTGGTCCGCGCCGTCGGCCGGGGTCAGGGTGACCACCGGGGCGGGCCGTTCGGGCTCGGAGCCGTCGGCGGTGGGCGGCTGGTCCCACGCGACGACCTCGCCGTCGTCGTAGGTCTGCACGGCGGGCAGCACGAGCCGGTCGGTGTCGGTCGGGAGCGGGCCGAGCGACAGCGGGAAGTCGGCGAACTCGCCGGGACCGATCCGGACGCCGGGGTCGGCGCGCCAGGTCACGGTGCGGACGGCCTCAGTGATGGTCCGCCCGTGCACCTCGATCGGCGGGTCGAGCGGCTCCTTGGTGACGGTCGCGGTCCAGCCGGGGCGCGGGGTCGTGCGGACCGAGGTGATCGGGTGGTCGGCGGGCAGCGTGACCTGCAGGGCCACCGTGCCCGCCGTCTCGCTCTCGGTGGGGACGCGCAGGGCGATGACGGCGTAGCTGCCCTGCTCGGCGGTTGCGGGCTGGGCGGTCACGTGCGCGAACGCGGGGCTCGCGCCGGCGAGGGTGACCGCGGCTGCGGCCACGAGGGCGGCGCCGGCGCGCAGGGCGTACCGGCGGGGGGACGAAGGCATGGATGCTCTCCGAAGGGGTCGGTGACGTGCGGGAACGGTGTCAGCACGGCACCGGGGGACCCCGGCGGGAACGCGCGAGTGCGAAGGCCTGGGCCAGCCGCGCGGGCACGGCGGGCCCCGCGACCGCGAGCGTCGGGAGCGGCCGGTCGGCCGGGGGCGGCGTGAGCCGGCGCGGCAGGATGCGCCGCAACGCCGCGGCCAGCGCCGCGGCGCCGCGGTCGGCGTGGCGCAGCGCGAGCGCCGTCACGACCGTGGTGACGGCGTGCATGGCGACCATCGCCGGGCCCGGGTGGGACGGGTGCAGCAGCTCGAGCGCCGTGTGCAGCGCGACCTGCCCGCCCGCGAGCACCGCGAGCGTCGACACGAGGCCGGTGCAGCGGCTCGCCGGCCCGGTGGAGGCCCAGGCGAGCAGGGGCAGCACCGGCACGAGCACCGCCAGGTCGGGGAGCGCGCCCCCGCCCGCCGCGTGCCCGACGGCCGTGAGCAGCGCGCTCAACCCGGCCAGGACGGCGCCCCGGAGCACACCACCACCCGGACCGCTCATCACGGGGGACGACCGTAGCCGCAGCGTGACCCGGGGCAGTCGGCGCACCCTTTCGGGTGAACGCGGCGCGACTCCACACACCCCGAGCACACCCGTGGTCGGTGCCGTCGCCCGGGGCGGGCTCGGCAAGCGCCTGGTTGCGCCTCAGCCCTGCACGCCGAGGTGGTTCAGCAGCGCGACCTCGAGCCGGTCCAGCTCGGCGCCGATGGAGCGGTAGGCGGTGCGCCGGCGCGGGCCGGGCATCTGCTCGGCGGCGCGCACGGCGACGGCGAGGTCGGCGAGGCGGGGGCGGGTGTCGGCGGCGAAGCGCCGCGCCGCGTCCGTGCCGTGCGCCTCGTCGCCGGACTCGATCTTGTCGAGCGCCTCCGCCATCCGGGAGATGCGGGCGTGCAGCGCGCCGCCCGGCCCCGAGTAGGCGGCCAGCTGGCCGGGTTCCACGCCGAGGCGGGCGGCTCGGTAGGCGTCCCAGCGGCTGCGCGCGACCGTGGCGGCGGCGAGCGCGTACGGCGCGAGCAGCGGCGCGACCGCCTTGCCGATGCCGATCATGCGCTTCGCCCGCGCCGGGGTCAGCGGCTTGCGGGTACGGGTGGCAGCCCCGATGGCATCGCCCGCTTCGGGCGCCGACCGGCGTCGCAGCAGCCCCATCCGCTCGCCCCTCCTCGTGCCCTGTGGTGATCGAAGCCTAGTGGCGCGCGCCCGTCGCGGCGGGGCGCGGCGCGCACCGATGTGGTGAGGCGTACCCCGCGCGACGGCCGATTCTGCGCCGGTTGTCGGCACCGGTCACTACCCTTTCGTACGTGACGGCGATCGAGAACCGGTTCCCCGCGGTGGAGCCCACCAGCGGGCGACCGGTCCTCGACGGCGCGGCCACCACCCGCTGTCGCCGTCGGATCCACCTCGACCACGACCCGGAGGCGGCGTCGTCGCCCCGCGCGATGCCGGACCCCGCGCTCGAGCAGCGCCGCGCCGACGCCGCGGCCCACCGCGAGCGCATCGGCGCCCGGCTGGCCGCCGACCTCACCGACGACTGGTGCGAGATCCCGGCCGACCTCCCCGTGGCCGAGCGGGTCGAGGCCACCGCGAAGGCGGTCGCCGCGGGCGCCCGGCTGATCTGGCGGGCGGCGCTGCCCACCGACCGCGCGGCGGGCCGGCGGGGGAGCCCCGAGCTGCTGGTCCGGGTGCTCGGCGGCGGGTACGTGCCGGTCATCGTCGTGCACCACCGCATCACCGACCCGGGCACCGGGGCTCTCACCACGACGCTCGACCGCCCCTGGCCGCAGCACGCCGCCCTCGACGAGCGGCGCAAGGTGCGCTCGCAGCCGCGCGACCTGCTGCGCCTGGCCCACCTCAACCGGATGCTGCACGCCGCGGGCTGGGCGGCGGCGCCCCACCTCAAGCACGGCGACCACGGCGGCGTCATCGGCCTCGACGCAGACGTCGTCGTGTGGCACGACCTGCGCGCGGGCCACTGGCCCGGCGGCCGCTCCACCCTGGCAGAGTACGACGCCCGGTTCGCCGACCGCATGGCCGTGGCCACCGCGGCCGCCACCGGGGCGCCCGCGCTCGCCGAGCCGAGCCGCATCACCGAGTGCAGGCGCTGCCCGTGGTGGCCCACCTGCGAGGCGGCGCTCGAGCGGGCCGAGGACGTGAGCCTCGTGGTCCGCGGGGAGCTGGCGGGCGTTCTGCGCGAGGTCGGCGTGGGCACGGTGAGCGCGCTGGCCGCGCTCGACCCCACCGCCGCACCCCCGGTGGACGTGCCCGGGCTGCCGTTCGCCGACCTCGTCGCGCTCGCGAGGGCGCGCAGGCGCGGGCTCGCGGTCGTGCGGCGGGTGGCGGAGGTCGACGTGCCGCGGGCCGACATCGAGGTCGACGTCGACATGGAGAGCTTCGGCGAGGCGGGCGCGTACCTGTGGGGCGCCCTGCTGCGCCACCCGGGCGGGCGGCTGCCCGGCGACGAACCCGACGGCTACCGCGCGTTCGCCACCTGGGAGCCGGTGCCCACGCAGGACGAGGCGCGGTCGTTCGCCGAGTTCTGGACGTGGCTGTCCGCGGTGCGGGCCCGGGCCGCCGCGACGGGGCGCACCTTCGCCGCCTACTGCTACAACGAGCAGGCGGAGAATCGCTGGTTGCTCGCCTCGGCCACCCGGTTCGCGGGCCTGCCGGGCATCCCCACGGTGGGCGAGGTGGAGGAGTTCATCGCCCACCCCGGCTGGATCGACCTGTTCGCCGTGGTCAGCGAGTGGTTCCTGTGCGCGCACGGCAAGGGGCTCAAGCGCATCGCGCCCGCCGCGGGCTTCACCTGGCGCGACCCGGAGGCGGGCGGGGAGAACTCGATGCGCTGGTACCGGGGCGCCGTCGGCATGGACGGGGCGCCCCCCGACCCGCGGCAGCGGGAGCGGTTGCTGGCCTACAACGCCGACGACGTGCACGCCACCCAGGCCCTGCGGGAGTGGATGACCTCCCCCGCGGTGAAGCAGGTCCCGCTGGCGGCCGACCTGTAGCGCGGCTCGCCCGATTTCGTTTCCCCGGAATCAACGAAACCGTTCGGTGGGGGCCGGTGGAAGGTGATTCCCGGCGCTGTGGGAAAATGTTACGTTTTCGCGCACCGCGGGCTCGACTCCGGTCGGTGACCAGCACCGTTGACAGTGCCACCCGAACGGACCTACCTTGGCCCTAATGTAAAGCCATTCCTATACGCGTTGTAGTGTTCGCCTTCAGCGCAGAGCTGGGGACGCCCGCGGGGGGCCGATGAACGAAACGAAGGCCAAGGTCGTCGTCGACCACCTGTCGGTGACGCTCGGGGGCAACCACATCCTCGACGACATCGAGCTCTCCGTCGGTGAGCACGAGTTCGTGTGCATCATCGGCACGTCGGGCGGCGGCAAGACCACCCTGCTGCGGTCCGTGGCCGGCCTGCTGCCGCCCGCGGGTGGCACGGTGCTGCTCGACGGCGAGGAGATCACGGGCCCGACGCCCCGGATCTCGATGGTCTTCCAGCACTTCGGTCTCTTCCCGTGGAAGACGGTGCGGGCGAACGTCGAGTACGGGCTGCGCGTGCAGGGCCGCACCGGCTACACCGAGCGCGTCGACGAGCTGCTGAAGATCATGAATCTCAGCCACGCCCAGAACCGCTACCCCCACCAGCTCTCCGGCGGGATGAAGCAGCGGGTGGGCATCGCACGGGCGCTGTCCATGGAACCCGAGCTGCTGTTGCTCGACGAGCCGTTCAGCGCGGTCGACGCGATCACCCGCGAGGTGCTGCAGAACGAGGTGCTGCAGCTGTGGGAGCGCAACCCGAGCATGTCGGCGATGCTGATCACCCACGACGTCGACGAGGCGATCCTGATGGCCGACCGGGTCGTGGTGATCGCGGGCCCGCCGGGCCGGGTCGCGCTGGAGGTCCCCGTGTCCATCCCGCGGCCGCGCTCGGCCCGCTCGGTGCGCTCCCACGAGTCGTACGCCGACCTGCGGGAACAGCTGTGGAACGCCCTGCTCGTGGAGAAGGCATGAGCGCCGTGACCGAAGAGCCCGGGACGGGCAGGCCGGCCGCGCAGTCGCGGTCCAGGCAGATGCGCGGCGTCCAGCGCCCGCTGTCGCCGACCGCGAAGTGGACGCTGCGGCTCACGTCGCTCGTCGCGATCGTCGTGGCGTGGGAGCTGTACGGCAGGTCGGTCAACCCGGTGCTGCTGTCGTCCCCGAGCGCGATCGTCAGCGCGTTCTTCGAGATGATCGCCGACGGCACGCTGCCGAAGGCGATGCAGGAGAGCCTCGTCGTGCTGGGCGTCGGTTCGCTGATCGGCGTCACCGCCGGGCTGGTGATCGGCCTCGCGGCCGGCCGCAACCAGATCATCGCGGCGCTGATCGAACTGCCGCTCAACGCCCTCTACGCCACCCCGACCGTCGCCCTGATCCCCGTGATCGTGGTGTGGTTCGGGTTCGGGCCCACCGCCAAGACGGTGGTGGTGCTCCTGTTCGTGCTCTTCCCCGTGCTGATCAACACCATGCGCGGGGTGCAGGAGGTCGATCGCGAGCTCGTCGAGGTGGCGCGCTCGTTCTGCTCCGGCGAACGCCGGATGTGGTTCGACCTCATCCTCCCGTCGGCGCTCCCCTACGTGGTCACGGGCCTGCGGCTCGCGATCGGGCGGGCGCTGATCGGGGTGATCGTGGCCGAGTTCTTCACGGCATTCGCGGGTCTCGGGTACCTGATCGTCACCAACGCCAACAGCTTCCGGACCGACCGCACGTTCGTGCCCATCCTCGTGATCGCGGTACTGGGCGTGGTCCTCACCGCGCTGCTCGAGGTGATCGAGCGCCGCGTCGTGCGTTGGTCGGCGAGAGACTGAGAGGTCTTGATGTCTTCACGATCGCGCAAGTTGCTCGCCGCTGCCCTCGTCGCGGTGTCCACGCTGGTCGCCGGGTGCGGGGCGCTCGACGAGGAGGCCGAGGCGGCGTCCGGTCGCTCCTCCGTGCTCCGGGTCGGCCTGCCGACGGGCGTCACGAGCTTCGCCAACGCCGACATCGTCGTCGCGCAGCAGAAGGGCTTCCTGGCCGACTACGGGGTCGCGGTCGACATCGAGAACCTGCGCTCCGGCGTCTCGGTCGTGCAGGCGGTCGAGGAGGGCGAGCTCGACGTCGGCGCCGCCAGCATCGAGCCGGTGATCAACGCCGTCGCCAGCGGGAGCGACCTCGTCATCATCGGCGCCTACAGCGACCGCCTCGCCGTCGCCGCGGTCACCCCGAGGGAGATCCTCACCCCGGCCGACCTGCGCGGGCGCCCGCTCGGAGTGCAGGAGGTCGGCGCCTTCCGCGAGGTCATGACCCGCCTCGTGCTCCAGCAGGCCGGCCTCACGCGGAACGACGTGCAGTACGTGCCGGTGGAGGCGCAGTCCTACCTCGCGGCGCTGGTCGACGGCCGCATCCAGTCGGCGATCCTGCAGACCGAGCAGGCGGTCGCGGCAGCCCACGCCTACGGCAACCTGCACGTGCTGTCGAACCTGTTCGACATCGTCCCGAACTACCACTACGGCACGTTCTTCGTGAAGCGGTCGTGGCTGGAGGAGAACCGGGAGCGGGCCGAGCGGCTGATGACGGCCATCACCAAGACGCACCGGTTCATGTACGACAACAAGGCCGAGACGGTGCCGATCGTGGCCGACGCCACCGGCTTCGACGACCTGATCATCTCCGAGGCCTACGACATCCTCCTGCGCGACCGGCAGGTCTTCCCGCTCAACACCGGCCTCGACCCCGACCGCATCCAGAACACGATCGACACGATGGACCAGCTGGGGATCCTCGAGAACGGCGCGCCGCCGCTCGACCGGCTCCTCGACACCGGCCCGGCCACCGCTGCGATCAAGCAGCTGGGCGAGCGCGCGGGCAGCAGGCGCTGAGCGCGCGGGCACCACCGCCGGGAAGCACGTGCGACCACACCCGGCCGCTGTAGCCGGGATGTGGAAGACCGTTCCACCGGCGGTGGTGCCCGCGGATCGTTCCGGCCGTGGTCCCGCGGTCCCGGCACCTGCCGGGGTGCGCGACCTGATCGACCGCGCCCGCGCCGCGCCGCTCGACGTGCCGTCGCTCGCCCGGAGCGCCCACGTCTTCCGGATCCCACTTCAACCGCTCGTTCCAGGCCGCGTTCGGCGAGAGGCCCCACCGGTACCCGCTGCGCAGGGGATGGAGCGGGCGAAGGCGCTGCTGCGCGCGGGTGACCTGCCGGTCACCGAGGTCTGCCGCGCCGTCGGGTTCACGAGCCCTGGCCCGTTCACGCCCGGTTCCGCCGGTTCGTCGGCGAGAGCCCCGCGGCCCACCGGGTTCGGGCCGGCCGCGACGGGCTCGCCGCCATCCCCTCGTGCCTCGTCCGCCGCCACACCCGCCCCGCGGGTTGAGCGGTTCTGGAGAAGCTCCTCCGCGGGCCGCGCCCCTGGCGTCCCCCCGCACGGAGACCGTGACCTCGGCGGACGGGACCACCACCGCCTTCGACCGGATCGGCCGGGGCCGCCCTCGTGCTCGTGGCGGGTGCCTGGTGCGACCGCGCCGTTGACGCGCGAGCGCGGCCGGCCTCGGCGCGCACCTCACCGTGCTCGACCACGACCGGCGCGGCGATGCGCTCGAGCTGTTGCTGACGGTGGTGGGCTTCTCGGCCGAGGGGATCGAGGGCATGCGGCGCTCGCCCTACCGGGCGCGGGGCGAGCCGATCGCGCCGACGCCGGCGTACGACGCCGCGGTGATGGGGGACGGGAGCATCCCGCGGGAGCGGTTCGCCGCGATCGCCGCCCCGACGTCGGTGCTCACCGGCGGCGCGAGCCCTGGCCGGATGCGAGCCGCCGGCGAGGCGACGCGGCGGCGATCCCGGCGCGGTGCACCGCGGGCCGCCCGGGCTGGCGCCCGACGTCGACCCGGACGCGCCGGCCGCGGCGGCCCGGGAGCGGGCGGCCCGACGCTCGGCGGCCGTGATCACCGGGTTCGCGCTGGTCTGCCTGAACGTCCTCGACCTCGACGAGGCCGAGCGGTTCTCCGTCGACGTCCTCGGTTCCGAGGTCGGCATCGAATGAGGAGGTGGACGTCTTCCGATGGCTGACCGTGCACCCGTCGGGCCGGCCCGGGACGCCGATGAAGCTGGTCGTGCCGGAGCCACCGGCGGTCGAGGAGCCGATCGCCGGCAGCTGCGCAGCCTCCTCGCGCGGGGCCAGCTCGGGATCGGCGCCCTCGAGACCGACGACTGCCGGGCGGCGTACGAGCGGCTGAAGGCGCGCGGCGTCGAGTTCATCGAGGAGCCGGAGGAGCGGTTCCACGGGGTCGACGCCGGCGTTCCGCGACCCCATCGGCAACCACTGGCGCCCTGACACAACCGCGGCGGCTCGACGAGATCCGAGGGGCCATCGGCTGATCCGGCGTGTTGAAGATCATTATGGAGCCTGATGATGTAGCGTCATGCTGTAACGACGTTCCAGCAAGGGGTTCCAGTGTCCACACGCACCCGAGCCGCGCGCGCCGAGCGCGCCATGGCGACGCGACAGCGCATCGTGGCAGCCGCGATGCCGCTGTTCGTGCGCGACGGGTACGTGGAGACGACGATGGCGGGCATCGCCCGCGCGGCGGGTGTTGCGGTTCAGACGCTCTACCTGTCCTTCGGCAGCAAGGCGGCCGTCCTGGAGGCCGCGCTCGCCTCGGTCTCCGACGACCAGCCGAACGAGTGGCTCGCGCACGTGCGGGCCGAGCCGGACGGCCCGGCGGCGCTGCGCCGCTACGTCGACCAGGCCGCGCAGCAGGTCGAGCGGCGGTTCCCCCTCGACGCGGCGCTGCGGGCCGCCGCGGCCGACCCCGAGCCCGCCGAGCTGCTCGAACGTTCCCGGCAGGCCGAGCTCGCGGTGCACGCGCAGGCGGTGGACGAGCTCGCCGAGAAGCCGGGGTTCACCACCCGGATCTCGCTGCAGCGCGCCACGGAGATCGTGGCCACCGTGCTGTCCCACGAGACGTACGGCCTCCTCGTCGGCACGCACGGCTGGCCCGCCCAGGACTGGACGGACTGGGTCACCCGCCACCTGGAGGCCGACCTCTTCCCGGAGTAGCGCGGATCGTCGGGGGACCGCGCCACACTGGGGGGCATGGCCATCGTCCGTTCCGTCGTCGACGCGCCCGCACCGATCGGCGCGCTCACCCTCGGCGTCACGCCCGCGGGGCTCGCGCTCGTCGCGTTCGGCCGTCGCCCCGAGGCGGTGGAGCGGGCGGGCCGGCGGCTGGGCGTGCCGGTCGTGGACGGGGAGGGCGGTGCGGCGGCGCAGCAGCTCGCGGAGTACCTGGCGGGCGAGCGGCGGCGGTTCGACGTGCCGCTCGACTGGTCGCTCACCTCGGGGTCGCAGCGCACCGTGCTGCAGACGCTGCGCGACACCGTGCCCTACGGCGCCACCGTCACCTACGGCGAGCTCGCGGACCGCAGCGGGCTGGGCACGGCGTACACGGCGGCGCGCGGCGTCGGTTCGATCATGGGCTCGAACCCGATCCCGGTGGTCGTCCCCTGCCACCGGGTGCTCGGATCCGACTCGCTCGGCGGCTTCGGCGGCGGCCTCGCCGTCAAGGAGTGGCTGCTGGCGCTGGAGGGCGTCCTCACGCCCGCACTCGACTTCGGGTAGCCCGGCGAGGTAGGTACGACGTGTGACGGACAGCGTTGTCGAACTCGACGTCTTCGATCCCCGCACGTTCGCGCGCGGTGTGCCCCACGAGGCGCTGCGCGTGCTGCGCGACACCGACCCGGTGAGCTGGCAGCCCGAGCCCGAGGTCGGGATCTGGCCTGCGGGGCCCGGATTCTGGGCGATCACCCGCTACGACGACGTCAAGCACGTGCTGCGCACGCCGCAGGACTTCTCCTCCGCGCTCGGCGCCACCCAGATCCGTGACCCGGACCCGGACGACCTGCCGTTCCTGCGCCGGATGATCCTCAACATGGACCCGCCGGAGCAGCTGCGGCTGCGGCGGATCGTCACCGGCACGTTCACGCGCAGGCGCCTGGAGTCCTTCGCCGGCGTCGTGCGGGAGCGGGCGGCCGCGCTGCTGGGCGCCGTCGCCGGGCGCGGGCGCTGCGACCTGCCGCGCGAGGTCACCGACGACTTCCCGCTGCAGAACCTCTCCGACCTGCTCGGCGTGCCCGCCGCCGACCGGGCCCTGCTGCTGGAGTGGACCAACCGCGTCATCGGCTACCAGGACCCCGAGCACGCCCACGTCGTGCTCGACGAGCAGGGGCGCCCGGTCAACCCGCGTTCACCGGCGCAGCTCGCCGACATGTTCGCCTACGCGGAGGAGCTCGCCGAGCGCAAGCGCGCCGAGCCGGCCGACGACCTCATGACCGCGCTCGTCCAGGCCGAGGTCGACGGCCAGCGGCTCACCGACGCCGAGCTGAAGATGTTCTTCTTCCTGCTGGTGATCGCCGGCAACGACACGGTGCGCAGCGCGCTGCCCGGCAGCGTGCTCACGCTCGTGCAGAATCCCGACGCCTACCGGCAGCTGCGCGAGCACCCCGAGATCCTGCCGTCGGCGATCGAGGAGCTGCTGCGCGCGCACCCGCCGGTGCTCACGTTCCGGCGCACCGCCACCCGCGACGTCGAGATGCACGGCAAGCGGATCGCCCGGGGCGACAAGGTCGTCGTGTACCACGTGTCGGCCAACTTCGACGAGCGGCACTTCCCCGACCCGCACCGCGTCGACCTGACCCGCGAGCCCAACGACCACCTGTCGTTCGGGCAGGGCCCGCACCTGTGCCTCGGCGCGGCGTTCGCCCGGCTGCAGATGCGCGAGTTCTTCACCGAGTTCCTCCGGTTGCCGCAGGTTGAGCTGGACGGGGAGCCGCGTAGGCTGGTCTCGAACTTCATCAACGGCATCACACATCTCCCGCTGCGCTGGTAGCGGCGCGAACGGCCGACTCTGTGGGAAAGTTGAACCAACAGAGGACTCACCACGGCGGAGAAGATGGCAACGAGAACGGTCGCCGGTGTCGACGGACGCATGTGGACGGTGCGCCGCAAGATCGAGTGGTCGCTGCCGGCCACCGGCGACGACTTCGAACACGACGTCGACGGTGGGCGCGGGGCGGCGGTGCTCATCCTGTCGGCGCTGTTCGTGTTCTGGCTGATCATCATCGTGTGGCGGCCCGAGGGCGTGCACATCCCGTGGTTCCTGTACGCCGTCGGCATCGCCGTCGTGCTGTTCTTCCCGATCCGCTGGCTGCTGCGCCGGCCGTACACGATCGTCGCCGAGACCGCGGGCGGCTACGACCTGCCCGCGGAGCGCTGGACCGGCCTCGTGCGGGGCGGCTCGAAGGCGAAGGAGGAGGTCCGCATCGTCATCCGGCGGATCCGCACCCACGGCACGCCGGGCTACGCCGACAGCCCCCTGCAACCGGTGAACTGATGCCCGAGCTCCCCGAAGTCGAGGCGCTGGCCCACCACCTGCGGGAGCACGCGATCTACCGCCCGGTCGCGCGCGTCGACGTGGCGAGCATGAGCGCGGTCAAGACCTACGACCCGCCGCTGCAGGCGCTGGCGGGCCGGGTGGTCACGGGCGCGTCCCGCTACGGGAAGTTCCTGTCCGTCGAGTTCGCCGACCGGCCCGACGAGCCGCTGCACCTGATCACGCACCTGTCCCGCGCGGGGTGGCTGCGCTGGCACGACTCCGCGGGCGCCGCGCCGCCGAAGCCGGGGCGGGGGCCGCTCGCGCTGCGGGTGCACCTCGACTCCGTCGGCGGGCCGGGGTTCGACCTCACCGAGCAGGGCACCCAGAAGCGCCTCGCCGTCTACCTCGTGCCCGACCCGCAGCAGGTGCCGGGGATCGCCCGGCTCGGACCCGACGCGCTCGCCCTCACGAGGGACGAGTTCGCGGCCCTGCTCGACGGGCGCACCGAACGGATCAAGACCCTGATCACCGAGCAGCAGGTGATCGCCGGGATCGGCAACGCCTACAGCGACGAGATCCTGCACACCGCGCGCCTGTCGCCCTACGCGACGGCGGGCAGGCTGCCGGCCGACCGGGTCGACGAGCTCTACACCGCCATGCGCTCCGTGCTCACCGACGCCGTCGAGCGCTCGGTCGGGCAGGGCGCGGCGCAGCTCAAGGGGGAGAAGCGCTCCGGGCTGCGGGTGCACGGCCGGACCGGCCTGCCCTGTCCCGTCTGCGGCGACACCGTGCGGGAGGTCTCCTTCGCGAGCAAGTCCTTCCAGTACTGTCCCGCCTGCCAGACCGGCGGTAAGCCCCTTGCCGACCGGCGGCTCTCGCGCCTGGTGAGGTAGGAAGGTGGAACGTGGCTGAGCTGCTGGGCAGCTCCACGGCGCTGCTCGTCGCCGGTGGCGTCATCATCGTCATGGTCATCCTGCTGGTGTGGCTGATCCTCAAGAACCGGCGCAACACCTTCGCCACACCGCTGGAGCGGGCGACGTTCGCGACGCTGCACACGGTCGCGCTGGCGGCCCCCGCGCTGCGCGAGGGCCTCTCGCCGAACTCGGCCGCGATGGCGCTGCCGTACCTGCGGCAGCTGCTCGACACGTGCGCGCTCGCCATGACCGACAACCGCGGCACCACGCTCGCCTGGGACGGTGACGCCGACCAGCACGAACCGGACGTCCGCTCGCTGGCCGACCAGGTGATCTCCACCGGTCGCCAGCAGGTGCTGTCGCACACCGCGCTGTCGTGCGAGCACCCCAACTGCGCGGTCAGGGGCATCGTGGTGGTGCCGCTGGAGACCGACGGCTCCATCGTCGGCACCCTCGCCGCGCTCACCACGTCGACGGCGGGCCCGGTGCTGCTGCGCGCGTCGGCCGAGGTCGCCCGCTACGTGTCCAGCCAGCTGGAGCTCGCCGAGCTCGACGAGTCGCGGGCCCGGCTCAACCGCGCCGAGGTCAGGGCGCTGCGGGCCCAGATCTCGCCGCACTTCGTCTACAACGCGCTGACCACGATCGCGTCGTTCATCCGCACCGATCCGGTGCGCGCCCGCGAGCTGCTGCTGGAGTTCGCCGACTTCACCCGCTACTCGTTCCGCAGCGCGGGCGAGTTCACGACGCTGCAGGACGAGCTCACCAACATCGAGCGCTACGTGCGGCTGGAGAAGGCCCGCTTCGGCAACCGGCTCAACATCAAGCTGCAGATCGCGCCCGAGGTGCTGTCGGTCGTGCTGCCGTTCCTGTCGCTGCAGCCGCTGGTGGAGAACGCCGTGCGGCACGGGCTGGGCGGCAAGCCCAACGGCGGCACGATCACGATCACCGCGGAGAACGCGGGAGCGGAGTGCGTGATCATCGTCGAGGACGACGGCATCGGCATGGACCCCGCGCGGTTGCACGAGGACCTCGAGGACGCCCACCAGTCCGGGGCGCACGTCGGGCTCGGCAACGTCGACGACCGCATGCGCTCCACGTTCGGCGCCGACTTCGGCCTGGTCGTGGACACCGCGCCCGGGGAGGGCATGAAGATCACGCTGCGGGTGCCGAAGTTCCGCGCGGGCATCCGCGTCTGACCGCACTCGGCGGCGACTCGCGCGCACCCGACCCGCGGCTCGCGGTTCTGCGGCTTCACGATCTTGCGAGCGGCGCACAGCCGCGTAACGTGGCCGTATGGACGTGATCCGCCTCCCCGACCGGCTGGCCTCCCGCCTCCCCGGCCGCCTCGGCGACCGCAGCGACCGGCCGGTCGTGACGATGTTGCGGCTGCACGGCGTGATCACGGCGACCACCGGGCCCGTACCCCGGTCGGTGATCAACGCGCAGGCCATGGAGAAGCCGATCGAGCGGGCGTTCGCCCCGGACCGGCTGGCGGCGGTCGCGCTGCTGGTCAACTCGCCGGGAGGGGCGCCGACCCAGTCGGCGCTGGTGGCCGACCGCATCCGCGGTCTCGCCGCCGAGAAGGGCGTTCCGGTGCTCGCGTTCTGCGAGGACGTCGCCGCCTCCGGCGGCTACTGGCTCGCCTGCGCCGCCGACGAGATCTACGCGCACTCCACGTCGATCGTCGGCTCGATCGGGGTGATCAGCCACGGCTTCGGGCTGCACGGCCTGATCGATCGGATCGGCGTGCAGCGCAGGCTCTACACGGCGGGCGAGGCGAAGTCGCGGCTCGACCCGTTCCTGCCGGAGAAGCAGGAGGACGTCGAGTGGCTGCGCGGCCTGCAGGACGAGCTGCACACCATGTTCCAGGACTGGGTCCGCGCCCGCCGCGGTGATCGCCTCCGCGACAACGGCGAGCTCTTCACGGGCGAGGTCTGGACCGGGGCCAAGGCCGTGGAGCTCGGGCTGGTGGACGGCATCGGCACCCCGCGCGGGGTGCTCGGGGAGCGTTTCCCCGACGCCGACCTCGTTCCGGTGGAGGGGCGCAAACCGCTCCTCGCGCGGCTCGGGTTGGCCGCTCCCGCCGCCGCTACCAGCATGATCGGCACGGACGCCCTCCTGGGGCTCGCCCAGGCGGCCGAAATACGGGCCGCATGGGCGCGGTACGGTTTGTAGCGCGGCGTGACCGGACGAACCCGATTGGTGCTGGGCTCTGGCACTCACACGGATTCGCCGTCACCATGGTCGACGGAGTTGGGGCAGGCGTCCCGGCCCCGGCCCCCGGACACGCAGGATGAGGAGATCGTGGACAGCAACGACAGCTCCGGCGGCCTGGTCGTCCTCGCGGTGGACGACGAGCTGCCCGCTCTCGAGGAACTGGCCTACCTGCTGAGCGAGGACCCGCGCGTCGGAACGGTGCTCAAGGCATCGGACGCCACCGACGCCCTCCGCATCCTGAACAGCCGGCAGGGTGTCCGCGAGGCGGCGGCGGCCGGTCCGGCGCACCGCGGGCTCGCCGACCCGGTGAGCGGTACCAGGGTCGCGGACCGCACGCACGTCGAGATCGTGTTCCTCGACATCCGCATGCCGGGCCTCGACGGCCTGGAGTTGGCCCGCGTGTTCTCGTCCATGGCCCAGCCGCCGTCGGTCGTGTTCGTCACGGCCCACGACGACCGCGCCGTCGACGCCTACGAGGTCGGTGCGGTCGACTACCTGCTCAAGCCGATCCGCTCGGAGCGGCTGGCCGCCTCGATCGACCGCATCCTCGCCAACCGCGCCGCCACCGTCGCCGAGCCGCAGCCGGAGCAGAGCACCGAGGACGAGGTCATCCCGGTCGAGCTCGCCGGCACCACGAAGCTCGTCCCGCGCTCGGCCGTCCGGTACGTGGAGGCGCAGGGCGACTACGCCCGCCTGCACACCAACGAGGGCAGCCACCTCGTGCGCATCCCGCTCTCGGTGCTCGAGGACCGCTGGCGGGAGGCCGGGTTCGTGCGCATCCACCGCTCCTTCCTGGTGGCGCTGCCGCTGGTCACCGAGTTGCGGTTGTCCGGCTCCGGCTACGTCGTCCGGGTCGGCAGCGGCCCCGACTGCGCCGAGCTCCCGGTGAGCCGCCGCCACACCCGCGAGCTGAAGGACCGGCTCGTCCGCGCGACGAAGCAGGCGTGGAGCCAGCGGTGACCACCTTCACCGACGGCGCGCCGCCGTCGGTGACCCCCGAGCCGGACGACGGCTCGGTCCCGCACCGCGCCGATGCCCCTGACCCGGATCCCGACGGCGGATCCGCGTGGTTGCACGAGGAGATCCAGCGCCGCATCGCCGAGAAGGCGGCCGCCGGTGGCGGCGGGCGGCACGCGCGCCGCGGCGAACCCACCTCCACCAGCTCGGCCGAGTACGTCGCCCGCCACTCCGTGGCCACCCCCGGCCCCGGTGCGCCCCGCCCGGGACCGGTGGGTGGGCAGATGTCGCAGGCGAGCGAGCTCCTGCGGCGCGAGCGCACCGAGTCCGCGAGCGCCCAGCCCGTGTGGTCCGGGCCGCCCACCCGGCCCGCCGAGGGCGCGCCCCCCGCGGCGGAACCGGCATCGGCGGACCGGCCGGCGGGCTCCCTCCGCCCCGGTGCCGCGGCGGCCGCCGCGATGCGGGGGGCCGCGCGCGGGCGGGCGCAGAAGGCCGCGAGCGCGGGCGCCACCCCGGTGCCCGCCGGGGACGCCGCACCGCCGCGTCCCGACCCGGTCGCCCCCGACGCTCCGCCCGATCCGGCGGCGACCACTCCGGTGGCGGCCACCCCCGCCGAGACGGCGCCCGTGGAGACCCAGCCCGTCGAGGCCACCCCGCCCGCCGCTGCTGCCCAGCCGGTCGCGAACGACACCGCGGTCGGCGACCCCGCCGGCACCGACGCCGCGGTGAACGACGCCGCGGTGAACGACGCCGCGGTGAGCGCCGCGCCGACCGGGCCCCTGCCCTCGCCGCCGCCCGCCGTGCCGACGGGGCCCGCGCCCGGCGCCGACCCCGCCCAGCAGCGCGCGCCGGAGCCGGCCGCCCCCCAGCCCGAGGTCCCCGACCCCGTCGCGGCCGAGCTCACCGCGCCGGTCGAGCCCGTCCCCGCGGACCCGCCCGCCGATCCCGCTCCGGGGATCACCGTGCCCGAGCAGCGCGGTCCCGGGCAGCTCGGTACCGCCCCGCCGAGCGCCGGGCAGCCCCCGGCCGGCCAATCCGCGGCCGGACAGCCCGGTGCGGGGCAGGCCGCCTCCTCGCCGTCCGACCAGTCCGGCGAGCAGCGCCAGAGCAAGCGGGTGCGGGTGGTGCTCGCCGAGCGCAAGAGCGTGGCCCGCCCGGTCCGCACCGTGATCACCATCCAGGAGAGCTCCGGGGTCGGCGAGCTGCTCCGCACCAACCTCATCGGGTCGCAGCTGGCCATCGCGCTGCGGTTCGCGATCGGTGCAGGCCTCACGCTCGGGCTGCTGCCGCTGCTCTTCGCGATGGTCCCGGAGCTCGGCCGCGTCGAGGTCCTCGGGATCCGGCTGCCGTGGCTCCTGCTCGGCGTGCTCGTCTACCCGTTCCTGTTCGGGCTGGGGTGGTGGCACACCCGCACGGCGGAGCACCTCGAGCAGAACTTCGCCGAGACGGTCCAAGACTAAGATCAGCTCGTGAACACCCCGGCGCTGGTCGCGCTCAGCGCGATCGGGTTGGTCGGACTCGCCTCGGCGCTGATCGGGTCCTACGGCGTCCGCATGGCCCGCAGCACGTCGGACTTCCTCGTCGCCTCGCGCACGGTCGGGCCGGTGGCCAACGCGGGTGCCATCTCGGGGGAGTACCTGTCGGCGGCGTCGTTCCTCGGCATCGCGGGCCTGATCCTGCGCGAGGGCGCCGACGCGCTCTGGTACCCCGTCGCCTTCGTCGCGGGCTACCTCGCCCTGCTGCTGTTCGTGGCGGCGCCGCTGCGGCGCAGCGGCGCGCACACCGTGCCCGACTTCGCCGAGTTGCGGCTCGCCTCCACCGCGCTGCGCCGGCTGTGCACGGCGGTCGTGCTGGTGATCGGCTGGCTGTACCTGCTGCCGCAGCTGCAGGGTGCCGGGCTCGCGCTCACCACCCTCACCGGCCTGCCCGCCTGGACCGGGGTCGCCGGGGCCGGCCTCGTCGTCCTGCTCACGGTCGTGGGCGGCGGCATGCGCTCGATCACCTTCGTGCAGGCCTTCCAGTACTGGCTCAAGCTCACGGCGCTGCTCGTCCCCGCCCTCGTCGTCGGCTGGCTGTTCCTCGGCGACGCCCGCAGCTTCGACCGGCCCACGTCGCCGCGGTTCACCCACGACACCACCGTGGACGTCCGGGCCGACGTCCTGCTCGCGGTGACCGAGCCGGTGCGGGTGCGGGTCGACGGCACCGTGAACGGCAGGCAGGAGCGGGGCGACGTCACCTGGTTGCCCGGGCGCTACGAGGTCGAGGAGGGCACCGACCTGCGGTTCGCGGCCGGGGCCGCCGTGCCGACGGTGGACGGATCGCCGACGACCGACCGCCAGTGGCTCGAGACGATGACGGGCGGGGCCGCCGACCAGCTGCTGTCGATCTACTCGGTGCTCGTGGCCGGGTTCCTCGGCACGATGGGCCTGCCGCACGTGCTGGTGCGCTTCTACACCAACCCCGACGGGCGCGCCGCCCGCCGCACCACGGTGATCGTGCTCGCGATGATCGGCGGTTTCTACATCCTGGTCACGCTGCTCGGCGCGTTGACCCGCCTCTACACGCCCCAGCTGCTGGTGAGCGGCGAGACCGACGCGGCCGTGCTGCTGGTGCCCACGGCGGTGCTCGGGCAGAACTGGGCGGGATGGCTGCTCGGCGGGCTGGTGGCGGCCGGCGCGGCCGCCGCGTTCCTGTCCACGTCGAGCGGGCTGGTCGTGAGCCTCGCCGGCGTCCTGTTCACCGACGTGATGAAGGGGCGGTGGAGGGACTTCCGGCTCGCCGCCGTGCTGTCGATCATCGTGCCGCTCGGGCTCGCCCTCTCCGTGACGCGGCTGGATTTCGCGCTGACCGTGCCGCTCGTGTTCGCGGTGGCCGCCGCGACCTTCTGCCCGCTGCTCGTCCTCGGCATCTGGTGGCGGGGCCTCACCCCGGCAGGGGCGATCTCGGGGGTGCTCGTCGGCGGGGGCCTGTCCGCGGTTGCCGTCACGCTGTCGCTGTTCGCGGTGGTGCCGCAGGGCTGGATCGGGGTGCTGCTCTACCGGCCCGCCATCGTCACCGTTCCGCTCGCGTTCCTCACGATGATCGTGGTCAGCCTGAGCACCCGGGCCTCGATCCCGCGTGACGTCGACCGGTCCCTGATCATCCTGCACGCCCCCGAGCAGCTCGGACTCTCCCGCGACCGGTTCGACCGGCCTGGCTCGGTGTGACGCCCAACATACGTGTAGTGGTCACGGCGGCGTGCCGTTGACATAGTGTTGCCGTGACGACAACCGGCATCATCGCGCTCGTGGCCATCGGCCTCGTCGCGGTGGCGTCGGCCGTGATCGGGTCGATCGGCGTGCGCGTGGCGCGCAGCACCTCCGACTTCTTCGTCGCCTCGCGCACGGTCGGCCCGATGGCCAACGCCGGCGCGATCTCCGGCGAGTACCTGTCGGCCGCGTCGTTCCTCGGCATCGCCGGTCTCATCCTCCGCGACGGCGTCGACGCGCTCTGGTACCCGGTGGGCTACACCGCGGGCTACCTCGCGCTGGTGTTGTTCGTCTCGGCCCCGCTGCGCCGGTCGGGCGCGTACACGGTGCCGGACTTCGCGGAGTACCGCCTGCGCTCCGGGGCGCTGCGCCGGATCTGCGCGGTGTTCGTCGTCGTCATCGGCTGGCTGTACCTGCTGCCCCAGCTGCAGGGGGCCGGCCTCACCGTCGGCACGGTCACGGGGCTGCCGGACTGGACCGGGGCCGCGGTGGCGGCGGTCCTCGTGGTCGCCACCGTGGTGCTGGGCGGCATGCGCTCGATCACGTTCGTGCAGGCGTTCCAGTACTGGCTCAAGCTCACCGCGCTGGCGCTGCCCGCGATCGTCGCCTCGATCTTCTTCATGAGCGACGACCGGACCTTCGACCGGCCCGCGCCGCCGCACTTCCCCGACCGCGCCACCGTCGACGTCCGCACCGACGTGGAGCTGCAGGTCGTCGAGCCCATCCAGTTCACCGCCACCGGCGTGGTCGACGGCCGGGCGGTGGTCGACGGACCGGTCCGCTGGGAGGCCGGGCGGCACACGGTCGAGGCGGGCGCCGAGCTCGAGTTCCCGGCCGGGGCGGCGGTGCCCGTGGTGGTGGGGGCACCCGTGAACGACTCGGCGTGGCTCGCCCCCTTCTCCGGCGGTCGCGAGCACGGCCTGCTCGGCACCTACTCGCTGATCATCGCGTTGTTCCTGGGCACGATGGGGCTGCCGCACGTGCTGGTGCGCTTCTACACCAACCCGGACGGGGCGGCGGCGCGGCGCACCGCGGTGTTCGTCCTCGCCCTGCTCGGCTGCTTCTACCTCGCGGTCACGCTGCTCGGCGTGCTGTCGCGGCTCTACACGCCGCAGCTGCTGGTGAACGGCGACACCGACGCAGCCGTCCTGCTGCTGCCGACCGCCGTGCTGGGCAGCGGGCTCGCCGGTGCGCTGCTGGGCGCGCTGGTCGCCGCGGGGGCGTGGGCGGCGTTCCTGTCCACGGCGTCCGGGCTCATCGTGAGCGTGGCGGGCGTGCTGTCCACCGACCTCATCGGCAGCAGCCGGATCCGGGACTTCCGGCTGGCGGCCGTCATCGCCGGTGGGGTGCCGCTCGCGCTGGCGCTGGGCGTCACGCGACTGGACTTCGGCGAGGCGGTGGCGCTGGTGTTCGCGGTCGCCGCATCGACGTTCTGCCCGCTGCTCCTGCTGGGCATCTGGTGGCGCGGGCTCACCGCGGCGGGCGGCATGGCCGGCGTCCTGGTCGGCGGGATCACGTCGGCGGGGGCGGTCTCGCTGGGCCTCGCCGGGGTCGTCGAGTCCGGCTGGCTGGGCGTCCTGCTCTACCGGCCCGCGATCGTCACCGTGCCGGCCGCGTTCCTGACGATGATCGTGGTGAGCAGGCTGACGGCGCGGCGGCGCCCGGTGGACGCCGACCAGGTGCTCCTGCGGATGCACGCGCCGGAGCGGCTCGGCCTGTCCCGCGACCGCCTCGCGGACAGCCACCATCCCACGTGGTGAGAGTTCTCCCCCCGGAGTGGGTAACCGACGTGGGTGAAACGCGGGTCACCTTCGTTCCGGTACGTCCGGTCGGGACCGTTCGTCCGCCGTTCGTCGACCACTCGTCCCGGTGCTGCCGCCATCGATCGTGAGCTCGGCGCGACAGTTGCGCGACGCTCGCCATCACCCACCTGGAGTATTCCGACGCGGGAGTGCGGCTCAACTATCGTTCGCCCCGTTGTGCCCCCGGAAGGCGCGGCGACGATGCAGTGCGCGGACGGAAGAGAACGGAGACGCCCGTGAGTGCCACAGGCGAACGATCTACAGGCACCATCTACGAACAGATGCAAGCCACTCCAGAATTCGCCGACCTTCGCCGGAAACTCAGGCGGTTCGTCTTCCCGATGAGCGCGGCGTTCCTCATCTGGTACCTGCTCTACGTGCTCCTGGCGTCGTTCGCGCCCGGGTTCATGGCCATTCCGGTGGTCGGGAACATCAACGTCGGCCTCGTCATCGGCCTGCTGCAGTTCGTCACCACGTTCGTGATCACCACGGTCTACGTGCGTTACGCGAACCGGCATCTCGACCCGGCCGCTGAGAAGATCCGCGAGCAGATCGAAGGTGCCGCATGAGCTTCCTCGCCCAGGCAGCGACGCCTCAGGGTGTCGGCAGCCCCCTGCTGAACATCAGCATCTTCGCCGCATTCGTCGTGGTGACGCTGGTCGTGGTGTTCCGCGCCAGCCGCAGCAACCGGACGGCCGCGGACTATTACGCGGCGGGCCGGTCTTTCACCGGGCCGCAGAACGGCGTGGCGATCGCGGGTGACTACCTGTCGGCGGCGTCGTTCCTCGGCATCGCCGGTGCGATCGCGGTGAACGGCTACGACGGGTTCCTGTACTCGATCGGGTTCCTGGTGGCGTGGCTGGTCGCGCTGCTGCTCGTGGCGGAGCTGCTGCGCAACACCGGCAAGTTCACGATGGGTGACGTGCTCAGCTTCCGGATGCGGCAGCGTCCGGTGCGGGCGGCCGCGGCCACGTCCACGCTGGTGGTGTCGTTCTTCTACCTGCTGGCGCAGATGGCCGGCGCGGGTGCGCTGATCGCGCTGCTGCTGCAGATCCCGAACAGCAACACCGTCGGCCAGGGGATCGTGATCGCGGTCGTCGGCGCCCTGATGATCACCTACGTCATGGTCGGCGGCATGAAGGGCACGACCTGGGTGCAGATCATCAAGGCCACCCTGCTGCTCATCGGCACCGCGATCATCACCGTCTGGGTGCTGGCGATGTTCGGGTTCAACCTCTCGGCGCTGCTCGGCCAGGCCGTCGAGGCGAACCCGCAGATCCAGACCTCGGCCTCGGCGGCGCCGAAGGAGCTGGGTGAGCGGCTGCTCATCCCCGGCCTGCAGTACGGCGCGTCGACCACCGCGAAGATCGACTTCCTGTCGCTCGGGCTCGCGCTGGTGCTGGGCACCGCGGGCCTGCCGCACATCCTGATGCGCTTCTACACCGTGCCGAGCTCGAAGGAAGCGCGCCGCTCGGTGGTGTGGGCGATCTGGATCATCGGCATCTTCTACCTGTTCTCGCTGGTGCTCGGCTACGGCGCGTCGGCGCTGGTCGAGGGCGGGGCGCAGCGGATCGCCACCGCGCCCGGCGGCACGAACTCCGCGGCGCCGCTGCTCGCCTACCAGCTGGGCGGGGAGTTCCTGCTCGGCATCATCTCCGCGATCGCGTTCGCGACGATCCTCGCGGTGGTGGCCGGGCTGACGATCACCGCGTCGGCGTCCTACGCCCACGACGTGTACGCCAACGTCATCAAGAAGGGCCAGACCAGCCCCGACGCCGAGGTGCGGGTCGCCCGCATCACGGCGGTGGTGATCGGCATCATCGCGATCGCGGCGGGCATCCTCGCCCGCAACCAGAACATCGCGTTCCTGGTGGCGCTGGCGTTCGCGGTGGCGGCGTCGGCGAACCTGCCGACGATCCTGTACTCGCTGTTCTGGAAGCGGTTCAACACCACGGGCGCGCTCTGGAGCATCTACGGCGGCCTCGCCTCCTGCGTGCTCCTGATCGTCTTCTCGCCCGCGATCTCGGGCCGCCCGACGTCGATGCTGCCGAACGTCGACTTCCACCTCTTCCCGCTGGCCAACCCCGGCCTCGTGTCGATCCCGCTCTCGTTCCTCCTGGGCGTCATCGGCACGTACGTCGGGGGCAAGCAGCCGGTCGAGGAGGGCAAGTTCGCCGAGATGGAGGTCCGCTCCCTCACCGGGGCGGGCTCGGAGAAGGCGGTCGCGCACTGACCTGGTAGCCCGCAGCGGACGGCGCCCGGCCCGGTGGCCGGGCGCCGTTGTTCGTTCACGCAGGTGTGACGCGCGTGCGTGCGAGGATGGGGACATGACAGGCGTTCCGGGGGTGTCGGTGGCGCAACTGCCGCCCGACGCCACGCTGCTCGACGTCCGCGAGTCCGACGAGTGGGTGGCAGGCCACGCGCCCGGGGCCACGCACGTCCCCATGTCCGAGCTCACCGGCCGGATGGACGAGTTGCCCCAGGGCGACCCGCTCTACGTCATCTGCCGCTCCGGCGGGCGGTCCGCGCGCGTCGTGGCCTACCTCGCGGCGCAGGGCTACCCCGCGGTCAACGTCGAGGGCGGGATGCAGGAGTGGGCCCGGCAGGGCCGCGAGGTCGTCGCCGAGAACGGCGCCGAGCCTCAGATCGTCTGAGCACGGCGATCCGGACGCGGTAGAGGACGCGGTAGAGGTGCAGCCAGCGGTTCCCGGTGCGGACGACACGGCCCTCGGCCCGCCCTGCCCACGCTGCGGTCGGCGCGCCCCGGCCGGCGGGGGACCGTTCTGCCCGTTCTGCGGCCGGTACCTGGCCGCGCTGCGCTGGGTGGCCGAGCCGCCGCCCGGCGTCACGCAGCCGCGGCCGCGGCAGGCGCCCACCCCGTACACCGGGCCGCCGCGCTACCGGGTGCTGCCCCGGTGGGGCTTCCCGCTCGGCCCGTGGCGCTCACCCGTCGCGGACCAGGTGCACCCGGACCCCCTGACCCGCTCGCGCACGCTCGTCGGCTCGCTGGTGCCGCTGCTGTGGGCCACGGCCGCCGTGGCGCTGCTCGCGGCAGGTGCGGAGGTGTGGCGCTACGTCCTGCTGCTCGCCAGCCGGGAGGGCGCGCTCCGCGCGGAGGTCGTGGCGGCCTCGGACGCCCTCGTGGCGTCGGCGGGGACGGTCGCGCCCATCCTGAGCCTGGTCGTCGGCGTGCTCATGATCCTGTGGACGGTGCGCACCGCACAGGCGGCGGCCGAGCGGGCTCAGGTGCGTCCGGCCCGCTCCACCCGCGCGATCGTGTTCGGGTGGCTGGTGCCCGGCCTGAACCTCTCCGTCCCCGGGTCGGTGCTCGCCGAGATCGAGCACAGCGCCATCGGGCGGCCCGCCGACCAGCGCCCACGGCCGTCGCGGCTGCTGCTCGTCTGGTGGGCCCTGTGGGCGGCGAGCGTCCTGTTCACCGTCGTCGTGCTGCTGTGGTCGCTGCGCGACGGGGTGCAGGCGCGGGCCGACGGCGTGGTGCTGCACGCCGTGCTCGACCTGCTCGCAGCGGCCACCGCGGGCGTCACGGCGCGGCTCGTCCTGCGGATCACCCGCCTGCTCGCGCCCGTGGCGCCGCGGCGCCGCGAGGTGGTGCTGCGCATCAACCCAGCCTCAGCTCGCGCAGCCCACGCATGACGAAGTCGGGCCGCCGCGGCGGCTCGGCCGCGAGCTGCGCGTCCGGCAGCGTGCGGCGCAGCGCGTCCAGCGTGGCCGCGACCTCCACCCTGGCCAGCGGGGCGCCGAGGCAGTAGTGCACGCCCGCCCCGAACCCGAGGTGCGGGTTCGGGTGCCTGCCGACGTCGAGATCGTCCGGACGCTCGAAGACCGCGGGGTCCCTGGCCGCGGCGCCGAGCAGGACGGCGATCTTCGTGCCGGCCGGCACCGGGTGGCCCGCGACGGCCGTGTCGACCACGGCCGTCCGCTCGAACAGCTGCAGCGGCGGGTCGTAGCGGATCAGCTCTTCCACCGCGGTCGCGTCCAGGCCCGGGTCGGCGACCAGTCGCCGCCACTGGTCGGGGTGGCGCAGCAGCGCCAGTACGCCGTTGCCGATCACGTTGACCGTGGCCTCGTGCCCGGCCATGAGCAGCAGCGCGGCGGTGCCCACGAGCTCGTCGGCGTCCAGCTCGGCGTCGAGCAGGTCGGAGATGAGGTCGTCGCCGGGGTGCCTGCGGCGGTGGTCGGCCAGCCCGCGCAGCGCCTCGACGAACTCGGCGGACGCCCGTTCGGCGTCCGCGCGCCGCTTCCGGCCCGGATCCGGCTCGTACATCGTGACGATCGTGTTGGACCAGCCGCGCAGCGCCGAGCGCTCCGGCTCCGGCACGTCGAGCAGGTCGGCGATCACCTCGACGGGCAGGACCGCTGCGACCCCCGCCACCAGGTCGGCGCTGCCGTCGGCCCGGGCGCGCTCGGCGAGCTCGCCGACGAGCCGCATGGCGAGCTCGCGGATCCGCGGCTCCAGCCGCGCGGTGTGGCCGCGGTTGAAGGCGCCCGCGACGAGCCGGCGCAGCCGGTCGTGCGGCGGCCCCTCGCGCTCGAGCAGTGAGTTGCGGTGCAGCAGGTTGAAGGCGGGGAACTGTCCGGCCGGTTCCGCGTCGACCCAGATCCGGCCGAGATCGCGGCTACGCAGCACCTCCGAGCACGCGGCGTGCGACACCGCCACCGGGAAGCCCAGCAGCGGGTGGTCGTGCACGGGGCCTTGAGCGCGCAGATCGGCGAACGTCGGGTAGGGGTCGGCGAGGAAGGCCGGGTCACCGGGATCGAAAGGGGCCATGGCGGTCCCATCCTGCTCCGTCCCACCCGCTACGGTTCGCCCACCATGGGAAAGAAGACACGTGCGAAGGCGGCGACCGCGGGTGAGAACCCCCGCCGCCCGTGCCCCTGCGGCTCGGGCAAGCGCTACAAGGCGTGCCACGGCGCCGGTGACGACGTCATCGTCACCCGCCCGTTCCAGGGGCTCGCGGCGGAGTGCGACCTGATCGCGATGCGTGAGTTCCTCCCGTCGGCCACCGCGCCGCTGCCGCTGCGCGAGCCCGGCGACGCCCCCGTCACGCTCGCCACGGTGCTCCCCGGCGCCGCGGCTGCGGTCGTGCGCCCGGACGGGTCGATCCTGCTCGGCATGCAGGTGCAGGCGCACTCCGGTGACCTGTCCGCCGACGTGGCGAAGGCGCTGCGCTGGGCGCAGCAGGCCGAGCCGGGGTCGGCGCTGCCGGTGGTCGGCCCGGGGGTCGTCGGCGAGCTGGTCCGCCTGCAGGACCTGATCGATCCGGACGCGCCGCTCGACGTCACCGTGCACACGGACTTCGGTTGGTGGATCCCGCCGTCCGAGGACGGCGCCGAGCCGGCGCCGGACGTCGTCGCGGCGCTGGAGCGCGCCAACAAGGTGATCATGCCGACCGAGCCGGTGGCCGCGCCGGGCGTGCGCGCCGCCTACTGGGTGGACACCGGGTCGAAGGCCCACCTGCGGTGGGTGCGCCCGGAGCCGGAGGAGGCGCTGCTCGCCGCGCTGGCCCGGCTGCAGGCCCGCGGTGAGCTCGCGCTGGCCGAGGGGGCGCGGTACGCGGGCTCGTTCCGCGCCCACGGCCTCCTCGTGCCGGTGTGGGACCTCGACCGCGAGCTGCACCCCAAGGAGTGGGTCGAGCCCGTCGCCGCGTTCGCGGAGCGGCTGGACACCGCGCTCGCCGAGGACCGCCCGCTCAGCGACGCCGAGCGCCGCGCCCGCGACGCCCTCGCCGGCAAGCAGATCACCCTGCGCTAGCTGTAGTGACTCAGGACGTTGTTGTCAGTGCTCGACGGCGTGTCGGCTTGAACGAGGGGAGGGCCTCCGGGCGAGGTGGGTGTGTCTGAGGCACCTACTTCGAACCCAGGAGGCCCTCCATGGCGCACCGTAACGCCCGCACCACGGTCTATGCCCGCCGGCTGATGGTGCAGCGTCATCTGGCCGGTTGGTCGCAGGCGCGCATCGCCGAGCAGCTGGGGGTCTCTCGGCCAACGGTGAGCAAGTGGATCGG
>Ga0310823_100434_pt1 | contig 30223 bp, 23 predicted proteins | sample P4_ome_3_FD_201316 | JGI IMG/M metagenome (GOLD analysis project Ga0310823, IMG submission 201316) | Sorghum-adapted microbial communities from Joint BioEnergy Institute, Emeryville, California, United States - P4_Day56_Rep3 | ecosystem: Engineered > Bioreactor > SSF (Solid state fermentation) >...
CTTCGCGCGCGATTTCCTCATCACCCATTTCTTCAACCCGCCGCGCTACCTGCGGCTTCTCGAGCTGGTCGCAGGCCCTCGCACCAGCGCCGAGGCCCTGGCCGCGATCGAGCGCTTCGCCGATCGGCGTCTCGGCAAGACGCCGGTCCGCTGCAAGGACCGGCCGGGCTTCATCGCCAACCGGATCGGCATCTACTGGCTGCAATGCGCCGTCCTGCGGGCGATGGAGGCGGGCCTTACCGTCGAGGAGGCGGACGCCGTCCTCGGGCGGCCCATGGGCGTCCCAAAGACCGGTGTCTTCGGGTTGCTCGACATGGTCGGTCTCGATCTCATGCCACATGTGCTCTCCAGCATGGCCTCGTCGCTTCCGGAGGACGACCCCTTCCATGCGGTCTATCACGAGCCGGAATTGATCAAGCGGCTGATCGCCGAGGGTTACACGGGGCGGAAGGGCAAGGGCGGCTTCTACCGTCTGAAGCCGGACGCGCCGGAGAAGATCAAGGAGGCGTTGGATCTTTCCAGCGGCACCTACCGAACGAGCCGCAAGGCAACACTGGAGAGCGTGGCCAAGGCCCGACGCGGCGGCCTGCGGGCACTGCTCGAGCACCCCGACAAGGGCGGGCGCTACGCCTGGTGGGTGCTGTCGCGGACCCTGAGCTATGCCGCCCGGCTGGTGCCGGAGATCGCCGACGACATCGTCGCCGTCGATGAGGCGATGCGGCTTGGCTACAACTGGAAATATGGCCCCTTCGAGCTGATCGACCAGCTTGGCACCGACTGGTTCGCGAAACGGCTCCGCGAATCGGGTCTGCCCGTGCCGCCATTGCTGGCGCAAGCGGAAGGGCGGCGCTTCTACCGGACCGAGGCCGGACGGCTCCAATATCTCACCGTCGACGGCAGCTATCGGGACGTGGTGCGTCCGGAGGGCGTGCTGCTGCTGGCGGACATCAAGCGACGCAGGCGCCCTCTGGCCCGCAACCGCTCGGCCAGCCTCTGGGACATCGACGACGGCGTGCTGTGCCTCGAGTTCCACAGCAAGATGAATTCGCTCAACCCGCTGACGCTGGCCATGATCGACAAGGCGATCCGGCTGGTGCCGAACGGCTATCGCGCGCTCGTCATCTACAACGAAGGCAGCAACTTCTCGGTCGGCGCCAATATCGGCCTGCTGCTGGTGGCCATGAAGCTACGAGCCTGGTTCCTGGTGCGCGCCCTCGTCCGCCTCGGCCAGAAGACCTACAAGCGCCTCAAATACGCGCCCTTCCCCGTCGTCGGCGCACCGTCGGGAATGGCGCTCGGCGGCGGCTGCGAGATCCTGCTCCATTGCGACGCGGTGCAGGCGCATGCGGAAACCTATGCCGGCTTGGTCGAAGCGGGCGTCGGCGTTGTCCCGGCCTGGGGCGGCTGCAAGGAGCTGCTGCTGCGCCGGATCGCCAGCAAGCAGCCTCCCTTCGGCCCGATGCCGCCGGTCATCAAGGCCTTCGAGACGATCGGCATGGCCACCGTCGCCAAATCGGCCGAGCAGGCGAAGGACCTCCTGTTCCTGCGGCCCGGCGACGGCATCACGATGAACCGCGACCGCCTGCTTGCCGACGCCAAGGCGAAGGCTTTGGCCCTGGCAGAAAACTACGTCCCTCCCGAGGCGCCACGCATTTCCCTGCCCGGAAAGACCGCGTTCGCCGCCCTGTCCCTCGCCATCGACGGTTTTCGCAAGCTCGGCAAGGCGACCCCGCACGATGCCGTCATCGGCAGGCAGCTCGCGACGGTCCTCAGCGGCGGCGACACCGACATGACCGAAACGCTGAGCGAGGACGACCTGCTTTCCCTCGAGTGCCGGGCCTTCCTCGCCCTGGCGCGCCAGCCGGCGAGCATCGCCCGCGTGGCGCATATGCTCAAGACCGGCAAGCCATTGAGGAACTGAGCGATGACCCAAACCCTGCTGGTTGCCGCCGCCCTCGCCTTCGTCCTGCTGCTCTATTCCGGCTACGGATACTGGGCCTGGACCGCGGCCGCTGCATTGGGGCTGGCCGCCTGGGCATGGGCCGGCGTGGACTCGCCGATCGCCTTTGCGGCGACGCTGGCCGCGCTTCTCGCCCTCGCCGTCCTGTTCGGCGTTCCCGTGGTCCGGCGCCCCCTGATCTCGGCACCGGCGATGCGCCGGGCGCGGGCCTTCCTCCCTCGCCTGGGGGATACCGAACGCATCGCCCTCGAGGCCGGGACGGTCTGGTGGGACGGCGATCTGTTCTCCGGGGCGCCGGACTGGCGGAAGCTTCTCGAGTTCCGGCCGAAGCCTCTTTCGGAGCGCGAGCGGGCCTTCCTCGACGGGCCGGCGGAGGCGCTCTGCCGGATGATCGACGACTGGCAGATCACCCAGGATCGCGAGCTGCCGCAGCAGGTCTGGGATCATCTCAAGCGCGAGCGCTTCTTCGGTATGATCATTCCGGAAGAGTATGGCGGCCTCGGCTTTTCCGCGATCGGCCATTCCGCCGTGGTGACCAAGGTGGCGAGCCGCAGCATCCCGGTCGCCTGCACGCTCATGGTCCCCAACTCGCTGGGGCCGGCGGAGCTGTTGCTCCATTACGGGACCGATGAGCAGCGGGACTATTACCTGCCGCGCCTCGCGATCGGCGAGGAGATCCCCTGCTTCGCGCTCACCGAGCCCCACGCCGGGAGCGACGCGGCTTCGGTTCGAAGCACCGGCGTCGTCTGCCGCGGCACCTACGACGGCAAGGAGGTGATCGGCATCCGCCTCAACTGGAGCAAGCGCTACATCACGCTGGCGCCGGTGGCGACCGTGATCGGCCTGGCCTTCAGGATGTACGACCCGGACGGCCTGCTGGGCGGCGAGAAGGATCTCGGAATCACCTGCGCGCTGATCCCGCGGGCAACGCCGGGCGTCACGATCGGGGAGCGCCATGACCCGATGGGCGTGGTCTTCCCGAACGGGCCGATCACCGGGACCGACGTCTTCGTGCCGCTCGATTTCGTCATCGGCGGGCGGAGCGGCGTGGGCCAGGGCTGGCGCATGCTGATGGAATGCCTGGCGGCCGGCCGCTCCATCTCGCTGCCGGCGCTGTCCGTCGCGGCGGTGGAGCTGGCGGCCCGATTCACCGGCGCCTATGCCTCGATCCGCGAGCAGTTCAACATGCCGATCGGGCGCTTCGAGGGCATCGAGGAGGCGCTGGCGCGCATCGCCGGCCACGCCTATCTGATGAACGCGACGCGCGTGCTCACCTGCGGCGCCGTCGATGCGGGCGAGAAGCCCGCCGTGCTCTCGGGCGTGGCCAAGGCTTACCTCACGGACGGCATGCGCGCCTGCATCACCGACGCCATGGACATCGTGGCGGGCGCCGGCATCTGCCGCGGCCCGCGCAACGTCCTGTCGCGGATCTATGTCGCGGCGCCCATCGCCATCACCGTCGAGGGCGCGAACATCCTCACGCGATCGCTGATCGTCTTCGGCCAGGGGTCGATCCGCTGCCACCCCTTCGTCCGGGACGAGATCCGGGCCATACAGGAGAACGATTCGGCCCTGTTCGACAAGGTGCTGTTCAAGCATCTCGGCTTCGTCGGCCGCAACGCCCTCCGCTCCCTCCTGCTGGCGTTGAGCGGGGGACGGCTGGCGGGCGAACCGGGCGGGCAGCCGGCGCACTATTTCCGCAGCCTGACCCGGTTCAGCGCCGCCTTCGCTCTGGTCACGGACGCGACCTTGGCGACGCTCGGCGGCGCCCTCAAGCGCCGCGAGAAGATCAGCGGCCGCCTGGCCGACGCGCTTGCCTGGATGTATCTGGCCTCGGCGGCGCTCAAGCGGTTCCATGACGACGGCCGACCGGCGGCGGACCTGCCGCTGCTGCGATGGTCGTGCGATCTGGCACTCTGGAAGATTCAGCAGGCGCTCGTCGGCGTCCTCGACAACCTGCCGAACCGGCCCGTTGCCATGATGCTTCGCGCGCTGATCTTCCCCCTCGGTGCGCGCCAGCGGCCGCCGAGCGACGCTCTGGGGGCCAAGGTGGCACGCGGCCTGTTGGATGGCGGTGACACGCGCCGGCGGCTGTCGCAGGACATCTTCGTTCCGGAGACAACCGAAGACGGCCTGGGTCGCCTCGAGGCGGCACTCGATCTCGTCGTCGCGTCGCAAGAGATACGGCGCAAGGTCCGCGATGCCGTGCGCCAGGGCCGTCTCGACGCGGAGCCTGCCGCCAATCTGACGGAACGGGCCCTCGCCCTCGGCATCATCGACGCCGACGAAAGGCGGCGCCTGGACGAGGCGGCACGGGCGCAGGACGCGGTGATCCAGGTCGACGCCTTCCCGGCGGCGCGCTACGTCCTCCTCAAGGGCTGAGAGCGCCTTCGAACCCGGCGAGGAATGCGGCGAGGTTGTCGCCGAGTGCGTCGCAGAGATAACCGCCTTCCTGCACGATCACCGTCGGCAGGCCGAGGCGGGCGAGACGCCGGGCGATCTCACCGAAGCCCGGCGTCGTAACCGAGAGCCCGCCGAAGGGATCGCCCTCAAAGGCGTCGAGCCCGAGGGCGACGACCAGGGCGCCCGGCGCAAAGGCCGTGACATCTTCGAGACCGCGATCGAGCGCCTCGAGGAAGGCCTTGTCGGCCGAACCCCGCGGCAGAGGCAGGTTCAGGTTGTAGCCGAGGCCCGGTCCCTCGCCGCGCTCATGGGCATGGCCCCAGAAGAAGGGATAGAAGCGCACCGGATCGGCGTGGATCGAGACGGTCAGCACGTCGGCGCGCCGGTAGAAGATGCCCTGGGTGCCGTTGCCGTGGTGCAGATCGACATCGACGATGGCGACCCGTGCGTGCTGCCGGCGCAGCACCGTGGCGGCGACGGCCGCGTTGTTGACGAAGCAGAAGCCGCCGGCGAGATCGGCGAAAGCGTGGTGGCCGGGCGGGCGGCACAGCGCGTAGGCCACCGGCGCGCCGTCCAGCACCGCCACGGCCGCGCCGACGGCGCTCTGGGCGCTCCAGTAGATCGATTCCCAGCTGCCCGGGCCGATCGGGCAGGCGGTATCGGCCATGTGGTAGCCGGCCTGCCCGACGGCGGACAGCGGATAGCTCGCCTCGCGCCGGTCCGGGTGGATGTTGGGGATGACCTCGGCCGAGGCGCCGGGAATCCGCGCCCAGCGCTCATAGATGTGCCGCAGGAAACGAAGGTATTGCGGCGTATGCACGGCCGCGATCGGGCCGAGGCCATGGTCCGCCGGTTCCGCGAGCTCGTGGCCGCCGGCCCTCGCCGCGGCGAGCAGACGGTCGAGGCGCTCCGGCACCTCGGGGTTCGGTTGCGGCGCGCCGTTCACGAGGAAGCTGCGCGGATCATGAACGCGCTGGCGCTCGACGGCACAGAAAACCTTCATGACAAGCTCTCCGCGGCCGCCGCCAGGACGTCGAGGCCGGCCTCGTCGAGCAGATAGATCTGCTCGGCCTCCGAGTGCTGCAGCCCGTGGCGCGCGTAGAAGGCCCGCGCGCGATCGTTGTCCGCCTCGACCGACAGGCGCAGGTAACCGCAGCCGCGCGCCTTGCCGAGCGCGGCCACCTCCGCCAGCAGGCGGGCGCCGACACCGAGGCCGCGCGCACGCTCGGTCACAACAAGATCCTGCACGTAGAGGCCGCGCTGGCCGCGCCAAGTGGAATAGCTCCCGAAGAAGAGGCAGAGGCCCACCGGCCTGCGATCGAGTTCGGCGAGCAACGCCTCGAAGGCGGCATTGTCGCCGAAGCCGTCGCGCAGGATGTCCTCGACGCTGGAGACCACTTTGTCCATCGCGTTGCGGGCACACGCCAACTCGACGATGAGGTCGTGGATGGCCCGCGCGTCGCTTGGACCTGCCGGACGGATCTCGACCTGCGGTGTTTCGGCCCTTTTCATCGTGCTGCGCATCAGAAGGCAACCCTGTCGCCACCCTTGAGCGCGAGGACGTCGCGCACTTCGTCAGGCCTCGCCGCCTCGTAGCCCAGCTCCTCGAGGATGCGGCGGATCTTGGCGACCTGCTGGGCATTGCTCTCGGCCAGTTGACCGCGCCCGATGGTGAGGCTGTCCTCGAGCCCGACGCGCACATTGCCGCCGAGGATCACGCCCATGGTGCCGAGCGGCATCTGATGGCGCCCGGCCGCCAGCACCGAGAAGCGGTAGCTTTGTCCCAGAAGGCGGTCGGCCGTCGCCTTCATGTGCATCAGCTGCTCGGGCGCGGCATCGATGCCGCCGAGGACGCCGAGCACGAACTGCAGGAAGACCGGCGGCTTGATCAGACCCTCGGCCATGTAGAAGGCAACCGTCTGGATGTGGCCCACGTCGTAGCACTCGAACTCGAACCGCGTGCCGCAGCCCTGGCCGAGGCGCAGCAGGATGGACTCGATGTCGGCGAAGGTGTTCTTGAACACCGTGTCGCGCGAGGCTTCGAGGAAGCCGGGCTCCCAGTCGTACCGCCAGCCGTCGTGGCGGCGTCGAAGCGGGAAGATGCCGAAATTCATCGAGCCCATGTTGAGCGAGCACATCTCGGGCTGCGCCCGCAGCGGCGCGGCCAGGCGATCCTCCAGCGTCATCTGCGCGCTGCCGCCGGTGGTGATGTTCAGCACGGCATCGCAGGCCTGCTTGATCCGCGGCAGGAAGGCCATGAAGGCGGCGGGATCGGCGGTCGGCCGCCCGTCCTCGGGGTCGCGGGCATGCAGATGCAGGATCGCCGCACCGGCCTCGGCGGCCGCCACCGCCTGCCGCGCGATCTCGTCTGCCGTCACCGGCAGGTGCGGACTCATCGACGGCGTGTGGATCGAGCCGGTAACCGCGCAGGTGATGATGACCTTCTGGCGCGCCATGACGCCGCTCATGCGCCTACAAGTCCCGCTTCGGCGGCGTAGGCCGCGAGGCTGCTCTCCACCAGGGAAAGGATCTCCATGATCTGCTCCTCCTCGACGATCATCGGCGGGCAGACCATGAAGTGGTCGCCCTCGAGCCCGCCCCGGGTGCGCCGCGAGTAGATGATGAGGCCGCGCTCATAGGCGAGGTCGACGAGGCGGCTATGCGCGTTCATGGCCGCGGGCAGCGGCCGCATGGTTTCGCGGTCGGCGACCAGCTCGAAGGCAAGCAGCAGCCCGAGGCCGCGCACGTCGCCGATGTTCGGGAAGCGCGTCATCAACCCTTCGAGCCCGCGCTTCAGCAGAGCGCCCATGCGGGTCGCGTTGCCCATGAGATCGCGGCTCTCGATCTCCTGCAGCACGGCGAGGCCGGCGGCGCAGGCAAGCGGATTGCCGGCGTAGGTGTAGCCGTGGACGAAGCCGCCCTGCTCGAGCACCGGCTCGACCAGACGGCGGTCGGCGACCATGGCGCCGAGCGGTGCGTAACCGGCGGCGAAACCTTTGGAGAGCGCGACGATGTCGGGTCTCAGGTTCCAGTGCTCGGCGGCGAGGAAGCGGCCGGTGCGGCCAACCCCGCTCATGACCTCGTCGAGGATGAGGAGCACGCCGTATTCGTCGCAGATCTCGCGGATGCGTGCGTAATAGCTGTGAGGCGCAACCAGGGCGCCGGTCGAGGCGCCGCCGACCGGCTCCATGATGAAGGCCAGGACCGTATCGGCGCCCTGGCGGCGGATTTCCTCGCGCAGCATTTCCGCATAACGCCGACCGCGCGCCTCCCAATCGAGGTCGTCGCGGTCCAGGTAGCAGGTCGGCGCCGGGATCTTCGGCATCTCCTGCATCATCGGCGCGAAGGGAGAGGTCATCGGCGTGTAGCCAGTAAGCGCCAACGCGCCGAGCGTGGCGCCGTGGTAGGAGGGGAAGCGCGAGATGATCTTGTAACGGCTGGCCTGGCCGGTCGCGACGGCGTATTGGCGGGCGAGCTTGACGCAGGATTCCACCGCCTCCGACCCGCCGGAGACGAAGAAGACGCGATCGAGGCCGGGCGGCATGCGCGCCGCGATGCGCCGTGCCAGGGTTTCCGCCGCCTCGTTCTCGAAGTGCAGACGGTAGGCGAAGGTCGCCTCCTCCATCTGCCGGCGCATGGCGGCGAGCACGCGCGGGTTGCCGTGGCCGATGTTGGCGACCATGGCACCGCTGGAACCGTCGATGTAGCGCTTGCCGGCGCGGTCCCAGAAATAGATGCCCTCCGCGCGCCCCACGAGCGGACGGCGGCTGCGGGTCTGGTAGAAGAGGTTCGACGGCTCGCGCGTCTCGGCGGCGGTCGCGGTGATCGGACTCATCTGGTTCTGTTCTCGTCGGAGCGACTGTTGGGGGAACGGTTAATCGGGCCGCAGCAGAACGACATCGCGCGCCCGCAATTGGACGGAGACCTGTATGCCCTGGGCAAGCGGTCGCTGGTCGATCGGGTTGATGACCTGCAGGTTGTGGCCCCCGACGGTCACGAAGTAGCGGGCCGACTGGCCCTGATAATCGACCGCCTCGATGCGCCCGGCGAGGCTTATGGTGCCGGGCTCCTCGGCGGCCCGCTCAGCCAGACGCAGCCTCTCCGCCCGCACCACGAGGCGCAGCCTGTCGCCCTCGCGCGCCGCCAGACCGTTCGGCTCGGCCCGCACCTCGCCGAGGCTGTCGACGGCGATGCGCAAGTGCCCGTCGGCCTGCCCGACCACGCGCCCTTCCAGCAGGTTCGAATTGCCGAGAAAACGGGCGACGAAGAGGGAGGTCGGACGGGTGTAGACGTCTTCCGGCGTGCCTTGCTGCTCGATGCGGCCCTGGTTCATCACCACGATCTTGTCGGACATCGCCAGGGCCTCCGATTGGTCGTGCGTGACGAAGAGGGTGGCGATGCCGAGCTGGTGCTGGATCCTTTTCAGCTCGACGCGCATCTCCTCGCGCAGGTTGGCGTCGAGCGCCGACAGCGGCTCGTCGAGCAGCAGCACGTCGGGCTCGATCACCACGGCGCGCGCCAGCGCGATGCGCTGCTGCTGCCCGCCGGACAGTTGGTTCGGATAGCGCTCGGCCATCTGCGGCAACTGCACCAGCGCCAGCGCGCGCTTCACGCGCTCGGCGATCTCGGGCTTCGGCACCCTGCGGTACTTGAGCCCGAAGGCGACGTTGTCGAAAACCGTCTTGTGCGGAAAGAGGGCGTAGTTCTGGAACACGATGCCGAGGTTGCGCTTGTGGATCGGCACGTCATTGACCCGCGCGCCCTTGATCAGGATGTCGCCGGCGCTCGGCTGCGCGAGGCCCGCCACCATGCGCAGCGTCGTCGTCTTGCCGCAGCCGGACGGGCCGAGCAGGGTGACAAAGGCCCCGGACTCGACGCGGAGGTCCATCGGCTGCACGGCGGTGAAGGCGCCGTAACGCTTCGTCACCTGACGCAGCTCGACGATCGGCTGTCGCTCGCTCATCGTTGTGGTTTGCCGCATGTCGCGGAGGCGGTGCGGCGGGCCGGCGTCCGGGGCTTTGCCCGGCATCCGGCCCGCCGCGCCGTCCTCAGTAGCCCCTCTGCACGCGGCCGAAGGCCTTCGACCACTCGGCCTCGTTGCCGTTCCAGTAGGCCGGATCGGCGAAGGTGAGGTTGGCGAGCTTGCCGGTCGGATCGAAGGCCGGCAGCTGAGGGATCTTCTCCCCCAGATCGACCTTGGTGGGATCGAGCGAGGGCGGGTAGTTCTGCCCCTCGGCGACCGCAATGGCGACCTCCGGCTCCAGCATGAAGTTCAGGAGCTGCTCGCAGGCCTCCAGCGGACTGCCCTTCAGCACCATCAGGCACTCCTGCCAAGCGTAGCTGTTGGGCGGGTCGTAGTAGCCGATCGGATGGCCCTGCTGCTGCAGCGCCGCGATGCGCCCGGACCAGCCCTCCGTCACGTAGATCTCGCCCTCGGCCAGAAGGCTCATCAGCTCGGCACCGGAGCCCCAGTACTTCAGCGCCAGGTCGCGATGCGCGCGGATGGCGTCCCACACGGCATCCATGTCCTGGATGTCGTTGGGGTCCTGGTCGGTCGCCAGGGCGCCGTACCAGATCCTCGTGCGCCAGTCGGCCCAGCCGCCGATCTTCCCCTCATACTTGGGATCGAGGAGGATCCTGGCGCCCTTCTCCTGTATCTCCTCCTTGCTGATCTTCTCGGTGTTGTAGGCGAGGCCGGTGGTGCCGTAGTCGTACGGCGCGGCCGACAACTTGCCGCCGGTAACCTTGCGGAACGGCTGCATGAGGGCCGGCATGACGTATTGCAGGTTCGGGATGTTGTCCTCGTTCAGCACCACGTCATAGCCGAGGTTCACGTAGCGCGCGTAGTCGAACACGCCGCTGGCGTGAAAGATGTTGTACTCGCCCTCCTGGCCGGCTTTCACGCGGTTCAGATATTCGTCGCCGCTCGCGAAGGTGCCGTCGATCACCTTGATGCCGGTTGCCGCGGTGTAGGGATCGAAGGCGTATTTGCGAAAGGCTTCCGAAACGACGCCGCCCCAGCCGTCGAAGCGCACGCTCTCCGGCGTGGCGGCCAGCGCCTGTCGCTGCAGTCCCTTCAGCGGCCCGCCGGTCAGGCCGGCCGTCAGGCTGGCGGCGCCGATCAGCGCCAGGAAGCCGCGGCGGTCGATGTCGCCGTTGCGATAACGTTCGAGCAGTCGTCGATAGCGTGTGGTGTCATCCATCTGCGATGCCTTTCCCTGGTTTCCGGTTCGTTGCCACTGATTGCTGGCGCTCCCTAGCGCAATCCCGCCGCCATGCGGCGCACGATGGCGGCGCCGGCCAGCGGCACCGCCACGGTTGCGACGACCATCACGGTGCCCAGCGCGTTGATCTCCGGGCTGATCGAATTGCGCAGCATGGCGAAGATCTGCGTCGGCACCGTCTCCACACCGCCCGGCTTCCAGAACAGCGTGCCGGTGATGTCGTCGAAGGAGATCGTGAAGGCGAAGATGATGCCGGCGAAAACGGCCGGCATGATGAGCGGCAGGGTCACCTCGCGGAAGGTCTGGAACGCGTTGGCGCCGAGGCTCATGGCCGCCTCCTCGTAGTCACGGCGCACCGCGACGAGCCGCGCCTGCACGATGAGGACGACGAAGGGCAGCGTGAAGATGACGTGGCCGAGCAGCAGAAGCAGGAAGCTCTTCGGCATCTCCAGCCAGCGCAGGAACAGCAGAAGGGCGACCGCCAGCACCACTTCCGGCACGAGGATCGGCGCCACCAGGGCGGTGGTGATCAAGACCTTGCCAGGAAAGTCGTAGCGCACCAGCGCGAGACTCGCGAGCACGCCGATGGTGGTGGAGAGCAGTGCCGTCAACCCGCCCAGCAGAAGCGAGGTCCGGAAGGCGCGCACGATCGCGTCGTTGTGCCAGAGCGCAACGAACCAGCGGACGCTGACCCCCTCCATCGGAAAGCTGCCGAACTGGTTGGCGTTGAAGGCGAGCAGCACCACCACGGCGACCGGCAGGAACATGAAGAGGTAGACCAGCACGGTGAAGGCGCGGATCAGGCTCCAACCGGAGACCAGGCGACCCGCCATGCGCCGCAGTCCGCCGACATCCAGCGGCGCGTTCTTCTCCACCGCGCTCTTCGCTACCACGCTCATCGGAAGCTCCTCGCCAGCTGGCCGATGCCGGCGTAGCGCGTGTAGAGCATGACCACCGCGCCGAGCACGATCAGCAGGGCAAGCGAGAGCGCCGAGCCAAGGGGCCAGTCGAGCTGGGTGATGACCGCTTCGAACACCAGATTGGCGAACATCGCGTCGCGCGGTCCGCCCAGCACCATCGGCGTCACGTAAGTGCCGGCACCGAGCACGAAGCAGAGCAGGCTGCCGGCGGCCAGCCCCGGCAGCGACAGCGGCAGCGTCACTTCCACGAAAGCCTGCCAGCCGGTCGCGCCGAGGGAGCGCGCGGCCTCGACCAGGTTGGCGTCGATGCCGTCCAGGCTGACATAGATGTTGAGGATCATGAACGGCAGCAGGAAGTGGACCAGCCCCAGGATCACCGTGCCTTCGTTGTAGAGGATCTGCAGAGGTTCCGAGATGACGCCGAGCCAAAGCAGGAACGCGTTAAGCGCACCGCTGACCCCGAGGATGTTGATCCACGACATCGTGCGGATGATGTAGCTGATCCAGAAGGGCAGCATGAGCAGCAGGATCAGGACCGTCTTGTGGCGCGTCGTCGAGCGCGCGATGAAGTAGGCCGGTACATAGCCCAGCAGGATGCACAAGAGGGTCGAGACCGCAGCGATGCGCAGGGTCTGCACCAGGATGTCTCGGTAGAAGGGGTCGGTCAGGACCTCGATCCAATTGTCGAGGTAGAACCCCGGCTGCTCGGAGCCGGTCGCCGTGCGCAACCAGAAGGAATAGACGGCGATGAAGCAGAGCGGCACCACCAACAGCAGGCCGACCGCGCCGAGGGCGGGTGATATCAGGATCCAAGGGCGCGCGCCCGGCGCCTCGGCGTCGCTGCTTCCCATGCTTCTGCGTACTTCCCCGAACGGGCCGGCTTATGGGCTGCCGGCTCGATGCGGCAGTCTTCTCCCTCCCCCTTTATTGTGCAAATAGATAAGTACTATACCGACTATAGATGTCATCTATGAGTTTGGCTGAATGGGAACCTCCCTTCCGAAGGACAGCGGGGAGCGCCTGGCGCGCGAGCTGGATTGGAACCTGCTGCGCACCTTCATGGTGGTGGTGCAGGAGGGCAGCGTAACCGGCGCGGCCAGGCGCCTCTACCGGCGCCAGCCGACGGTGAGCCACGCCCTGAAGCGCCTGGAGGCCAGGCTCGGCAAGCGCCTCATCGAGCGCGGGCCGACCACCTTCCGCGTTACGCCGGCCGGTGAGGTGCTGTACCGCGAGTGCGTCGAGATCTACGGCAACATCGCCCGCGTGGCGGTGCTGACGCGCGACATCAAGGACGAGATCACCGGCCATGTGCGCATTGCCATGGCCAGCCACGTGGTCTCTCCGATCTTCGACGAAGTGCTGGCCGCCTTTCACGCCGCCAACCCCAAGGCCACCTACGAGATCGAGGTGGATACGTCAGCCGAGGTGACCAGGGCAGTTCTGGAGAAGTCGGCCAGCTTCGGGCTCTGCCTGGTGCACAAGCGTTCGCCGCGCCTCCGATACCAGACGATCTACCGCGAGTACTTCGGCTTCTTCTGCGGTCCACGGCACCCGCTTTTCGGACGCGAGGGCCTCACCCTGGCAGACCTCAAGGGCCATGCCTCGGTCTCCTTCAAGACCGACCAACTCGCCGACGCGCTGAGGCCGGTCGCCCTGCTGCGTGCCCAGCACGACCTCGACGACCTGGTGGTCGGGCACTCCTCTCACCTGGAGGAGGTGCGCCGTATGATCATCGCCGGCCTCGGCATAGGACCGCTGCCGATCCACGTGGTTCAGCGCGACCTTCGCGATGGGGTGTTGTGGCGCCTGCCCCCCTACGACTCTCCGCCGGCCATCGACATCTACCTGGTGTGGAATCCGCACGCCCACCTGAATCGTGCCGAGGACGGGCTGCTTGCGGCCTTGCGCGCGGCCATCGATGCCAAGCCGCTAAGCGCCCGCACTTACGGTTAGCCCCGGCTGGTTGGCCCCGGACATCGACTTCGACGGCGGGGCCGGCTTCAGGGGCCGGGGCGAGAATGACTCCAAGAGTGGACATCGGATCGGGAGCCCGCAGCGGGGTCGGGCATCCGTCCGGCGAAGGCCACCGCGACCTCGCCGTCCATGACGACCGAGCCATCGTCGAGGAGTGTCACGCGCACCGTCCCGCCCGGCATGCGGACCTCCACCTCGTTAGCGGCAATCAGCTTGCGGGCGCGTGCGGCAGCGGCGGCCGCGCAGGCGCCGGACCCGCACGCCTCCGTCAGGAGGCCCGGGCGCTCCCAGACCTGCAGCCGGATTGTCCGATCGTCCAGGACCTGTGCCACCGCCACGTTGGCCTGCTCGGGAAAGAGCGGGTCGTTCTGAATGGCCGGCGCGTGGGCCGGGATGTCCACCGCATCGAAGTTGTCGACGAAGAACACAACCTGCGGGTTGCCGACGTTCACGGCAACGGGGTCTCGCAGCGGGCCCGCCTCCAGCCCGAGGTGAAGGGTGTCGCGCGGCTCGCTCAAAGGAACGTCCCGCCAGCCTGTCCTGATCGGCCCCAGGTTGACGGCCACGGACATCGGGCCGGTCCGCACGCAGCGCAAGCGGCCGGCGAGGGTTTCCAGGACGACGTCCGGCCGCCCGGTCTCCTCCATCAGAAGCCAGGCCACGCAACGCGTCGCGTTGCCGCACATCCCGACCTCGCGGCCATCCACATTGAGAATGCGCAGGAAAACATCGCTACCGGGGGTGCGGGGGCGCTCGAGGACCAGTAGTTGATCGCCGCCGATGCCGGCGTGCCGATCGCAGATCCAGACGATCTCCGACACGTCCGGACGAAAGGGCCGCTCGCGGCCGTCCACGATGACGAAGTCGTTGCGCAGCCCGTGCATCTTCACGAAGGCGCGGCCGCCCGCAAGAAACCGTTCGATCAGATCCGTCGTCCCATCATTCGCGCCCATTGCGGATTCCTCGACACTGCGCCGGCATGACCACCGGCTCCGACCGCGACATTCTGACGGTCTCGCCGGCCGGAGACCAGCGCAACGGATGACAGGCCCGGTGAATCAATGCTTCAGTGCCATTGGGTGGCACAACCTCCGGCGGTACCGATCCTGGAGCGGAATTTGGCGTCTATCATCCGGCCGCCAATCTCACGAGATCCCTTGAGGGATTCGTAAGCCGCCGCCGCCCGTCTGTCATAACCTGAACGGGGACCGCACAGATGACCGACTCATTCACCAGGCCCAGAGCCACCCCGCACCAGCATGTGGAGAATGGCCGCACCCGCGTGACCGAATGGCGCTTCGCGCCGGGGGCCGAAACCGGGCCGCATACCCATGAATACGATTACGTGATCGTCCCGGTCACCCGCGCCCGCATGCGGCTGGAAATGTCCGACGGCACCGTAACCCACGCCGAACTCGAGCCCGGCCGCAGCTACTTTCGTCAGGCGGGGATCTCTCACAACGTCATCAACGAAGGCGACGGCGATCTGATCTTCGTCGAGGTCGAGTTCCTGGAACCGGCAACGGCGCAGGGCACAGCTCAATGAGACCGCATCGGTGACTCGGCGGGCCATGGTGTCGTCCGCCGCCGCGCCAGAACGCGGCTTCGACCATGGCAGGGAACTCCTGCGGAGTGCCGGCCCGGGAGCATCTCCGATCCGAAGATTGCGCCGTGCTCCGGCGCGGGCCCATGAGACTGGACAAGCCCGAGGGCCAAACCGGTCACGACGGCCCGTTGGTCCGAGCGCTCGCGATCATCTCCTGCGCGTCCGCCAGAAGGCGGCTCGCCTCATCCGGTGCGAGGCGGAGCGCCGCCGCCACCTCGACCAGCCGCAGCCGATGAAACATCCGCAAGAGGAACACGCGCCGGTGTTGCGCCGGCAGCCGGCGGGACGCCGCCTCCACATCGGCCAGGATCTCGTCGGGCAGCGACGCGTTCGGCGCCGGAATCACGTCTTCCCAGCGTACCGTCTCGTCGGGCTGATACCACTCCCAGAAGGTCTCGTCGTCTTCGCCCGGCTGGTCCGGCACCGGCTCCTCGAGCGAAACCGCGGCGGCCGCGCGCCGCCGTTCCTCGCGCTGCACCAATCGCTCCAGCATCCGGAACGTCAAACCGAGCAGCCACACCCTGAGGTGGAGCCCCGTCGGCCGGCGGTGGCGGTCCCGCCAAGCCCGGTCCAGGACATCGGCGATCACTTCCTCGACCGTCGGGTTGTCCGGCTCCAGGGTGCCAAGAGCCCGATGATAGCGCAGCTCGCGCCCAATGGCAGCCGACAGCTCCGGAACATACGGGCGGACGGCGGCGTTGAACGCCTCTCGGTCTCCGTCGAGAATGCGTTGCCATTGGCCTGCATCAGCCGCCGCCGGCGAGGTTGGCTGTGGTCCGGTCGTCATCTCCAATCTCCACCACCTTGTCCCGCAATCAATCCGCCGGCCGACAACTGGGCGTCAGGGTTCCCCGCATACGAGGAGTCTGATGCATGCCCGGCCGAATGCAAGGGGGCGACGGGACACGATCGCCTTGGGTTGGGCGGTTGCCGTCGGTCTCGCAATCTCCAAGCCGAGCGTGCTTCAGGCCTCTTGACCCGGTGGACCTGCCGCCTTGCCGACCGTACCGGTCGGCCTTGACCGAGCCTGAGGCATAGCGCCATGTTGGCTGTGCCCTGAGTCGGCGGACACCTTGTCCATGCTTGTCGAAGCCGGACCAGGCCCGGTCGCTCAGCGCAGCAAGACGCGTTGCTCCGGCCATCATCCTCCGCTGATTCGATCAAGGCCCGCCCTTCATGCACGCGACTGTAGCTTCGATCTCGGCGCTGTTGCTGTCGGTGGCGATTCTCCTCATGGGCAGCGGTCTGCAGTCGACCCTGCTGCCGGTCCGGGCGAGCCTCGAAAACTTCCAGACGACCGAGATCGGCCTGATGGGATCGTCGTACTATGTCGGCTTCGCGCTCGGCTGCTTCTATGGCGGTCGGGCCGTTCAGCGCGTCGGCCATATTCGGACCTACACGGCCCTGACAGCGATTGCGGCGGCCGTCGTCCTGATCCATGTGCTTGCCATCGACCCGCTCGCCTGGGCCGCGCTGCGCGCGGTAACCGGCGTCTGCTTCGCGGGGCTGTTTCTGGTCATCGAGAGCTGGCTCAACGATCGCGCCGGCAACGAGAATCGCGGGCTCGTCATGGGCATCTACACGATGGTCTACCTGACCGTGATCGTGGTCGGCCAGATGATGCTGACGCTCGCCGCCCCCTCGCAGTTCGCGCTGTTCGCGGTCGCATCGATCCTGGTGTCGATCGCGGCCGTGCCGGTGGCCCTGACGCGCTCGTCGGAACCGAAACCGGTCGCGGAGGTGCGTCTGCGGCTCGGCAAGCTGTATCGCGCCTCGCCCAGCGGCATGGCCGGCGTCCTGATGGGCGGGATGGCGACGGGTGCGTTCTGGTCGCTCGGGCCGAGCTATGCGATCGGCGTGGGCGCCGATGCGAATGAAGTCGCGATCTTCATGTCGATCGCCGTCCTCGGCGGGGCCCTGGTGCAGTGGCCGATCGGGCGCCTGTCCGACCGCCTCGACCGTCGCGCGGTCCTGGTCGCCGCCTGTGGCGTGGGTGCGCTGGCGGCAGGGTGCTTCGTCCTGTTCGACGTCGGGAAAGGCTATGCCGGCGCCGGCCTGACCGCGGTCTTCGGCGCAGCGGCGATGCCGATCTATGCCATCGCGGCCGCGCACGCCTTCGATCTCGTCGAGCGGTCCGACTATGTCGAGACGTCATCCGGACTGCTTCTCGCCAACAGCCTCGGCGCCGTCGTCGGTCCGCTAGTCGCCTCGATCATCATGCGCTGGGTCGGACCCAACGGCATGTTCCTGGCCACGGGCGCCGCCCACCTGGCGCTCGGCGCGTTCGTTGTCTGGCGGATGAAGCGCAGTGCGCCGGTCCCGCCCGAGCAGCGAACCAAGTTCGACCTCGCCGGGACGGCGCCGACCATGGTGCCGTCGCAGTCGGAGGACGAGCATGCGTCACGGGCACCCTTATAGGAGCTTTCTCTGCCCCGAGATGCCGGCGCATCACGAGCGGCGGTCGGCGCCGCTCGTCCGAGCATAAAAGGCGGCGGCTCCCGCGGGGGGAGCCGCCGTTCGTTTGCGAGCGAGGGAGGCGGATCAGGCCGCCGCGCGACGCCGGACGGCGCCGAGCGCGACCAGGCCCGTGCCGAGCAGCAGCAGCATGCCCGGCTCCGCCACCGGCGTCGGGCCCGTGGGGCCGGTGACGCTGATGAAGGTGTCGAACACCGTCCGGCCGTTCTCCTGGGTCAGGAAGCCGATGCAACCGGCCGGGAGGCCGAGCTGGCCGCACTGGTCCGCGCTGAGCGGGGCCAGCTCCTCCGACCCGAAGGTCAGGGTGTAGGTCTCGCCGTCGAAGGTGAAGGTGTGCGTGTTCTGGCCCGTGCCGACCAGCAGGAAGATGTCGTCGCAGACGCTCTCCGTCTCGAAGCCGCACGGGGCGACGTTGCGGGTCTCCTTGAACAGGAAATCGAAGAAGGTCTCGAACGGGCCGGCCGTCCCGGGTTCGGGCGGGTCCGCCGGCGTCAGCGTCGCCCGGGCTGTCAGCCGGCCGCTGGTCAGGAACTCGTCCTCCAGCGCCGTCGGGATCGGGAAGTTGATGTGCACCAGGTCGGGGCCTTCGGCCGCCGGGCCGTTGGTCACGACGGTGCCGCTGAAGACGCCGAGCGAGGCCGGCTCGACCTCGAGGGCGCTTCGGTCGGGGCTGTCGAAGCTCACCGGCCACTCGATGTGGGTGGCCCCGCCGAGCGCCGGGTTGGGATCGCTGCCGACGACTTCGGGGTCGAACTCGGTGAAGGCGTTGTCGGTCGTGAAGTTCCATTCATTGATGATCACCGCGGAGGCCTGCCCCGTCACGCCGACGAGCAGCGTGAGGGCCAGGGCACCGCCTCCGGCAAGTTTCGTCCATCTGTCCATCAGCTGTCTCCTGACTGTCTCCGTTTCTCTGTCCCCCGCGCGGGGCTTCCCGTGGGCACACGCCCAACGATCCGGCCCTGCCGAAAGCGCCGCAATCCGCGTGCCAGGCGAACTTTTCCCAACGTTTCAACAAGTTGGCTGCGATGGAGCAACCGGCAGCAGCGAAATCGCACGAGCTCGTTAACCTTTGTAAAGATCCCCGACGGTCAATCGGCTGAGAAGGAGGGAACTCGCCGCGTTCGGCGGCCGTCTTTCCGGCGAAGCCCGTTAGAATATTGCTTGACTTCAGCAGGGCAGCGTTTCCGCGCCGCGCCGTCGTCGAACGTTATTCATATATTTCAAAGGATTATCTCGATGGAGCAATGAGAAACAGCGAAATCGCACGACCCGATCGGCCGATGTCAAGATTCTCGACGGCAAATCGGCGTCCGGGCCGCGGTCTCGCCGCCCTCGGCGTCCGATTTCCCGGTGGAACCGGCCAAAAGTTCAAGCGAGTTCAGAATCCTATGTCTTCCGTGCCGCGCCGTTAACAAATGTAAACTTCTTCGACTCGCCGGGAGGCCGGCGGTGCGGTCGGCGGCGTTCCTCCCCGGCAAGGCGAACGGGTCCGATCGGTGAACGGGCCCCCGCCAGGACGCAGCGTCGGATCAAGGCCGGCCGGACCGCGTGGACCCGATCCGGACCAATCGGGGTCACGCGTCGGCGGACGCCAAGAGGGTCCGAGCGACCCCCGTTCCGCCTGGTTGTAAGGAGCCCGCGCTGCGCCGGCTGGCGGCGGACCTGCGGCCGGGTTGAGGGTGCGGGCCGCGCTCCCCCGCGCGGGGGGCTCCGTTCGCCGCTCTAGGGCGCCCGGTTGAGGTGGTTCTCGACGAGGTCGACGACGACGCCGGGGTCGGCGAGGGCCAAGACGTCGCCGCAAAGGTGATTACTTGAGCCAGCAGGACATCGAGTGGATGCATCGCTATGCCGAAGACGTGATTTACCCGAACAAGCAATAACCTGGGGTGATTCGGCCGGCGTCCTCCCTTTCCATTCCTGAGGCGGAACATAATGAGCACGATTGTCAGCAACGAGTACTGGGTGAAAAAAGGCAATGCGGATCTCTTCGTCTATCGAAAGCGCCTCGAGGAGAATGTGAACGGCGGCCGCCCGATCCTGTTCCTGATACACGGATCGTCCCTTTCGGCGCTGCCGAGCTTCGATCTGCACATCCCCGGCCACGACGACTATTCGATGATGGACCACTTCGCGAAGCTTGGCTTCGACGTGTGGACCATGGACCACGATGGGTATGGCCGATCGTCGCGGACCGAAAGCAACTCCGATATCGCTTGCGCGATCGACGATCTCAACGCTGCCATGCTGCTGGTCGCGAAGGAGACCGGGCGATCGAGCGGTGCGTTCTTCGGCCAGTCCGGCGGTGCGTTGCGCGCCGCGGCTTTCGCGCAGGCCCGCCCGGACGTTGTCGACCGGCTGGTCCTCGATGGTTTCGTGTGGACGGGCAAGGGCTCGCCAACGCTGGAGAAGCGGCGAGAACGCTTGGCGGAATGGCGTGGCAGCAACCGCCGCAAGATTGATCGGGCTTTCTTTCAAACGATCTTCAACCGGGATCACCCGGCATTCGCCGAGCCTCTGGTCGCCGAGGCTTGGGCCGATTACGAGCTGGCTCTGGATGATACGTTCCCTACCGGAACGTATCTGGATATGTCGGCGAACTTGCCGATCGTGGATCCGGCCAAGATCCTTTGCCCGGTCCAAATCATTCGTGGCGAGTTCGACGGCATCGCGACCGACGACGATCTGATCGAGTTCTTTCGTCGCCTGCCAAACAAGGAGAAGCAGTTCTGCCTAATGGCTGGGCAGGCGCATGTCGGGCCGCAGGCAATGAACCGTCACCGCTTTCTGCACGTCATGGACAGCTTCCTGACGATGCCGGAGCGCCGCGACTCGCTTCGACCCAAGCACTGAAGGCGGAAACCGCCGGCCGGGGCGACGCCGAGATCAACGACGAACCGTAAACCAAAGACACATCCACACACGGACCGGGAAAGTCCATGCACTTGTATGGAGCCGATGAAGTGCGTCGGGCGCTTGGCTGGCAGGTTCTGCTGGACGGCATTCGGGAGATGTTCCGCTCGGGATGCGAAACGCCCGTTCGGCATCACCATGACGTGCCGATGGCCGGGGAGCCCGCCGCGGCGATGCTGCTGATGCCGGCTTGGATCAGCGGGCGTTATATCGGGGTCAAGATTGCCAACGTTGTTCCAGGAAACGCGAGCCGCTCGCTGCCCGCCGTCTCGAGCAGCTACATTCTTTCGGACGGCCGCACGGGCGAAATCGTCGCCGTCATCGAAGGCGGTGAGCTCACGGCGCGACGGACTGCGGCGGCCTCAGCGCTTGCTGCCACGTATCTTGCGCGCGCCGACGTGCGACGTCTGTTGATCGTTGGGACCGGGCGCGTGGCGCGCAACCTGGCGGAAGCGCATTCGGTCGTGCGCGCCTACGAAACCGTATCGATCTGGGGACGGAACTTGAGCAAGGCGGAGGCCATTGCCGCCGAGCTTGCGCAAGGCGGCATTCCGGCGGTGGCCGTAGGCGATCTTCGTCAGGCCGCGCAAGAGGCCGACGTGATTAGTTGTGCGACGATGTCGACCGATCCGATCCTGTCCGGACAGTGGGTTCGCCCGGGAACCCATGTCGATCTTGTGGGGGCCTTCCGGCCGTCCATGCGCGAGGCGGATGAAAGCCTTATGACAAGGGGCCGAGTATTCGTGGACACGCGCGCGGGAGCGTTGGCCGAAGCGGGAGAAGTAATCCATGCAATCAGCAGCGGGGCATTGGCACCGACCGATATAGTCGGGGATCTCTTCGATCTCGCGAACGATCGCCATCCCGGTCGGCAGTCCGATGCGGAGATCACGGTCTTCAAGTCCGTTGGCACCGCATTGGAGGACCTAGCGGCCGCGATTCTCGTTCATGAGGCCGGTGTTGCCCGATGCGCATGAACTGAAAATGCAGATCTCTTGATCAGTGGTAAGCGCACCGTCTAGTTGTTGAACCTCAACAGGTCGTCCGCGGTGAAGCGAGGCGGCTTGGGCGGCGGCCTATGGGCGGGCCGTCGTCCGCGCCCGCGAAGATAATTGATGCCAAAGCCGCTGCTTCCCAAGCCTGACAGCAGCGACGATCGAGAGTGAGGCCCGACCAACCCGCGTGGAGCGATCAAGGTTAAGCGCCGCATCGGCGGCGTGGTGCGACCTACCCGCTCGTTGCAGCCCCGGCAAGACTCTCGCCGAAGAGCGTACCGCTGCCGCTACAGTGCCGCCAGTTCCCCGAACCGCGAGAGGAGTTCACCGGACTTCTGCAGTTCCTTGACGACCGAAACCATCGCCTTGGCCATCGGCAGCATCGGTTCACCCTCCATCCAGACCAGGCCAACGTCGTGGGTCACGGCAGGCTCGACAAGCTCGAGAGCCCGGGTTCCCGGAAGCAAGCCCGGCAGCTCCACGAAATGGCTCGGCATCACGGTGACGATCTCGCCCGAACGGACGTGGAAGAGGAGATGCAGGATCGAGTTGCACTCGATCAGCGGCTTTGGCTCATAGCCGATCTGAGCGAAGACGTCGTCGACGATGTGCCATTCGTTGGCGTTCTTGCGCAGCAGCCCGAGCGGCAACTGAACCGCCTCGGCCCAGGTGATCGACGTTCGTTCCCTGAACTCGGGCATGTCCGGAACGAGCAGCGAGAGCTTCTCGACGTAGAGCCGATGCAGGCTGTAGCGTTCGAGCTCCTTGCGGTTGAGATAGGTGATCGCGATATCCAGCCAGTAATCGCTGAGACCGTGCTTGATCGCATCGATCCCGAGGAACTGGATATCGACCCGCACGCCGGGATGCTTGCGGACGAGGGCCGCCGTAAGCGCGGGCAGCATGGGAGAGCTCGTCGGCAAGGCACCGAGTCGGAGGCGCCCCTGCAGCTCCTTGCGCATTGCACCGATCTCGTCACGCATGGCATCGCGGTACGCCACTAGGCGCTTGGCCCATTCGGCGACACGCAAACCTTCGGGCGTGAACCCCTGAAACTTCTGTCCGCGCAGGACGATTGGGACCCCGAGCTCGAGCTCCATCTGCTTGATTGCGTTGGACAGACTTGGCTGCGAGACGTTGCACCGCTCCGCCGCTCGCCCGAAATGCTGTTCCTGGGCAAGCGCGACAAGATACTCGTACTGCCGAAAGAACATCGCCTCTCTATCGCTTCCTCTCAGCGGGTCACCCGGCGTTATGCTCGCCGATCATTTCCAACACCCGTGTAGGAGAGTATGCCGATAAATGGCGGCTATTGTCCATTTTGCGCTCTCGATTTCCCTCCCGGCGCTGGATCGGCCATGATGCTGATAGGCTACCGAACCGGCACGGAAACGGTCTCGGGCGAAGGATCGGCTGCCGGGGCTCTGTGGAGCGGGTGTGAGCGCAATCGGTTTCCTGGAACTCGGTCTCTTCGGCGCGCTCGTCGGGTTCCTCGTTGGGTGCGTCGGAATCGGCGGAGTCCTGCTGGTGCCCGCCCTCACCTATGCGGGCGGGATTGACGTTCACGTCGCGGTCGCCGCCGCCATGTTCAGCTACTTGGCGAGCGGCGTAATCGGCACGACCATTTACGCGCGCCAAGGCTCGATCGCGTGGAGCATGGCGCCGTGGCTCTTCCTCGGCGCCATACCGGCCGCGTTCTTTGGTGCCTGGGCCAGCTCGAAAGCGTCCGGTACCGTACTCGAGATCGCGATCGCCGCCCTTATCCTGTTCGCAGGGGCCAATGCCCTGCGGCCAAGGCCGCCCGGCCGCCAGCGACGAACCGAGCTCGGCAATGGCTGCCTCGCGACCTTGGGGGCCGTGTGTGGCTTCGGATCCGCCCTTACCGGCACGGGCGGGCCTCTGATCCTCGTGCCGCTGCTCGTCTGGCTCGATCTGCCAGTCCTGACGGCCATCGGACTGAGTCAGGCGATCCAGCTGCCGATTGCGGCGCTGGCCACCGCCGGAAACCTCCTGTACGGCCGGCTCGACGCGGCGCTCGGCATCGTCATCGCCGCAGCGATCGCGGCGGGAACGGTGTTGGGGGCGTGGCTCGCCCACGTCGTACCCCATTCGCTCCTCCATCGGAGCGTCGCTTGGCTTCTGGTCCTGGTCGGCGTCGGCATGATCGCGAAGAACGCCGCCCTTGTCCTATGAGCTCTTAGTGAGCGCACCGCAATGGCGGGCTTCAATCCCAAGGCGCTGGTCCGGGACTACGGTTCCATTGACGGGGAGGCGCGAGCCTGCCGCGAGGATTGCGCGCTCTTCGACTTCTCTTTCGTGGCGCGCGCCCGCATCCGAGGCGTGGGTGCCTTGGCAGCGCTCGGGCATGTGGTCCGGCGGCGCATGGACGATCTGGCGCCGGGACGCATCCGTTACGCTGTGCGAACCCGCGTCGACGGAACCCTGATCTCGGATCTCACCATCTGGAACCTGGGCGAATCGGCTTACGAGGTGATGAGCGGCCGGCACGAGGACATCCTGGACTTGATCGCTCTTGCCGGGCCGGGGGTCGAATGCCTGGACCTTACCGGCGAGAGCGCCATTCTGGCGGTCCAAGGCCCCCGTTCGCTTGAGTCACTCGCCGACCTGGTCGCCACCGACCTCTCCCTCCTCCCCTACTTCGCGCATTGCGAAACCGCGGTCGCCGGGCTGCCGTGTCGGGTTGGGCGGCTGGGCTATACGGGCGAGGCCGGTTTCGAAATCCTGCTCTCCCGGCAAGACGGGCACCGCCTCTGGCCGCTGCTTGCCGAACGAGTGCGGCCGGCCGGGTTTGCGGCCGCCGACCTTCTGCGCATCGAAGCGGGACTCGTGCTCTTCGCCAACGAATTCCGCTTTCCGGTCAAGAGTGCCGAAGCGGGCCTCGCGCGGTTCGATCGCGCGGACGGGCAAAATGCGCGGCGGCGCCTGGTTTGTTTCACCGCATCCGCGGTGGAGCCGCCGATCCTCTGGCACCCACCTTCGGCCGCGGCCTGGCCACCGGCGCGCGGACAGATCACCGTGACCTCGGCCTGCTGGAGCCCGATCGCCGGCGGCCCGCTCGGGCTCGGCTATGTCCCGGCCGGCGAGGCGCGACTCGGCGCCGCCCCGAAGGACCCGCTCGGCTTCTTCGAGGACATCAAGCTCGTGCAGCATCCGTTCCACGATCCGGCGAAGCAGCGCGTCCGAGCTGGCTGGACATAAGAACCAGAGACAGATCGCGGATCATCCAAAAGAAAAATACGAACTCTCAAGTCTCTATGTTGTTCATTCTAACAGACCCCAGTCGTCATAATCATCATCTATGCATCAATAGAAAGTTTGAATATTCAAGCGACTACTACGTCGACGCCGGACACGCTATCGTGTTCTTCATGCATCCGGAACTCGACTGTTCTGGCTGCGGAGTCAACTGAATCGGCGCATCGACGAACGACCGGAGCGCCGGTAATCCGCCAAGGGAGGAAGACGGATGGCCGAAACCGCGAAGCGAAAGAAAGTCACGATTCCCGCTCTGATGAAGAAGATGCGGGAGGGTGAGCCGATCACGCAGATGGCGGTCTACGACTATCGAACGGCTGTCATCGCCGACCGGCTCGGGATGGACATCCTGTGCGTGTCGGATACGGGCGGTATGGTTCTGTTCGGCCATCCGAGCACGGTATCCGTCACCTTCGATGAAGTGATGATGATGGCGAAGGCGGTCGATCGCGGCAGCACGTATGGGCTTCGCATGGTCGACATGCCCTACTGGAGTTTTCACGTCTCGCCGGAGCAGGCCGTCGAGAACGCTGGCCGGTTCGTTGCCGAGGCCAACGCCGAGGTCATGAAGTGCGAGGGCAACCGGCACCACGCGAAGCACATCGAGGCCATCGTCAAGGCCGGCATCCCGGTCCAGGGCCATATCGGCATCACGCCGATGCGCATGGCTCAGCTCGGCGGCTTCGTCGCGCAAGGGAAGACCGCCGATCGGGCGAAGGAGCTGATCGACGATGCCTGGGCGATGGTCGACGCCGGCTGCTTCTCGATCATGTGTGAGGTCACGACCGAAGAAGTCTGCCAGTATCTCGCCGAAACGCTTCCGGTGCCGGTGATCAGCCTTGGAGCCGGCAATAAGGCGCACGGCGTGCACATCATCAGCTCCGATCTGTTCCATCTCTATGAGGAGCACACCCCACGTCACTCGAAGATCTACACGGATCTCATCCCGATCATGGAGGACGTGATCCGCCGATACATGGAGGACGTGCGCAGCCGGGCCTATCCCGGGCCGGAGCACACGGTGTACATGAAGCCGGAGGAACTCCGGCGCTTTGCCGAAATTGTCGGGTGGAAGAGGAAGCTGGAAGAGGTAGAGGCTCACGCGGCTCAATGAGGATCCGCGCGGCGGCGGCGATCCAGCGCCGCCGGCCACCTTTCCGAGAGCCCCACCTTTCCGAGAGGCCAGGTCCACGACAGAGGCGCCGCCGGCTGCCGGCCGGCGGCGCCTCTCATATGCTGGCGACCAGGCGATCAGGCCGGCCCGCGGCCGTAGAACAGCATGACCACATGCTGCGCCTCCGCGAAGAACAGCCAGCGCTCGAGCACGAGGCCAAACGCGGCCGAGAGGACGGCGCCGACCGCCAGCGCCGCCGCCAGCGGGCCTTCGAGGGCGGCGGTTGCGATCGTGACGGCGATCGGTATGGCGAACGCCAGGATGGTTGCGTAACGACGGAGCTTGTGCGCGTGCTTGCGGGCGATGCGGTACCCCATTTCCTTCATGAGGTAGTTTGCCTGCGTATGCGGAGCATCGAGTGGCCGCACCGGCCCGAAGCGATCCAGCCCGGTCGCCGTCCCGATGTCGCTGCCCGCGCCCGCACCCTCGATCGCGCGCCAGTAAACGAGCTTGAGGGCAAGCGCAGCCGCTAGGCCGGCTACGGCCAGCCATGGGAACAGCGGCCGGTCGACCCCGAGGAGGTGGATTAACAGGTTGAGGAGCAGCGCGCCGCTGGCAAGAGCGAGCAGCAGATAGCCCGGAACGACCCACTCCGTATGCCACTGCGGGATCGTCCGCAAAGAGGCGTAGATCATTCCCGTGCAGTAGACCGTGACCGCGGCACCGGCCGCGGCAAGCACACCGAACGCCGCCCAGAGTCCGGCGGTCTGTTCAAAGGCGATCCAGCCGACGCCGTAAAGGACCGCCGGCAGATAGGTGAAGAGCGCGGCCATGCCCTCGCGCGAGAGCCAGGAGGACCGCCATTGCGAGAGGGCGCACCAGGCCCGCTCCGGATGGCCGAGATGAAACGTGGATGCGAGCAGGCCGGACGTCACCAGGAACAACGCCAGCCCCAGGCCCGCGGCGCCGAGCCAGCGCTCGGCCGGCAGCGTGCCGGCCGCCCCGAGGATCCCGAGGAGGAAGAGCAGGCCGTAGCCGGCGCCCGACGCGGTCGTGAAGAGGATGATCGAATAGGCGGGATGCATGCCGTGCTCCTCAGCGAGACAGCGCGCGGTCGACCCACCGCCAGAACCCGCCGGCCTCGTCGGCGCCCCCACCTGCCCCACCCTCGCGCGATGCCGGGGTGAGCGCCTCCGGCGCGCCGATGTCCGCGGCCCGGGTCTTGCGCGGGCGCGGGGGGAGGTACTTGTTGGTCGGGCGGTAGCCCATCTCGGGCATGAGGTCGTAGCCGCCGCGCTCGCGCACCAGTTCGGACACCGGCGAACCGGGGTCGCCGAGGTCGCCGAAGTGCCGGGCCCCGGCCGGGCAGGCCTTGACGCAGGCCGGGGCGCGGTCTTCCGGCTCCAGCGTCTCGTTGTAGATCCGGTCGATGCAGAGCGTGCACTTCTTCATCGTGCCGGTGTCGCCGTCGTACTCGCGCGCGCCGTAGGGGCAGGCCCAGGAGCACAGCTTGCAGCCGATGCAGAGGTCCTCGTCGACGAGCACGATGCCGTCCTCCGCCCGCTTGTAGGAGGCGCCGGTCGGGCAGACCGTGACGCAGGCCGGCGCCTCGCAGTGCAGGCAGGACCGGGGGAAGTGCACCGTGCGGCCGGCCGCGCCCTCGCCGGCCTCGAAGCTGTGGACGCGGTTGAGCCAGACGCCGTCGACGCCCCGGCCGTACGGGTCGGTGTCGGTGAGCGGCGCCGGGTGGCCGCCGGTGTTCCATTCCTTGCAGCTGACCGCGCAGGCGTGGCAGCCGACGCAGACGTCGAGGTCGATGACGAGGCCGAGCCGCTTGTTCGACCGGTCGGTGGGCAGGCTGGTCATGTCGACGTCACTCCTCGCGGCGCCCGCGGAACGCAGCGCCGTAGCGCAGCACGGCCGGCCGCCGCGGGAGGCCGGGCGGCGGCGCCAGGGCAGGGAAGCGCGGCGCGGTCTCCCCCGCCTCCGCCGGCGCCGCCTTCTCCAGGCGCACCCGCAGGTCGTACCAGGCCGCCTGGCCGGTCACCGGGTCGGCGTTGGCGTAGCGGTGGCCGTCGTCCCGCTCCGGCAGAAGCTCCGCGATCAGGTGGTTGAGGAGGAAGCCCTGGGTCGCCTCCGGCGCGCCCGGGTCGAGGTTCCAGGCCCCGGCCCGCTTGCCGACGGCGTTCCAGGTCCACACCGTGTCCTCGTTCACCCCCTCCATCAGCCGGATCTGGACCTTGACGCGGCCGTGGGGGCTGACGACCCAGACCCAGTCGTCATCGGCGAGGCCGAGCCGCGCCGCCGCGCGGCGGTGGACGTAGAGCCGGTTGCGCCCGTGGATCTGCCGCAGCCAGGCGTTCTGCGAGCCCCAGGAGTGGTACATCGCCATCGGCCGCTGGGTGACCGCGTGCAGCGGGTAGGCGGCCGCGTCGATCGCCGCCTGCTCGAACGGCGGGTACCAGATCGGCAGCGGATCGAAGTGGGCCTCCACGCGCGCCCGGTGCGCGTCCGGCGGCTGCACCGGGCCGTGCCCGCGCGCCGCCAGGCGGAAGCGCTGCAGCGGCTCGCTGTAGAGCTGCAGCACGATCGGCTCCGGCCGGTCGAGGAACCCGATCGCCGCCGCCCAGTCGAGGTAGGCCTTGTTGGCGTAGCGGTGGAACCGCTGGTCCTCGGCCAGCTCGTGCCGCCAGAAGCAGCCGTTGGCGACGTAGCGCTCGAGCTGCTTCGGGTTGGGGGCGCCGCGGCCGTGCCGCGTCCCGTCCGGCCCGCGCCAGCCGGCGAGCGGGCCGACGCCGGGCCCGCGCTCGTGGTTGACCATGTAGTCGGCGTAGCCGCCGGGGTACTTCGGCGCCCCGTCCTCGTCGACCAGGCCCGGCAGGCCGAGCCGGGCGCCAAGGTCGAGCAGCACGTCCTGGAACGGGCGGACGTCGCGGTCGGGCGCCACCACGGGCTGGCGGATCGCGTCAGCGGCGCCGTCGGCGTCGCCGATCGGCCGGTCGAGCAGCGAGATGCAGTCCCAGCGCTCGAGGTAGGTGGTGTCGGGCAGCACCAAGTCGGCGTAGGCCACCATCTCGGAGAAGTAGGCGTCGGCGTAGATGATCCGCGGGATCCGGTAGCCGCCCGTCGCCGGATCGCGGTCGCTCAGCATGGCCATGGTGCCGGCGGTGTTCATGGCCGAGTTCCAGGCCATGTTCGCCATGTACAGGAACAGCGTGTCGATCGGGTAGGGGGCGCCCTTCCAGGCGTTGGCGATCACCATGTGCATCATGCCGTGCACGGCCAGCGGCGCCTCCCAGGAGAACGCCTTGTCGATGCGCCGCGGGCTCCCGTCCGCCTCGACCAGCAGGTCTTCCGGGCCCGCCGGAAAGCCGAGCGGCGGCCCCGGCAGCGGCCGGCCGGGCGCGACCTCGCCGGCGCGGCCCGCCGGCCTCGGCCCCGGCGGGGCGGGGCGCGGGAAGGGCGGCTTGTAGCGGAAGCCGCCGGGGCGGTCGACGCTGCCGAGCAGCATCTGCAGCAGGTGGATGGCGCGGCAGGTGTGGAAGCCGTTCGAATGGGCGGAGACGCCGCGCATGGCGTGCATCGCCACCGGCCGGCCGACGGTCCGCTCGTGCCGCCGCCCGGCCCAGTCGGTCCAGGGAAGATCGAGGACGATCTCCTGCTCGAAGGCCGCGTGGGCGAGCTCGGCGGCGATCCGGCGGATGGTGGCCGCGGGGACCCCGGTCTCGCCGGCGACCGCCTCGGGCGCGTAGCGGGGGTCGAGGTAGCGGGCCGCCAGGAGCTGGAAGACCGGCTCCGCCGTGCGCCCGTCCGGCAGCGCGAACGTGCCGATCAGCGCCGGCGTCGCCCCCGGCCGCAGCGCATCGACCGGCTCGGCGCGTGCCGTGTCCCAGCACAGCGGCCGGCCCTCGGCGTCGCGCGCGAACAGCCCGTCGGCGCCGCCGCCCGGGTCCCGGACCACGAGCCAAGGCGCGTTGGTGTAGCGGACGAGGAAGTCGAGGTCGATCCGGTCGGCCTTGAGCAACTCGTGGACGAGGGCGAGGACGAACAGCCCGTCGGTGCCCGGGCGGATGCCGATCCATTCGTCGGCGATCGCCGAGTAGCCGGTCCGGACCGGGTTGACGGAGACGACCTTGGCGCCGCGCCGCTTCAGCTTGCCCAGCCCGATCTTGATCGGGTTGCTGTCGTGGTCCTCGGCGACGCCGAACAGCAGGAGGTAGCGGGCGCGCTCCCAGTCCGGCTCGCCGAACTCCCAGAACGAGCCGCCGATCGAGTACATCCCGGCGGCGGCCACGTTGACCGAGCAGAAGCCGCCGTGGGCGGCGTAGTTGGGGGTGCCGAACCGGCTCGCCCACCAGCCGGTGAG
>Ga0310823_100443_pt1 | contig 29649 bp, 32 predicted proteins | sample P4_ome_3_FD_201316 | JGI IMG/M metagenome (GOLD analysis project Ga0310823, IMG submission 201316) | Sorghum-adapted microbial communities from Joint BioEnergy Institute, Emeryville, California, United States - P4_Day56_Rep3 | ecosystem: Engineered > Bioreactor > SSF (Solid state fermentation) >...
GTCGCCACTCGACGCTCGGCTTCCTCTCTCCCCATGAGTTCGAGCACGAGAGGGAGAGATCCATCAACATCAAGAACGAAGAAGAACTGACCTAACCGAACGTGTCCGCCGAAGCGGGGGAAGTCCAATTGTCGCCGCGGCCGCAGTTGCCGCGCCGCGGCCATCCTCTCGCGGACGCCTTGGCGCTCACCGACCACTGCGTTGAGCGCTACCGCCACCGCGCCATCGGCGACGTCGGCGCAGAGCTAGCGTTTGCCCGCACGGAGTTGCGCGCCCTCGCCAAGGGCGGCGTCCCGACGCTGACGCCGCCAAGCTGGTTCGCTGGTGGCCGGGGCGCGACCGGGTGGCGCGCGGTCGACCCGAGCGAGCCGCCGGCGCTGCGCTACGACGAGGTCATCCGCGAGCTGCTCCTCCGTCCCGCGACCGGACCGTTCGTGGAGGCGTAGAGGCGAAGTTGCTCTTCGGAGAGCCCGGCGATTGGCGGCGGCGATGTCGACGGTCAGCGGCCATCGGCTCGAACGTAGCGGTAGCTGCGGCGCGGTACGGCGGGCGGCGGAGCGCCGCAGCGCATCCGAAAGCGGCGTCGGCTCGCCTCTACGGCTGCCCGCATCGGGTCATGCAGCGCAGCAGCGCTTCGCCTTGCGCCCGGAGCCGCAGCGGCATGGGTCGTTGCGCCCAACGCGCGCGACACGGCGCGAGATTGTAGGTCCAGGAAGCTCGGAGAAGACATCGCGCGGCATCCCTCCTGTCTGCAACACCGGCAGCAGGCGGCGGCCCTGCAGCACCTCGGCGGCCCTCTCCGCGGTCAGCGGCTCGCGCTCGCCGAACTCGTCGAGCACGGCGCGGAAGCGGTCGAGCTCGTCAGGCGTCTCGGCGACGCACATGCCGACCTTGCCCCCAGCGGCGGACCCGTCGGGCTCGTCGGTGCACAGGAGTGCGACCTCGCCCCACGCCGACGTCGCCGCAAGCGCGTCCCCGGCCGCCTGCAGCGTCTGCTCGTCCGCGAAGCGATAGGCGCACACGCGCGGACGCTGCGGAGTGGGCGCCTCCGTCTCGTCGAGCACCGCGTGCTCGAAGTAGCCGAGGCCGTGCCGAATCGCGGTCGCCAGCGCGCCGGTTCCCAGCCCCGAGCCGACGGGAAGCGACCAGCCCAGCACCGGCGCCTGGCCGGGCTGGCGCATGATGGGCATGTGGTAGTGGCGCTCCTCGCCGCTGTCGTTGGCGACCATGACCGACATCGCTTCGCTGCGTTGAGCGGTCGCGTCGACGCGGCGCAGGCCGCGTGGGCCTTGCTCGGCGGCAGACGTCCAGATGGGGACGACGAGCGCGCAGGCGGTTGTGCCGTCGGCGGCGATGGTCTCGGGCAGCAGGATGCCGCACACCAGAGCCTTCTGGCGATGCGTGTACATCTCCGGGAGCGGCCGCGTCGTCAGCTCGGTGCCGTTGTAAGTGAGCAGCAGCGCGGGCGGGTCGTTCTCCGGTGCGGTCGTCGCGGCGAACTTGCGTGCCAGTCCTTCGGCGGTGGCAAGCAACTCATTGAGCGTGACGTCGGCTACGGCGATGCTGGGCGGGCGGTCCGGCATGTTGGTGCGCTCCTTCTTGCGGCTTGGTTCTCGGAGTGGCACCGCAAATAAAGGTCCTGCCGGGCGCTCGACCGGACGAATGTGTCCAGGTGACCTGGACGCCCGTCGCCGGGAGGCGAAATCGTGGCGAGCAGTCGCCGCTGCCCACAGTCTCGGCGCATGGGGCGAGGCAGCAGCACGAACGCGCGCGCGACGATGACGGGCCCCCGTCGCGCCCTCGCCGGGGATGGCGACGGCGTGGCGGCCGCGCGGCGGGAAGTTGCGCAGTGGTTGGAGCAGCGCGAGGCCGCAAAGCGCCCAGGCCAGGAGTGGCTGGCCGCGGTCGCCGAGGCGCTGCTCGACGGGTACGCGGAGCTCAACGCGAGCTGGCAGCAGCAGACCCGCCGTGAGCTGCGGCATGCGCGCGCCGCGCTGCTGCACGTCGAGGAGAAGGCCGCCGCTCGCGCCGCTGAGCTGAGCGGTGTGCCCTTCTCGCCGTACGAGCTTGCCGCGGCGTCGACCGCCGAGCAGGAGGAGGTCTGGGCCGGCCTGCTGCCCGCCGGGGTGCAGTTGGGGGAGCTCTGGCAGCTCACGAACCTCGCCGGGCGAGCGGTGCAGCTTCCCGTGTCGCGGCCACGCCGTTAGAGGTTCGCCAGCATCGCCGCGGTCACCGGTATCACGAGCGCCCGCAGCACGCCGACGACGCGCAGTCCCGACGAGGCTCGGACCTCCAGGAGACAAGGCGCCTTGGCCGGCTGCCAGATACACGGCTGCGGCGGCGCCTCGTCGAGCTCCCAGCCGCCCATGGCGAGCTCCCAGTCGTGGTGGAGAGCCTCCTCGGGCGGCTCGGGCTCCGTCGGTGAGCCCAAGTCCCACACCAGCGCCTCAAGCCGTCCGACGACCTCGCGGCCGAGGCGTTCACGCAGCCGGGCGTCATCCGGCTCCACGGCAACAGAGCACGGCGCACTCGCCCGGTAGCGCACGAACGACTCGCCGTCGTCTGAAAGGTGGCGCACGCCGTTCGGGTCGTGCTCGATGCCGGCAGCCACGCTCCACGCGTAGTCCCACATCCGGCCAGCCGAGAACTCGCCATCACGGAGTCGCGCCAGCGCATCCGCGGGCAGGGCCGCGGCGCCGGGCGGCGAGTCGGCCGGGCCGGGCGCCGGTCGCGGGGTTCCGCGCACCGGGCCGAACACGGGCGCGAAGGGGTCCTGGGGGTCGCTCATGGCGCCACGGTAGGTGTTGCGGCCGCGAGAACCGCGCAGGCTTTCAGTCGCGCTGTCAGCGCCGAATCTCGGCGGCCAAGCGCTTGCACGACACCCGAGACCTAGAGCTCGTCTTCGACGTCGAGGTAGGCACAGCGCGCCAACCGGGCCTTGTTCTGCAGGTTCCGGTCGCGCGTCGCCAGCGCGACGACGGCGTTGAGGTCCTGGCAGCGCAGCTCCAGGACGCTGGCCAGCAGCTCGTCGTCCCCATGGCCGACTCGCAGCCACGGAAGCGTGTCGGTCATGTCAGCGTCGATGGCGATTTCACGGAGCGACAGCGAGCCGGCCACCGGGACGCCCTTGAAGGTGTCGCCGCGACGGGCGTACTCCTTGACGCGCCGGATGACGCTGACCGCCTTCTCACCGACGTCGCCGCGACGCATCTTGAGGGCGTCGAGCTCGCGCAGAACCTGCGGGACGAGCACCACCGTCCACGCGCCCTCCGGTGGCCGCCAGCTCTCCAGGTCGGGCTTGAACACCAGCGCGTTGGTGTCCGGCACCAGCAGCTGACCACCTTCGCCGTGTGCGGCCGGTAGTCCTTCTAGCAGCTCGACGACCTCGTGCAGGCAGCGGTCGACCCGCGCTCGTATCTCGTCGACGCTCTTGCCCGGTGCGCCGTGCCACCCATCGTCCTGCTCGAAGATGCGGCGCAGAAGCTCATCGGCGGAGTCCAGTGGAGCGATGCGCTCCGGCGCGCTGCGCCGCACAGCCTGCGCTGCCAGGTCGTGCAGGGACTGCCACGTCTGCCGCGCTTCGCCGAAGTAGCGCTGTGCCCCCTCCATCGGCGGCGCCCAACGGTGCGGGCTCCAGCCAACGACATACGCGCCCGACGACCTGGCGTTGATGTCGTCGTAACGCAGCTGCGTATGGTCGAGCAGCTGGTCAAACACCTCGCGGACCTCCTCGACTTGGCCGCGCAGCAGCTGCAGAGTCGTCGGCGGCGTCACGGCGGAGGTCATCGTCTAATCGAAGCGCAGCGGGCGGTCGCGCAACGCGACCAGCGCCGCCGAACACGTCGGGTCTTGTCTGGTGCGTACGCACGGTAAGGCATGGGCGACGTCTCAACGTTCGCCGTACGCCGCGCTGTCCGAGAGCGCCGCCCGCGGTGGGACCGTGGCGGTTCTGCTGTTCTGCACCTAGGTCCCCGAGCTCGTCGCCCAGCGTCCTGCGGGCGAGCTGTTCGACACGCTCCTTGGCCGCCTCGACCGCCGCCAGGAGCGCCTCAACACCGGCGTCACAGAAGCCGGCGGCGCGCAGACGCCGCGTGTGCTGCAGGTCGGAGGTGAGCGCCGCGAGCTTGCCCTCGGCCTCCGCAAGCTCGACGGCCGCGACACCGACGACGAGCCCCACCTCGCCGACCTCCCCATGCCGAGCTCTCCGAGGAGGCGCAGCTGCTGCTCGACGAGATGGTGGGGGAGCGGTGAGCCGGCGAACCGACGAGCGCATCGAGGCGTGTTCCGGCCCAGGCGTGAGGCGTCCGGTCCGAGTGTTAGGGACTCCGCGATGACGCCGGACAGAGGTAAGCGCAGCAAGGGCAGTCGCAAGGCCACACGGCCGGCGTCGAACGGGGCGGGCGCGCGCCAGCGCGACCCCGGCCCGCCGTACGTGGTGCGCTGGCATCCCGACGCGGAGGCCGAGCGCGCCGCGTCCTGGCCGGCGCCGGAGAAGGTCGCGATGAACAACGCGGTGGAGAAGCTGCGCGCCGCCGGGCCGCGGTTGCCGCACCCGCACTCCAGCGCGGTGCAGGGCGACGCCGGCAAGGGCTTCCGGGAGCTGCGCCCGCGGTCGGGGCGCAGCCGCTGGCGACCCATCTACCGTCAGGTGACCCCGGACACGTTCGTCATCTTCGCCGTCGGTCCGGAGGCTGAGATAGACAAGAGCGGCTTTGACGCGGCGGTCGGGCGGGCGGCCAAGCGGTTCGACGAGCTGGAGCTCGACTGAAGAAGAATTCGTTGCCTGCCGATAACAGGAGTGCTATCGTTCGTGGACGTCCGGCGGTGCGGTCCAGGGCACATCACTCGTAACGATGTGGCCTCGGCCTGAAGCGGGCGTTCCGGTTGGTTCAACGACTCGAAGCTCAGGAGGGCACGCGGTGAAGCTCAGCGAGATGAAGACCCACGAGGAGCTCCTCGCCGAGCAGCTGCGTGACGACCCCGAGTTCCGTGCCGAGTGGGAGCGCACCGCGCTGGCGCGCGCGGTCGCGGTCGCGGTCGTCCGCTACCGCGCCGAGCACGACCTGTCCCAGCGTGACTTGGCAGTGCAGCTGGGGATGACCCAGCCGCAGGTTGCGCGGCTGGAGCGCGGCGAGGTCAACCCGAGCATGGACACGCTCATGCGCGTCGCCGCGGGGCTGGGTATCGAGCTGACTATCGACATCCGCCCGGCGAACGCGAAGGCGCGGATGGTCACCAAGAAGGCGCAGACCGACAACGTGGTCGGCGGCGTGGAGACCGAGCACGTCGGCGTGCTCGTCGCCGCCGCGTAGGGCCTCGCCGTCCGTGCGTTCCGGGCGTCCGGAGCGCACAGACGCACGGCACCCTCATCCTCTGGCGCGGCCAGGGCCCGGACGACCTGCCCCGCCGCGGCCGGCACAACGGCGCCCTGCAGCCCTTCACTAGGCGGCGCCTCGGTGTCGCTTAGCGGTGTGACGACCCGCTGCGCGTCTGCCACTGGGTGCGGGAAGCCTCAACCGCCCGGCGATTGAGCTCGGTCCATTCCTCGACCTCGTGCGGGTGGTCGTCGTAGTAGGCAAACGCGGCGGCAACCCGCTCCTCGTCCAGCCCGAGGTATTCGGCGACGGCGGCTACTCGGGCCGAGCGCTCGGCGATGTCCGGTTCGGTGGTGACGACGACCCACACATCCGGCCCGCCGACCAGCGCCGCACGGCGGCCGGCCGGCCCGTCTCGGTATTCGATGTGCCGCTCGCATCGGGGCACAGCGCCATTCTGCATCACACCGCTATGCGACACCCAGGGCGGCGCAGGAAGAACCCCCGACATCGGGATGACGGGCGCGCAGGTCGGCGGCCCGCTCCCGTCATCGCGGTCTGCGTCCGCACCCCCGAACGCTAGGGCTGCGCGGCGCGCGACCGCGGCGCCGCGGGTGCGGGGGGCGACGGGCCCGGCGCCCGGGCCGCGTAGGAAGATGACGTCGACCGCGGCGGCCAGCGCCGTCTTGCAGGGTCTCGGAGTCGGGCTCCTTCCACCACGCGTCGACGTCGAACTCCCACTCGACCTGGCCCGCGGGCTGCCGACCAGGTGGCCGTCGGCGTGCAGGCCGGGACAGCGCCGCCTAGAGCGGCTCCCCGGTGAACACGAGGCCGCCCGACTCGCTGCGCGTCTCGTAACGGCGCCCGAAGAACTCGTCGGCCAGGCGCTGGCCGCGGTCGACCGGTTCGACGCGCAGCTCCACGCGGCGGTTGCCGGCCGGCCGCGCGGACACCTCGGCGTCGTCGACAATGGTGCGCCGCTCGCACCCGGGCGGGTCACCCGCGGCATCCCGCAGCCAGCGCAGCCGCGTCATCCGTTCGGGCAGGCGGCGTCGCGTGCGGCGGAAGCGCTCAGCGTCGGAACGGGTCGACGGCATCACCAAGAAGGCCTAGCACGCGTCGCTGCGCGCATCGACAGCCGAGGCGTTCATCGACATGTCGCTTCCTCCCCGAGACGTCCGGCGACGCTCGTCGGCCGGTTGCTGAAGCGCAGCTGCTGTGGCCAATGCCGGAGCAGCCATTCGAGTTCCGAGTTCGAGTCGAGGCGGTAGCGGCGCCGCGCCTGCGGCTGGATGCGGAGGGCGTCCAACCACCAGTCGACCGCGTTGAGGCCGACCGCTTCTAGCTGCTCGAAGCCGTCCTCGAAGGCGTCATCAAGCCACTGCGCGAGCTGGGGAGCTTCGAGTGCGTACTTGGCCCACCAGCGCAGCACTTCGCCCGACAGACAGTTTCGGCGCACGGAACCGCGGCCGTCGCCGAACAGCGGGGTAAAGGCGTCGCTCATCGTCCACTCCGATTCCGTCGGGCTACCGCCGTACCGTCCGGCGGCATGAGCAAGTCCACCCGCAACTCAGGCAAGCCCTGGACGGCGGCGGACCGCAAGGCGCTCAAGGACCTGGCAGCGCAGAACACACCGACCCGGGTCATCGGCCTCAAGCTCGGCCGCACCCCCGAAGCGGTGCAGTCGCAGGCTTCCAGGCAGGGCACCTCGCTGAAGCCGACGAACCAGTCGCCGTACAACCGCAAGTCCAAGTAGGGCCGTCGGGTCCGGGCCGCTCGCCGGCGCGCCTCGACCGCCTGGCCGCAAGCCCGGACGCACTCGCCGGGTGTCCGGCGCGGCACCAGCTGGCCGCAAGGTCCGGCGAGCTCACCATGCCCTGACAGCCACCTCTAGCGCCCGGTCCCAGCTCGTGAACAGCTCGCGGATGCGGACCAAGCCGGGCCGCGGGTCGTCCTCGCCGGTCAGGCGCATCGTGCGCCGCTCGCAGCGCGCCCACTCCTCGTATTCCCACTGGGTCGGCCAGAAGCCGCGCTCGCTGCGGAAATCGTGGATGGCCTCGATGACGTCCTGGCGCTGGTAGACAGGCTGGTCCAGGCGCGCATGTGCGCGCGTGTGCGCGACCCGCGCCTCGGTCCCGTTCTCCCACATCCGCCACGCCTGCCGGCACGCCTTCTCGAAGTCCCCCCAGCCCTCCTTGAGCTGGTCGAGCGTCGGCCACTGCTGCCCGAGGGCCGCGCGCTCGGCCCGCTCGGCGGCGTAGTCGTCGGGGCTCGGCCAGTGCCCGCCGAGCCGGTCGACGAGCTCCCACAGCAGCCCAAGCTGGCGCTCGCGCAGCTCCGCGGGCGTCGGCGCGCCCACGGAGTTGCTCAGCAGCTCGAACAGCGCCCGGCGGGTGCCCTCCGCCAGCGCGTAGCCGCCGACGCCCTGCTTGCGGCGGACCAGGGCGATGACGAACTGCGCGCTGTCCGAGGACCGCACGCTCTCTGCGAGCGCCGACAGTGCCGGGCGCGGCGGCGCCACGTCGGCCGCGTGCGTGCGCCGCCTAGCGCGGCGCCGCGGGCGGGGCTTGCTCTCCGTGAGCGCGTCTGTCGTGACCGTCTCCATCGCTACTCGTCCTCCTCGTCCGTCCAGGTGGGGGCGCAGTCGGTGATGTCGGGGAAGGCGGCGATGACGGCCGCCTTGGCGTCGGGCCAGTGGCCGAGGCGCTGGTAGACCGTCGCCAGCGACGGCAGGCCGACGTGCGGGCCGTGCTCTGCGCGCATCGCCTCGCGGTAGCGGCGGTAGCGGCCCTTGGGCGCGTCGGCGCCGATGGCGCGCAGCGCGTCGGCCATGACCTTCCGCAGTTGCTTGTCGCTGAGCGTGACCGTCACGCGCGCGAGGCGGCGGTCGCGCTCCGCGGCGTCGATGAAGCCCGCCAGGTAGAGCGCCTGCGGCCACGACCCGAGCTTGTCGACGATGGTCTGCGCCGACGGCAGCACGGCGGGCATGTCGCTCGGCGGGTCAGGGTCGGCCTTCAGCGCCTTCGCCTCGCGGTTGTAGCTCTGCCAGCGCATCCGCGCCCCGCCGACGCGGGCCCCGACGAACCGGGTCGCCTCGACACAGGCGTCGCGCGTGTAGAGGCCGTGGCGGCCGGTGACGGCCGTGGCGGTGCGACGGCCGGCCGCGGTCTGGCACCCGCCCGACGCCAGGACCGCTGCCGGCCACGAGCCGAACGCGTCGCGGAACGGGTGCGGCTGCAAGCACAGGCGCGGCAGCGGCAGGTCCGGGTCGTCCTTACGGCGCAACGCCCAGTCGCGATGCTCGCGCTGCGTCACGTAGTCGAGCGGCCGGTCGGGGTCCTCCGACAGCTCCTTGCGGCACAACGCCAGCTGGGTCCTGAGCTCCTCCGGTGAGAACGCGCCGAGCTGGGCGCCCAGGCGACGACCGAGCGCGCTCGGCGTCGGCGCCTGGCCGAGACGCTCAACGACTTTCGCCCACGACCCGCCCAGCCACCGCTTCACCGATGACACCGACGGCCAGGAGGCCTTGCGGGCCTCATCGGCCCGCCACCATCTCTCGTACTCGCGCTCCGACAGCGGAGCCTCGGCAAAGTCGCGCTCCGGGTCCTCCTCGGCCAGGTCGGCGCAGCACAGCTTCGCGGCCGACAGCGCCAGCCGGCCGTCATCGCCGAGCTCGCCGTCGAGCGTGTTCGCGAGCTCCTGCCAGACCAGCAGGCGGTCGGCATGGCAGTCGTTGCGCAGCAGCGCGAACAGCCCCTGCGCCAGCGGGTCAGCATCCCGGACGCTGACAACGTGGTCGCCATCGAGCCTCATGTGGTCAGCCGGGTTGACACTCAGCGAGCTCATGTCGAGCTCATCGAGGTGGACCACGCTCAGGTCGATAACAGCCGGCACGGGGTTCAGTGACGACTCGGAATGTCCGCCATCCCGGTCGACCGAGGCGCGGGCCCGGGCCTCCCGCTGGTCGTCACGGGTTGCTGACCGCGGGCGCCCGGACCTCCTGATGCGACGGTCGCCAGAGGACCGCCGCGGAGTCGTAGAGCTGGAGTTCATGGCTCCGAACGTACGCCTCAGCGGGCGCTCCGAAACAGGCCCGCAGGGGGTCCGGGGTGGAGCTCCAGAGCGCTCTGTACGCGCCGGACAGAGGACCTGTCGGAACGCTGGCGGCGGTCAGGGGTGGAAACGCGCGCACGCCCGAAAAGCCCGTGTTCAAGCGGCTTCCCGGGGTGTTCGAGCCGACTGACAGACGCCTAAGGGTGGAGATGGCGTTGGCCAAGTGTGGAAACGGGTCTTGTGAGCCGGCGACGAAACGCCGTGCAGTCCTGGGCCGAGCCGATTACCGGAACGGCCCTCACGAAAGGCCCGCTCCGGCGGGCCTTTTGTCGTCGACAGGGCCTCGTCGGCCGGCTACGTCAGCCGGTGGACCCGGTACTCCACGACCGGCCCGGGGTGCAGCCGCCCCTCGCCGACGAAGACCGTGCGGTTGACCCACGCGTAGCGCTCGTCGCCGGTCTCGAGTCGCGGGGCGGTGCGGAAGTAGTGCTCTGCGTACCCGCTCGACCGCTCGCCGCGGTTGGCGGCGAGCGCCGCCTCCGTGTACTCGATGACGCCGAAGTACTGGACGTAGATGTGCGCGCCGTCGTCGGTGTGGATCGTCAGGCGCACGTCGAGGCGGCCGTAGCCGTCCTCGCCGACGAGCACCCAGTCGGCGCCGCCGGTGCCGACGGTGCCTGAGATCCGCTCGCCGGTGACCTCGCCGCCGAGCACCTCGCGGATGCGGCGCTCGCCGAACGGCCCGCGGCCGACCGGCACCGCGTCCTTCAGCCGCGCGGTGAACGTGAACTCGTGCTCCAGCCCGATCGTCATGCCACCAGCCCCCAGGCGTACTCGGCGAGCTCGACGACCGCGTCGCCGAACCCGAGCAGGTACGGGTCGTCGGTCGCGCCCGCCACGGCGCGCTTGTAGTTGCCCTCCATGAAGACCGTCGTCTTCCACAGCGCGAGCGCCTGGTACCAGCGGGCGTCGGTCATCGCCCTGCCCGAGCGCTCCTCGTACAGCGCGACGAGCTCGGCGCGCGACGGGAACCCGGGCGAGCGGGTCGCCGGCGACAGGTCGAAGATCGCGATGCGCGGGTCGCCCGGCTCGGCCCACAGCGCGGTGAGGTAGCCGACGTCGGCGAGCGGGTCGCCGATCGTCGCCATCTCCCAGTCGAGCACGGCGGTCAGGCGTGCGGGCGCGCCCGGCGCGTACATGACGTTGCCCAGGCGGAAGTCGCCGTGGGCAACCGTGGCCGGCCCGGACTGCGGGATGTTCCGCCCGAGCCACTCCGCGAGCCGGTCGACCTCGGGGATCTCGCGCGTCGCGTTGTGCTCCCACAGCCCGCCGAAGCGTCGGAGCTGGCGCTCGAGGTACCCGCTCGGCCGCCCGAACTCCCCGAGCCCCGCCCGCTCCCAGTCCACGGCGTGGATCTCGACGAGCGCGTCGACGAGCTCCAGCCCGATCGCGCGGCGGCCCTGGCGCGTGTCGAGCGCCGCGGGGACGGTGCCGGTGATGACGTCGCCCTCGAGGAGCTCCATGACGTAGAACGGCGCGCCGATGACCGCCGGGTCCTCGCAGACGGCGAGGACCGCGGGCACCCGCGCGTGACCGGCGAGCGCGGCGAGGATCCTCGCCTCGCGCACGACGTCGTGCGCGCTGGGCGGGATCGGCGGACGTGGCGGGCGGCGCAGGACGCCGGCGAACCCCTCGCGCCTGATCGCGTAGGTGACGTTCGAGTGGCCTTCGCCGATCGGCGCGGCGGCGACCGGTCCCTCGCCGAGCCCGTGCGCGTCGAGCACGCGCTCGAGCGGCTCGAGGACGAGCAGGGGAGGGCGGTCGCCGCCGGCCGCCTCGCCGAACGTCCGGACGATGTCGTCGGGGGCGGTGGTGTGCACGGGTGTCTTCGCGCGGCCGCCTACGCGGGGAAGGAGCGCGCCGTGCAGCCGCCGTCGACGACGAGCGTCGACCCGGTGCAGTAGCTCGACTCGTCCGACGCGAAGAACACGAGGGCGGCGGCGATCTCCTCGGGCCGCGCCGGCCGGCCCATCGGCGACAGCGCCGACGCGACCTGCGGATCGTCGAAAGCGCCGACCACCGGCGCGATCATCGGGGTGTCGACGAACCCGGGGCAGACCGTGTTCGTGCGCACGCCCTGCTTGGCGTAGGTGATCGCCATCGAGCGCGTGAGGTTCACGATCGCGCCCTTCGCCGCCGTGTACGCGTGCGCGTCGTACAGGCCGGTGACGCCGGCCATCGAGGCGACGTTGACGATCGAGCCCGTGCCGCGCTCGAGCATGTGCGGCAGGACCGCGTGGATCGCCAGGTAGTAGCCCTCGAGGTCGACGCCGCCGATGATCGCGCGCCAGTTCTCGAGCGACGCCTCGTGGATCGCGGCCATCGTGCCCGGGTTGTCGATCCCGTACTGCCAGCCGACGCCGGCGTTGTTGATGAGGACGTCGACCTGGCCGAACGCGTCGAGCGCCGCCTTGACGACCCGCTCCTGCGACGACGTGTCCTCCAGGTCGGCGGGCACGACGATGCCGTCGCCGCCGGCGGCCTTGGCGGCCTCGAGAGCCTCGTTGAGCTTCGACTCGGTGCGCGCGGTCCCGACGACCTTCGCGCCCTCGCGCCCGCAGGCCTCCATCGTCGCCCGGCCGATGCCGCTGCTCGCGCCGGTGATGAGGACGACCTTGCCGTCCAGCCGCCCGCCGCCCTGCGCAGCGGGGCGCTCGGCCGCCAGCGTGTCCTGCGTGCTCATGCGATTCTCCTCCTCGCCCGTTGGACTCCGGGCGATGGTCGCAGCGCGCGGTGGCTGCGCCGGCGCCAGGCGGCGCCGGCGCTGTGACTTCCACAGGGGCGCCGCTCAGGCGGGCACCGCGCGCCCCTCGACGCCGCGTGCGACGCCCTCGGCGAGGTAGTCCTTGACGACCTTGCCGTAGCCGAGGTCGAAGTCGAACACGCCGAACCAGCCCTGCAGGATCCGCGTCGGCGCGAGCAGATGCCAGGGATCGACCGGCGACCGCGCGTCCATCGAGACCGACGCGCGCCCGGTGAAGAGCTTCGGCGTCCCGTCGGCCGAGGTGTGCAGCGGCGCCTCGACGTCGAGCCGGACGAGCTGGGCCACCGACGGCGGCCCGGGCTCGGCGTTCGGGATCAGGCGGGTGGACAGGACCGGCAGGTCCTCGAGCGTCGCCGGGTCGCAGGTCGCCTCGCAGGCGATCGACATCGTCATGATCCGCTGCCCGCGCGGCCGCTCGACCGTGAACAGGATCTGCTCGCCGAACGGGTCGGCGCCGCCGCCCGACGTGCGCTCCATCACCGCGAGCTTCTTGGCGTAGCCCCAGATCTCGCGGCCGGCGACGAGCGGGATCTCGTTGTCGGTGAAGATGAACGGCTGGTACAGGTAGGTCTGGCCGTCGAGCTCGGCCCGGATCATCACGTACGCCTCGTGGTACGGGCCGAACGTCGAGAACGGGATCCAGCGCCCCCACGCCAGGCAGACCGGCACGCTGTCGGCGGCCGTCACGCCCGGAGGCAGGAGCGAGGCGACCGCGTCCGGGTCGGCCTCGTAGGCGATGAAGATGTCCTCGACCCCGCGGTAGAGGTAGGGCGGCGGGCCGTAGGCGAACCCGGGGCCGATCGGGAGCGAGAACGACGCGTCGAACGTGGCCTGGTCCATGTGGGCCTCCTTTGACGGGCGGTTGGGTGACGGAGGTCAGGCGATCGGCACGAGCGCGGCCGACTCGGTGTCGAGGGCGCTCCAGTCGTCGTGGCGGCCGTGGTGGTACGGCGCGAACACGTCGGCCGGGACCGTCGCGACGGCCTGGCACGAGGCGATGAGGTCACCCTCGAAGAACGCCGCGCGCACCACCTGGCGCACGGGGAGCTCGTCGAGCGGGTCGTGGACGGTGCCGCGCAGCATCACGCTGCCGGCGCCCTCACGGGCCGCGGTGGCGATCTGCTGGAAGCGCGCCCGTGTGAGGATCGCGTCCTCCTGCAGCCCGTGCCCGTCGGCGGCCGGCCGCGCCTTGAAGTTGAAGTTGATCCCCTCGGCCTCGAACGGCCCGAGCTGGGTCGGCAGCTCGGCGTGCAGCTCGACGAGCCGGACCCCGCCGCGCTCGAGCCACGCGTTGAACGTGTCGCCGCGCCGGTGCAGCGCGCTCGTCGCGAGCTTCTTGGGCTCGCCGAACAGGTCGCGCCCGTAGATCGTCGGCACGTCGTTGTCCATGTACATCGCCAGGACGTACTCCCCGTCGACCTCGTCGTGGCGGGCGGCGACGTAGATCGCGCCGCCGTGGAAGTCGCCCACGCAGTTGGACTGCCAGCGCCCGATCATCGCGGTCACGCGCGGCTCGGCGGCGGGTTGGAGCGGCGGCGGCAGGATGTGCGCGACCACCTCCGGGTCGGTGTGGAACGCGACCGACAGCATCTCCGCGTTGACGAACCGCGGCCGGCTGAGCGCGCGCTCGATCCTCTCGATCTCGTCGGGGCGCTTCACGAAGCCCATGGCGTCTCCTCCTCGGTGGGCCGACGGCCCGACGCTAGTCCCGGCCGTCAGCGCCGCCCGCCCGCCCCGACGCGGGCGGTTGGAGGAATCACGACTCGTCGAGCTCGGCGATCTGGAGGTGCAGGTCGAGCCCCGCCTTCTCCCAGGCGATGCGGAAGTCGTTGACGTGCCGGCGCATGACCGCCTCGGCGGTGTCGGGGTCGCCCGCCTCGATCTCGCCGACGACGCGGTGGTGGTAGCGCGTGGCGTGCTCGGTGTGCTTGTGCGACGCGATGAACCGGTGCAGGGTGGGAAGCAGGAGCTTGGTGATCGGGGTGCGCGCGATGATGAGCGCGGGGTTGCCGCTGATCTCGGCGATCGCGAGGTGGAACTCCTCGTCGAGTCGGCTCCACTCCTTGAAGTGGTCGAGGTGCTCCTCCTGGCGCTCGACGATCTTCCACAGGCCCTCGACGTCGGCGCGGTCGGCGCGCTCGGCCGCCAGGCGCGCGAGCTGCGGCTCGGTGACCAGCAGCGCCTCGTGCAGGTGGTGGAACGTGACGTTGCTGCGTCGCAGCGCGTGCATGAGCTCGCGGTAGGCCGGGTCGTCCGTGCGCCGCTTGACGACCATGATCCGCGGGCTGGCGCGCTCGATGAGGCCCGCCTCCTGCAGCGTGCGCAGCGACTCGCGGACGGTCGAACGGCTCACGCCGGCCTGGCGGGCGAGCGCGGTCTCCGACGGCAGGCGGTCGCCTTCGCGCAGGTCGCCGGCGAGGATGCGGTCACGCAGCAGGCCGGCGAGCTGCTCGTAGGCACGAGCGACCTTGACCGGCCGTGCGACAACGCGTTCGGCATCGACGGCGCTTCGCCGGCCGTTGCTCAATGCTTCAGGGGGAAGGCCACGATCCGGCAATGCTAACCCTCCCTCCGGAGCGCTTCGGCCGCCTCGACGATCGTCGGGGCGTCCGGCAGCAGCGACCGCTCGAGCTCCGGGCTGAACGGCATCGGCACCGCCGGCGTCGCGAGCCGCCGCACGGGGGCGAGCAGCAGGTCGAACAGCGCGTCGGCGACGCGCGCGGCGATCTCGGCCCCCGCGCCGAAGTCCTGCACCGCCTCGTGGACGACGAGCAGCCGGCCGGTGCGCTCCACCGACGCGAGGACCGTCTCCATGTCGAGCGGGACGAGCGACCGCAGGTCGATCACCTCGAGCGAGACCGGGCACGCCTCGGCCGCGGCCAGGCACTCGCGCAGCGTCTGCCCCCACGTGACGACCGTGACCTCGTCGCCGGGCCGGGCGATCCGCGCGCGCCCGAGGGGCAGGGGGTCGGTGTCGGGCTCGCCCCGCATCCCGTACAGGCGGCGGTTCTCGACGAACACGACCGGGTCGGGGTCGCGGACCGCGGCGACGAGGAGATCGTGCGCGTCGGTGACCGTCGCGGGCATGACGACCTTCAGCCCCGGCACGTGGGCGAACCACGCCTCGAGCGACTGGGAGTGCTGGGCGCCCGCGCTGCGGCCCGCGCCGGTCTGGGTGCGGAACACGACCGGGCACTCGAGCGCGCCGCTCGTCATGTACGGGAGCTTCGCGGCCTGGTTGAGGATCGGGTCCATGCAGACGCCGACGAAGTCCATGAACATGATCTCGACGATCGGCCGCAGCCCGGTCATGGCCGCGCCGACCGCCGCGCCGACGTAGCCCATCTCGCTGATCGGCGTGTCGAGGACGCGCGCGCCGAAGCGCTCGTGCAGGCCCTTGGTGACCGTGAAGATCCCGCCGCCGGCGCCGACGTCGATGCCCATGAGCACGACGCGCTCGTCCTCGGCCATCGCGTCGGCGATGCCTTGGTTGAGCGCGTCGATGTAGCGCGTCCGCGTCGCGGGGCGATCAGTCGTGGAGGACATGCGCGAACGCCTCCTCGAGCGGTGGTGGATCGGCGGCGCGGGCCCGCGCGACCGCCGCGGCGACGCGCTCGCGCGCCTGCTCGCGGATGCCGTCGAGCTCCTCGCCGGTCGCCTCGCCGGACCCGGTCAGCCGCGCGCCGAGCACGACGAGCGGGTCGCGCTCGCGCCAGGCCTCGACCTCCTCGGCCGGCTTGTAGGGCTGCGCGTCGCCCTCGTAGTGGCCGTGCCAGCGGTACGTCTCGGCCTCGACGAGCACCGGCCCGCGCCCCTCGCGGCAGCGCTCGGCCGCCTCGCGCGCGGCGTCGTGGACGGCCTCGGCGTCGTTGCCGTCGACGACGGTCGCCTCGACGCCGTAGGCCGGGCACCGGTCGGCGACCCGCGGGACCCGGCTCATGCGCCGGCTGTCGCTGAACTCCGCGTAGAAGTTGTTCTCGCAGACGAGCAGCAGCGGCAGGTCCCAGATCGCGGCGAGGTTGAGGGCCTCGTGGAACGCGCCCTGGTTCACCGCGCCCTCGCCGAAGAACGCGACGGCGACGCGGCCCTGCCCGAGCATCTTCGACGACAGCGCCGCTCCGGTCGCCAGCGGCAGCGACGCGCCGACGATCGCGTTGGCGCCGAGGACGCCGAGCCGCGGGTCGGCGACGTGCATGGAGCCGCCCTTGCCGCGGCATAGCCCGTCCGCGCGGGCGAAGAGCTCGGCCATCATCCCGTCGACGTCGACGCCCTTGGCGAGCACGTGGCCGTGCCCGCGGTGCGTGGTCGCGATGTAGTCGTCGGGCCGCAGCGCGGCGCAGACGCCCGCCGCGACGGCCTCCTGGCCGAGCGACGTGTGGACGAAGCCCGGGATGTCGCCGTCCCGGTACAGCTCGGCGACCGCCGTCTCGAACGCGCGGATGAGCGCGATCGTCGCGAACAGCGCGCGGCGCGTCGCGGCGTGGCCGGGCGGCGGCTCGTCGAGGGTGGATGCGGGTGGGGACACGGTGCTCCGATCGGCTCAGAGATGCCTGATTGTCGGACATACCAATACACGATTGCCCGTTTGACAAGGACAAAGACGGGCTTTACTGTCGATTGTCAGACGTTGCGAGGAGGAGGGTCAGACACTGTGGTGACGCCCGTCGTCATGCCGCAGGCCGGGTTGGAGGTCACCGAGGGAACCGTCACGGCGGTGCACGTCGCCGTGGGCGACGCCGTCTCCGAGGGCGATCCCCTCCTCGAGGTCGAGACCGACAAGGCCCTGTCGGACGTCGTCGCGCCGCGCGACGGCGTCGTCGTCGCGCTCGACGCGCAGGTCGGCGACACGCTGCCGGTCGGCGCCGTCCTCGTGCGCCTCGCCGACGGCGCCGGCGAGGCGCCGGCGGCCGACCCGGCCGAGGGCGCGGCGGCCGACCCGGCCGAGGGCGCGGCGGCCGACCCGGCCGAGGCCGCGGCGGCCGCGGCCGCCGCGGCACCCGCCACCGCGGTCCAGGCACGTCGCGGGACGGGGTCGGCCGCGCCGCCCGCGTCGGCCGGTCCGAACGGCCGCCTGCGCGCCGCGCCGGTCGCGCGCCGCGCCGCAGCCCGTCACGGCATCGCGCTCGAGACCGTCCGCGGCACCGGCCCGCGCGGCCGGATCACGCTCGCCGACGTCGAGCGCGCCGTCGGGCAGGCCCGCGCGGCGGCCGGGGCCGTCGAGCGGATGAGCCCCACGCGCCGCGTGATCGCGCGGCGGATGACCGCCTCGCAGGCGATCCCGCAGTACTCGCTGGACCGCGACGTCGACGCGACGTGGCTGCTCGCCGAGAAGGAACGACTCGCGGCGGCGAGCCCGGTCGCGCCCGGCGTCAACGACCTGCTGCTCCAGGCGCTCGCCGAGACCGTCCGGCGCCACCCGGCCCTCGCCGAGCAGTTCGTCGAGCCGGACGGGGTCCGCCGCCGCGACGGCGCCGCCATCGGGCTCGCGGTCGCCACCGACCGCGGGCTGCTCGTGCCCGTCATCCGCGCCGTCCACCGGCGCACGCTCGCCGAGCTCGTCGCCGAGCGCCGTCGGCTCGTCGAGGCCGCGCGGGCCGGGCGCCTCGCGCGCGAGGAGATGGAGGGCGCGACGATCACGCTGTCGAGCCTGGCGAGCTTCGGCGTCGACCGGTTCGCCGCGATGCTCAACCCCGGCGAGGCGGCGATCCTCGCGGTCGGGCGCACGACCGACCGCGTCGTCCCGCGTGGGCGCGGGCTCGCGGTGGTCCCGGCGATGACGCTCACGCTCACGCTCGACCACCGCGTCGTCGACGGGGCGGTCGGCGCCGCCGCGCTCGCCGACCTGGCCGCGCTGCTCGAAGGGGAGATGACATGGCGGACCTGAACGGGGCGGCTCTCGTCGTCGGCGGCGCGTCGGGCATCGGCGCGGCGTGCGCGCGGGCGCTGCGCGCCGACGGCTGGCCGGTGGTGGTCGCCGACCTGCGCCCCGACCCGGCCGACGCCGGCGCGGTCGCCGTCGACGTCCGCGACGCCGCCGCGGTCGAGGACGCGGTCGCTCGCGTCGCCGAGCGGCACGGCGCGATCGGCACGCTCCTCTACGCGGCCGGTACCGCCCGCGTCACCCCGCTCACCAGCATCACCGCCGGCGAGTGGGACCTCGTCCTCGGCGTCAACCTCACCGGCGCCTTCCACGTCCTGCGCGCCTGCGTGCCGCACATGCCCGCCGGTGCCGCGGCGACGATCGTGTCGAGCATCGACAGCGCCGCGCCCGTCGCCGGGCTGGCGCACTACTCGGCGGCGAAGGCCGGGGTGGAGGCGCTCGTGCGCGCCGCCGCGCTCGAGCTCGGGCCCCGGGGCCTGCGCTGCAACGCGCTCCTGCCCGGCGTCGTCCGCACCCCGCTCATGGCGCCGATGCTCGACCGGCCCGGCGTGGCCGACGCCTTCGTCGCGCAGACGCCGCTCGGCCGCATCGCCGAGGGCGAGGACGTCGCCGACGTCGCGTGCTTCCTGGCCTCGCGCGCCGCGCGCTGGATCACCGGCGTGTCGCTGCCGGTCGACGGCGGCATGAGCCTGCGCGAGCACCCCCGCCTGCTCTTCGACACCGAGACCGAGACCACCCCCGCCTGACCGAAAGGACCCCATGGCCACCGACCACAAGACCGCGCAGCCGTCGCTCACCGCCGCGCGCGCCGAGGAGCTGCTGAGCGAGATCGTGAGCATCCGCAGCGTCGTCGGCGAGGACACGACCGCGCACCGCTGGGTCGGCCGGCGCCTGCGCGACGTGGGCATGCGCGTCGAGGAGTACGCGGTCGAGGGCCGCCGGGCGCCGCTCGTCCTCGGTGTCCTGGAGGGCGACGGCGACGCGCCGGGCGTCCTGTTCGACGCCCACTTCGACACCGTCCACGCCGACGCCGCCGACTGGTCGCACGACCCGTTCACCGCGCACGTCGAGGACGGCGTGCTCTACGGCCGCGGCGCCGTCGACAGCAAGGGGTCGCTGGTCGCGATGCTCATGGCCGTCGAGGCGGTCGCCGGCTCGGGCAGTCCGCGCTCGGGCCCGATCTACTTCATGTCGGACTCCGACGGCGAGGACGGCTTCCGGGGCGCGACGCTCGTGCGCGACCTCGGGGTGGTCGACCGCGTCGGCACGGTCTTCAGCGCGGAGGCGACGAGCAACCGGCGCGTCGAGATCGCCTACCCGGGCATCAGCACGTGGAAGGTGACCGCGATCGGGCGCACCGCGCACCCGACCGAGCCCGAGCGCGGCATCAACGCGATCACGAAGATCGCCAAGCTCGTCGCCGCGGTCGACGAGGGCCGCCTGGAGCTGCCGCGCGGCCGCTCGGAGTGGTTCGAGCCGCGGGTGACGACGAACGCGATCCGCACGCTCCCGGGTGGCGGCTGGGCGATCCCCGCCCGGTGCGACGTCGTGCTCAGCGTGCTGTCGCCTCCGGGCACCGAGCTCGGCGAGGTGCGCGACAGCATCGACGCGTTCCTGCGGATGCTCGAGCGCGAGGACGGCGAGGTGCGCTTCGAGCGCAAGATCCTGCCGATGGGCGCCGGCCGGCTGTGGCTGCGCCCGGGGGAGGTCGATCCCGCGCACCCGGGCGTCGAGGCCCTGGGGGCGGCGGTCCGCGAGGTGACGGGCGCCGAGCCCGTGGTCCGCCAGTTCAACGGCGGGTGGGTCGACGCGGCCGAGCTCATGCGCCCCGACGAGCGGGGCTACGGGACGCCCGCGGCGATCACGTTCGGCCCGGGGGACTTCGAGCTGGCCCACGCGGTCGACGAGCACGTCGCCCTGGCCGAGGTGGCCGAGGCGGCGGAGGTGTACGCGCAGGCGACGCTCGCGCTGCTCGCGTAGCGCGGCGCTACAGGACGGAACGGGGAGTTGAGGAGGGTCACGACGTGAGCATCACCTTGGAACGAGCCCCTGCGCCGGCAGGGGGCGCGGACGAGCTCGTGGACGGCGCCTGCCTGCGCCGGGCGTGCGCGGCGTTCGCACGGGTCGCGGCGGCCGCCGACGACACGACGGACATCGACGAGCTCCTCCACGTCGTCGCGCGGCAGGTGCGCGACCTCGTGGGCGTCGAGCGCTGCTCGATCCACCTGCGTGACGACAGCGCAGGGATCTTCCGCGGCTGCGTCGGGCTCGCCGGCGCCGAGGACCTCGCGCCGGACATCAAGCGTTCGCTCGCCGGCGTCCCGGCCGACGGGATGACCGAGGAGCTGCTGCGCACCCGCCGGCCGGTGATCGTCCCGTCGGCCCAGGACGACCCGCGCACGGTCAAGTCCACGGTGCGGTTCTGGAAGATCCGCTCGATGATGGCCGTCCCGATGATCTTCGAGGACGAGGTCATCGGCGTGATCTTCCTCGACGACGTCGATCGCCCCCACCACTTCACCGAGGAGGACGCCGAGACCGCCTCGCTGTTCGGGGACCTCGCGGCGACGGTCGTCATGCAGGCCCAGCGCCGGGTCGAGCTGCGCGCGCGGGTCGACTCGACCGAGCGCCAGATCCGCGCGCTGCGCCGCGCCACCGCGGTCGACGAGCGGCTGAGCGACCTCGTCCTCGAGGGCCGGTCGCTGCACGAGGTCCTCGCCGCGCTCGCCGAGGTGCTCGGCAAGCCGTGCGCGGTGTTCGGCGCCGACCGCACCCGGGTCGCATGCGCGACGCCGCCGGGCGCCGACGACGGCATCGCGCCGCGGCTCCTCGAGCGCCCGTACGCCGACCACCCGGAGGTCCAGCAGGCGCTCAGCGCGCATCCCGACTCGCGCGCGTTCGTGGTCGGGCCGCTGCCGGCGGCGGGTGTGCTGCACCGCTACGTGGTCGCGCCGATCGTCCTCGGCGACGACACGTGGGGGCACCTCGTCGTCATGGAGCACAAGACCCGCTTCACCGGCGGTGACCTGCTCATGCTCCGCCGCGCCGCGACGCTCATCGCGCTGCAGGTGAGCACCGAGCGCAAGGCGATCGAGGCCGAATGGAACGCGGGCTCCTCGCTCGTGTCCGAACTGCTCTCGGGCAGCTCGGACGACATGGTCGTCCGCCGGCGCGCCGATCGCCTCGGCGTCCGGCTCGACGCGCGCCGCGTCGTCGCGTTCATCGCCGGCCGCGACCCCGATCCCGGCAGCGGGGTGCCGGACTTCCGCGCGGTCGCGGCTGCGTTCCGGCGCGTCGCGCCCGGGCTCGTCGTCCATGCCGCGTCCGTCCACGGCGGCGTCGCGGCGCTCATCGAGGTACCCGGTGACGTCGAGGACGCCACGTTCGTGCGCGCGACGAAGGCGACGCTCGCCCGCGCGTGCGGGCTGCTGCGGCCCGCGTCCGAGCTCGTGGCGGCGGTGTCGTCGGTGCGCGCCGACCGCGACGGCTACCGCGAGGCGTACACGGAGGCGCGCCAGGTCGTCGAGTGCCTGCAGCGGTTCGCGACCGACGGCGGCCCGTCGATCCTCAGCGCGCCCGAGCTGGGGATCGCCCGCCTGCTGCTCGCGACGTCCGACGCGCGGGTCGTCGCCCGGCTCGCGGAGCAGACGTTCGGGACGATGCTCGCCGACGAGACGAAGGCCGACCTCGTCACGACGCTCTGCGTGTTCTTCGACTGCATGGCGTCGGTGCGCCAGTGCGCCGCGCAGCTCGGTGTGCACGAGAACACGATCCGCTACCGCCTTGACCGGGTCGAGGAGCTGACGGGGCTCGCGATCTGCCGCGACCCGGAGGCGCTGCTGCAGGCCCGCATCGCGCTGCTCGTCCTGCTGCTCCAGGGCCGCCTGCCGGCGACGCCGGCCGCGGCCGCCCAGGCCCGCGAGGACCTCGAGGTTGCCGCCTGACGCGTTTGGACGAACCACAGCCCCGCCCGATCCCGGCCCGCTCGGCGCCGCTTCGCGCCTGCCTATGCTCGCCGCCACAACGAAGCAGGAGGTGCTGGGGCGGTGCGCGAGGTCTTCCTCGTCGGCGTGGGAGCGACGGCCTTCGGGCGCTCGGGCCGGACACGGGAGACGCTCGCCCGCGCGGCGGCGGCGGCCGCACTCGCCGACGCGCGCCTGCGCCGCGGGATCGCCCCACCGTGGATGAACGGCGCGACCGCGCTGCACGACGGCTGGCGCGCGGTCGCGTCGGGCGAGCACGACGTCGTGCTGTGCGTCGCCGCCGAGACGCGCGCCGGCCACGAGCTGTCCGACGGCTCGCTGGCGCTCCGCGCGCGCCTGGCCCGCTCCTACATGCGCGCGTCCGGGGCGACCGTCGAGCACCTCGCGAAGGTCGTCGCCAAGAACCGCGCGCAGGGCGCGGCGAACCCGCGCGCCACGCTCGCCGAGCGCGTCGACGCCGAGGCGGTGCTGCACTCCGACCTGCTCGCGTGGCCGCTGCGGCGGCTCATGGTCGCGCCCCGCACCGACGGCGCCGCGGCCGTCGTCCTCGCCGCGCGCGGCCGGCGCAGCGGCCCGCGTGCCCCGCGGGTGCGTGCGTCGGTGGTCGTGGAGTGCGGCGCGGACGGGACCGATGTCTCCGTCCCGGCGGCGCGCGCCGCGATGCTCGGGTTCGAGGCCGCCGGGGCCGGGCCGGAGGACGTCGACTGCGCCGAGGTCTGCGACACCACCGCCGCCGACGAGCTACGCGCGTACGAGGCGCTCCAGTTCGTGCCCGAGGGCCACGGCCCCGAGCTCGTCGAGAGCGGGTTCACCGCGCTCGGCGGCGTGCTGCCGGTGAACACGAGCGGAGGGATGCTCTCCCAGGGCGACGCGGGCGGCGCGTCGCTGCTCGCCCAGCTCTGCGAGCTGGTGTGGCAGCTCCGCGGCGAGGCCGGGCGGCGCCAGGTCGCGGGCGCCCGCGTCGGTGTCGCGCTCGGCCGCACGGGGGGCCGCAACGGGCGCGGTGGTGTGTCGCTGACCGTGCTCTCGAGCTGACGCTGGTGATCTCACAAGACCGCCGTCGCCGCCGCGTTGGCCGGGCCGCCGGGCCCTGACATGGTGTCGCCCGGAAGAGAGACGAACGGGTCTTCAGGCAGCCGCCGCGCGGGCGCGGGCGCCCGGCGCTGCGGCCTGGACGCAGGAGGCGGCACGTGGCGTTGTTGGACGGCAAGGCGGTGCTCATCACCGGCGCGGCGAGCGGGATCGGCGCGGCGACCGCGCGCGAGGCGAAGGCCGAGGGGGCGCGGCTCGTGCTCACCGACGTCGACGCCGAGGGCGGGGAGGCGCTCGCCGCCGAGCTCGACGGCGTCTTCGTGCCGTGCGACGTGCGCCGCGAGGACCAGGTCGCCGCCCTCGTCGGCCGCGCGACCGACGAGCTCGGCCGGCTCGACGGCGCCTTCAACTGCGCCGGCGTGCTCGGCACCGTCGCGCCGGCCGGCGACCTGCCGCTCGACGCCTGGCAGCACGTCATCGACGTCGACCTCACCGGCGTGTTCCTGTGCACGAAGCACGAGCTCGGCGTCATGGCCGAGCAGGGCTCGGGCGCGATCCTCAACATGGCATCGGCCGCCGGCCTCATCGGCTGGCCCGCCGCGTCGGCCTACGTCGCCGCCAAGCACGGCGTCGTCGGCTTCACGAAGTCGGCGGCGCTCGAGTACGCCGAGGCGGGCGTGCGGGTCAACTCGATCTGCCCGTCGTACGTCATCACGCCGATGGTCGAGAAGGACCTCTTCGAAGGCGTCCTCGACAACGACGAGGAGGCGATCGCCGCTGCGCGCGCCAACCATCCGATCGGCCGCTTCGCCCAGCCCGAGGAGATCGCGGCGGCGAGCGTCTGGCTGCTGTCCGACAAGGCCTCGTTCGTCACCGGCACGGCGATGAGCGTCGACGGGGGGTACACGGCGCCATGAAGGCAGCGGTCTACAAGGGCATCCGCGACGTGCGGGTCGAGGAGGTCCCCGACCCCGAGCCGGGGCCCCGCGACGTCGTGGTGCAGGTGAGCGCGTGCGGCATCTGCGGCTCGGACCTGCACACCTACCTGCACGGCTCGTTCGTGCAGCCCGGGCAGATCATGGGCCACGAGTTCGCCGGCGAGGTGGTGGCGGCCGGGGACGGCGTCGACACGCTGGAGGTCGGCGACCGCGTGACCGCGCTCCCGCTCGTGCCGTGCATGGACTGCCCGCGCTGCGCGGAGGGCCGCTACAACCTCTGCGCGTCGGCGTGGACCCAGGGCCTGGCCTACGGCCGGCCGGGGGCGTTCGCCGAGCGCATCCGGATCCCCGGCGCCGTCCGGGGCGAGAACGTCTTCGCGCTGCCCGACCAGGTCGACGACGAGGCGGGGGCGACCGTCGAGCCGCTCGCGGTCGCCGTCCACGCGGTCCGCCTCGCCGGGGAGGTGCGCGACCGCACCGCGCTCGTGCTCGGGCTCGGCACGATCGGCCAGCAGGTCGTCCAGGTCCTGCGCGCATCCGGCGCCGGCCACGTCGTCGGCGTCGACGTCGCGCCGCTGCGGATCGACGCCGCCCGGACGCTCGGCGCCGACGCGGTCGACGGGTCGGCCGGCCTCGGCGCGGCGCTGGAGGCGGCGCTCGGCGCCGGCGAGGAGGTCGACGTGATCTTCGAGTGCTCGGGCGTTCCCGCGCTCGGCGCGGGCGCGGTCGACGCGGTCCGCGGCGGCGGGACGATCGTCGTGCTCGCGCTCTACGACGACCCGGTCACGTTCGATCCGACGGTGCTCGTCCAGAAGGAGCTGCGCATGCTCGGGTCGATCGCCTACACGAGCGAGGACTTCGCCGAGGCGATCCGCCTGCTCGAGGAGGGCGCCGCGAAGGCCGAGCCGCTCATCACGCAGCGCGAGGCCCTCGACGACATCGGCGAGGCGTTCGAGACCCAGCTCCGCAAGGACCGCTCGCTCAAGGTCCTCGTCACCCCGTAACAGGAGGATCCATGCCCGCCCTGCTCGTCCACGGCAACCCCGACACGTCGCACCTGTGGGAGGCGGTCATCGGCCGGCTCGACGGCTACGACGAGGAGATCGACGCGGTCGACCTGCCCGGGTTCGCCGCGCCGCTCGAGGACCCGTCGTTCCCGGCCACGAAGGAGGCCTACGTCGACTGGATCATCGACCGCGCCGAGGCGCTCGGCGGCTCGGTCGACCTCGTCGGCCACGACTGGGGCTCGCTCATGGTCCAGCGCGTCGCGTCGATCCGGCCCGACCTGCTGCGCAGCGTCGCGTGCGGTGGCGCGGCCGTCGACACCGAGTACCCGTGGCACCCGCTCGCCCAGGTGTGGCAGACGCCGGGCGAGGGCGAGAAGTACATGGCCGAGGAGCTGACCGACGAGGTCGGCATCGAGCACCTCGTCGAGAACGGCGTGCCGCGCGCCTCGGCCGAGCGCAACGCGTGGCTGACGCCCGGCAACAAGGACGTCATCCTCAAGCTCTACCGCTCGGCCGTCCACATCGGCGCCGAATGGCAGCCCGAGCTCGAGAAGGTCGACCTGCCGGCGATGGTCATCTGGGGCCGCGACGACCCCTACGTGCCGCTGCGGTTCGGCGAGCGGCTCGCGGAGCGGATGCGCGCGGAGCTCGTCGTCCTCGACTGCGGCCACTGGTGGCCGTTCGAGCGTCCGGCCGAGACGGCCGCCGCGCTGCAGCGCCTGTGGACGCGGGCGCGCGATCTGGAGAAGTCCCAAGCCCCGTCGTTGCGCGATCACCAGGCCAACTGGTAGGGCTCAGAGCACACCCCAGGAGGAGCACAGATGACGCAAACCGCCACTGCGCCGGTCGCGGCGCCGTTCGCCGACAAGTGGGCACGCAAGTCGGCGACACCGACGGTCGAGGCGTTCCACAGCGCGATCCGCAAGCGGGTCGCCGAGAAGTGGGCCGCGAGCGGCAAGGACTGGAAGGACTTCGTCCACGATCCCGAGTACGCGCTCACCCGCGAGGACTTCGAGGCCGTCGAGGCCGAGCTGCTCGCCACCGGCTACCGGTTCGAGGCGTCGGCGGTGGTCTCCGTCCGGGAGGAGCCGGAGAAGTACAAGCCGCTCGAGGGCGCGGGCGGCGAGGCCTCCGGGCAGACCGACGAGCAGGGGCGGCTCATCGTCGGCACGGGCGACAACGTCTTCCAGGCGCCGGCCGACGTCGAGGGCAACGCGGTGTTCGTCTCCGATGTCGAGACGGTCATGAAGATGCTCACCGAGGGCGTCCCCGAGGACACGATCGCGGTCATCGACGACTCGGGCGGCACGCTCACCGCGCCGATCCTCGGCGACTTCAAGGGGGTCCTGTGCATGGGCGGCACCGTCCGCTCGCATCTCGGGATCCTGACGCGCGAGTTCGGCGTCCCGTGCCTCATGGCGGTGACGCTCGACGGCCTGCAGAACGGCGACCGGATCGTGGTCGAGTACTCCAAGCCGGCGGCCGACGCCTACGCCGACGAAGAGACCGCCGCCGCACGGCGGGCGCGGATCATCAAGCTCTGACCAGGACGCGACCCATGCCCATCGATCGCCGCTACATCGACCTGCTCGACGCCAACGCCTACCTGCGCAAGGCCAGCGAGTCGTTCTACTTCCAGTGCACGGCTCGCACGGTCCAGGAGTCCAAGCTCTTCCCGGTCAACCCGTACATCGCGCTGTCGTACATCAACGCCTGGTACCGGTGGCCCGAGCTGCTGCGCAAGATCGACGCCGCGATGCCCGCCGAGGAGATCGGCGACCGCGCGCGGCAGGTCGGCAGCTACGTGAACACGATCACGATGAGCCTGATCCCGCAGTTCTACCTCGGCGGGCGCCAGATGCTCATCGACATGGGCCTGCTGCGGCCGACCGACGCGGTCGAGGACGTCCTCGACGTGCTCGACTTCGGCCGGCGGGTGAACCTCGCGCTGCACCGCGGCCACGCGCACGTCATGCCCAGCGACGCCGGGCAGCGGGCGCAGATCCACACCGAGCGCCAGACCCAGGTGTTCGAGGCCGACGCGCTCGGCGTCACCCCGGGCGACAAGCTCCACACGGCGTTCAACCGCTTCATGGCGACGGCGTCCGCCTACGGGTTCCTCAGCCACTGCGAGTGCCGGCTGTCGTTCAACAACCACGGCCCGTACAAGACGCGCAACGGTGGCGAGATGCTCGTCCGCGACATGCTCGACCTGTCCGAGTGCGACTACCCGTGGATGGACGGGATCGCGGCGCCGATCGAGCACAACAACCTCACGGTCGTCGTGATCATGAAGGACACCCACTTCCACATGGTCGACGACTGGGGGTCCTTCGAGGCGACGCCGGCCTACGACGCGAACAACATCGTCGCGGTCGGCCTGTACACGTCCGACCACCTGTCGGACGGCTACATCCCGGTCCACATGAACGACGCGTCGGACCTCGCCGACTACCTCGACGACCAGCGCGAGAAGATGGCCGAGGCGACGACCGGCATGTGGAAGATGATGGCCGGCTGGACGCGCGAGCAGATGATCGACGCCGGCCAGCTCGTCTACTTCGGCGTGCTCAAGGACCTCGCGCACTTCGCGGGCGTCTACGAGCAGGACGACTGGTTCCTCATCGAGGAGCGCGCGCAGCGCTTCAAGCCGCTCATGAACGACGAGTACGGCGGCGGGTTCATCGCCGAGCTCGTGGGCCTGATGTCCATGTCCTCGCAGCAGTGGAGCGAGCACCACATGGAGAAGTTCACGGACGGACGCGGCGAGATGTGGACGCCGGTGCCGTACTCGATCCTCGCGGACGACGAGTGGACGCCGACGGTCGGGCCGATCGTCGAGGGCAGCACGTCGCTGCCCCCGAAGAAGGGCCTGTACACGACGACGAAGGGCCGGCTGACGCAGGAGGAGAACAACGCGCTGGCCCGCAAGACCAAGCCGTCGATGTGGGACCTGCGCCACTACGACGACGACACGTGGATCAAGTACAACGCCGGCGACCCGCGTGCCGAGGAGCTCTACCGCGCCGCGCAGCAGAACTCGTACGTGCTGCGCGACCGCGGGTCGGAGCTCAAGATGGACGACGTCGCCGAGCTGCGCGCCGCCGCGGCCCGGTAGCGGTCGCGGACCCCGCCGGGCCGGGCGCGGCGGTCCGGCCCGGCGGGGCGGCCCTCAGACCAGACGCGCCAGCCGCAGCGCCACGCGCAGCTCGAGCTGGCGCTCGGACACGCGATGCCCGAGCAGCTCCTCGGCCCGGTGCACGCGGTAGGTCACCGTGTTCTCGTGGATGCCGAGGCGGCGGGCGGCGCGGACGAACGACGAGCCGGCGTCGAAGTAGGCGGTCAGCGTCGCACGGAGCCGCAGCGCCGTGTCGTCGTCGCCGGCCAGCGGGCCGAGCTCGCGCCGGACGAACGCACGCGCCGCGTCGAGGTCGCGCGTGGCGAGCGCGTCGAGCGCGACATCGGCGAAGGCGACGCTCGCCTGACGCCCGCACAGCTCCGCGACCCGGCGCGCCTCGACCGCCTCGCGATGGCTGCGGCAGAACCCGTCGACCCCGGGCTGGGGCGTGCCGAACGCGATCCGCGCCGGGCCGGCCGGCAGGTTCACGATCTGCGTCGCGCCCGCCCACCCGACGAGGTCGCGCCCGCGCGGCAGTACGAGCAGGCCGCTCGCGCCGAGCGCCTCGCCGACCTCGGCGGCCTGCTGCTCGAGCGCGCCGAACCGCGAGTGCTCGTCGTCGCAGTCGCCGTCCGTCCACACGATGAACGCGACGTGCGTGCGGTCGAGCGCGTAGCCCAGCCGCTTCGAGGTCTCCGCGATGTCCGGGCGCGCGCCCTCGAGCAGCGCGCGGACCTCGGCGGCGCGCATCGCCGCCGCGCCGCGCAGCCACTGCTCGCGCTCGCGCAGGAAGGCCTCGGTCAGCCGCCGCTCGATGACCTCGACCCACGCGAACAGCCAGTCGTTGAAGAAGCCCATCGCGTCGGCGAGCTGGTCGGGATCGGTGGTCCGCGCGCGCAGGCGCTCGAGCCACATCCGCGAGAACGCCGCCTGGGCGGTGCGGTAGGCGCGCATGAGCAGCGCGAGGCCGAGGCCGCGGCGGACGTACTCGCGCGCGTAGCCGAGCGCCTCGGGCGGCGCGACCGCGTTCGTCGGCGGCAGGCCCTCGCGCAGCAGCTCGACGATGAGCCCGAGGTTCGATCGCGTGCTCTCGCGCGTCAGGACGAACAGGTCGTCGTCGAGCTCGTCGGCGAGATGCTCGTGGATCACCGAGGCGAGCGTGTGGGCGATCTCGTCGAGCTCGCCGCCCATCGCCGCGACGATCTCGCTGACCTCCGCGCGGCTCGCGTGGGTCGGAGCGGTCGTTTGCACCGGTCCGGCAACCATGGCGGAGCCGACCATACGGGTGTTTGTGGTCCGCCCACAAGCCGGGCGCCGCCGCTCGGGCGCAGACACCGACGACGCGGCCCGGCGCCGTGCCTAGCGTCGCGCCTCAGTGAGAGCGTTGGTGTCGCGGACGGTGGTGTCCGACCGGCGGTGAAGGGTCCTCGGCTGGCGGTGAGCTGACTCGTAGCGTCGCTGTCGGCCAGAGTTGGTCTGACTTTCATGCGTTGTGTCG
>Ga0310823_100459_pt1 | contig 28127 bp, 27 predicted proteins | sample P4_ome_3_FD_201316 | JGI IMG/M metagenome (GOLD analysis project Ga0310823, IMG submission 201316) | Sorghum-adapted microbial communities from Joint BioEnergy Institute, Emeryville, California, United States - P4_Day56_Rep3 | ecosystem: Engineered > Bioreactor > SSF (Solid state fermentation) >...
AACCCGGCCAACACGATCTCCAGCTTCTGCTGGGCGGTGAACTTCCGGTACTTCCTGCTCTCGCTCAACGACGGTGCTCCTTGTCGACGAGCGGCCCATGCTCGGCCGCGCGCCGGACGGGATCATCGCCCCTTCGGGGCTCCTCACCCGTCCGGCGAGGACCAAGCCATCAACCTGTCAACACGTCACCGGGGAGCGGACCACGGTCCTCATCGGGAGCGTGGTCGTTGGCGTCGATCACGGCCTCGATGTAGGCGTCGACGTGTCTGCGCAGGCCCTTGGTGCCTCGGTCGCGGAGGGGTGATGGTTCCATCGGCGCGACCAGCGCGAGAAGCCGCCGCAGACCGGCTTCTCGCGCGTCGATCTCGACGAGCGCGTCGAGGTAGGCGTCGGTGTGCTCGCTCATGCCGCACGCTCCTCGTCGACGTGGCTCGGGGCCCTCGATGAGTCGCTCCCGCCGCGACTTGCTGTGTGCGTGCTTGGCGTGGAGGAAACGTAGGAAACGTAGGAAAGTCCGGTGAGCTGCGGCTTTCCTACCCTTTCCTCCCTTTCCTCCACCGCCGACGCGTGCCATCTCTCGGCTGGCCGGCCTCCTGTGGTTTCGCGGACGGACTCTGCGAGCCCGGACTCTGCGAGCATCTCGAGCGCGGTCGCGATTCGGTCCCCGGGAACCTTCCTCCCGAGCACATCGCGCATGTCTGAGCGCGTCATGCCCTGGGGTGCTTCGCGGAGCGCGTCGAGCAGCCGGTCGGCGATGTTGTCGCCCAGGCGCGTCCCGAACACGTAGCGGGCCGAGTCAAAGCAGTAGCGCCAGAGCTCAAGCGCCGCCCGAAGGTGGGACGCCTTCACGACGCCCGAGCAGTCCATCAGTGCGTAGATCGTCGCGAGCCGCCGCACCTGCGGAGCCGCGCGTCCCGTGACAGCTCCAAGCAGACCCGGAGTGCCACGCGTCAGCCGTTCGTACTCCGCGGGCCAGATCGCTCGTGCTTCCGCGTCGAACTCGACCTCGGTCAGTACCGATGCCGCCTTCAATGCGAGCTTGACTCGCTCGGCGAGTTCCTCCAAGGCGACCGGCTGGCCGCCGAACGGGAGGGACTTCGACCGTCGGGCGGCCACGAACAGGAAGCGATTCGCAAAGCCATTCGCCGCCGATGTGTCGTCGAGCTCTCGCCGCAGCTCGTCTGGCGTGACGTCTCCGACGATCGACACGAGCGCTCCGGTCGCGGCCTCCGGCTTGCCCTTGGTCAGGGTGCGCACGTTTCCGCTGTCCCACAGGTTGCGGATCGTGGCGGAGAGGGTGTTCCCGTCCCGGCGCATGACCCGCAGCACGCTTGCGAACTCGCCTTCTCGGGCGAGCAGCCGCTTGTCCTGTACGCCGACGTCTTCGATCTCGGAGATGTACTCGCCGGTCGGGCGACCGTTCTCCTTCACCGGGACCTCCTTCAAAGTCGCGTCGCGTACCGCGTGGATGAGGCCCTCTCCGCTGCTGAGCCCGGACTGGACTCGCTCTCGGGTCCACGTCGCGTCCGCCAGGTCAAAGACGGGCCGGATCGCGTCCCAGCCGGTGCCCTTGCGCCCGGACGATGTGTCGCCCACGATCGCCAGGAACAGGTTCGTTGCGTGGAAGGTCCCTCCGACGTACCAGCCGGCGCATCGCCCGCACGCGTTGCCGAACGCCGCGAGTAGGAGAGCCAGCAGGGCCGCGGGGTCGGCTTCGGTTTCCGGCTCGACCGCGCGGACGATCTCGCCGGCAAGGCCGACGTACGCGACGTCGCTCAGGGGCGCCGGCCAGGAGGTTCGCGGCGCGATCGAGGCGATGCTGACCGGCGTTGCCAGGGGAACGCCGCGGGGCGTCCACACAGGCGCCTCGCCGGCCATCCGCTGCAACATTGTTCGTGCCGCCGCGGTAGCTGCGTCGCCCTCCTGAACGGCCTCGCCGAGCAGGTCGCCGACGTCGTACCCGTCCGTCCTCGAGGGATCGAGGTCGAGAACCCGCGCCTCGATGCCCTCCGCGAACAGTGCCGCGGCGATCTCCTCGGCCGCCTTTCGGCCTGGGGCGTCGCAGTCCCGCAGGACATTGACCCGCTTGAACCGGCGGAATCGATGGGCCTGCCTGCGGAAGCTCTTCACTGACCCGGTGCCCGGTACCGATATCGCCGGCAGGTCGACGCTGAGCATGCTCAGCGCATCGGACTCGCCCTCGACGATCCAGGCGCTCTCCGTGCTCGCGATGGGCTCTCCGCCGATGCGCGAGAAGATGCCGTCGATCGTCTCGGGAGCCGGGAACAGGTCGCGCGGACGACCCTTGAGGGCCAGCGCCTTCGGGTCGCCGTTGGGCACGTAGCTGACGACGTTGACGAGCTTTCCGTTGCCGTCACGGATCAGCAGTTGGAATCGCTTCTCTGTGCCTGCGCGGCTGGTGCCCCAGCCGACACTGCATGCCTCAAGCACTTCGCGCTTGATGCCCTTGAGTTCGTAGATGCGGTCCAGTACCGGCTGGTTGGCTCGCAAGGCCGTCTGCCACTGCACGTCGATTCATCTGGGAGGGGAGCTGGCGGCCGCTCCGGCTGCGGCTTGGCGGCCTTCGGGAGCGTGCCGTCGCGTGCGAGGCCGTGACGCTTCAACAGCGCCATCGCGTCCGCCGGGGCGCGGCCGAGCGCCACCGCAGCGTCGTACGCGCCACCGCTCGCGCCGCACCCGTGACAGATCCACGCTCCGGTGTCGACGTTGACGGACGCGGACGGCCGCCGGTCGCCGTTCTGGTGGGCTTCTGCGTCGGCGAAGCAGCGCGCCGGGATGTTCGGTCCGCCCGGTGGGAGCTCGACGCCGAGGTCCACGAAGAGGGCTCGGACGTTAGCCGAGTCGTGGTTGGTCATGACTGGGCCTCCCGTCGAGCTGATGCCGCCAGAACGTGGTCCTGAGCCTGGTCTCGAAGCGTGGCGGGGAGCTTGTGGAAGAGCCGCATTCGCCGTGAGCTTGAGATCCCCGGAGTGAGGCGCCGGAACAGTCCGAAGGTGAATCGGACCTTTGGGCCCTTGCGAGCCCAGCGTGCCAGTGGGCTTACTTGTCGGCGAGGACGCCCCGCGCGTTCTGGCGCGGGGTCGCTACTCCCTGAGGGGGAGTCGTCGCTGGACTGTGTTGCGGTCCTGCGGCGGGACTGCGAGCTGCGGCGGGCACGCGTGGTGCCGCGGTGCTGTGGCGCCTTGCGCCCGGACTGCTCGAGGCGACGGACACCGTGTGAAGCCTGTGTATGACGAGTTTCGTTGTACAGGTGCGAGGCGGCCTGGGGCTCCAGACGACGGATCTTCGAAAATCGAAGACTACCGGGGTCGCGGTACGATCGCCCCCATGTCCTCCACCCCCGCCTCCGCCGCCGATCCCCGCCGGCTCGCCTTCGCCGACGCGCCGCTCGAGCCCGAGTGCCCCGGCATCGCCTCGCGCGCCATCGACCTCGCCGGGACGCGCTGGGCGATCGTCGAGTACGAGCCCGACGTGCTGCGTGAGGAGTGGTGCACCGAGGGCCACTCCGGCTACGTGCTGGCCGGCGAGGTGACCTACGAGCTCGCCGACGGCGGTGCGCCGCTGCGGCTGACCGCCGGCGACGGCTTCTCGCTGCCCGACGGCGGTGGCGGGCACCGCGGCCGCTCGGGCCCCGACGGCGCGCGGCTGTTCCTCATCGACCGCGCCGGGCACTGACCGCGGCGGCGGCCGCGCCGCTGGCCATCCACGTCCCGCCCAGCACGAGCGCCAGGCCCGCCGCCGTCCCCGGACCGAACCGCTCGTCGAGGAAGACGACCCCCAGCACGACCGCGACCGCGGGCGCCACGTACGAGACGAGGCTCGACCGCGAGGGCCCGACCCGCGCGGTCAGCCCGTAGTAGAGGACGTACGCGAGCGCCCCGCAGCCGAGCCCCATCGCCGCCACGGCCGCCAGCGCGCCGGCGCTCGGCACCGCGGCGGGCGCCGACAGCAGCGCGGGGACCGTCAGCGCGACCGCGCAGAGCACCATCACCCACGCGCTCACCGCGAGCGGGTCCTCGGCGGTGAACCGCCGCTTGTAGAGCAGCTGGGCCAGCGCGTACATCAGCGCAGCGCCGAGCACGAGCGCCGCACCGGCCAGCGTCTCGCCGTCGCCGCCCACCTGCACGCCCAGGACGAGCGCGACCCCGGCGATGCCGGTCGCCAGGCCCGCCAGCTGCAGCGGCCGCGGCCGGCCGGCGACCCCCGCCGCCGGCGCCAGCGCCACGACGAAGATCGGCGTGGTCGCCACGAGCATCCCGGCCAGGCCCGCCGAGACCGACCGCTGCCCGACGCTGAGCAGCACGAGCGGGAGCGTCACGTCGAGCAGGGCCAGCAGCGCCAGCGACGAGCGTCGCGAGCGCAGGCGCCGCAGGCTGCCGCGCCGCCACGCCAGCGGCACGAGCACCGCTGCCGCCAGCCACGCCCGCGCGCAGGTGAGCGCCACCGGCGACAGCTCGTCGCCGACGACCTCGATGAGCACGAACAGCAGCCCCCACGCCAGCGCGACGCCCGCGAACTGCAGGATCGCGACGCGGCTCATCGCGCGACGCGAGGCGGCGCGGCCCCGAGGGCGGGGCCGCGCCGGGATCGCGCCGCGTCAGGCGAGCTTGATGACACCGAGGTCGCGGAGCACGTCGAGGGCGTTCCAGGTCGCCCAGTCCTCGACGATCTTGCCGTCCTCGAAGCGGCTGATCACGACACCCGACGTCGTGATCGGCGTGCCCGTCGCCGGGAAGCCGAGGAACTCGCCGAGGTGCGTGCCGGTGGCGCTCCAGCGGGTCACGACCGTGTCGCCCTCGACGACGAACGCGTCGATCTGCGCGACGAGGTCCGGAAAGCCGCGGCGCAGCGAGAGGATGCTCTCCTTCAGGTACTCCCGCCCGCGTCGCTCCGGGTCCACGGAGTGGCGGACGTACTCGGGGGCGTAGTAGTCGTCGACGACCGACAGGTCGCCGTCGTTCCACCCGAGCCTCCAGAAGTCGCGCAGCTTCTGCTTGTACTCCTCGGATCCCATGATCGGCTCACCTCGCTCCATCAGGCGCCGATGCGCCGGCGGACCCTCCGCCGGCGCTGGCGGCGCGCCCTCTGCGGCACGCATCATGCCTCATGCCAGGTTCGTCCAGACGGCCTTCGTCTCGAGGAACTTCTCCAGCGCGTCGCGGCCGCCGTCGCGCCCGTAGCCCGACTGCTTGAAGCCGCCGAACGGCACCGCGGGGTCGAACGCGTTGTAGCAGTTGAGGAACACGCTGCCGGCGTCGAGCAGCTCGGCCATCCGATGCGCGCGACCGAGGTCGCGCGTCCAGACGCCCGCCGCCAGGCCGTACTCGGTGGCGTTGGCGCGCTGGGCGACCTCCTCGAGCGACTCGAACGGCTGGGTGACGAGCACCGGGCCGAAGATCTCCTCGCGGCAGACCGTGACGTGGTCCGGCACGTCGCGCAGGACGGTCGGGCGGAAGAAGTACCCGTCGCCGTCGACGGCCTCGCCGCCGGTCACGGCGGTCGCGCCCTCCGACAGGCCCGTCTCGACGTAGCCGCGGACGCGGTCGAGCTGCTCCTCGGAGACCAGCGGGCCGAGCGTTGTGTCCGGCGCCAGGCCGGTGCCCATCTTCAGGCTCTCGGCGATCGCGGTGACGCGCTCGACGAGCTCGTCGTAGATGCCCTGCTGGACCATCAGCCGCGACCCGGCGGAGCAGACCTGCCCGCTCTCGTAGAAGATCGCGTTCGCCGCCGCGGCGGCCGCGGCCTCGACGTCGGCGTCGTCGAAGATGATGTGCGGCGACTTGCCGCCCAGCTCCAGCGACACCGGCTTGACGGTCTTCGCGGCGGTCGCCCCGATGATGCGGCCGACGGCCGTGGAGCCCGTGAAGACGATCTTGTCGACGCCCGGGTGCTCGACGAGCGCCTGGCCGGTGACCTCGCCGAAGCCGGTGACGACGTTGAGCGTGCCGTCCGGGAGGCCGGCCTCGGCGGCCAGCTCGGCGAAGCGCAGCGCCGACAGCGGGGTCTGCTCGGCCGGCTTGAGCACGAGCGTGCAGCCCGCGGCCAGCGCCGGCGCCATCTTCCACGTCGCCATCAGCAGCGGGAAGTTCCACGGCACGATCGCGCCGACCACGCCGACCGGGCGCGGGCGCGTGTAGACCAGCGAGTTGGGGATCGACGTCGGGATCGTCGCGCCCTCGATCTTGTTCGTCCAGCCGGCGAAGTAGCGGAAGTGCTCGGCGACGCTGGAGATGTCGTACTGCGCGAACGGCAGCGGCTTGCCGTTGTCGAGGCTCTCGAGCTGCGCCAGCTCGTCGGCGTGCTCCTCGACGAGCTCCGCGAGGCGGAGCAGGATCTTGCCGCGGGCGGTGCCGGGCAGTGCGCCCCACTCGCCCTCGAGCGCGGCCCGCGCCGCCTTGACCGCACGGTCGACGTCCTCGGCGGTCGCCTCGGCGACCTGGGTGATCTCCATCCCGGTCGCGGGATCGATCGTCGCGAACGTCCCGCCGTCGGCCGCGTCGACGAGGCTTCCGCCGATGAACAGCTGTCGGGAGCTCCCGACGAAGGAGCGGACGTCCTCGCGGACGTCGAGCCCCGGCGCGTCGAGCGTGGTGGTCATCGTGCCTCCTGTTGGGTGCTGGACGGTTCCTGCAGGTTGCGCAGGCGATCGGGATGCCAGAGCTGGCCGTCCCAGTAGATGAGGGGCTCGCTGGCGTTGGCCTGGGCGTCGAGCACGCGCCCGACGAACAGGACGTGCGTGCCGGCCTCGATGCGGCTCTCCAGCCGCGCCTCGAGGAACGCCATGCCGCCGCGCAGCATGGGGCTGCCGTACGGCCCGGGCTCCCAGTCGAGCCCGGCGAACTTGTCGCCGCCGCTCACCGCGAAGCGGCGCGCGACGTCGACCTGGTCGGCGGCGAGCAGGTTGACGCCGAACGTCTCGCTGCGGAAGAACGCCTCGTAGGTCTTGGCCGACCGGGCGATGCAGACCATCACCAGCGGCGGGTCGAGCGACACGCTGGCGAACGCGTTGACCGCCAGGCCGCGCGGCTGGTCGTCGTCGATGACGGTGACCACCGTGACCCCGGTCACGAAGCAGCGGTGGAACGCCTTGACCGCCTGCGGGTCGGCGTGGTCGACGAGGTTGCCCGCCGGCGCGCGGCGCGCGCCGTTGAGCGCACGGTCGGTCATGACGCCGTCACCTCCTCCTCCAGGCCGAGCAGCGACAACGGCCGGTCGTGCAGGATGCCCTCGATCATCTCGTCGGAGATCGGGGGCAGGCGCCCCTCCGTGAGCGTGTTGATGTTGCGCAGCGCGTCCGCGCACTGCGCCGGCCCGGCGATCGGGAAGTCGGTGCCGAACAGCAGCTTGTGCTCGACCCGGTAGTCGCGGGCGGCGAGCAGCGCGTTGTGCAGCTGCCACGGGCGATGGAAGCGCGCCGAGAGGTCCGCGAAGACGTTCGGGTGCTTGCTCATCAGCGAGACCGTCTCCGCATACCACGGCTGGCCGACGTGGGCGATGATGATCTTCATCTCGCCGAACGCCGCCGCGACCTTGTCGAGGAGGATCGGGTTGGCGTGCTCGAGCGGGCCGCGCCGCGCGAACACGGCGCCCTGGTGGAACGTCACGACCAGGCCCAGCTCGGCCGCGGCCTCGTAGATCGCCCACGCCTCGGGGGCGTGCGGGTGGAACGCCTGGTAGGGCGGCGCGAGCTTCAGCCCGCGCAGCCCCATGTCGACGGCGTCGCGGAGCTTCGGCACCGCGTCGGGGTCGTTGGGGTCCACGCACGCCCACCCGATCAGCCGCTTCGGGTCCGTCGCGCAGTACTCGGCGACGAACTCGTTCGGGATGTGCATCCCGAAGTGGCGGCTGGTGAGCGCGATGATGATCGCGTGGTCGACCCCGTCGGCGTCCAGCCGCTCGAGGTTGGCCTCGGGCGTCGCCATCTCGGTGATCCGCATGGGGTCGTAGCGCGCGTCGAGCGCCGGCCCCCACTCGTCGCCGAGGTGCTCCGGCAGCCAGACGTGGCTGTGCCAGTCGATGAAGGGCATGGGCGCTACGCCACCTCGGCGGCCTGGAAGCGCGGCATGACCTCCGCCGAGAAGCGCTCCAGCGACGCGGTCGAGTCCTCCTCCGAGAGCCCGGGCAGCCAGTTGAACATGAGCAGGTGCTCGAGGCCGGTCGCCTCGCGGATCCGCTCGATCTGCTCGGAGACCGACTCGGGGGTGCCGACCAGCAGGTGGTCGCGCTCGTAGAGGAAGTCGAACCAGGTGTCGCCCGGCTCCATCGGCGCGAGGGTCTCGCCCGGCTCGGCGTAGATGTCGCGCGCGCGGATCCCGCCGAGGTAGCCGCCGTAGAGCTGCTCGATCGCCGGCTCGGCGATCCGGCGGGCCTCCTCGAAGGAGTCCGCGACGAACGCGGTGCGCAGCAGCGCGCAGTCCTCGCCGAGGCGCAGCTCGCGGCCCTGCAGCTCCGAGGCGGCGTCGCGGTAGACCTCGAAGGCCTCGCGCATCGCCTGGGTCGAGCGCAGCCAGGTGATCGGCTTCATGCCGTGCTCGGCCGCGACCTTGAAGCCGGGCGTGCGGTCGACCGTGTTCCACAGCGGCGGGTAGGGGCTCTGCACCGGCTTGGGCAGCACGTTGAGCGCGATGAACTCGTCGTCCTCCGAGCGCCAGCGCGGGTCGCGCGGGTACCAGGCGGCGTAGCTGTCCTTGATGCCCTTCGCCGGCAGCTGGAAGAACTCGCCGTCCCAGGTGAGCGCGTCCTCGGTCCAGGCGGCCTTCATGATCTCGAGCGCCTCGAGGAAGTACGCCCAGTTGCGGTCGGCGTCGCGGCGGTCGGCGCCGTGCTCGTTGAGGTTCGCCAGCTCGCGGTTGGTAATGCCGCGGCCGACGGCGCACTCGACGCGCCCGCCGCTCATGTGGTCGAGCAGCGCGATGTCCTCGGCGAGGCGCAGCGGATGCCAGTTGGGCAGGATCACCGCGGCGAGGCCGATGCGGATGCGCTGCGTCATCCCCGCGAGGTGCACGCCGAGCATCACGGGGTTCGGCGCCACGTCCCAGCCCTCGGCGCCGAAGTGGTGCTCGGCGAGCCACACCTCGTCGAAGCCGGCCCGCTCCGCGAGCTGCGTCTCGCGCCCCATGCGGGCCAGCACGTCGCCGTAGCCGGGCTCCCCGTCGAGGTGGTAGCCGGGCATGAAGTAGCCGAATCTCATGATGTGTCTCCTGCCTGTCTTCGAAATGGGGGCCGCCGGCGTCACGCCACCGCCGGGGGCGCCGCGCCGGGACGCTCGTAGACGAGCTCGCCGCCGAGGTAGACGCGGTCGACCTTGACGTCGCGCAGCTCGTCGACCGAGGCCGAGCGGATGTCGCGGTCGAGCACGATCACGTCGGCCAGCCGGCCGCGCTCGAGCGTGCCGCGCTCGTCGGCCACGCACAGCGCCTCCGCCGCGTAGCGCGTGTGCATGAGCAGCGCCTCGTCGAGGGTGATCGCCTGCTCGGGCTCGAGGATGTCTCCCAGGAAGCTCTGGCGCTTCATCGTGCACCAGACGCCGAACAGCGGGTTGGTCTGCTCCTCGTCGGCGCCGAGATGCACGTCGGAGCTCGCCGACAGCCGCCAGCCCGCGTCGAGCAGGGTGCGGAACGGGAACCGCCCGTGCGCCCCGTGGTCGCCGAGGTAGACCGGGAAGAAGTCGCCGAAGTTGTAGAGGAACACGGCCTGCGGCATCGGGACGATCCCGGCCTCGGCCCACAGCGTCGGCGCCGCGTCGTCGGTGACGAAGTTGCCGGCGTGCTCGATGCGGGTCGGCAGGTCGCCGTCGCCGAGCGGGCCCGCCGCGATGACGCCGTGGCAGACCTCGTCCTGGGCCCGCTCGCCGTTGGCGTGCACCGCGAGCTGCAGACCGGCCTCGCGGCTGCGGCGCACGGCGTCGGCGATGGTGTCGCGCGGCAGGTTCACGCGCCCGCGCGAGCCGGGCTCGAGCGCATAGGGCTCGACGTAGGGCTTGCGGGTCGCCGCGTTGCGGGCCGAGTAGCCGCCGTCGGCGAACATCTTGATGCCCTGCACCCGCAGGCGGTCCGGCGTCGCCTTCAGGTCCAGCGTGGTGCGCCAGTCGAGCGCCTCCTCGAACGTGAAGGTGCCCGGCGACCACAGCAGCAGCGACAGGCGCGCGTGCAGTTTGCCCGCGGCCGCGAGGTGGTCGTGCGCGGCGACGCCCTGCTTGCTCTCGGTGATCTCGCCGATCGACGTCACGCCGTAGGCGGTGAACAGCTCGCGCGTGTGATGCTCGATCGCGTCGCGCAGCGCGTCCTCGCTCATCGGCGGGATCGGCAGCGCGTTGTCGATCTCGGCGACGACGCCGGTCGGGCAGCCGTGCTCGTCGGCCTCGATGACGGCGCTGCCCATGAGGCCCTCGCCGCCGTCCTCGAAGCGGTCCAGCCCGGCACGCTCGAACGCCGCGCTGTTGAGCACGGAGCGGTGTCCGCCGGCGCGCAGGACGATCGGCATCGTCGAGCTGACCGAGTCGAGGTCGTCGCGCGTGGGCAGCCGCTTGTCGGCGAGCTTCTGGTCGAGGAACAGGTTCCCCTGCCCGACGAGCCAGCCGCCGTTGACCTCGGCCATGTCCTTGCCGTCGCGCAGCGCCTGGAGCACGTCCTCGACGGTGCGGCAGCGCGGCGCCCGGCAGTCGACCATCGACGCGCGCGTGCGCGCGGCGATCTCGACGTGCGCGTGCCCGTCGATGAAGCCCGGCATGACCGTGCGGTCGCCGAAGTCGAGGACCTCGACGCCGCCGTCGGGGGCCGTCTGGCGGACCTGCTCGGCCGCGCCGGCGGCGACGATCGCGCCGTCCGCGACGCCGACCGCCTCGACCGCCTCGAGGCGGTCGGCGGTCATCGGCAGGACGCGACCGCGGAGGATCTGGGTGCGTGCCATCTCTCCTCCCGCCTCCCTACGCGCCGACCGGGTCGCCGGAGCGCTTGGCCAGCCGCTCGCGGAACGGGACCATCACCTGCTCGCCGAAGAGGCGCATGGACTCCATGACCTCCTCGTGCGGGGCGCCGAAGTCGAACATGAGGAGGACCTCGTCGACGCCCGCCGCCTCGTAGGCCTCGAGCTTGGCGAGCACCTCGTCGGGCGTGCCCATGAGGAGGTTCTCGTAGATCTCCGCCTCGGTGGGCTCCTTCTCGAGCGGCTCCGGGAAGACGTAGCCCTTGGGGTCGGCGCGCTGCGTGAAGTGGTGCAGGCGCTGGTTGATGCGGTGGTTGACGAGCGCGGTCTCGACGTGGCGGCGCGCGTCGGCCTCCGTCTCGGCGACCCAGGCGCCGCGCAGGATGCCCAGGAGCTGCTGCCCGCGGGCCACGCCGGCGCCCTCGCGGGCGGCGTGGAAGGTGTCGGCGACCTTCTGGACGCGCTCCATGCCGCTCAGGAAGGGCCAGTTGGTGACGTGGTAGCCGCCGGCGACGGCGTACTCGATGCTCGGCTCGGTCATCGCCGCGTACCAGAGCGGCGGATGCGGGTCCTGGAACGGCATCGGCCAGACGTAGGACGGCTCGAACTGCGCGTACTCGCCGTCGAAGCCGACCGCGCCCTCCGGGTTCGCCCAGATCTTGCGCAGCGCCTCCAGCGACTCGTTGAAGCGCTCCTTGCCCTCCTTGAAGGGGATCCCGAGGCGCTCGAACTCGTACTCGTAGGCGCCGCGACCGACGCCGATCTCCAGCCGCCCCTCGAGCACGTGATCCAGCAGCGCCAGCTCCCCCGCGTTGATCAGCGGATGGCGGTAGTTGAGGAGGCTGACCATCGTGCCGACGCGGAGGCTCGTCTGCAGGCCGATCTGCGCGGCCAGCAGCGACGCGCTCGGCGTCTGCATGAAGTGGATGAGGTGGTGCTCCGGGACCCAGACGAGGTCGAAGCCCATCTCGTCGGCGAGCTTGGCCTCGGCCAGCTTCTCCCGGTAGGGCGCATCGGCGTACGCATCCGGCGGGCCGATTCGCTGGTGGGACAGGAAGACGCTCAGGCGCACCGGATGACCTCTCTCTCTTGCATGGTACGCGCCATCGTAACGCTGTCGGCTGGCATGTCAATCACCACGGTCTGACGACGACACCCACGGCGCGAGGCGGGCCGAGTCGCGCTTATACTCGGGCGCATGCAGAGTCCCGACGACGGACGCGACGGGGTCCAGGGGACCGTCAGCGCCCAGGCACGGGTCGCCGAGGAGCTGCGGCGCGCGATCATCAGCGGCGAGCTCGCGCCGAAGTCCCAGGTGTCGGAGGCGGCGCTCGCCGCCGAGCACGGCGTCAGCCGCACGCCGATCCGCGAGGCGCTCAAGCAGCTGGAGACCGAGGGGCTCGTGCGGATCGTCCCGCGCGTGGGGACCTTCGTCAGCGCCCCGTCCTGGCCCGACATCGTCGAGCTGTCGCAGGTGCGCGAGGTCATCGAGGGGCTCGCCGCCCGGCTCGCCGCCCAACGCGGCGACCACGCGGTCGTCACGTCCCTCGGCCACGCGGTCGAGAACATGCGAAAGGCCGCTGCCGCCGGGGATCTCGAGCGTGCCGCCGTGCACGGGACCGACTTCCACGACGCGGTCGTCATCGGCTCCGGAAGCCGCAAGCTGCTGCAGTTCTACCGGCAGCTCATGAACCAGATGACGTACCACCGCCTGGCCTACCAGCAGGCCGGGCGCACCGAGGCGTCAGCCGAGGAGCACGCGGCGATCCTCGAGGCGATCGTCGCCCGCGACGCCGACGCCGCCGAGTACGCGATGCGCGAGCACGTCCGTCGCGGCCAGCGCGCCGCCGCGCTCAACCGGCTCGACGATCCGCGCGACGGGGACCCGCTCCCCGCCGGGTCGCCGCGCCTGCCGCGCTAGCCGCGCCCGATCGCAGACGCCCGCGTCTCCCGACGCCCCGTCGCGCCGCTCCGGGGGACGGTTCGCGGCGTTCGCCGGACGAGGCGCTTGACACGCTCACGCCCGGCCGGCATCCTTCGCCTCTGCCATGCATGCAGCGGGCCGCTGATATGCAAGAGAGGGACGTTGGGGGAGAGCAGCAGATGACCGTTTCAGTGAGCGCTTCCACGCGCTACGCGCCGTACATCGACGGCGGCTACGTCGACCCGCAGACCGACGCGGTCGTCGAGAGCGTCAACCCCACCGACGGTACGGTGCTCTACGAGATGGCCGATTGCGGCGAGGCCGACGTCGACCGCGCCGTCACCTCCGCGCGCCGGGCGCTCGAGAGCCCCGAGTGGCGCGACATGCCTCCGGCCGAGCGCGGCCGCCTCCTGCGCCGCATCGCCGACCGCATCCGCGAGCTCGACGGCTCTCTGGCGCTCGTCGAGTCCCGCGACAACGGCAAGCTCATCCGAGAGCTGCGCGCCCAGCACCGCGCGCTGCCGAACCTCTACGAGTACTTCGCCGGCTGGGCCGACAAGTTCCACGGCGACGTCGTGCCGAAGCCGGCCGGGACGATGAACCTCCTCGTGCCCGAGCCCGTGGGCGTCGTCGCCGCGATCGTGCCGTGGAACTCGCCGCTGTCGATCGCCTCCAACAAGATCGCGCCGGCGCTGGCGATGGGCAACACCGTCGTGGTCAAGCCGTCCGAGCACGCGACCGCCGCGATCATGGAGTTCGTCGCCGCGCTCGAGGACGTCGGCCTGCCGCCCGGCGTGCTCAACGTCGTGCCCGGCCTCGGCGGCTCCGCCGGCGCGGCGCTGACGAACCACCCCGGCGTCGACATGATCGCCTTCACCGGCGGGACCGCCGCCGGCCGGATGATCGCCGCCGCGGCCGCCCAGCGCACGATCCGCTGCCAGCTCGAGCTCGGCGGCAAGTCGCCGAACATCGTCTTCGCCGACGCCGACCTCGACCGCGCCGCCAACGGCATCATCGCCGGGATCTTCGCCGCGGCCGGCCAGACCTGCGTCGCCGGCTCGCGCTGCTACCTGCAGCGCGAGATCTACGACGAGGTGCTCGAGCGCGTCGTCGCCCGCGCGCGCACGATCCGCCTCGGCGACCCCCTCGACGACGAGACCGAGCTCGGCCCCGTCGCCTTCGAGGCGCACCTCGACCGGATCCTCGGCATGATCGAGCGCGCCGACGCCGAGGGCGCCGAGGTCGCGGCCGGCGGCGCCCGCGCCACCGGCGACGGCCTGCGCGACGGCTTCTTCGTCGAGCCGACCGTCTTCACCGGCGTGCGCCCCGAGATGGAGATCGTGCGCGAGGAGGTCTTCGGGCCCGTCCTCACCGTCCTGCCGTTCTCCGACGAGGACGACGTCGTCGCGGCCGCCAACGACACGCCGTACGGCCTGGCCGCCGGCGTCTGGACCCGCGACCTCAACCGCGCCATGCGCATGACCCGGCGGCTGAACGCCGGGATCGTGTGGGTCAACACGTACCGCGCCATGGCGCCCGAATCGCCGTTCGGCGGATTCAAGGCCAGCGGCTACGGCAAGGAGGGCGGCGAGGCCGTCCTCCACGAGTTCACGCGCTCCAAGAGCGTCTGGATCGACCTGGCCGAGGGCCCCGCGCGGGATCCCTTCGTCATCGGCTGACCGGACGCCGCGAGCATGAGTCGTTCCACCACCACCACCACAGAGGAGTGAGGTTGGCCAGGGAAGAGCAGGACTTCGGCGAGCAGATCTCGCGACGCCGGTTCATCACGATCGGCGCCGGCATGATCGGCTCCGCGTCGCTGCTCGTCGCGTGCGGCGGCGGGGGCGGCGGCAGCACGAGCAGCACCGCGTCCACCGCGGCGTCCGGCGGCGCGTCGGTCGACGTCGGCGGGGCGACGAAGCTCACGCTCGTCAACTGGGGCGGCAGCTCCAACGACGCGATGATCAAGTCGTGGGTCCAGCCGTTCGAGGAGTCGACCGGCGTCGAGGTCACCGCGGTCAACCCGACCGACTACGGCAAGATCCGCTCGCAGGTCGAGAGCGGCAACGTGACCTGGGACGTCGTCGACGTCGAGGGCTGGTTCCTCTACGCGGGCGAGAAGGACGGCCTCCTCGAGCCGCTGGACCGCAAGACGCTCGGGATCACCGAGGCCGACATGGTCGACACGATCCCGGACCCGATCATGAAGGACGGCGTCGTCAACTACCTGACGGCCTACGTCATCGCCTACCGCGAGGACGCCGAGCAGCACCCGACGAGCTGGGCCGAGTTCTTCGACCCCGCCGCGGTCCCGGGCCGGCGCATGCTCTACAACTGGCCGTACGGGATGCTCGAGCTCGCCCTCCTGGGCGACGGCGTGCCGTTCGAGGAGCTCTACCCGCTCGACGTCGACCGGGCGTTCGCCAAGCTCGACGCCATCAAGGGCGACCTGAGCTTCTGGAACACCGGAGCGGAGTCCCAGCAGGCGCTGGTCAGCGGGTCGGCCGACTTCGTCGTGCCGTGGAACAACCGCGCCGGCTTCCTCATCCAGGGCGGCGAGCCGATCGCGATCGAGTGGAACGAGAACCTCCAGATCCGCGGCGGCATGGTCATCCCGAAGGGCGCGCCGAACGTGCAGGCCGCGCAGGCGTTCATCGCCACCTCGCTCGACCCGCAGCACCAGGCGGACATGGCTCGCGAGTCCGGCTACGGTCCGGTCGTCAAGGCGGCCAACGACCTCGTCGACGAGGACATCCGCTCCTGGATCAGCACCACGCCCGAGAACCTCGAGAAGACGGTCGGCTTCATCGACGACAAGTGGTGGAGCGAGAACCTCACCGAGATGAGCGAGCGCTGGACGAAGTGGGCGGCGTCGTAGTGGCGGCGACCGAGACAGCAGGCATCACGTCGGGGCCCGAGAGGGCCCCGACGGGAGCGCCCGCACGACGGGCCAGGACGCCCATCCCGCTGGCCTGGCTCGTCGTGCCGGCGCTCGTGCTGATCGCGCTCGTCTTCCTGTACCCGACGCTGCGCCTGCTCCTGCGCAGCATCACCACCGACCCCGGGTTCGTCGACAACTACCGCGGCGTGTTCGACGACGCGTCGAACCTCCGGATCCTCGGGCGCAGCGTCCTGACGGCGGCCGTCGTCACCGCGATCTCGCTCGTCGTCGGCTACGCGTACGCGTACGCGGCGATCACCGCCGGCCCGCGCCTGCGCGCGATCCTGCTCGGCATCGTCGGCGCCTCGCTGTTCGTGTCGATCGTCGTCCGCGGGTACGCGTGGCTGGCGATCCTCGACCGCAACGGCGCGCTCGACGCCACGCTCGACTGGGTCGGCATCGGCCCGCTCGACGTGCAGCTCGTGCGCAACTTCACCGGCGTGGTCATCGGCATGGTCCAGTACGGCATCCCGCTGATGGTCATCGCGCTGTTCGACGTCATGCGCCGCATCGACCCGCGGCTCATGCGCGCGTCCACGATGCTCGGCGCCGGGCCCGTCACCACCTTCCGGCGCGTCTTCTGGCCGCTGTCGCTGCCGGGCGTGATCGCCGGCTGCCTGATCGTGTTCATCACCACGCTCGGCTACTACATCCTGCCGTCGATCCTCGGCGGCCCCGCCAACACGATGATCGGCGAGGTCATCGCCACGAAGCTGCAGACCACGCTCGACTGGGCCGGTGCCACCGCCCTCGCCGGCGTGCTGCTGCTCATCAGCGTGATCGGCTTCGCCCTGTTCCTGCGGATCACGCGGCGCTACGGGGAGGTCGGCCGCAATGTCTAAGGTCCCGCTGCGCGCGTTCGCGATCCTGGTCGCGGCCTTCCTGGTCGTGCCGGCGTTCATCGTCGTCCCGCTGTCGCTCAGCGACTCGGCGTTCCTGCGCTTCCCGCCGCCCGGCTGGTCGACGCGCTGGTACACCGCGTTCTTCGACGACCCGGAATGGACGGCCGCGCTCTGGCGCAGCCTCCGGGTGGCCACGGGCGCGATGCTGACCGCGATGGTCATCGGCCTCGCCGCCTCGTACGCGCTCGTGCGCGGCAAGCGGCGCTTCCTCACCTGGTGCGAGCCGGTGATGCTGCTGCCGATGATGGTCCCGATCATCGTCTTCGGCGCCGGCGCCTACGTCGTCGCGCTGTCGATGCAGCTCGTCGGCAACCTGTGGATCCTCATGCTCACGCAGGCGGTGCTCGCGCTCCCCTACGTCGTGCTGAACCTCACCGCGGCGATGCGGACCACCGACGAGCGACTCGAGCTCGTCGCCCAGAGCCTCGGCGCGTCGCGCTTCACCGCGTTCCGCACCGTGCTGCTGCCGCTCGTGATGCCGGCCGTGGTCGGCGCCGGCCTGATCGCCTTCGCGCTCTCGCTCGACGAGGCCGTGATGGCGCTCTTCCTCGCCGGCGACACGTCGCCGACCCTGCCGGCCAAGATGTACACGTCGATCCGCTACGACCTCAACCCGCTCGTGCCCACCGGCGCGACGATCATGGTCGGGATCTCGCTGGTGCTGCTCGTGCTCCTCGGCCTCATCCAGCGCCAGTCGGCGCGCCGCGGCCGTCGCACCGCAGGCCGTGACGACGGCGCTCCGCCGCTGTCCCCGACGCAGCCATCCACCACCCCCATCGAGGCATGACCACTACGCAGCTCGTCACCCCCTCCTCGTCCGACGCGACCGCGCAGCGGCGTGCCGCCGGTGGTGCGCTCACCCTCCAGGGGCTGAGCAAGCGCTACGGCGACGTCACCGCCGTCGAGGCGGTCGACGTCGCCATCGAGCCCGGCGAGTTCCTCACGCTGCTGGGCCCGAGCGGCTCCGGCAAGACCACCACGCTGCTGATGATCGCCGGCTTCGAGCGGCCGTCGACCGGCGACGTGTGCGTCGACGGCTCGCCGGTGACCACGCTCCCCGCGCACAAGCGCGACATCGGCATGGTCTTCCAGCACTACGCGCTGTTCCCGCACATGACGGTCGCCGAGAACGTCGCGTACCCCCTGCGGATGCGCAAGACGCCGAAGGCGGAGATCCGCAAGCGCGTCGAGGAGAGCCTCGAGCTCGTCCACCTCGGCGGCTACGGCGCGCGACGCCCGCACGAGCTGTCCGGCGGCCAGCAGCAGCGCGTCGCGCTCGCCCGCGCGACCGTGTTCCGCCCGCCGGTGCTGCTGATGGACGAGCCGCTCGGCGCGCTCGACAAGAAGCTCCGCGGCGACATGCAGCGCGAGATCCGCCGCATCCACCGCGACACCGGGACGACCTGCGTCTGCGTCACGCACGACCAGGAGGAGGCGCTCGCCCTCAGCGACCGCATCGCGGTCATGAACGAGGGCCGGATCGAGCAGGTCGGCACCGTCCGCGAGATCTACGACCGGCCCCAGACGCTGTTCGTCGCGCAGTTCCTCGGCGAGTCCAACGTGCTCTCCGGGACCGTGTCGCGGACGTTCGACGACGGGCGCGTCGAGGTCACGCTCGGCAACGGCCACGCGATCATCGGTTCCTGCACCGTGCCGCTGAGCGTCGGCGACAGCGCCTCGGTCGTCACCCGCCCCGAGCGCCTGGTCGCCGGCACCGGCACCCCGACCGGCGACATCGCCACCGGCCTCGGCTTCACCATCGAGGAGGCCGTGTTCCTCGGCGACCGCGTCCGCTGCCACGGCCACTTCGAGACCGGGGAGCCGTGCCTGCTCATGCTCGACGCGCACGCCGACACCGAGGTCCTCGGTGCCGGCAAGGGCGTCGCGACCTGGCGCGCCGACGACGCGGTCGTGCTGCCGGCGCCCCGCGCCTGACCCCAGCCTTCGCAACCACCAAGGGAGATCGATGTTCCGGCTGCTCGTGTTCTACGCCACCCCCACGGACCCGGCGGAGTTCGACCGTCGCTACCAGGAGGAGCACGTCCCGCTCACGTGGAAGATCCCGGGCCTGCAGGGCTTCGGCGTCAGCCGCGGGCCGGTGACGAGCACGCAGGAGCCGGCGCCCTACCTCATCGCCAACCTCGAGTTCGCCTCGCCCGAGGACGCCGAGGCCGCCCTGGCCTCCGAGGAGAGCCAGGCCGCCGTCGCCCACGCGAGCGAGATCGCCACCGGCGGGATGTGGGTCGCCTCCTACGAGGAGACGCCCACCAAGGCGCCGGCATGATGGCCATCGAGCGCCGCCCGGACGAGGTCGCCCCCGGGTTCGCCGACATCGACGTCGCGCTCGACGAGCTGCGGCGCGGCGGCTACGTGATCGTCGCCGACAGCGAGGCGCCCGACAGCGGCGTCGACGTCGTCGTCGCCGCCGAGCACGCGACGCCCGAGGCGATCGCGTTCCTGGCCATCGAGGCCCGCGGCGTCCTCTACCTCGTGCTCACCGCCGAGCGCGGCCGCGAGCTCGACCTCCCGCCGCTGCAGCCGGAGCCGGGCCTCGAGTCGTGGACGACCGCCGAGGACCAGCGCTGGAAGGAGGGCTTCCGCGTGCTCATCGACGCGCGCGACGGCATCTCCACCGGGATCTCCGCCCACGACCGCGCCCGGACCGTGGCGCTCGCCATCGACCCGGAGGTCGGCCCGGAGGCGTTCGTGCGCCCCGGCCACATGCTGCCGGTGATCGCCCACCCGCACGGCGTGATCGGGCGCCCGAAGCGCAACGAGGCGTTCGTCGAGCTGCCGCGGCTGGCCGGGCTGCGCCCCGCCGGCGTGGCGAGCAGCGTCATGACCGCCGAGGGCGAGATCGCCGCGCTGGCCGACATCCTCCCGTGGAGCGAGCGCCACGGCATCCCGCTCGTCACCGTCGACGCGGTCCGCCGCGCGGCCGCCGTGCGCACCCGCTGGCTGCGGCGCGAGGACGAGCGCGCGCTGCGGACCACGGACGGCACCTTCCCGCTGACGGTGCTGCGCCACCCGACGACCGGGCGCCGCGTGCGCATCGTCGGCACCCCCGCAGCCGCCGGCGAGTCGACGCCGCTGGCCGTCGTCGCCGCGTGCTCGGAGGGCGAGGCGCTCGGCGACGAGCGCTGCCCGCACCGCGGCGGCCCTGCCGCGGCGCTCGCGCGCCTGGCCGAGGTCGACACCGGCGTCGTCGTCGTCGCCGAGGCGACCGCCCCGTGCGCGGCGCTCGGCTCGCTGGACGAGCCGAGCGACGAGGTCGCGACGCTCGTCGCCGGCGCGCTCGCGGACGCGGGCTGCTCGCGGCTGCGGACGCTGAGCCCGGACGATCCCCCGCCGGCGTGGCTGGCCGACTACGCCTTCGCGATCGAGCCCTGACGGCCGCCAGAGAGAAAGCGACCCAGATCCAGATGGACATCCGCAGGACGATCACGACGCGCGAGCAGGTGCACGAGACCGGCGGCCGGACGCTCGACGCGCCGCGCACGGTCGCGCTGGCCGCCGTCGTGATCCGCAACCCGTGGCACGGCGAGGGGTTCGTCGAGGACCTCCAGCCGATCGCCGGCGAGATCGCGCCGCAGCTCGGCCGGCTGCTGACCGAGGCGGTCGTCGAGGCGCTCGGCGCCCCGGTCGAGGCCTACGGCAAGGGCGCCGTCGTCGGGCTCGACGGCGAGCTCGAGCACGGCTCGGCGCTCATCCACACGCTCGCCTTCGGCAACCCGTTCCGCGACGCCTGCAGCGCCACCACGCTGCTGCCGGCCGTCGAGAAGGTCGCCGAGCCGGGCGCGACGTTCGACATCCCGCTCAAGCACATCACCGACCAGACGACGCGCTCGCACCACCAGACGCTCGAGGCGCGCGTGTCCGGGTCGCCGGCGCGCGACGAGATCGTCGTCGCGCTCGCCGCCGCCGACGGCGGGCGCCCCCACTCGCGGCTGCCCGACTTCTCGACCGACCCGGGGCGCCGGTGAGCGCCCCGACGACCCGAACGGAGAGCTGAGATGCCAGTGGTGCACATCGAGATGATGGCGGGCCGCACCGAGGACCAGAAGCGGGCGATGGTCGCCCGGGTCACCGACGTGCTCGTCGAGACGATCGCCGCGCCGCCCGAGGCCGTGCAGATCGTCGTCACCGAGGTCCAGCCCGAGCAGTGGGCGGTCGCGGGCCAGCTCGTCGCCGACCAGCGGGCGGCCACGGCATGAGCACGTCCGACCTCGATGCCGTGCGCGACCAGGGCCGCGAGCTGCGCCGGCGCCTGTGGGGCGAGGGCTCCGACGAGGCGCTGGCCAAGGCCGCGGCCGGCGAGCTCGCCCCCCAGCTCAACGCGATCAGCGACGAGTCGGTCTTCGGCCAGGTCTGGACCGACGACCGCCTCGAGCTCAAGCTCCGCTCGCTCGTGACGATCTCGGCGCTCGTCGCGCTCGGCCGCGAGCGCCAGCTGCGCGCGCACGTCGCCGGCGGCCTGAACGCCGGGCTCGAGCCCGAGGAGATCGTCCAGGCGGTTGTCCACCTCGCCTTCTACGCCGGGCTGCCCGCGGCGCACACCGCGCTGGAGGTCGTCCGGGAGGTCTTCGCCGAACGCGGGCTCACGCCCGCCACGTAGGTCCAGCTCCACCTTCCACCACCACGATCAGGGAGCCCACCATGCCGAACATCGGACCCATGGAGATCGCGATCGTCGCGATCATCGCCCTCCTCATCCTCGGCCCCAAGCGCCTGCCCGAGGCAGGCCGCGGGCTCGGCCGCGGGATGCGCGAGTTCAAGGAGGGGATCACCGGCGGCGGCGCCAAGCCGGTCGCCGAGGTTGAGGCGGCTCCCCAGCCGGTCGCGGCGGCCGAGGCCGCCGCGGTCCGCGCCGACTGATCGCACCCGGGGCGGGCGAGGGGCGCCGCCGCGTGCGGCGCCCCTCCCCTCCGCCGCTCAGGCGTTGAGGACGACGAGGCACTCCTCGGTCATCTCGCGCACCGCGTAGGCGGGGCCCTCGCGGGTGTTGCCGGACTCCTTCATGCCGCCGTAGGGCATCTCGTCGGCGCGGAACGTCGGCGAGTCGTTGACGATGAGCGCCGCGTAGTCGACGACCGCCGCGGCCCGCATGATCGTCGCGAGGTCGCGGGTGAACAGGCCGACCTGCAGCCCGTGGTCCGTCGCGTTCGCCGCCGCGAGCGCGTCGTCGACGTCGTCGTAGGGCCAGACGCAGACGACCGGGCCGAACGCCTCCCGGCAGGCGATCGACGCGTCGGCGGGCACGTCGGCCAGGACGGTCGGCGCGAGCACGCCGTCGACCACCTCGCCGCCGGCGAGCACGCGCCCGCCGCGGGAGGTCGCATCGTCGATCCACCCGCGCAGCCGATCGGTCGCCTCAGGCGTGATGAGCGGGCCGACGTCGGTCTCCTCGTCGGCCGGGTCGCCGGTGCGCAGGGCCGCGACGCGCCGCAGCAGCGCCGCGGTGAACGCCTCGTGGACCGACCGCTGCACGTAGATCCGCTGGACGGAGACACAGACCTGGCCGGAGCCGACGAACGCGCCGGCGGCGAGCTTCGTCGCAGCGTCCTCGAGGTCCGCGTCGGCCTCGACGATCGCCGGCGTGACGTTGCCGAGCTCGAGCTTGACGTGCTTGCGCGCGCCGCGGCTCGCGAGGTCCCAGCCGATCGCCGCCGAGCCGGTGAAGCTCACCAGGCGCACCGCCGGGTCCTCGAGCAGCACGTCGACGAGCTCGCCCGGCGGCCCGACGACGACGTTCAGCCAGCCGTCCGGCAGCCCGGCCTCGGCCAGCAGCTCGGCGAGCCGGACCGCCGGCCCGGGGGTCTTGTCGGCCGGCTTGAGCACCACGGCGCAGCCGGCGGCGAGCGCCGGGCCGATCTTGTGGGCGACGAGGTTCAGCGGGAAGTTGAACGGCGTGATCGCCGCCACGACGCCGATCGGCTTGCGGACGGTGATCGCGAACGGGCCCCGCCCCGGGACGCCGGCGGCGATCGGCACCTGCTCGCCGTGGATCCGCCCGGCCTCGGTGGCCGAGAGCGCGAGGGTGCGGGCGGCGCGCGCCGCCTCCAGCCGCGCGGTCTTCAGCGGCTTGCCGCCCTCCGCGCAGATCAGCCCGGCGAGCTCCTCGGCGTGCGCGTCGACGAGCGCCGATGCCGCGCGCAGGATCCGCTCGCGCTCCTCGCCGGTGAGCGGCGCGCGCATCGCGGCCTTCGCCGCGCCGAGCGCCTCGGCGGCGAGCGCCGCGTCGCCCCAGGCGACGCGGCTCACCACCCGGCCGTCGTACGGCGACGTGACGTCGTGCCACGCGCCGGTCTCGACGCGCCGACCGCCGACGAGGCACGGCCACTCGGCGACCGTCGCCGTGCTCATGCGCGCGCGCCGCCGGCGACGCGCCGCGACGCCGCGGCCAGCCCGGTGGCCATCGCCTCGCCGATCTGCGCGATCTCGTCCTCGGTGATCGTCAGCGGCGGCGAGACCGCCAGGCCCTTGCCGAGCCCGCGGGTGAGCACGCCCGCCTCGCGGGTGGCCGCCTGCCAGGCGGCGACGATCCCGGGATCGGCGGCCAGCGCGTCGGGCGCGACCTCGGCGGCGGCCATCAGGCCCACGCCGCCGCGGACCTCGCCGACGAGCGGGTCGTCGGCCAGCGGCGCCAGCGCGTCGAGCAGCGGCCGCTCGAGGTCGCGGCCACGGCGGATGACGTCGTCGCGGACGTAGAGGTCGAGCGCGGCGTTCGCGGCCGCGCAGCACGCCGGGTGGCCGGCGTAGGTGGCGCCGTGACGCAGGATCGGCGCGCCCGGCTCGCCGGTGAAGAACGGCGCGGCCACGTCCGGCGCGACGATCACGGCGCCGAGCGGCAGGGTGCCGCCGGTGATGCCCTTGGCCAGCGTGACGAGGTCCGGCTGCACGGCCCAGCGATCGATGCCCAGCCACGTGCCGAGCCGGCCGAAGCCGGCGATCACGCAGTCGGCGACGAACAGCACGCCGTGGCGGCGGCAGATCTCCGCCACCCGCTCGATGTAGCCCTCCGGCGGGGGCAGCACGCCGCCGGCGCCGATCACCGGCTCGCAGAAGAACGCGGCCACGCGCTCCGGCCCCACCCGCAGGATCTCGGCCTCGAGCGCGTCGGCATCGTCGTAGGCGACGACCGACGCGTCCGGGACGAGCGCGCCGAAGTGCGCGGCGTTGGCCGGGATGCCGGCGATGCCGGTGCCGACGCCGTGGGTGCCGTGGTAGCCGTGCTCGCGGCTGATCAGGTGCGTGCGCTCGGGCCGCCCGCGGTGCAGGTGGTGGGCGCGGGCGATCTTGGCGGCCGTGTCGATCGCGTCGCCGCCGCCGGAGCCGAAGAACACCTTGCTGCCGGGCTGGGGCGCGAGGTCGGCGAGCCGCTCGGCGAGCCGGGCGGCCTGCGGGTTGGAGAAGTCGCCGAAGGTGCTGTAGGCGTCGAGCGTCCGCAGCTGCTCGGCGACGGCGTCAGCGATCTCCGGGCGGCCGTGGCCGAGGTTCGCGTACCAGAGCGCGGCGCTTGCGTCGAGGTAGCGGCGGCCGTCGGCGTCCCAGACGTGGACGCCCTCGCCGCGCACGACCTCGAACGGGGCCGACGCGACGGCGCCCATGTCGGCGAAGGGGTGCCAGAAGGCGTGATCGGTCACGACGACGCCCCCGTCGGTCGGGCGGCGCGGCCGCGCGTGGTCCCTGCTGCGCTGTGCATCTCGGCTCCTGCTCGTGTGCTTCGCGGGACCGGGCGCCCGCGACGTCATCCAGGATGGTCGATCGGCGTCGCGCTGGCCATTGGCGGGACGGCAAGCGGGTGCGCCATGGGTTTGGCGTTGCGCCATACTCGTGACGTGGCGGCGTTCACCCTCGGCGACCTGCTCGCGCTCGACCTCGGGCTGACGCTCGTCGCCGGCGGCGACGACGCGCTCGCGCGGCCCGTGGCCGGCGCGCACAGCATCGAGCTCGAGCAGCCGGCCGCGTGGCTGGACCGCGACTGGATCATGCTCACCACGGGGCTGCGGCTGCGCCGGCGCGCCGCCGTGCAGCGCGCGCTCGTCGCCGACCTCGTCGAGGCGGGCGCGGCCGGGATCGGCTTCGGCGTCGGTCTGGTCTACGAGCGGGTGCCGTCCGCGCTGCTCGACGAGGCGCGCCGCCGCGGGCTGCCGGTGGTGGCGGTGCCGCTGGAGACCGCCTTCCGCGACGTCGTCCGCGCGATCCACCGCGCCCAGTCCCGGACCGACGCCCTGGAGCTCCAGCGGCTGTCGGCGATGCAGCTGCAGCTCATGGACGCGCTCGGCGACCCGCGGCCCCGCGCCGCCGTGGTGGCGCGGCTGGCCGAGCTGCTCAACGCGACCGTGGTGCTGCTGTCGAGCGCCGGGAGCGTGCTCGAGCGGGCGGGCGACGAGCCGGCCGAGGGCGTGTGGGAGGCGCTGGCCGCGCGCCACGGGCCGCTCGCCGAGACGCACGCCGGCGACCGTCACGTCGTCGCCGTCCCGGTGGCGGCCGGGCTCGGGCCCGCCGGGTGGCTCGCGGTCGTGTCGCGCCGGGCGCGGCCGGCCGGGCGGCTGACGCGGCCGGCGGCCCGCGCCGCGGCGCCGCTGCTGGCGGCGCTGTCGCGGATCGACGAGGCCGCCGACCGCCAGGAGCGGGCGGTGCGCCGCGGGCTGATGAGCGAGCTGCTCGAGCCGCCGGCGGGGCGCGACGCCGAGCTGCGGGCCCGGGCGGCCGAGCTCGGGGTGTCGCTCGGCGACGCGACGCGCGTGGTCGTGCTCGAGCGGGCGACGTCTGGCTCGGAGGGCGGCGCGCCGGCCGGAGCCGATGGCGGCGCGCGGGCCCGAGCCGATGGCGGCGGGCGGGCCGGGGTCGATGGCGGCACGCGGGTCGGGATCGATGGCGGCACGAGGGCCGGGGTCGATGGCGGCGCGCGGGCCGGGGTCGATGACGGCGGGCGGGCCGGGGCCGATGGCGGCGCGCGGGCCGGGGTCGATGGCGGCACGGGGGCCAGAGCCGACCTGCTCGGCGCGTGGGAGGGCGAGCTGGCTCGGGTCGGGGCGCCGTCGCTGGCGGTGGAGCGCGGGTCGCGTCAGATCGCGGCGCTCGTGCCGTGGGCGCGCGCTGACGTGCGCGACGCGGTCGCCGCGGTGGTCGCCGCGACCGGCTGCGCGGGCGGCGTCGGCCGCCCGACCGGCGCGGAGGTCGCCGGGGTCGGCCGGTCCCTGCGCGACGCGCGCCTGGCGCTGCGGGCCGCGGTCGCGGGCGGCGACCGGTCGCTCGTCGCGTTCGACGAGCTCGACCTCGCGAGCTTCGTCGCGGGGAGCGCCCCGGCCGCAGACGCCGAGCCGATGGCCCGCGCGCTGCTCGCCCCGCTGCGCGACGTCCCGCACCTGCGCGAGACGCTCGTCACCTGGTTCGCCCACGACGGCGACGTCGGCCGCACCGCCGCCGCCCTCTGCCTGCGCGAGAACTCGGTCCGCTACCGACTCGGCCGCATCGAGGACCTCCTCGGCCGCCCCCTCCGCAGCCCCCGCACGATCGCCTCGCTGCACGTCGCGCTCGCCCTCACCGACGCCGCCGACTGACCACCGCTGTCGATCTGGCCGTCATGGTCGCGGCCAACTCGACAGCCGCCGCCACCGCCGCGCCGACCCACGGGCCGCTGTCGACTTCGCCGTCATCGTCGCGGCCAACTCGACAGCCGCCGCCACCGCCGCGCCGACCCACGGGCCGCTGTCGACTTCGCCGTCATCGTCGCGGCCAACTCGACAGCCGCCGGCACCGCCGCGCCGACCCACGGGCCGCTGTCGACTTCGCCGTCATCGTCGCGGCCAACTCGACAGCCGCCGGCACCGCCGCGCCGACCCACGGGCCGCTGTCGACTTCGCCGTCATGGTCGCGGCCAACTCGACAGCCGCCGCCGCCGCGCCCATCCACGGGCCGCTGTCGACTTCGCCGTCATCGTCGCGGCCAACTCGACAGCCGCCGCCACCGCCACGCCCATCCACGGGCCGCTGTCGACTTCGCCGTCATCGTCGCGGCCAACTCGACAGCCGCCGCCACCGCCACGCCCATCCACGGGCCGCTGTCGACTTGACGACGCACTTCTGAAGCGTGTCGATCATGCCGTCGAGTGCGTCCAGTTCGTCCTCGCTCGCTGACTCCCGGTGCGCCCACAGGGCTGTCGCGCACCGCTTCGTTGTGAGCTGCATCTGGATCAGCTGGGTGGCTGGGCGGCGCGGCAGCAGTGGCGCTAGCGTGCCGATGCTGCTCGCCGTGCCGGAAACGAGCCGCTTCCGCGAGTGCCAGTCGCGACGGGCTCGGGCTGGCCGGGAAGTCTCTGGCGATGCCCCGAGACCGCGGAGAAACGGCTTTGAAGGTGGCCCCGCAGGCGGGACTTGTCGGTGCCGCACGATGTGTCGGCGCCGGGTGAAAACTGGGCCACCTGCGCCGGGTGAAATGTGGGCCACTGGGGGGGTTCGTCCGGGTGGCCGCGGAGCCTGGGCTCGTCTGCGCAGAGCGAGCTCGGGAGGACCGAGGTGGTCGGGGTGGAGCAGTGGGCCGAGGTGCGTCGGCTGCACTTCGTCAAGGGCCTGTCGCAGCGCGAGATCCATCGGCGGACGGGGCTGCATCGCGACACGATCCGCAAGGCCATCAGCAGCAGCGAGCCGCCGGTCTATCGCCGCGCAGCGGCGGGGTCGAAGCTCGACCCGTTCAAGGACGAGATCCACCGCCTGCTGGGCGGCGATCCGAAGCTGCCGGGGGTCCGGGTTCGCGAGCTGCTCGAGCCGCTGGGCTGCGCCGCGTCGAAGACGGTCGTCGACGACTACTTGCGCGAGGTGCGGCCGCTGTTTGCGCCGCCGCCACGGACGTTTCAGCGCACGGTCTACCGGCCCGGGGAGATCTGCCAGTTCGATGTCTGGCAGCCCCGGGATGAGGTTCCGGTCGGGCACGGCCAGACGCGGCGTGGTTGGGTCGTCATCGCGTGTTTGGGCTACAGCCGCGCGGGCGCCGGCGTTCTGATCTTCTCCCGCGAGACCGAGGACCTGCTCGCGGGGATCGCCGGCTGTCTTGAGCGCCTCGGCGGGCTGCCACGCACGTTGGTCTGGGATCGTCAGGCGGGCATCCACGGCCACGGCGGCAGGCCGTCGGAGGCGTTTGCGGCGTTCTGTGGCCAGCTGCGGGTCGACTGGCGCTTCTGCGAGCCGGCCGACCCGCAGGCCAAGGGCGCCGTTGAGCGGCTGCAGGGCTACGCCGAGACGAACTTCGAGCCTGGCCGGCGGTTCGCCAATGAGCTCGACTTCCAGGACTGAATCGTCCTGGGGTGGTTGGAGACTTCTGGCCTTGGAAATGCAAGGACGGAGTTCATGCCGCGAGAGCGCACAGCTGGCAAGCCGACGACGCGTCGGTATTCGATGGAGGAGAAGCAGGCGGC
>Ga0310823_100463_pt1 | contig 27799 bp, 21 predicted proteins | sample P4_ome_3_FD_201316 | JGI IMG/M metagenome (GOLD analysis project Ga0310823, IMG submission 201316) | Sorghum-adapted microbial communities from Joint BioEnergy Institute, Emeryville, California, United States - P4_Day56_Rep3 | ecosystem: Engineered > Bioreactor > SSF (Solid state fermentation) >...
GACAGCTACCGGCTCAAGCACCGCCAAACCATATTTGGAAATTTCTAGTTGTTGAAAATAAATTCGCGAAATTTGTTCAAAGGTACTTGACGGTTACAAACCCGGCCTGCAAGGGACCGGGTTGACGTTATACAAATTTATCATGGTGATTTGACAGGAACACTTGTATGTAGTCACCAAAGCTCGATTCATGCAGTTCTCTGGATCGTGACCATTCAAACAAACGGAAGCTCTCAAGGAACGAATAGAATTCTCGATTTTTTAATAATTCAACAATCAGAGAATTTTTTGCGGACACTGCTTTTGATTTGGAGTCGGGTTCGTTTAAAATAATCGTCCTGACAAATCCTAGCAGCAAGTCGGTCAGTTCGATTCCAATTTCTTGACCTTTCGGTATCAAGCTGCTGGAAGAAACGTTAAATTGTTCTCCTCTGTAAATGGACTGAACATTTAATTGCTCTTTGATTGTTTCATTCAGGCCAATATCTTTGTACTCTGTGGAATGTTCGATGCAAACACGGGCATCAATGTGTATATCTCGGCCATATCTTCTCAGCAAACCATAAATTAAGCGTTCCGGAAATTTGGAATACACGATTTGGGATACAACTGATTCTGGTCGTCCGCTATCAGTAAGCATGTAATAGTCATAACTGATGATGTTGAACTTTAGTAATTTGTGGTGCTTAGAGACCATGTTCATTAACTTCGTAATATTTTCTTTAACTTTTAAGTCTCCAGTATAGCCGACCCAGTGGAATTTAACCTCATGATCGCGCAACTTCTGATTCCAGACAATAAATTTATCAGAAGCGTATAGGCTTTCCGGAATGGAAAGACCGCCCATGAGATTCGGCTTGTCTTTTCTTTTACCGCTTTCGTCAAAAAAGATGCGCAAACTTACGGTGCTCATGAAGGTGGTCACCTGCGCAAAGCAAAATGGTATCTCTGCATATCTTTATTGACACGACTCGTTTGTTCCTGTATGATTTTGGTACATTTACTTTCCTCCTTCTTAACGGAGGCGGAACCATGCGGAAGAGCCACTCATTCCTCGGATTGCGTGGCTCTTCTGTTTTACGGAATGCTCATTAATGGTTAATCTTAACATATCATTGGCGAATGGAGATGTCTACACCATTTGTCATGAACTGTCGAATGCATGAAGCCCGGCCTGTATGTGGACCGGGCTGTTGCATGATATTACCCTACAATCTTCTCCGCATTCTCCTTGATCGCCTTCACCGTCTCCACCAGCTTCTTCGCCCTTTCACCGTCGAAGAGCTTCAGGAAGCTTTGCGGTTTGTCGAACGGCGGCTTTGCGAGATCGGCGGTGTTCTCAAGGTAGCCGTTCTGCACGATGTAGTCGATGACTTTGCGCACGAACACGATCTGCTGCTGCGTCAGCGACTCATCATTGATGAATTCCGAGAAAGCCCGCTCGACCGCTTCGGGCTCGAGCCTTGCGATCTTGCGCACCAGCAGCCCGAACGGCGTATTCCGGAACTCGCGCCGGTAGTCATCCTCCGTGCCCAACTCGCTGTAAAAGATCTGCTTCAAATCCTCATAATCGGCTGCCGTCAACGGAATGTTGTGGCGCAGCTTGTGGATTGCGATGTGTTCCCGATGCTCCTCGATGTAGCGGTTCACCTTCAGCTTGTAATCCTCGAAATCTTCCCCGATGTCGATCGGCTGGCCTTCCCTGACAGACAGCACTTCGTCGCGCAGGTTCGTGTAGATCGGACTCTTGCTTACCGGATCGTCCACGGTGAACTTGGCCAGATCCCGAAGCTCGACGCGGATCCGTTCGTAATCGAAAATCGTCGCGTTCGCCCAGAACTCCTCCGTTTCGATCATCCGGATGAGGTTCAACCTTGCGCGCACCGCCGGAATTGTCGCCCTTTCCGTGAGCAGGTTGCGCGCGATCTCCTTCAGCGTGTTTTTGTTGCGGGTGAACTGCTTGCTTCCTTCAAGCGCGTACACCATGAGTCCGAACATCAGGTTGTCGAACCGCTTCGCGTGCTCGTCCCGTTCATCCATGTGCACGATGGAGCCGAGTTCCTTGCCGAGTGTATGCACGTCCGAATCGGTGAGTGCGAGGAACGCGCGCCGGTGCTTGTATTTCTCCACATATTGCAGTTTGAGCCTCACGGCGATCAGCTCGGGATTGAGGGCTTCGATTTGGCCGACAATGACGTCAATCAAGCCTTCCCGCATTTCCCGTCCTTCGGCGGTTGCGAAATCCCCGTGCTGCAGCAGGTGGATCAGCTTGACCCGCTTGCGGAAAATGGCCTCCGTGAGGCTCACCGGTTCGCCATCCCCGATCAATCCTTGCTTATGCTGCCGGAAAAACTCAAAGTTGCCGAGATAGTCGAAGATCACGAAATGCGTCTTGTGCTCCCCCGGTCCGAACAGATCCCGGCACAGCCGCGTGCCCCGGCCGATCATCTGCCAGAACTTCGTCTTCGATCGCACCCGCTTGAAGAACACGAGGTTGACCACTTCCGGAACGTCGATGCCCGTGTCCAGCATGTCGACGGAGACGGCGATGTGCGGCGGGCTGTCTGCCTTTTTGAAGTTCTGGATGGCGTCTTCGGCGTAGGTGTCTTCGAATGTGATTTTCTTGATGAACTCTCCGCCCAGATGGGGGAAGAGCTTCTGGAATCGCTCCACGATATATTGGGCATGGGGCGTAGTCTGGGCGAAAATGATCGTCTTGCCGATCCGGTCGCCGCCCGCCACCTTGATGCCCTTCGTCATCAGATCCTGGAGGACCTTGTCCACTGTGTCCTGATTAAAAATGAACTGGTTAATTTCCGAAGGCGGGATCTCTTCGCGATAATTTCCATCCTCGTCCGCGAAATCTTCCTCGTACCGCGCCTTGTCTTCCTCCGACAGCTCGTCGTAGGAGATGCCCTCGGTTGGAAACTTCAAATCGATCTCGATGTTGTAGTATGGCACGAGCACGCGATCCCGGTGCACGGCCGTCTCGTATTCGTATGCGTAGGTTGGAACGCCGCGTTCCACCTCAAAGAAATCGTATGTATTCCGATCAACCTCCGCCTTCGGCGTGGCCGTGAGACCAAGCATGAGGGCGTCGAAGTATTCAAAAATGGCGCGGTACTTGTTGAAAATGCTTCGGTGCGCCTCGTCGATGATGATCAGATCGAAATGCGCCGGCGTGTACAGCCGCGAACCGTTCTCCGATTTGGCGGTGTCGATCGCGTTCAGGATCGTCGGATAGGTGGAGAACACGATCCGGGCCAGCTTGTCTTCCCGCTGTTCGAGCAGGTTGCAGAGCGTCATGTCCGTCAGATATTTGGCGAAGTCGTTCTTCGCCTGCGACACCAGCGAGCGGCGGTCGGCAAGGAACAGCACGTTGGTGATGTAGCCCCCGCGCGAGAGCACGTCGGTCAGGCTGGCGGCGGTACGTGTTTTGCCCGTGCCGGTGGCCATGACGAGCAAGGCCTTCCGGTGGCCGGCTTCAAAATGTTCGGCGACGGCGCGGATCGCTTCCTTCTGGTAGGAGCGGTCCGTGATCCGGTCGTCGATGTGTATCCCGCGCAGGAGCTTGCGGCTCGTTCGGCGGTTGATCAGCTTCTCCAGATCGCGGCGCGAGAATAGCCCGCTGACCCGGCGTTGGGGCATGTCAGGCGATTCCCAGATGTTCGTCTCGAATCCGTTCGTCGTGAAAATGATCGGCCGCCGCCCCGTCATCCGCTCCAGGCAGTCGGCATACAGCCTGGCCTGGTGGGTGCCGATCTTCGGATCTTTGGATGTGCGCTTGGCTTCAATGAGCGCGAGCGGCAGGCCGTCTTTGCCATACAGCACGTAATCCACCGAGCCGACACCTGTGCTGTTCGGCATGCCGGTCACCGGCACTTCGGTTCGCACATCGTCTCCGAACGTCCAGCCGAGCATTTTCAGATCGACGTCGATATATTTCTTCCGCGTCTCGTATTCCGACGGATCGACGGGCGTGAACTGCCGCTCTTCCTTGTGCAGGTTCTTTTCATTCGTGTATTTCGCGCTGAGCGCGGCGACCTGGGCCCGGAGCGCCTCGATCTCCGTTTCCTTCTGCTCGAGCAGGCTCTGCTGTTCGCGGATCTTTGCTTCGTCAATCTCCATGGTCTGCGAAGGCACGAGATTCTCGTCGAAGGCGCGTTCCTCGTAGTCCGAGCCGTAACAATAGTCGATCCATTGCACGAACTCGAACACCGCTTGCAGGGCAAGCAGCGCTTCGCTTCGCGTGATCGCCTTATCGGTGTGGACCGCGATGTTGCCGAGCTTGACGACATAGGGCAGCTTCGCCCATGTCTTGGTGTCGACCGCGAAGCGGAACGTCGGTTCGTGCAGGAGTGACTGCAGGTTGTCCTTGTACGGCATCCGGATCGTGTTGTCAGCCGTGTATACCCACTTCACAGCCAGTTCCAACGCCTTCCGGCTGCCGACGGCCGACATCGCGGGCGACGTCGCGAGCACCCGCTCCGCCTCGATGCAAGCGGCCGCAAACATCCGGTATTCGGTTCGGTTACGGAGGAAATCGAAGTTTGCCGCCATGCTTGCTCACTCCTTTGGCGTCGATTTAGTCGTCCTAGTCCGTCTTAGTCGTCGAAGTATTGGCTCATGAGGCTGTCGAACAGGCGCTGCGCCTCGTCGATGGATTGTTTGACGAGGGATTTTTGGGATTCGATCTGGGATACTATATCGGTAAAATTGTTTTGCATACTTAATGGTGGTGATATTAGTTTAAAGTCTCTAATCATGCTTAGGTTAAGATTTTCTTGATTTCCACCTCTACCGAGTGCCCGCAAAGTCTCATAGTTTATCGATAAGTATCTATATAAAAACTCAGCATTGAATGACTCTGATGGCAATATTGCTGCACAAGCTTGATTGGTTGCAGCACTTATCTTTAGAAGTCCAGCTCGGCCTCTAGTTTTTCCTTGCCCATACATTGCGATCAATACAGTGTTTTGAGGGAATAACTTACAGTTTGTTTCTTGAATAGCAAGTTGACTTATCATTTCGTCAGTATTAAAAATATACCCCTGCTCAATTTCACCAGTTTTTACCCAAGGTATTGTAGCATCTTCATAATATTTAGAATTTCCTCTGCTTGGTGTAGCCCCTGTTTCTACTTGAAATACTGAACCTATACTTTTAATTTCCCATCCTTTTTCATTCGCCACAGGATCCCCAAACATCTCATAAAACACCGACTTGATCAATTGATCCAATTCCTCGAGTTGGCGCTTGTGAAGAGCCATTAGTGCGGAGACTGCGTCAAATTCACGCGCGATCTGTATCTGAACTTCTTTGGCAGGGAGGGGCACTTGAATGTCTTCTACTATAGCTTTTGATATTTCCTTAAAAGTAGCTCCCCTGCCAAGAGAATTTAAATAATCACTCTTTCCTTTAAGAAACCAATATAGGTACTTATTATGAATTTCATCAGAACAGAGCAAGTTTTTGAACCCTTGATTACAGTACATATCCGTACCCGCAATGGCTGCTTTGCCAATGGGAGCACGGGATGTCAGCAAAACCGTACCTTCGGGGATTAATCGCATGGAACCTTCCAGAACTGCTTTTTCGGTGATCTTCCTTTGGGTTTCATAAACAAAAACAGTATCATCTTCAATTTCAGATGGCGTCACCCAATTGATGTCACCGTCCCAATAACTGGGTTCATTGGTTCTGGGGGTTGATCCGGATATAACCGCAGCCACATCCCCCAACCGCACCTTCTCCCACCTACTCACCGAGCATCCCCCTCAGCTCCTGCATCTTCGATGCGATCTCGGCGTTCAGCTTCTCCAGACGATCCAGGATCACGGCCGGAGGGTCATATTCCACCTTCTCGTAAACGAATTCCTTGTACCGGTTGATCGACAGATCATAGTCGTTCGCCGCGATCGAGCCCTTATCCACGAAGAAGCTCTGCTCCGTCCGCTTGCGGTCCTTCTCGGCCTCGAGGTTGTGGAACCGGGCCAAAATATCCGGAATGTCGTTCTCCTCAATCGGGTTCCGCTTGTCGTCCAGCGAGAAGCCGTCCGCCTTCATGTCGTAGAACCAGACCTGGTCCGTGCCGCCGGCGTCCGTCTTCGTGAAGACCAGGATCGCCGTGCTGACGCCCGCGTACGGCTTGAACACGCCGCTCGGCATGGAAATAATGGCTTCAAGTTTATGGTTCTCCACCAATTCCTTGCGGAGCGATTTGTGCGCCTTCGTCGTGCCGAAAAGGACGCCGTCCGGCACGATCGCGGCACAGCGGCCGCCCTTGCGGAGCATGCGCAGGAACAGCGCGACGAAAAGCAGTTCCGTCTTCTTCGTATTGCAGACGGCCTTCAGATCGTCGTGGATGCTCTCGGCGTCGACCGTGCCCGTAAACGGCGGATTGGCGAGAATGACGCTGAACTCGGACTGGTGATGGTTGTCCTTCGACACGCTGTCCAGGTAGTCAATCCTCGGATTCGAGATGGAGTGCAGCATCAGGTTCATTGCCGACAGGCGCAGCATCGTCCGGTCAGTGTCGAATCCCGTCATGAGCGACGTAGCGAAATGCTCCCACTGCTCGGGCGTCATCCGGTCGCCATGGGTCTCCCGTATGTATTCCGCCGCGGACACGAGGAACCCGGCCGTCCCGCACGCGGGGTCGCAGATCCGATCGTCCGGCGTCGGCCGAAGCAGCCGCACCATCAGGTCGCGGATATGCTTCGGCGTGCGGAACTGCCCGTTCTGGCCGGCCGTGGACAGCTTGCTCAGCATGTATTCGTACAGGTCGCCCTGCATGTCGAGATCCTTGATGTCATGCTCGTACAGCTCGTCCAGCCCCGTGATGATCTTCTGCAGCACCTGCGGCGTCGGAATGATGAAGACGGCGTCCTGCATGTAACGGGAAAAAGCCGTCGCCTGATCGCCGCCCAACGTCTTGATGAACGGGAACACCTTGCCGCTCACGATATCGTAGATTTCCCGCGGATCCTTCGTCCGGAATTTGCTCCACCGCATCGACTGCCCCTCGGCATCCCGGGGAAAAATCTTCGGCACGGGTTCCCCGGTGAGCGCCTCGAGTTGCTCGTTTTCCAGCTCCTTCTCGTCCAGGGAACGGATGAACATCAGGTACGTCAACTGTTCGATGACGGTGATCGGGTTGGTGATGCCGCCCGCCCAGATGTCCGTCCAAATCTTGTCCACCTTGTTGCGAATTTCGCCGGTCAGCATGGATGATATCAGCCTCTTTCTCTATCTGCTCTTTCTATCCTAATATTAGCATGATTCCGCGGAACCAGATTCAGAGATTTGCTTCTTCAAATTTCGATCTTTTCCTTCCAAAACCTTCCGCAGCTTTCAGGCGTCAAACTAAACAGAAAAAACCGGCAAACGGGCAGGGGGCTCGATGATGCTCGGAACGAAGACGGTCCGGTCGAGGCGGAATATTTTGATCAGGTGGCTGATGCTGCTGGCGGCCTTGTTGCTGCTGTTCGCTTGCGATGAGAAGGAAGGGAAAGAGGCAGGGGAGCAACAGATTGCGGTCGTCAAGCAGGAGGAGCAACCTGACGCCGATTCATGGCCGGAGACGGCACAAAGCGAAGGCGGGCAACCCTTGTCCACGCTTTTCGCGGAGTGGGATGGGCGGCTCGTGTGCGGGAACCGGGTGCTGAAGCCCGGGGCTGCCTTCGCCGTTTCCATCGAAGACGAGACGGTCGCGTGCCGGATCAGTCTGCCTTACGACCGCGTCACGAACCTCACGTTGCACGACCTGGACATCCTGTCGGAACAGTACATCACGGGCTATTGGTCGTCCGAATACCACGAGCGGCATGAAATCCGATTGTATCAATTGGGCCTCCGCAGAGGCGCGTTTGAGCTGGAACTTCATTTCTCATCGTGGGAGATTGGCGCCTATGAGCTGGAGATCACCGATCCCGCCACGGGCGACAAGCGGGTCTACCGGTTCCTGCGGGAGCCGCCCTTCCGCTATGAGATCTCCCGGCCGACGGACACGGATACGGCGATATTGGAGCGGGGAATCCGCGATTATCTGCTGGCGGGCGAGACGCATGCGTACAACGTGACGTTCTCCCATCCGGTGGACCGCGCGAGCGTCGAGGCGTTCGATTTTGGCATGGAAGGCCTCGAGGTCGAGTATGACTGGCATTCCGACCAATCGGTGACCGTGCGGCTCACCTTCGACGAGCAGGCCGTCATGGAAGATTATGACCGGATCGATCTCCAATTCTACCGCGCCAGGGCGGCGGACGGCATTGACCGGGAGCCTGCGGAATCCGGGTTTATCATGATCCAACCGACCCGTCGAAAATCATTCGCGTTCCTCGATCCGGCGACGGGCAAACGGGAGCCGTACCTGAAAACCCTCATCTCCTACACCCGGCTTGACCGCTCGCCGTCCGGAAAGTACGTGTTGGCGGTGGAGACGACGGTAAGGGAGAGCATGTTCGTAGACAACTACGTCTTGCTCGACAAGGCGGGCAAGCGGATCAAGACGCTCTACATGGACGCGCCGGTATGGCTCAAGGGCGAAGACGTCCTGCTCTACAGGAAGGACCGGTCCATCCTGCGCTACGATGTCGAGACCGGACTGGAAGAGGCGGTCTGGACGGCATCCGCGCCGATCGAATGGGTGTATTTCGACTATCACGCGCCTTCCGGCAGGCTGGTCGTGGTGACGCTGCAAGAGAACGAACAGCGGGAGTTGCAGGGGGATCTGTACCTGTACGAGCGGGTGGCGGACCCTGAGCCAAGGGTATACCGTGGGGTGTTCTTCGACAGGGAGCCGGTCTGGGATTTTTATCCCGAAGGCGTCCGGTTCATCGACGGCGGCAAACTGTTCATCGAATACGCCGCCGTTCCGGAGAACCACACGAGGGAACGGCAAGTGATGGACTGGGCGACCGGGGAACTGGCCGCCCTCGAGCCGGCGGACAACGCGCTCCCGCTGACCCGGGGCAACTTGCTGAGGCATTCGGGCGGCAAGTGGGAGATCGTCAGCTTGGCCGACGGCAACGCCCGGCCTCTCGCTGCCATCGATCCGGATCGGCATGCCGATCCATACGTCTGGCACAAGGCGGTGCCCTTGAGCGAAGACTGGGTCGCGCTGGTCCGGGGCGGCGGCGTCGCGGAATTGCTCCATGTGCCGACCGCTTCTGTCAAGCCGTTGAAAGAACGGCTGCTTACGCCATACCCCTGGAGCGGGGAAGCGGCATACTCGATTACGAATTGAACAGGTGAGTGCCCAAGATGAATGAAGTGCGGCAACTGGTCCGGTATTGTGAGCATGCGTTGGATCTGAGGGAAGCCAGACTCGGAGAAGAATATTTCTATCAGAGCCTCCCGCTGTGTGTGATGGACGCCGTATTTTCCATTGGTGTCCGATATGAAAGCACCAAAGCGGTCGTCATCCGGTATTGCGGCTACCATGGCCTTCCCCGAATCCGGAAGTCTGCGGACCTGCTGCCCGAGCCCGGGGAGCAGGAATCCGTTCCGGCGTTTGTTCGCAAAATGGAGGAGGCGGGCGTTGAATTTTTCACCAATGAAGTGTTCAAGAACCGGCAAAGAACCTCGAGTCGGAACGGGATCCTGAAAACAGAAGCCGTCTGCCGGTTTGCTTCGGTGCTGCAAAAACACGGGATCCACTACTTGCAGGACGTGCCGAAGGCGATCGTCGACCCGGAGGTGGACAGGGAAATCCGTTCGATACCCGGCCAGAGGAGCGGCATTTCGCTGCGTTACTTTTATATGTTGGCCGGGTCGAACGATTTCATCAAGCCGGACAGAATGGTTCAACGGTTCATGGCCGCGGCGTTGGGTGCGACGCCTGATCTGGAAACGTGCCAGCATCTGCTTCGGGAAACCAGCCAGGCGCTTAAAGCCAGGTATCCGCATATGAATCCCAGGCTATTGGATTACCAGATCTGGAGCCATACAAGGAGCTTGCGTCATTCCTGACGGTTCCCGGGCCATTTTCAACCGTTGCGCGCCCGCCGCAAATTTTTGCGGCGAGGCGCGTAATGTTTTGCGCCCGGGCAGCGAATGTTTGCGCGTTCCGCACTTTCCTCCTGGATTAAGATAGCCTCAACCGAAAGCACTTGAAAAAATCCGGGAGGTCGGATGAGCGCATGATTACTTTGAACCAGGCATCGAAAGTTTTCACCACCGAAGCGGGCGGCTTCAAGGCATTGAAGGAGACGGACCTTCACATCAAGAAGGGCGAGTTCGCCGCCATTATGGGCCCGAGCGGCTCGGGGAAGAGCACGCTGCTGCAGTTGATCGGCGGTCTGGATCTGCCGACGACGGGCAGTATAACCGTCGACGGCGCGCCGCTGCACCGGATGAGCGAGCAGGAGCGGACGCTGTTCCGCCGGACGCGGGTCGGCTTCGTATTCCAGAATTATCAACTGCTTCCGATGATGACGGTGGCGGAAAATATCGCCCTTCCGCTTGCCGCGAACCGGGCGCCTGCGGGCGAAATCAGAGACCGGGTGCGGCAATTGCTGCGGGATGTCAATCTGGAAGGCAAAGAGCGGAGCTACCCCGCCCAGCTCAGCGGAGGCCAGCAGCAGCGCGTGGCCATTGCGCGGGCGCTCGCGATGAAGCCGAAGCTGATTCTCGCGGATGAGCCTACGGGCAACCTCGATCAGCTTAGCGGCGCGAGCGTCCTGTCGCTGCTGACCAGGCTCAATGAAGAGCATCAGATCACCATCGTCATGGTGACGCATGACCGGTTGGCAGCCAGCGCGGCGAAACGCGTCATTACGATTCAGGATGGCGCGATTGTCGGGGACAGACAGCAAGGAGGGGACGCCCATGATGATGCAGATTGCCTGGCGTAACCTGTTCCGGCGCAAACGCCGCACGTATCTGACGCTGCTCTCGGTCATCATCGGCGTCGCCGCGGCCTTCGCGGTGATCGCGGCCGTGAATACCACGGAGAAGGCGATTCCGATTTTCTTGAAAGAAGCGTTCGGCAAATCGGACTATAACATCCTCGGCACGGAGGCGTACTTCTCCGAAGACGCCTACCAGGCGGCGCGTCAGCAGCTTGAGAACGCAACAGCGGTTGCCGTGTTGAAGGAAAATACGAAGTTTCATCTCGAACAGGAAGGCATCGCCGCCATTCAGAAGCGCGTCGTGCTGACCGGTTACAGTCAACTCGATACGCCCGTCACCGACTTCAAGGTGATCGACGGCGACCTGAACGCCGGAGGCGCGGTCGTTACCGATCAGACGGCCAGGTTGATGAAGCTGGAAGTGGGGCAGACGCTGTCTTTCGAGACCGATCAGGGGATCAGGACGGTTCCGGTCACCGCGATCGTCAAATACACGCTCGATCTGATGGGGCCCCGCAACTGGTTCATGGCGAAATACCACCATTGGTCGGTTGCGCTTCCGCTGACGACGTTGCAGGAATGGTTCGACAAATCCGGCAGGATTCAAGGAGTTCTGATCAAGGCGGCGCCCGGCGCAAGCCTGGAAGAGCTGGAGCGGCAGGTCGACGCGCTGACGAAACAGCACGAAGGCGCCTATATGCAGCCGGTCTCGATCTACTTCCACGTCAGCATGAAGGATTCGTTCTTCCTCGCGCTCTATCTGGCGGGTTTCCTCGGCATCGCGCTTAGCGCGTTCGTCATTTTCAACTCGCTCTACGTCAGCGTGAACGAGCGGAAGAAGGAATTCGCGGCGCTCAAGACGATCGGGTACACGCCCGGCCAACTGCAGCGGATGGTGTTCGGTGAAGTGCTGCTCTTCTCGGTCATCGGCACGTTGATCGGGCTGATCATCGGTTACGGCTTCGCCATTGTGCTGAAAGAACTCGTCTTCATGATCTTCGGCATTTACAGCGAGGTTGAAATGGAGCTGTGGAAGGGGCTGCTGGTGTCTGCCGCGGCAGGCCTCATCATCCCGGCGATCGCCGCCTGGTTGCCCATCCGCAAGGCGGGTAGCGTCAGCGTCATCGCGGCGCTGCGGGACAATCCGGAATCACGGAGAAGCGCATCGGTCGTCCGCCTCATTCCGGGCGCCGCACTGGTCATTTCCGCCTTCTTCATCAAAAGCCTGCTTCTGGTCGTGCCGCTCTTGGTCGGCGTATCGCTGCTCTACCCGCATCTGTTCGCCGCGGTCGGCTACATCTTGAGACCCGTCTATCGGTACGGCTTCGGATTCACCGGGGAGCTCGCCGCGCGCAATTTGCGGCGGAACCGAACCCGCACCGCGATGACGTCCCTGGTGCTCAGCCTCGGCATCGCGATGATCGTCCTGATGAGCTCGCTGAACTGGGCGATGCTGCAAACGTACGAGCGCATCATCTACTCGTCGTATGGCGGCAACCTCGATGTCATGTTCCACCATATCGAAGCGGATGATTTGGAGAAGATCCGCGGCCTTGAGGGTGTGACGGATGCCGTAACCTACGCGCATACTTCCGTTATCTGGATGTTCGAGGGGCAGAAGCGGAAATTGCCCGTCTTCGGCGTCGGCGCCGATTGGATTGACCGGTTCCCGCTGTTCGAACCCGGAGACAGGGAGCATGGCGAACTGATCCGTGAGCTGCGCAGCGACGAGATCATTCTGGACCGCGTCTCTTACGGCGTGTGGGGCGGACAGATCGGCGAGACGATCACGCTGCAGACGGTGGACGGACTGAAAACGTTCAAGGTCGCGGCTGTTGTCGATTCGATGAAAAACAACGGGTACGGCGCGTTCATGAAGGATACGGACTTCCAGACGCATTTCGGCATGAAGTACGTGCGCAATGCGCTCATCCTGAAGGACGCGGACACGAGTCCGCTGCAACTGAGGGAACGCGTCTTCGACACGTTCGGCGAACGGGTGGAAGAGATGTGGGGTCCGGAGGACTGGGTGACGGTCATCAATTTGCAGAATACCGGTTCGTTCAGCATCATCAACGGACTGATCGTCCTCGCGCTCATCGTGTCCGGGATCGGCATCTCCAACACGCTGATGGTGGGCATGATGGAACGGATCCGCGAACTGGGCATGATGCGGGCCGTCGGGGTGACGCGCAAGCAGATCCTCCGGATGATTCGGCGGGAAGGTCTGGCCTTCGGATGGGCGGCTTCGATCATCGGCTGCGCCGTGGGCGTCCTGCTCATCTTCCTGACGTCATCGTTCCTGCAGATGAACATGTTGACTTTCAAATTCGAAGTTTCCTGGGAGATTATCCTGGCTTGCGGAGTGTTCGGTCTGGCCATCAGCTGGTTTGCCAGCCTGCCGCCGGCACGCAGAGCGGCGAAGACACCGCTCGGCGAAGCGCTTCGTTACGAGTAATGGAGGCCCGCGAACCCCGCATCGATTTGCGGGCGTTCGCCATTTTTTTGCGCGGTGGCCCCTCGGGGTTTCGTATATAATGGGTTCAAGCGGTTGTTGGGAAGGGGATTCGCGCATGGAGAATTTTCAGACCGGCCATCAAGATTTGTACCGCATTATAGCGGAGAATACGATCGACACCATCGTCGTGGTGGACAATCGAGGCGTCGTCCTGTATGTGTCGCCTTCCCTCTACGATCTGATCGGCTATCACCCGAGCGAATACAGCGGAGGCGACGCCTTCCGGGTCATCCACCCGGAGGACCGCGCCTACACGCAGGCGATGCACAGACTTGCCCTGGAGACGAGGCAAGCGGTCGATCTGGAGTACCGCGCGGTGAACGCGCAGGGGCAAGTGGTCCATGTCGAGGCGCGGGTGAAGCCGGTACTTGACCGGAATGGCGAGGTGCAATATGTCGTCGTGGCGGCGCGGGATGTCAGCGAGCGCAAGCAAGCGGAGGAGTTTCTGGAGAAAATATTGGACAATGTGCGCGCCGCCGTGTTCTCGGTCGACAAAGACTTCACCCGCTACCACTACCTCTCGAAGAACGTGGAGAAGATTACCGGTGTGCCGAGGGAGACGGCTTTCCACCACCCCATCCGGATGCATGACCATATTCACCCGGACGACCATCAGATGATGATGGGGGAGATGAAGGAGCTGCTGGACCAGGGGGTGAAGCTGGAGCGGGAGATCCGGAATATCCGGAACGCGGAAGATCCGGTCTACATCAAATTGATGATGCACCCCTACCGTTCCCCTTCGGGCGAGATCGAGCGGTTCGACGGACTCATGATGGATATTACGGAGAAGAAACGGTCCGAGCTCGCGCTCGAAGAAAGCGAACAGCGCTACAAGTCGTTGTTCGAGCATAATCTGGACGGCGTATTCTCGATCGAGCTCGACCACTATTACTTTGTCAACGCCAATCCGGCGTTCGAACGCATCGCGGGAGTCGAACTGAAGACGCTGACGGACCGCTGTCTGCTCGGCATGATCTGCGAGGATGACCATATGGCGGTGTACGAGGCGCTGCACGAAGTCCGGCGGTCGGGCAAGCCGATCGACCTGGAATGCCGCCTGAATCCGTCGAGCCGCGGCGAAATTATTGTCAGCATTACTTTCGTTCCCATTTTCCTGTCCGGGCGGCTGAACGGGATACACGGCATCGTCAAGGACATTACGAAGCGGAAGCAGGAAGAGCGGAACCTCATCAACAGCGAGAAGCGGTACAAAGAGCTGCAGCAGAGCATCAACCGCTTCGCGAACGACCTGGCGAACGTCATGAAAGTGTCCGAGCTGGAGCGGCGGCTGCTGGATGAGGTGACAGCGGTGCTCCCCGTTGCGGGCGCGACCATTACGGAGATGCCCAGGGGGCAGGAGCCGCCGCGGGCGGGCGGCCGCGAGATGTGGATCCGGATCGGGGAGAAGCAACATCCGGTTTACTTGCGGCTCGAATGGGAGCACCCGCTGACCGGCATGGAGAAGGAGTGGCTCGAGACCGCCGTCCATTATGTGACGATTCTCTATGATAATCTCCACCGCATTGAAGACTTGATGACCAGGCTGGAGGAACTCGTCTCCGCCAACGAGACGCCGAAGTGGATGCTGCGGCTGCTGTTCAAGCTGTCCGAGAAGGAGCGCGCCACGTTGTCGAGCGATTTGCACGACACCGTGCTGCAGGATCTCATCAACTGGTACCGCAAGCTGGAATCGCTCAGGTCCACCCGGGACTTCGAGCGGGAGACGCGGCAGGCATTGATGCAGGTGGAGGAAGGCCTGCTCGATGCGATTCACCAGATCCGCATCACGTGCAACGAGCTTCGCCCGCCGTTCCTCCTGAAGATGGGCCTCGTCGAGTCGCTGAGAAGCCTCTTCGAATATACGCGCATGTTCGCCAACTATGAGATCGCGTTCTCCGCGGATGATTTCCGGGCCCAGTTGAACGAAGAGCAGACGCTGGGGCTGTACCGCATAGTGCAAGAGCTGCTCAATAACGCGAGCAAGCATGCCAGGGCGGATCAAGTGACGATGACGCTGGCGGATACGCCGGACGGGATCGCGTTCACCTATTCGGACAACGGGGTCGGGATGGATATGTCCGCCTTCAGCGGCACGTTTCAAAATATGGGCCTGGCGGGGATGGAGAAACGGGTGCTCAGCCTGGAAGGCACGATCGATATCCATTCCGCGCCGGGGCAAGGTTTTCATGTCCATATCCGATTCCCGCATGATGATAGCGGAGGGAAGCAGCAATGGAAATCCTGTTAGTCGACGATCATCGTTCCGTCGTGGAAGGGACGAAGATGCTCATCGAATCCGAACCGGGGATGAACGTGACGATCGAAACCGATGTGTACCTGGTGCCGGATCTGGTCCGGCTGAAGAAGTTCGACGTCATGTTGTTCGATCTCTACATGCCGAATATGAACGGCGCCGATCTGACCCGCAAAATTCTCGAATACGTGCCGGACGCGGTCATCCTGATCTATTCCGGCTTCGAGATCGCGCCGCACTTCAACCTGTTGATGGAAGCGGGCGTCTCGGGCTTCATCGCGAAGACGTCCACGCGGGAACAGCTGATTCAGGCGCTGCGTTGTGCGGCGAGGAAGGAAGCGATCGTGCCGATGCAGCTGCTGAAACAGCTGAGGCGGCAGGAGATCGTGGTGAAAGGAGAGCGGGCAGGCGAGGAGACGACCATCACGATGGAGGAGGACAAGCTGCTGCGCGAACTGGCGAAAGGCAAGAGCAACAAGGAAATCTCCGCCGCGCTCATGATCAGCCAGCGGTCGCTGGAGTACAATCTGACCGAGCTGTTCCAGAAGCTGCGCGTCAGCTCGCGGGTCGAACTGATCCGCAAGGCGAAGAGCCTCGGCATCCTCCCGATGGAAGATCTTCGCTGAATCCGTATACCCCCATGCGGGACCGTCCGGGCCTTGTGCGCCGGCGGTTCTTTTTTTTGTACGACAGACCAATTCGCGTACAAAAGCAGTGCCGAATTCGTCTGTAACGAGGATACCTCGTTACAGGGGCGCGCGGAGGCGGGCAGAAGCGTGTGTAACGAGGATACCACGTTACAGGGGCGCGCGGAGGCGGGCAGAAGCGTGTGTAACGAGGATACCACGTTACAGAGGCGCACGGAGCCGACCAAAAGCGTGTGTAACGAGGATACCACGTTACAGAGGCGCGCGGAGCCGACCAAAGGCGTGTGTAACGAGGATACCACGTTACAGAGGCGCGCGGAGCCGACCAAAGGCGTTTGTAACGAGGATACCTCGTTACAGACCTCCATGCCGCTAGAGCGGCACCATCAGATCATGAAAATATCCATCAGCCCGCAGAATAATCTTCTTACACCGTGGAGGTTTAGTAAGATGGTGGCCTTTTTGTGCTTCCATGCGGCTGTATTTTCGGGATAGGGGTGCGTTGAGCCGACCAGGTGCCACAGCATGCATGCCGCGTTGCAAAATGAGGCGAACCGACGGTCGGTCAGAAATCCATATTTTTGTATGTTAATTGGTCAGCCGTAGTTTTTTTTGTCGTCCAAAACGGCTGCTTCTTGCGTGTCCGGCGCAAAGTTTTGCGGGATGCGCCGCAACGTTTGCGGGATGCGCCGCATCGTTTGCGCGATGCGTGGTTCTCCTCCGGATTATGATGAAGGCATCAACCGACAGGGAGATGAACCGTTGTGCAAGGAACAGCGTCAAGACGCATCATGTTGCTCGCGGTTGTGCTGGGCATGCTTCTGATCGGCGCATGCGGCGGTCAATCGGCTTGGGAGGACGAACAGCTCAATGAAGACGACATCAGCACGCGCATTCTCGCCGATCATGTGAAGGCAGATTGGCAGTTGTCGCCGTCACCGACAGGCGAAGGCGAACTCATCCGGGTCGCGTTCCGGCTTCCCGACGGATCGTCCGTGAATGACTTCGAGCTGACGCACGAGAAGCTGCTGCATCTGATCATTGTCAGCCGGGATCTGTCCTGGTTCAACCACATCCACCCGGAATACAAGGGCGAGGGCATGTTCGAAGCGGTGAATGATTTTCCCGCGGGAGGCAAGTATCGGGTCATCGCCGACTTCAAGCCCGCCGGAGGCGACGCGATGACGAAACTGGCCTGGCTTGACGTCGAGGGCAAGCCCGCCGATCCGGCGCCGATCGTCCTGACCGATCCGCTGGAAGCGTCGGCAGACGGCAAGCGCGTGAAGCTTCAGATCAGCAGCCTCGCTCCGGATGAAGAATCCGTGCTTGCGTTCCATGTGGAGGATGAAGCGTCCGGTCAGCCGATTGCCGACCTCGAACCGTATCTGGGCGCGATCGGACATGTGGTCATTCTCTCCGAAGACGGCGAGCAGTACGTGCATGTTCACGCGGAAGAAGACCTGGGCTCGGGGCCCGATGCCCGCTTCGAAGCGACCTTCCCGAAGCGCGGGGTGTACAAGATCTGGGCGCAATTTCAGCATCAAGGACGGGTCTTCACCGCATCTTATGCGGTTCAAGTCCGATAGGCCGTGATGGGTGCGGGGTCAAGGACGGGCACGCGGGGGGCGTTCGCATGAGGGTGTTCCGGCGATTTCTGCCATATGTCAGAAAACAATTGAAGCTGTATATTACGGGGTTTATCGGCAGCCTGTTCCGTTTCCTCATTCCGCTGTCCGTTCCGCTGGTCATGAAATATTTGCTCGACGACCTGCTGCGGAACGACGCCATATCGGACGCCGGGAAGATTCGGCAGATTGCGCTCATCGCAGCGGTCATGCTGATCGTCTTCTTCCTCGTCCGCGGCCCGATGGAATACGTGAGACAGTTCTTCCTGCATAAGGCCAACAACAAGATGATCAAGGCGCTCCGGACCGACACTTTTCGCAAAATCCATGCGCTGGACGCGAAATATTTCGCCGAGCACAAGAGCGGGGAAGTCGGGACGCGGTTCTTCGATGATATCGAGAAGATCAGAGGGTACATGACCGCCGTCTTCTCGAACATCTGGATCGAGATGATCGTGCTCCTCTTCGTCGTCGGGGTGATGGCGGTGCTGAATGCTCCGCTCACGCTGCTCGCGGTCGGTCTTGTCGGCACGCAATTTGCTTTGGCGCATTGGCTGTCGAAGAAGCTGAAGCTGACGACGAGCCGGATGATGAAGTACCGCTCCGTGCTGAACGGGTTTGTGCTGGAGAAGATTCAGGGCGCCTTCCTGTCGAAGCTGTTCCTGACGGAGAAGAAGGATGCGGAGGAACTGGAACGCCATTTGGTCCACTATGAGCAGCTTACCGACCGGCAGGCGAAGATCAACGCCATCAGTCTGGCGGCGGTCAATGTGCTCAGCGACGCGACCCCGTTCATCGTCGTGCTGACCGGAAGCCTGAGCGTCATCCACGGAAACTTGTCGTTGGGATCTCTGATCGCGTTCTTCGCCTATGTGGATCGGATGAGAAGTCCGGTCGCGGCGCTCGTCCAGGCGTTTCCGGCCATCGCGGAAGGGAACGTGGCGCTTCAGCGCATCTTCGAGTTCCTGGACACGCCGGTTGCGGTGAAGGAGCGGGAGCGGGCGGTTCCGCTGAACGGATTTCACCATGCCATTACGTTCCGCAACGTCTCCTTCTCCTATCATCCCGACCGCGAAGTGATCAAGAACTTGTCGTTCACGCTGCGCAAGGGGCGCACCTATGCCTTCGTCGGCGAAAGCGGCGGCGGCAAGAGCACGATCCTGCAGCTGCTGACCCGGATGTACGATCCCGACAAGGGGGAAATCCGGATCGACGGCATTCCGCTCCGGGATCTGTCCATCGCGGGGCTCAGGGAGAGAATCGGCATGGTGACCCAGGATAACTTCCTGTTCAGCGCGTCCGTGAAGCACAATATCCGGCTGGCAAGACCGGAGGCTTCAGACGAAGACGTGATCGCCGCGGCGAAGAAAGCCTATGCGCATGAGTTCATTTGCGCCTTGCCTGACGGCTACGACACCGAGATCGGGGAGCGGGGCGTCAAGCTGTCCGGGGGGCAGAAACAGCGGATCGCGCTGGCGCGGGTCTTCCTGAAAAATCCGGAGCTCCTTCTGCTCGACGAGGCGACCAGCGCGCTGGACAACGAGAGCGAGCAGCTCGTCCAGAAGTCCATCAGCGAAGCGGGACGGGACAAAACCGTCATCATGATCGCCCACAGGCTGTCGACGGTGCGCAGCGCCGACACGATATTCGTCATCCGCAGCGGCACGATCGTGGAGCAAGGCAGCCACAGCGAGCTGATGCGGCGGGGCGGTTATTACCGCGAACTGTACGAACAGCAGAGCCGGGAGAACCCCCGGGGACCGCTGTCCGGCTGGCAAGACCGAAAAATTCAATGAAAAGCGAGGATGAATTTGATGAAAAAACGTTCGAAACTTCCGCTTCTGGCCGCTTCCACCGTCATGATTCTGGCGCTTGTCGGGTGCTCCGACGCGGTGACTGCAAATGTTGAACGCGTCGAAACCTCCCTGATCGGGCCCGAATCGGCACCGGGAGGCAAGAACGTGCAGGAGAAAATCTTTCAAGCCGACGCGTTTGATCGCATCGATGTTCGTTCGGAGGCGATGGAAGTCTATGTGGAGCAGTCACCCGATGATCAGGCCACGGCCCGGCTGATCACGGACAAAGCCATTGACAACCCGTTCGTGTTCGATGCCTCGGTCGAGAATGGCGTGCTGCGTCTGTCCGTGGATGAGCGAACGAAAATCAATATTCTGGACCGGGTGCAGAACGGAGAGCGCAAGCTTATCCTCTCACTGCCGCAGAAACATTACGAGGAAGTCGCCATTCGCAATGAATTCGGACGCGTGGATATGGCCGATCTGGCCGCCGACCGTGTCGTCGTGGAGCAAAGCGCCGGCGATATCCGGTTGTCCGGCGTCTCGGGCGAGCTGGAGCTGGAGACGGAGACCGGCAAGATCGAGGCGGAAGGCGTCACGCTGGATCACGATATTTTCGCGAGGACGAGCGTGGGGGATATCGAAGTCCGGTTCAGCGCGCCGCCCGAAGCGGGATCGATCCGGGCGAGGACGACGCTCGGGGATGTCCGGGTCGATGTGAACGGGTTGCGGTACAGCGAGAATTCGGGCAATTCGATAACGGGCAGGTTCGCGACGGAAGGCCGCGTGATGGAGGCGGTCTCGGAAGTGGGCTCGATCCGGGTCGGTGTACTGCCGTAACGCGGCGCGTCGCAGCCCACCGACACAGGGGCTCGCCGGGCGACTTCTCTAGCCGTTCCCCAACAATTGCAGGATGGGGTCATAGACGAAATGAAGAACAAGAAACAAAACACAGCCGATTATGGCCCCGACTACGGCGCCGTTGAGCCGGATGGCTTGCAAATCTTCTCCGACTTTGTCCTTCACCAGTTGCTTCAGGCGTTCATCGGTGAAAGATTCCAGGGTCTTGTGAACAATTTGCCCGATCCGGTGATATTCCTTCTCGACGACGTGCACGATCAACTGACGCGCGTATTGATTGAGCGCGTCTTTCTTCATCTCGTCCTGCCTGAACCGATCCCAGTAGCGGTTGACAAAATCGATGGTCCACGCCTTGATGTCCGAAGTGCGCAGCTCTCTGTCCCAATACTTGATGGGTTCGTCGCGATTCATATACGCAATGAAAGCATTCAGGAGCTGGCTGATGACGGGTTGGAAGGAGACCCGATGGATGGCGTCATTCTTCCATTCGTCGACGGCACGTCGGATCGGGTTGATTTCGCCGGTCGAAAGCGTCATGCCCGACTGCAAATCGTCGCCGATTCGTTCGAGTGCATCCTTGACCAGCAGGCGCAGATCGTGGTTGCGGTCCTCAAGGGATTTCACCAGTTCGACGATTTCACGATACAGGGCATCCGCAGCGTCGTCCAGATCCAGAACGCCGGTCTTTTCCGCCATCGATTCCATGAATTTTTTGGCTTGACGCTTGAAGAAATTTCCCTTGTTCACATACTTGCGTCTCTCACTTTCCAGGAGGTCGCGGATCGCCGACCGCGTATGGGTTCCGTGGAGCCGTTCGCGAGCAAACCCGACGAGATGATCCAGCAGCCGATCCAGATGTCCTTCCCGCGTCGACCATCGAATCGCTTCGCCCGCCAGGGAGCTTACGTTGGCCGATTTGAGCGCTTCCTTCAGTTTCTGCTCGATGAAGGCCGAACTCTTGTCGATATTGAGCGACAACAACAACTGCCGCAAGGCGACCCAAACCTTCTCGCCCACGGTGGTCTTGTTCGCCGCCAGATGTGACTCCAGCCATTCCATGCCGATATTGACAAAATGGATATCCCGCACATGGGACAGCAAGGTTGCCTTCGGCAGCAGCTCCGACTCCACCATGCCGACGATGCCTTTGGTCAGGTTGGCTCTGTTGCGTCCAAGGAGATCGGTGTGCCATTTGATTCCGAGCGGTCTGGTGAACAACGCGCTTACCGCGTACCAGTCGGCCAGCGTCGCAACCAATGCGGATTCCACCGCAAAGAACAGGAAATGTACGCCCCGGCTGTCGGCGAATCGGAGATGGAAATACAGCGTTGCCAGAAAAAGGACCGCCAACACGATGAGCCAAAAATTCGCTTTTCTGTACATGTGCCGATTACCCCGCCATCGCGATCAGCCTATAGAGCATATAAAGCGCCATGCCGATCAAGCCGCCAACCATGACGCCGCTGATGCGGATATAATGGAGATCCTTGCCGGCTTTCGCTTTGACCAATGCAATGATCTGTTCATTGCTGTACTTCCCCAGTTCGTTCCGGACCACCCCGGCAATGGCTCCGTGCCAGTAAGGAACGGATTGGAGCAGCTTGTCTTCCGCCCAGTCGGCGATCTTGCTCCAGGCGTCATGTTTTTTCGGATCCAATAGCTTCTCCATGACATCGACAAGCCAGGGGAACGGGGGAGTTCCGGACAAATCCGGATGTTTCTCCGTTGCAGCGGCCACTTCCCGGTAGGTCTGAAGATGGGATTGAAACCAATCCGTCAGCTTGACCCGCCTGTCGATGAGCGCCAGGACCTTCATTTTCCCGTTCTCCACCTGTTGTTGCAATCGGCGATCCTCCCGCAACTGATTCTCCAGCGATGCCAGCCATTTCTTCACAGTCCGGCGTTCGGAGCTGTGGGGATCCTGGTACCGGTTCAGCATCCCGTCGAGCCAATGAACGACACGGTCGATCATCTTGTCCCTTCCCAGACTGACCAGCGACTTGAAGATGCTGCGCAACCAATGCCCTTCCGAATAGGTGCTCAGCACCGCATCAATCGTGGATGACACCAGCGACCGGAACGTGCCGGAATGAGCGATCTTCCGGAGCTCCTCGATGAGGAAATCCGCAACCTTGTCGTCATATCCGTTCCGGATCGACCAGGCCAATATATCCGCCAACAGTTCGTGAACCTGAACATGGCGGGCCTGATGAAGCAGCGTCCGTTGGATCGAGTTCACCATCTCGCCGGGTTCCAGTTGGCGCACGATATCCGCCGCCAACTGCTGGACCAGGCTGATGATCGCTTCCTTGCCGCCACTCCGATTGAGATAGCTGTCCAGAAGTTCAATCAGATCCAATTGCCCGAGCGCTTGCCGGATGCGTTCTTCCGTCAGAAGATCGTATTGGACCATGTGCACCAGACCGGCTTCAAGGACATCCCTTCTCTTGCGGATGATGTCCGTGCGGATCCAGGGAATATCCATTTTGATGCGAAGTTTTCTGAGCGGATTGTCATACAGCGCGCTGACCGCGAACGTGTCGGCCCAACCGCCCACAGTGGCCGCGCAGAAGCCGGCGAAGAGCAACCCGCCGACCGGATGCTGGGCGAACGGGTAAGCGATGAACGTGCCGGCCGTGGACAGTCCCAGCGCCAGATTGGCCTTGGATCGAGGCGTCAGCATTACGGCCCTCCAAAATGTCCGTCTTGTCCGCAACGGTTCTTCCTTCCATTTTCCATATTCCAAACGTCGCAGTCAATAAGTCCCAGATTCCATGCGTGAAAAGGTGGACATCTCCCCGACATGTTCCGGCGCTATACTCGGAGGCAGATCATGAGACTGCGGGGAGCCCCCATGAAAATTGCCTTGCTCGCGGCGGGCGAGCCGGACGAGATCCGGCTGTGCCTGGCCCTGGCGCTCGGACTGCGCCATCTGGGCCATCGCACCGTCCTCGCCGCGCCGGAACAGGCAGCCGCCTGGATCGGGAAATATCCCGTTGTATACTATCCGCTGCCCGGATCCGGCGAGCCGGGTCCGGGCTTGACGGGCGACGGGCCGATCGGGCGGCTCGAGGAGCACGCGCTGCGGCTGGCGCTGCTGCTCGTCTGCCGGGACTGCGACGCGGTTCTCTGCCCGCCCTCCCTCCTGTTCGAAGCCGGCGTCATCTCCGAAGCCTTGCGGATTCCGTTCCTGTTCGTCCAGACATCCCCGCTCCTGCCGGCGACATTCGCTGATCCGAATTTCGCGGTCTCCCGGATCTTGGGCCGGCACTCGCTTCGCCTGTTCCGGAGGCGGGACGAGCGGCGCAGGATCCCCGGCGTGAACGCCTGGCGCGCCCGCCTGGGGCTCAAACCGCTTGCCGGTTCGTATTGCCGGCGGATCGGGGCGCTGAAGGTTCCCGTCCTGCACGCGTACAGCCCGACGCTCGCGCCGCCCCCGGCGGATTGGGGGGAACATCACGGCGTGTCCGGCGCGGTCTGGCTCGATGGCCGCCTCGTCCCGCGGGAGGCGGCCGAGCCGCTATCGGACGCGTTCGCGCGGTGGCTGGCGCAGGGAAGCGCGCCGGTCTATATCGAGGCGGACTGTCTGCCCGCCCCGGACGCGCGGCGGATCGACATGGCGGTCGATCTGGCGGCGCGGCTGCGCGCCCGCGCGGTCATCGCCGTCGACCGGGGATTCGCCGGGCAGCCGGAACAACCGCTGAAAGGCGACGTATGGCTGACGAGGCGGGCCGATCCCCGCCCGGTCCTGGCCGGATGCGGGCTCGCTGTCCATCGCGGCGACCCGTGCACGACGCACGCGGCGGCGGAGGCGGGCACGCCCGTTCTCGTCTGTTCCGGGACGGCGGAGCAGGCATTCTGGGGTAAGCGCATCGAACGCCTTAGAATCGGGCGGCACCTGCCCGTCCTGCGGGCGACGACGGCCCGTCTGGCGCGGGAAATCCGGGAGATGACGGCGGATGGGACGACGCGGACAAGGGCGGCCGCCCTGGGCGGCGCGATCCGGGGAGAGAAGGGGTTGCTGCGCGCGTTGGAATGGATCGAGCGGCAATTGCCGGACGCTCCGGTGTTCACGAACGAGCCGTTGTAACGCCGGAGCGCCGGTCAAGCGGGTTATTTTTCGTCAAAAGGCAGCAGCAGGGTAAACGTCGAACCGGCCGGACTGGAGTCGGTCAGCACGAGATCGCCGCCGAGCGAACGGGCGATCAGGCGGCTGAAGGGCAGTCCGATGCCGAGGCCGCGCACCTTCGATTGCTTCTGCCGGCCGCGGTAGAACGGCTCGAAGATGTCGAGCTGCTCCTCGCGGGGAATGCCGTGGCCGGTATCGCGCACCTGGATGCGGTAGCGCGACGAGTCGGCCAGCAGGCGGATGGCGATGACGCCGCCTTCCATCGCGTCCCGCGCGTTGTTCAGCAGGTTGACGAGAATTTGCTCCACCCGGCCCGGGTCGGTCCGCGTCCGCCAGTCCGCGGCATCCGAAGCCGTCTCCACCTCGACCCGCACGTCCGCTTCCCGCTGGCCGTCCCGCCACCGCTCCGCGATCTCCCCGACGAGCGCGGGCAGATCGCGTGTTTCCTTCACGACGGCGACCGCGTTGCCGGCGAAACGGTTGAACTCCAGCAAGTCGCTCACCATTTTCTGCAGACGCTTACTGTCGGCCAGACAGACTTCGAGGAAACGTTCCCGCTCCTCGCCGCTCACGACCCCGTCCTTCATCGCCTGCAGCAGCCCGCTGATCGAGGCGACCGGTGTCTTCAGCTCGTGCGTGACGCAGGCCAGCAATTGGGTGCGCAGCGTCTCCAGCCAGTGCAGGCGATCGGCCATTTCCCGGAATGAGCGCATCAGTTCGCAGAATTCTTTCTCCTTCGGCGCCTGGCTGAGTTCAAGCTTGTAGTTCCCGGCAACGACCTGCTTGGCCGCTTCGGACGCCTAATTCGACCACGAGCCGGAACCCTTCGTCGTGGGTGATCGGTTCCCAGAACTCCAGCACGTATTTCGCCCTCCGGAAATAGAGCAGACCCATGAGGCTGTTGTACAGGTAGCGGACGTTCATTTCGTTGATGATCTTCCGGACGATCAGCACGATCCGTCCATCCTTGATCACGAGTTCGAACGGCAAGGCGGTGAGCGCGGGCGGTTTCAGCTCGAGCGGCTCCCGCTTCTTGGGCACCTGACCGGAGTTGTCCTGTTGCCACGGAGCCGTTCTGGCGGGCTGCGCGTCGGGTTGCGCGGCCGCGGTTGCGCCGGCAGGCGCGGCGCTGTTCGCCGGCTCCGCATTCGGCTGTACGCCCAGCACGGCGCTCACCACCTGGACCACTTTGTCATTAGTGAACGGTTTCAGGACATAGTGCCTGGCTCCGGCTCTGATCGCGTCGAAGACTTTGCTCTTGTATTCCAGCGTGCTGATCATGATGATGTCCGCGTCCGGCTTCTTGCCGCGTATGCGGCGCACGGTCTCGATGCCGTCGATGCCGGGCAGCTGAATATCCATCGTGGTCAGATCGACCCGGTATCGCTCGAACGCCTCGAGCGCTTCATAACCGTCCGCGGCTTCCGCGACAACATGATGTCCCATGTTCTCGAAAATTTCGCGCAGATTGCGGCGAATGATCGGCGAGTCGTCAACGATGAGAATGTTGGCCATCGGTCTTTCCCCCCGAATCCGGTATTGCTCACCCCCATCATAAGTGTCGATTGAGTCGGCAAAATGTCGAAATAATATCAGGGTCTCACTTGTGATTTTTTGTTATGCAAACTTAGTTATTTTGCAGGAAAAAACGAAGAGACATTGAATCTATAGATATTAAGTTATCCTGCGAAATTTGATTGCTTCGAAACATGGATTTCGTCAAGGATATTGTAATATGTTTAAGAGGTGAGATTATATGCAGCTGACCTTTGATTATCTATTAGAGGACGGAGCGTCAGGTGCTATAATCGATTCCACCAAGAGGTTTAGATATTCGCTTTGGAGATGTTGGCAATCGCAAGCTCCAAGAGTATCATTCATTATGCTTAATCCAAGTACTGCTGACGAACAGAAAAACGATCCGACCATTACTAGGTGCATTAATTTTGCGAAAAAATGGGGCTTTGGTTCGATAGAGGTTGTTAATTTATTTGCGTACCGGGCAACAAATCCTGAGGAGCTTTGGCGTGTTAAAGATCCCGTAGGTCCAAGAAATGATGAGTATATACTCGAAGCTTTAAAAAGGTCGCAAGTAGCAATACTTGCATGGGGAACTAGAGGAACTTTTTTAAATAGAAACAAGCATGTGCTGGATTTGATCTCTTCATTTGACTTATATGCGTTAGAACTCTCCAAAGATGGGCATCCAAAGCATCCGTTGTATATTCGGGCTGATAAAGCTCCCTTCCCATATCTTTATGTATAATGGATGCTTAATTTAGCAACGTAATCGGTCCGGAATTTCATAAGTATTCATAAATATGGTTGGATAAGAACTTTTCCAAAGACACTTTAGTTCGTATTATCAGGTCAGCCAGAATTTTAAACTGCTCCCTGCCAAGCTGAAAAAAATCGGATCATCCGGACTCCGTGAATTGCGGAGTCCATTTTTCATGCAGCATTCTCTAGCAACTGACGGTACGTCATCGAAGTAAGCCTGTTTAGCCGCGTTTGTCTCCGCTCGTAGTTGTAAAAGTGGATATAGTCTTTATTGGCTTTTGCCAGGCTATCGTTGTCCTTGGAATCGTTCAAGTAATACATTTCGCACTTGAGGGTTCCCCAGTTTCTTCTCTCCCCATAGAAAAACTCCCCTCAAAGCAGTCCTGTATTTTTTTATTTCAGGTGTCTACTTTGAAGGGAACATATCATTTCCGGGTGGTCTTATTTTATGGCCGGATTACGATAGCGGCAGCCGAAGTTTTGTGCACACGTCCTGTAAGTTTCTTTAATTAGGGCTTGCTGAACAAATCAAAAATCCAACAGTAACAAGGGTTTAGCGCCTCTTTTGTCGAATTTAGGTGCAAGGAAAACAAGGGGTTACCCCCGAAAAACCCTGCACGTGGAGGCGTCCGAATTGTATCAGCGAACCGAGAGCCAGATGATCCTGCCAGGCGACTTCTTCCTGCCGTTCGGCGGAAAACTCGCAGAAGATAACCGCTGGGTGCTGCTCGCCCAGATGATTCCGTGGTGGAAGCTCGAAGAGAAGTATGCCAGGAACTTCAAGAAGAGCCTCAAAGGTCAAAAGGCCGTATCGATTCGCGTCGCCCTCGGCG
>Ga0310823_100467_pt1 | contig 27519 bp, 24 predicted proteins | sample P4_ome_3_FD_201316 | JGI IMG/M metagenome (GOLD analysis project Ga0310823, IMG submission 201316) | Sorghum-adapted microbial communities from Joint BioEnergy Institute, Emeryville, California, United States - P4_Day56_Rep3 | ecosystem: Engineered > Bioreactor > SSF (Solid state fermentation) >...
GGAGAAGCTAGCTTCGCCGGAAGCCTGGAGTCCGAGTGCGCGGACGATCATCGCGGCGAATTCCGCACGCGTGACATCACGCTTCGGCTCGAACTTGCCAGCGCCGGTGCCGTTGACGATCAGCTTGTTCGCCAGCGTGTGAATGTCCTTGACACCCCAGTGGTTCCGCAGGTCCGAGAAGGACTTCGGAGCCACATCGATGATGGCGTAGACCGAGTTGGAGTTGCTGAAGAATGCAGCATCCTCCTCGCCAACCTTCGTCGGGATCGGGTTCACCGAGTTACCCTTGATCCGTACAGCGACGAGGTTGTCGCCTTCACCCGTCAGGTTCAGGGTACGCTTCACAAACTTGCTGAACTTGTTGATCTCAACCGACTTGTCGCCAGCCACGGCTTCAAGCTTGAAATCGACGATCGCGGATACAGCCTCACCGCCTGCCGACTCGATGGCTGCTTCGGCTGCTGCCTTGGCTGCGCCTTCCAGTTCGGCAATCGTCACGACGATCCAGAGATCATCGATCGAAACGCCCAGCTCTTCAGCCAGCGCTTCCAGGTCGAGCTCGTCCAGAGGCAGTTCATACGAACCGAGCGGCGAAACAACCGTTACGACACCGCCTACCGTCAGAGCGGAAGCCGGAAGCTTCGCAACTTCGCCAGTGATCTCGACAATCGCAGAACCGCTCTCCAGTGCCTTCTTCAGCGCGTTGGCGTCAACCGTGCCGTCCGGATTGGCTTTCACTACACCGTCAGCCGGGTTCGTGTCACCACCGCCAATGCCGCCGAAGATCGGAGGAACGATGATCGGTGCACCAGCAAGCGTGTACGTTGCCAGAGCGGTCGAGGAACCGCTGTAGTACAGATCCAAGTTGAAGTTGCTCAGATTCTTATACGTATCACCGGATACAGTGAACGTATAATAATAGAGCCCATTCTCCGCTCTAACGTAGGTAGCGTATACGACCTGGTCCACCTTGCCAATCTTAATCCAGATCTTGCCGTTGCCATTGTACACGGCATCGTACACGGCATCGTCAACATAGACTTCACCGGTAATCGTCCCGCTGGTGTAGTCATAGTCGACTTTATAGAAGCCGCTAGCCGCGTAAGCAATGACCGGAATCAACAGCGAGATCGTCATGATCAGAGCCATGAGACCGGCGGTTTTGCGAATTGCAAGTTTCTTCATTATCTGTTTTCACCTCCTTTCATGACAAATCTCTCATCTAGATTCCATATTATATTACACGATTTACCGGAATGGAAGTATTGAAAAATCAAAAATTCGCAGAAAAATGACAGATACTTGTGGCCGGTCTGTTTTATGATGACATTCGCAGCAGCCCTTCCAGTTCCTTCCTCTCCTTCGCATCAGCGTCAACCAGACGCGCCATCAGCGCATCATCCGATTGCCCCAGTTGATGCAAAGAAGCGAGGTAAAAACGAACGCCCAGTCGAATGTAGGGATCATGGAAATCACCGTCTTTCAGAGGTTCAAGAATTTCAACCGCTTCATCATATTGCCGCAAGGCGTAATAGATTTGGCCCACAGCTTGTCGCAAGAATGGCGTCACCTGGAAGCTTCGTCCCTGGAGTTGTTCCTCAGGCAAATTTTTCAGCATATCCATCCGACGCAGAACTTCACCGTAGATTTCCAGACCCCTGTTCCAGTATTCCTGTGCCAAAGCGGGATTACGGGGATATTCGTTGCGACCGTTCACGGCATATTCCATGACCGCTGCTTCATAGAACTTGATGTCCCATTGAAATTTGGAGATTCCTTCTTCCAACACAGCTATCGCTTCTTTATACTCTTGTAAATCTTTATGGTTGCGGTATTTTGCCAAAATAATTTGCCGATCGTAAGGTTCGAATGCCATGATGCGATCGATCTGGGTTTTCGCCTGTTCGGCAATGGAACGATCGGCCGTCTGTTGGAAAGCCTGGCTCAGCCAGTCGATCTTCGTATACGCGTACGTTGGATGGGCGGGCGAATTCGCAATCGCCTGATCCAATGGAACGAGAAGTTCTTCCAACGGACGCTTTTCTTTCACGGCCATGTTCAAGGCTTTCAGATAAAGACCGCTGGCCGCATATTCCTGAAATACCTGGACAAACAAGGTAATGGATAATATTGCGAGAGACGCAGGGTACAGGAAACGCCACCTCGGCTTGTTCAACACAGACAATCGGGGTACCAGGATCTTGTCACGATAGACGGCTCCCAGTACACCCAAGGCGAAAAATACCAGAGCGCCGATATACACAAAGCTCATATCGAAGTCGATCAGGCTGTGTGCCAGGATGGCGAAAGCCAGAATGAAAAAGACGAAATGCCGCGGCTGCTCCGTCCTTTCTCTCCAATAATGACGCAGATAGTAGAGAAATACGCCACCGATGAGAACGATCAACAGGCCCAGCCCGATCCAGCCGATTTCAACAAGCGTCTGAAAGAAGTAGCTGTGAGCCTGTCTGCTGATATATGGGTTGTTCTGATATTGTTCGTAAAGCGCGTTCCATCCTCCCCCGCCCGCACCGAGCAGGGGATAATCGGCTGATAGTTTCAAAGCATCCCGATAGAATGTCATCCGTTCGAGGACGCTGTGCTGGCGGAAATTGATATTCGCAATGCGGTCCGCGATACTTTGGGGCAATATTTTGCCCGTGATTCCTGTTCCGAACAACGTAAAAGCTGCCAAGAGCCCCAAAACAGCGCCGACGGCGGGCAGAATGAGTGCTGAATACTTCCGTTTCACCCATTCTACCAGACGCCGCTCAAGCCAAGGCTGGGCCTTGCGAATGGCCCACACACACAACGTGACGACGAGGGATGCGGCAAGCAGGATCAGCCAACCCTTTAAGACTGCCGGATCCCGAAATGGCAGAATATATGGTTTCTCATAGTCCGACTTGGGCGTCACACGCTTGGCTATGTCAATGTAGTTCTCCGTAAACGGGTTCAGAACGATAAATGTAGCAGCAACCGAAACGATGAGCGTGCCTATATACGCAATTTGCTTGTCCAAACGCAGAAAGACGAGAATAACCAAGACAAGAATCGGAACCAAAACAAGCGCGCCGCGCGAATAGGTCAGCATGAACGAGACCCAGATCGGGACGAGCATGATAGCATGCAGACATGCCGTGATCGTCCGTTTGGCATTGACGACGGCAAAGGCCGCACACAGGAAAAAGGCGAGAAGAAACCCGGCGTACGTGTTCGAATATTGGAAAACTGAAGTGAGACGGTAGGTACCGCTTGTCAGCCAAATCGAATCTTTGATGGAGACTTGTCCCGTGGCCGCAAGCAGTCCGACAATGACAATTGCATAGCCGGACAGGAACATGATCATTTCAGCCGCAAGGCTCGAGTTCCTGGTTGAGACAAGCGATAGGGCCGTCAGAAAGAAGACAGCATACAGCCCATAAATGAATACCATCAGGACGGCATTGTGATAGGCGACCGCCTGAAAGGAAGAAATCCAGTACATAACCGGTATCAGCAGCATGCCGATTCCGAATACAAATTCAAGACTGTCGTATTTCAAGTATCGGGCCATATAAGCCAGAGCAACAAGAAATACGGCGAATATGAAAAGCATGGCTTCGTAAATAGGAACTTCAAAATTATAAGTAAAGCTGTTAAACAGAGCCTGCTGATAAGGAAGGCAAAGGAAGAAGATCGCCAATCCAAACAAGGTAGCCCATTGGGTGATGGAGAAATCAAATTGTTTCTGTTTCATTTGATGCTCCTTTAAAAACATATTCAAATTACCAATTATTATATATGCCCAATTAAAATCAATAGTCTAAATAATAACTGTTCAAATGGAGAGTTTCGATATGCCTTACACTTTAATAGATACGCTATTCGGCTCTTGAATGTTTCTCTTTCCTTAAGAAAAAGTAGTAATTGCTCTCTTTTATCCTCATCCAGTAATTCTCCATAAGTACGGAAGAACTCCTCAGCTTGCTTATGCAGAAGGCGTTTGCCTTTATGACGTTTGTAACTGTTCCATTTTCTCTTTAACATTTTATGAAACGTTGTTTCTCCACCAACTGAATTGTTGCCGTGCTGACGATACAATATTGATGGCTTGGAATCAAAGAATACTTTTCCAAAAGCAGAGACACAAAGATACGCCCACCAGTCATGCATTTGGATGTTTTCTGGGCGAACCGACTTTCCGGAAATGATTCTCCATGCGTATTGGTTCAGTGTTACCGTTGCTCCTACAGCAATATTTTGAACCATTGCATTGTAAAAGGAAGGACCACGTGAAGGAGGCTTAGGCCAAATATTCAGCGGTCGGAGTGATTCATCAGTAACATGTGTCGATGTGCATACCATGGCCGGGATAGTATGGCAGGGTTGCAATATGTCCAATGCACGCGCCACTTTATCTGGAAGCCAAATATCATCTTGATCACAAAAACAAAAATATTCACAAGTACCATCAGCACGGTTTAGCAGTTCCAAATAACTTTTGACAATACCAATATTTTTTCCTGAATAGTACTGGAAATTAAGCGGATACTGATCGCGATAGAATTGTAAAATTTCCACAGTATTATCGGTTGAACCGTCGTCCCTTACAAGCAGCTTAATATTGTGATATGATTGCTTTAATATACTGTCAATTTGATCTGAAACATACTTTTCACCATTATATGTGGACAGAAGCACTTGTACCGTTGCCACATCATCACCCCGAGCGGCAAAATTCAAATGGACTATTTGCAATGCCTCGAATTATATCAGAAAAATGGCAACAAATCATATTTTAAACTCTAGGATCTGTGTAAGGGTGTAAGGAGTAAAAGACATGACCACTTATTTGCAAAATCTATACAGGTATAAGGATCTGTTTGTTGAATTGGTTAAAAAAGATGTTAAAATTAAGTATAAAGACTCATTGCTCGGGTTGTTTTGGAGCATGCTCAACCCTGTTCTTATGATGATAGTCCTATGTGTTGTCTTTATGGCTCTGTTTAAAAGCCAAGTGCCAAACTTTCCGGTGTACGTCCTAATCGGAAGAATCATATATCAGTTTTATTCAGAAGCTACAAATTTTGCGATGGATTCTATTTATGCCAATGGTCAATTGATTAAGAAAGTTTATGTGCCCAAATATTTTTTTCCGCTCTCCCGAGTCTGTTCATCGTTTATTACAACAATGGTGGGATTGATCCCTCTCGTCATCCTGATGGCTATGACAGGGATGACTTTTCATTGGGTCAATCTGCTGTTTGTAATTCCTTTATTTTACTTGTTGGTTATTTCTGCGGGGATCGGTTTGCTGCTTTCGGCGCTGAATGTTTTCTTCAGGGATCTTAAGCACCTGTATTCGGTTATGCTACTGATCATTATGTATATGACGCCGATATTTTATCCGGCATCGATTATACCTGAGCGGTATGCGCCGTTATTTATTTTGAATCCATTATTTACAATAGTTGAAATGTTTAGAGATATTGTGATGTATGGAGTTATGCCGTCTGCGACAGATCATTTGATTTTGATTGCTTATATGGTTGTATATCCTGTCGTAGGGCTGTGTGTTTTTTACAAGACTCAAGACAAATTTATATATCATTTGTAATTTGAGGGGTATCCACATGAGTGAAATAGCCATTAAAACTTCAAATTTGAGCATGAGGTACAGATTAAGTAAAGAGAAAATTGATTCAATAAAACATTTTCTTATCAAGAAATTTAAAAGAGAAGTGGAGTATGAACATTTTTATGCATTGCGCAACGTTAGTTTCGAAGTCAAAAAAGGTGAAGTCTTTGGTATTATCGGAATGAATGGTGCCGGAAAGAGCACCTTGCTCAAGATTGTCGCCGGGATACTTAAACCTACTTCCGGTTCTGTGGAAAGAAAAGGAGTGGTCGCGCCGCTAATCGAGCTTGGAGCTGGGTTTAACGGGGAACTTACTGGAAGGGAAAATATTTATCTCAACGGTCTGTTAATGGGGTATCCCAAAAAATTTATAAAGGAAAAAATGGACGAAATTATTGATTTTTCAGAACTAGGAAGATTTATAGATGCCCCATTGAAGAATTATTCATCAGGGATGAAAGCGCGGCTTGGTTTTTCAATCGCCACAATTGTCCAGCCTGATATTTTGATAGTGGACGAAATTCTAGCCGTTGGGGATATAAGGTTCAAAGAAAAATCCGAGAAGAAGATTCGTGCGATGATGAGCGGGGGGACAACCGTTGTGTATGTATCACATTCTCTTGATCAAATTCAAAAGATCTGTGATCGGGTAATGTGGCTTGAGCGAGGAGAGATCAAAGAAATAGGGGTTCCGAAAGAGATTGTTCCAAAATTCATAGTAGGAGCACGAAAGTCGAGAGATGTTGAACATCCTGTACTTCTCCACAGTTAATTGGAAATGGATAAAGCAGAGGCCGCATTTTATGGCTCAATATTTTGCAGAAGCGGGCCATAATGTAGAGTTTATATCCATTACACCTTTTGGCAAATCACTACTGAGCAAGCAAAAGATCGGCCGCTTGGTAGTCAATGATATGTATGTGCTTCCGTTTTCGTTGAAATGCTCATTAATAGAGAAAATTAATCAATTATATGTGAAATGGCGATTATTCAGGGGCAATTATGACGTAGTCGTACTCACTAATCCACTACAATATCGTTTCATTCCCGAAAAGCATCTCGCCAAATGCACATTAATTTATGAGTGTATGGACAACATCCCTTTTTTTTATACAGGTCTTTTAAGAGAACGTCTATTAAATGAGGAAAACAAACTACTTAGTCTGGTTGATGGAGTAGTTGTCAGTTCTGATTATCTGAAAAGAAAAATCGCCAGGCAGTTAAGAGATCAATTAAAACCAATTCTTACGATATACAATGCAGCGGATTTTGCTGCGTTTATCCAAAATACTCAGCCTGTTAAATTAAAGCGGCCTAATTTGGTTTACATTGGTACTATCGGCAACTGGATAGACTGGGATACTCTTAAAAAATTTGCAATTAATCATCCCGAATATACTATATACATGGTTGGTCCAATTGAGCACCGATGTAAACCCCCCCCAAATGTGGTGTTTACCGGGGCCATATCACATGACCAAGTTCCGAGCTATATCGCTTCCGGGGATAAGATGCTTCTGCCATTTATTCGTAATGAATTAACTGAAGCAGTTGATCCGGTAAAACTGTACGAGTACATCGGCATGAGTAAACAGGTAATTTGTGCATATTGGCCTGAACTAGAACGTTTTTGTGACCATGTTCTCTTTTACCGCAACTATGATGAATTTCAAAGGTATGCATTATATAAGAATAATGCCGAGCATTCCAAAGTTAATTATAATTTCTTAAACAAGCACAATTGGGGTGTTCGTGCTAAAGAATATTTGTTGTATATGACTAGATTGGCAAACCAAAAAAATGAAATAAAAGAGGGATGACAATGAAGATATGCGTAATTGGATTGGGATATATCGGTCTTCCGACTGCTGCCATGTTTTCAAGTTGTGGATGTGAAGTAGTCGGGGTCGATATTAAACAGAGTATCGTAGATACGTTAAATAGTGGGAATATACACATTGAAGAACCAGGACTGCAAGACGTGCTGCGGAGAGCTCTGGATAAAGGTTTGTTTCGGGCTAGCACTTCAGTTGAGAATGCAGATGTGTTCATTATTGCGGTTCCAACTCCGAATCAGGACGATTTCTATTTAAGTTGTGATTTGACATATGTACTTAATGCGTGTCAAGCGATTGTTCCACATGTTAAGGATGGGGCCGTAATTATTGTAGAATCTACGATTGCTCCGCGTTCAATGGACGATCATATTAAAACATTCTTTGAAAAACACGGTTTAATTGCTGGGCAGAATATCTTCTTGGCGCATTGTCCCGAACGCGTTCTGCCGGGAAATATTTTGCACGAAATGGTTTATAACAATCGAATTGTTGGCGGGATCACAAAGCGGTGTGCGGAAGAAGCGGCCAATGTTTACGGGATGTTTGTCAAGGGCGAGATCATTCGAACAGAAGCTAGGACGGCTGAAATGTCCAAGTGCATGGAGAACACGTACCGTGATGTGAACATTGCCTTGGCTAATGAACTGTCCAAGATTTGTATCAAGTTGGGCATCAACGTTTATGATGTCATACGACTGGCGAATAAGCACCCGCGGGTTAACATCCATAATCCCGGTCCAGGTGTGGGAGGACACTGCCTGGCTGTGGATCCTTATTTTATTTACGCCACAGCCCCCGAACTGGCCAATATTATCAAGATGGCCCGGGACACGAACAACAGCATGCCGCAATTTGTAGGGAGCATTGTCGACAAACTTGTGGAAGGGATTTCCCATCCCAAAATTGCGGTTTATGGCGTGACCTATAAAGGAAACGTAGATGATATGCGTGAATCGCCTGCATTGGATGTGATCCAATACTTGAGGCTGAAAAACTATCAGATTGCTGTCCATGATCCGCACGTCAAAGCTCAATGGATTATTATGGATCCGGAAGAAGCGGTGTTGAACGCAGATCTGATTGTCGTGTTGACCGACCATGACGAATTCAGAAACCTGGATCACGAAAAACTAAGCTCATTGATGCGGCGCCCGATGATTTTTGATGCCAAGAACATTGTGCATGAACAAGAGACCTCCATAATGAAAGTGGTCAACTATGGAAACGTAAACCAATATATTGATTTGTTGAGTGAGTTGGTTTACTGACGAGGACCAGGGCCAACGAAGTGATGAGGGATTGTATGGGGCATGTACGGGATAGATGAATTCAAAAAATTAGTGATAGAATATGAGCGTTTGAAAAAGGATTTCGATGATTGTGCAAAGACCATACAAAAGTATAAAGAAGTTATTGAGCAAAAGAATCGTGAAGTATTGGAACGATTAAGCAGCGAAGAGGAAATTTTGGAGAGATTGAAAATCAAAATCCATCAGTACAATCAGTTGGAGGCCATGTATGCCCATGTGTGCAAGAAGTACGATTTGCTGAGCAAATCAAAATTGGGAAGATTAACGCTTTATTATTGGAAGCTGCGAAAGAGGATCCCCAAAGATTTTTAACTGTAATTCATCAAGGATTGATATGGTATGAGTCTTGAATATGTCCGGCGCAAACTGCAGGAGATTCGTCGCATCCGCGATCGTATATTAGATGAGAGCAATTCGGATCAAGAATTGAAAGCCTTCGGTCCTGACCGTAAATTCAAGAAAGTCTCAGAATACAAAGTTGCTGCGATTATGGATGAATTCACATATCAAGCCTTCAAGCCGGAATTTAATCTTTTGCAGCTTACACCTGGAAAGTGGGAGGAGGAGTTGAGGAATTTCCAGCCAGACTTTCTCTTTCTGGAATCCGCATGGCTTGGAGCAGGTGGATCATGGAATACTAAGCTTTCCAATCTGAGCGAAGAGATTATTGAAGTTATTGGATATTGCAAGCTCAATAACATTCCGGTTGCATTTTGGAACAAAGAAGACCCCATCCATTATCAAACGTTCATTGCACTTGCAAAATTGGTCGACATTGTATTTACAACAGACATCGATTGTGTGAGTAAATACATGTCAGTATTAAAACATGAGCGCGTTTATTTGCTCCCTTTTGCGGCTCAAACCAAGCTTCACAATCCAATAGAAATGTTTGAAAGAGAGAATAAATTCTGCTTTGCAGGAGCTTATTACAGGCGTTTTTCTGAACGCAGGAATGATTTGGAGTCAATTATAAACACCGTTACCAAAGAATCCGAAGTCGTGATCTACGACCGAAACTACCATAAACATGACCCGAACTATAGATTTCCCCGGAAGTACAAAAAATATATTGCTGGTTATTTGAAGCCTGATGAAATTGCCAAGGCGTATAAGGGCTATCGCTATAATATCAACTTGAATACAGTCAAGTATTCACAGACGATGTGTGCTCGCCGAATTTTTGAACTACTCGCTTCCAATACGGTCATAATCAGTAATTACTCACGAGCTGTCAGAAATTTATTCGGCGACTTAATTATTTGCACTGATGATTCAAAACAACTGGAAGTTCACTTAAAACTGTTGAAGGATGAAGAATACTACCGGAAGTTGCGTCTGGCGGGACTACGAAAAGTGCTCACGGAACACACTTACTCGCAGCGGGCTCGATATTTGGTTAGCAAGATATACGGCCAGAAATACGACAGTTGCGAAGCGCGCGTAGCGGTTATCTCAACAGTCGGCTCGATGGAGGAGATGGAAAGAATTATAGCTTCGTTTTATCGCCAGAATTACATCAATCGTAAGCTGTTCATTGTTTCCGCGATCAACGTGGATAAGCTGCCGGATGACGTGAAGCTAGTTCATAATTTCGACAGGGAATGGATCAATCAGTTGAGAAGCGACTTTGATTACATTGCATTTTTTTCTTGCAAGGATTACTATGGTCCCAATTATATATATGATTTTATGACCGTCCGAGAATATGCAGAGGCTGCTGTATTGACCAAATCTGCATTTTTTATCAGTGACAAAGGGAAGATCAAAAAATGCAATGAGGACAATGTATACACCTTTGTTGATGGTGCAAAGATCAGAAGATCCGTGATGAAATGCGATGCAATTTACGATGAATTGTTGTTAAGCTGGATACAGTCAATGGATGAAGCGTTTCTTGAGACAGTCTGTTTTTCAATTGATGAGTATAATTACTGCATGAATTTTACAGACGGGGAGTGTCCACCTGTAGATGATTTAAAGATTACTGACACTGGTGTTTCAATTAATCAAATATATTTGAAGGCTGAGCAAATACATGCCGGCTGTACAACGGATTTGGAACAGGCACTGGAAAATTTCAAGACGGTAGCGGACAACATTTGTGTTATCAACAAATCAAATATTTTGCTATGCACTGATCGCTATCCGACATACGACGCCCTTTATCAGTATCCTTTTGTTCACAATCGGGTGGCAGAATATAGAATAAATGGTTTAATGGTTGATGTTTTTGTGTGTAACGAACAAGCTGTGAAAGGTTTTTATGAATTTTGCGGTGTGGATATCATGACTGGCTATTACAAAGAACTCATTGCCGCATTGACATACGGAGATTATGATACAATTTTGATTCATTTCTTTTCAGAAACTCTGTGGCAAGGCATAAAAAACAGCGTTGAGGGTAAGCGCATAATCATATGGATTCATGGCGCGGAAATTCAACCCTGGTGGCGAAGGATATTTAATTATCAAACCAAGGATGAATTGGAGACCGCCAAAAAATTATCAGACAGAAGATTGGCATTCTGGAAGGAGATCTTTCAGTTAGCCATGAATTCGGATACTTATCACTTTCACTTTGTGTTTGTGTCCAATTATTTAGCAGAAACAGTTTTTGAGGATCTGGAAATTGAATTACCTCAGGAAAAATATAGCGTGATCCATAATTTTATCAACACCGATCTGTTTGCATATCAAAGTAAGCCCCTTGAGCAGCGAAAAAAAATACTATCCATCAGGCCCTTTGCAAGTCCTACATATGCAAACGACTTGACAGTAAAGGCCATACTCGAACTCTCCAAAGAGAAGTTTTTCAAAGAGTTGGAATTTAGGATTATTGGGCAAGGAAAATTGCTTAATTCTACTGTAAAACCTATCCGAAAGTTTAGGAATGTCATAATTGAAAACAGATTTGTGAGACAAGAAGAAATAGCCATTCTTCATAAGGAATACGGGGTGTTCCTGGTTCCGTCACGAATGGATACACAGGGCGTATCGAGAGATGAAGCAATGTCATCGGGTCTGGTTCCTGTTACAAATTCTGTCGCAGCAATACCTGAATTCGTTGATCAATCATCCGGTATTCTTGCGGAGCCAGAGGATTTTAAAGGCTTGGCCGAGGGGATCAAGAGGCTTTATTACGAACCGGGATTGTTTACCACACTATCCAGAAATGCTGCTGATCTCATCCGAAAACATAGGGGAACGACCCAAACCATTCACAAGGAGATAGAACTGATATTGTCTGGCAAGGAGGTGTCATGATGAGCCGCGATATTAACCACAAAAAGTTTAATTTGTCTGACCTTAATGAGTGGCGAAGACTGGAGATGATGCGAATCAAAGAAGAGAACCGACAACTAAGGAAAATGTTGGACGAGCAAACACTAGAACTTCTTGCACTGAGAACTGCTTATAATGGTAAAGATAATAGCAAGCAAATTAGTAACAAGAGCAAGAATAACAAGAATACAGTGAAGTCCACCTTTGGGCATGCCGGGCTTAACGCGCTGGTCTTTCCCGTTGTTCTCCCTGAAAACGCAAAGATTTTCTCGCGATTATTATATCCCACAAAGAAACTCGCATACTATTATGCGCTACTGGGAGTAAAAAATACATTTATGATTGTGGCTTCACAAATCAAGCATAAAATACATATGCGGAGGAAATCAAATTGAATTTGGAACCATTGGTGAGGGAAGAGCCTTCTCAGCTTAAAATATGCGGCTTATTGGATGAATTGAGCGAGTATTTTTTTCCATATGAATGCAAGTTTTTGAACCTGGACTTCAATTGTTGGGAAGAGCAAATTGCTGATTTTGAACCTGATATCCTTTTTGTTGAATCGATCTGGAACGGCTATAACAAAACCTGGAGACGGAAATTGACCCCTCTACCGAGCGAAGAGTTTGTTGAACTAGTAGCATGGTGCAAAGCACGAAAAATCCCGACTGTTTTTTGGAATAAAGAAGATCCAGTGCATTTCGGCACATTTCTTCATGTGGCTTCATACTTCGACATCGTATTAACAACGGATTTGGACTGCATTCCGCTATACAAGAGATTGCTTGGGCATGAACAAGTGTATTGCTTGCCGTTTGCGACTTGCGCCCAGATGTTTTCACCGCTGGAGAAATATCAAAGGAAAGATGGGGCGTGCTTCGCCGGATCGTACTACAACAAGAGAGAAGAGAGAAAAAGAGATTTTGAAGGTATTATGGACTTGCTCCTGAAAAAGGGTAACGTGGAAATCTACGATCGGAACCCGTACCCAGGCAATCCGGATTATGAGTATCCGGATAAGTATAAACCTCTCATTGTCGGAACATTGCCTGCCAACAAGATTGATATTGCATACAAAAGCTATAAGTTAGGGATAACGCTTAATATTGTCAAGCATTCGTCGACGATGCAGGCAAGAAGGGCATTTGAGTTGATGTCGTGCAATACATTGGTCATTAGCAACGCCTGCAAGGGCCTCGAAAATATGTTTGGAGATTTGATCATATATTATGATGATCATGAAAAATGTGAGGCTACGTTGGATCGGATAATTTCCAATGAAATACTCTATGAAAAGCTAAAACTCAAAGCGCTCAGAAAAGTGCTTGCTGAACATACTTACAAGGAAAGAATGGCATATTTGTATGAATTGGTTTACAAGAGAAAACCCAAGTCCGGTCTGCCTGACGTGGTCGTTTATTCGGTTGTCAATAGTGATTCAGATGCAAACCGGGTTATGTTGTCATATCGGAAGCAAAAGCATCAAAATAAGAAACTGTTTATCTTTGCGGTTCAAAAAATACAAGCTTATCAAAATTATGAAGACATCGAAATTCTCTCCATTGACCAAATGAATGAGTTTTTTTTGGATAAGGCTGATTTTTGCGCCTATTTCAATCCCAACCATTACTATGGAGAGTATTATCTTGCGGACCTCGTGCTCTCGTTGAAATATGAAAAAGCGGTGGCGGTTGGAAAAGGTTGCTACTACAAGTTTTCAGATGAAGATGGGTTTCAATTGATTAATTACGAGAAAAAGTACACTTTGACGACCACGTTGAAAGCTGATCGTGCAATTGTGTCTGTTGATTACAAAAAAAGTGTGGGATTTTCGGGCATCAAGGAAGGCGAAGGCTACATAACCGGGGTACCTTGTTTGTCTATTGACCCATACAATTTCTGCGAAAATTATGGAAATGAAAATTGTCAACTTGTAGATGATATTCAAATAAATGAAGGGTTATCGATTGATGAAATCAACAATATCGGTGAGTCGATTCCGGATTGGGATCAATATTACGAGATCCCGGCGATGGTAGCAGCGGATGAGCTCTATGACAGAATCGATATAAAGGACGACAATCTGATAAAGATTAAACTCGATAATGGAGTTGGATTGCTCAACTTGGAAAACGAAGTCAAGGATGTGTTTTTGAATCGTAAATTTGACATAACGGAACACAAGAAATCGGCTGATAACTTGACAGTGTACTACAGTGCAGTAATACGAGGCTCAATCAGGGTATATTGTGCGTATTATAATGAACGTGACAAATATTTAGGCTCTTATCTGATACTTAATAAAGGATGTACGACGATCCCCATAAAGCAAGAAGCAAAGTATTTCAAGTTTTTTGTTCGATTTGAAGGAAAGGCAAAAATGATATTCAAAGAGATTATCCTGAATCCTTCAACGAAGAGTTCGATTTTGGATGATATACTGGGTTCTGTAAGCACATGATATGGGGGAAATGACCTTAAATGAACTCACCGACGATTACAGTTGTTGTTCCAGTTTACAAGACGGAAGACTATTTGCTCAAGTGCCTGAACTCCATCAAGAATCAGAGTTTCAGTGATTTTGAGGTGTTAGTTGTAAATGATTGCACTCCGGACAATGCAATGCAAATAGCTGAAAAAGTCGCAGCGGAAGATCCACGCTTCAAAATTATTAATCACGAACATAATAAAGGCTTGGGAGCTGCAAGGAATACAGGAATTGATCAGGCAAAAGGCAAGTACATTGCATTCCTGGACTCCGATGACGCATATTCTCTTGATGCTTTGCGAGCTTTATATGCCAGTGCAGAATCATCTGAAGCAGATATGGTTATCGGGAGAATGTATCAACATGATTGGGACAAAGATGTATTGACACCCGTGGATTATATTGAGGCTAGGGTAAGGCATTTTTTGCAGATGCCCTATACCAATATTCGGAGTTGCAACAGTAAATATTTTTATTCGGGAAATGTCGCCAATATTTTATACAAAATGTCATTGTTTAGAAACAACTCAATAAGATTTATTGAGGATAAAGTATATTTTGAAGATATGCCAGCATCTCTGGAACTTTGGTTTCATTCCAAGAAAATTGTTGCCATTCCCGACATCGTGCATTTCAGAACCGTGAGAAACGATGCATCAAACTTGTCCATTACACAAACATTCAACAAAAAGGTGTTTCATGACCGATCTATCATTGTGAATTATATATATGAGTTCTGTCTTAAACACGCTACTCCTTCAAATGACCTGCTGGAATTGACATTGGAGATTATTGGACGGATAAATGGATCAACAAAATCCATGCTGAATCAAATTAAGGATGATGATGTTAGGATTGAAATTCTCAACCAATGGTACCCGGCTCATGTGTCGGATGTTGAGAAAAAAACAATGCACTTGAAGAAGCTTCGGAATAAATGGAAGGAGAATTCCGATGAGTAGGATGGGTTTCGGGTTTACATTGGAACGATTCAATATTGGAAAAGAGCTTTTGCTGCTAAATGATTCAACTATAATAGAAGCGGCAGACAAGATCACGAGAAATGAATTGCTGACGTACAGTATGTTGGGAAACACCGTTGTTTATACCGATATAAGGTATGATCTTAACAATTTTGACTGGAATATTCAAGCCACTCCTTCACCGAATTCATTCCAAATGAACTTGCATGCGTTGAGCATGCTAGCGATATTATCCGCAGCTTATCTGCAGAAGGAAGATGGAGATAAATCAACGTATTTGACCCGGGGGATGGAAATACTTGAAAGTTGGATTAAGTATTGTGGAAATCCGCTGAAATCGAATGGAAACCCGTTTGTATGGAATGATCATGCCACAGCATTGCGAGCGGAGAATATTATATTTTTTATATTGACAATGGATGCTGCCGGCATGATTGACGAGCATATTAAGGATAATATCGAAAGAGTCTTAAGAGAACATGCTGAAAAGTTAATTGATGATAGTCTTTATTTTTATAATCACAACCACGGCATATTTCAAGACCGTGCACTGATCTATCTGTCGTTTTTTTTGAAGGAGAGATCTTGGTTTGAACATGCCAAAAAAAGGTTATGGGGTCAAAAGGAGTATGCGTTCAATGATGAAATGATTCATGTGGAGAACTCGCCAGGGTACCAGGCAGTTGTTATGAAACTGTTCATGCAAATTGCAAACTTTTTGATTGATTTTGGGGAAAAATTCGGTTATCAATTGGCTGATGGTATTGAACGTGCCGCGGAAGCCATGTGCTTCATGGTTAAACCGAACGGTAAACTTGCTGAAATAGGGGATACTGATGGGGGGCTGGGAAAGTACCTGAAAACCAGTACGGATGAATATTTGTTCCGCAGCCCTCATTTGCACTATGCAGTCACTGGTGGGAAACATGGGCAAAGACCAAACGTCAGAAAAGGGGTCTACAAAAAAACGGGGTTGTATTTTTATCGCGAGCATTGGAATGCAAAAGGATTCAAAGACTCGACGTGGCTGATGTTTAAAGCGGGCTATACTTCGCGTTCCCACAAACACAATGATGATCTCTCTTTCATGCTCTACACCAAGGGACATGATGTGTTTGTCGATTGCGGCTGGTACAACTATGTCTGGGGAAACAAATACAGAAGATACCTGGTATCGGCAAATGCGCACAATACCATTGCCGTAGATGGTCAGGGCTATTCGACTACCGAGGAAAACAGCTACAAGGTCGGCATGCTTTCGGTTGAGCAACGGGAAAATTATGACTATTTGCTGGGATATAACGACGCTTATAACGGTGTCTACATCGATCGCCACTTTTATTCAATGAAAAATATGTTCCTCATCTATGACAATATCAAATCTGACTCTGTACATACGTATAGACAACTATTTCACCTCTCGCAAAGTGTAAGCATAGCAGATATCAACAAAGGCGAAGTCTTGATCAAAGTATCCGATACCGGTTACTTTGTAAGAATTAAGCAATTGCTGGGCAACCCGGAACTGATGATTCAGTCGGGTGACTTTGAACAGAGTGAGTACGGGTATATTTCCCGAGCATTTAACCATATCGATTCCACAACAACATTGTTATTCGAGTCAAGAGGCTGCAACTGCGACTTCGTTACATTGATTACAATAGAAGATGCAAATGGAGTCATTGATGGCATAAGCAATGTGAACTTTGACTTGAATTCGAAAATTTTTACGTTTACGGCCAACGATTCTGTCAGTGAGATTCTACTGCGTGAGCGTCCCAGATTCGATATCACCAGAGTTGACATTGAATCTCTCGGTGACGGTAAATTCCAGTTGGTGAATCAATCGCCTTGCCCCCAGAATACCCAATATGCCTGGTATGTTATTGATGGTAAGACAAACAATGCAGTTGTTAAAACGAAATACATGTCTGAGAACAACTGTGTGCTCGAAGTTCCGTCGGCTTCAGAAGGGACGGTATACTGGTTAAGAGCATATATGCGAAACTCCCAATATCAGAAAAAAACCCAAATTGTCGGCTCATTTACTTATGACAAAAAAAGCAATAGTTATCTTGTACAAACTCCAAGTAAGTACGGTTTGACCATAACAGGACATACGGTTGAATGTGTTGGGGAGAATAAATACAGATTCCGGGTCCACTACAGTTATTTTGGCGTTTTACGAATTCAATGGTTGATTTATAAAGACGGTGGCGCCAAGGAGTCGTTTTTTACAGGAAATCAGGGGGCCATAGAATATCAATTTAAGGAACCCGGTGAATATAATGTCATGTATTACTTGAGAACAATCGGTGGAGGAGAAAACGAGTTCTACATTTTCCCCACAATTTCAATAAAGTAATAGCAAATAAGGGGCGGTGTACATGAAAGGCATCATCCTCGCCGGCGGCACGGGGTCCCGCCTGTTTCCGCTGACCAAAGTGACGAACAAGCATCTACTACCGGTCGGCGGATATCCGATGATCTACCATGCTGTCGCCAAATTGAAGGAGGCTGGAATTCCAGAAATTCTCGTCGTAACAGGTCGAGAGCATATGGGCGATGTTGTCAATCTGCTCGGCAGCGGACGGGAATTCGGGGTCTCCTTCACGTACAAGGTGCAGGATGAAGCGGGCGGCATTGCGCAGGCGCTGGGACTGGCTGAACAGTTTGTCGGCGGAGACCGGATGGTCGTCATTCTGGGGGACAACGTCTTTGCGGACAGCATCGTCCCGTTCGTCGAACGTTACAAGCGCCAGGAACGCGGCGCCCGGATCCTGATCCGGGAAGTGCCGGACCCGGAGCGTTTCGGTGTGCCGGAACTGAAGGACGGAAAGATCATCTCGATCGAGGAAAAACCGCGCCAGCCCAAGAGCCGTTACGCGGTGACCGGCATATACATGTACGACGGTAAAGTTTTCGATATCATCCGGAAGCTCAAACCTTCCGCGCGCGGAGAGTTGGAAATCTCGGATGTCAACAACGCCTATATCGAAGCAGGGGAGCTGGCGTACGATATTCTGGAAGGCTGGTGGACGGATGCGGGCACGCATAAGTCGCTGGCCCGGGCGAACGAACTGGCCCGGAATATCCGGTTGGACGAAACTTTCGGGAAGATCCGCTGAAGCGGCAGGGCAGGTGGAATATGAACATTACGCATACACAAATCCCCGGGCTGCTCATGATCGAGCCGGTTGTGCACGGCGATGCCCGGGGGTTCTTTTTCGAGAGTTACAATGCGGATAAAATGCGCCAGCATGGCCTTCATCATGTCTATGTGCAGGACAATCACTCACTGTCCGTCCAAGCAGGGGTGCTGCGCGGTCTCCACTATCAACTCAATCCCAAGGCGCAGACGAAGCTGGTGCGGGTGACGGCGGGAGCGGTGTACGATGTCGTGCTCGATATCCGCAAGGGATCACCAACCTACGGCAGATGGCAAGCCTTCATCCTGAGCGCGGAGAACAAGCTGCAACTGCTCGTGCCGAAAGGATGCGCGCACGGTTTCTGCACGCTGGAGCCGAATACGGAAGTGCAATACAAGGTCGACGAGTTCTACTCGCCGGAGCACGACCGGGGCATCGCCTGGAACGATCCGGCCCTGGGGATCGACTGGCCGACCACTGAACCGATACTTTCAGATAAGGATAAGAAGCACCCGACGCTGGCGGAAGCCGAAAACAATTTTGTCTACGAAGGGTGAGCCGGGACATGAAACTGCTGGTCACTGGGGGAGCGGGGTTCATCGGCAGCAACTTCATTCATTATATAGTGCGCCGATATCCGCATTACCATATCCTCAACGTCGATGCGTTGACCTACGCGGGCAACCTGGAAAATCTGCGAACCATCGAAGGGCATCCGAATTACCGGTTCGTGAAGGCGGATATCGCCGACCGCGCGGCCATGGAGCCGCTCTTCCGGGAGGGCCTCGATGCGGTGTTGAATTTCGCCGCGGAGTCGCATGTGGACCGCAGCATCATGCAGCCGGATCTGTTCGTGCGCACCAATGTGCTCGGTACGCAGACGCTGCTCGATCTGGCAAAGCAGTACAAGGTCGGCAAGTTCGTGCAGATTTCGACCGACGAAGTATATGGTACGCTGGGAGACACGGGGCTGTTCACCGAGGAGACGCCGCTGGCGCCGAACAGCCCGTACTCCGCGAGCAAGGCGGGAGCAGATCTGCTTGTCCGGGCGTATCACGAGACGTACGGCCTGAATGTCAACATTACGCGCTGCTCCAACAACTACGGACCTTACCAGTTCCCCGAAAAGTTGATCCCGCTCATGATTCGCAATGCGATCGAAGACAAGCCGCTGCCGGTCTATGGTGACGGGTTGCACGTGCGCGACTGGCTGTATGTCGAGGATCATTGCAGCGCGGTGGATTTGGTGCTGCACAAGGGCGTCAGCGGAGAAGTGTACAACATCGGCGGCAACAACGAGCGCACGAACATTGAGGTAGTAAAGACCATCCTGGCGGAGCTCGGCAAGCCGGAATCGCTCATCCGGTTTGTGAAAGACCGTCCCGGACACGACCGTCGCTACGGCATCGACGCAACAAAGATTCGCCGCGAACTGGGGTGGAAGCCGAAATATTCCTATGAGACCGGTATCCAGGAGACGATCCGCTGGTATCTCGTGAATCAGGATTGGATGAACCAGGTGGTATCCGGGGCGTACCTCCAATATTATGAACAGCAGTACCGCGATCGGCAGGGATAATGATGGCGGAGACCACGATGAAAATTCTTGTCACCGGCGCGAACGGCCAATTGGGGCAGGAGCTTGTTCGTCTCCCCGCGCGGCCGGATATCGAGATCGCCGGATTCGGCCGGGGGGAGCTGGACGTAACGGATCCCGAACAATGCCGGAATGTGATCGGCTCATACAAGCCGGAAGTCGTCATCCATTGCGCGGCTTACACGAAGGTCGACCAAGCCGAGTCAGAGCCGGACGAAGCTTATCGCGTCAACGCAGACGGGACTCGGAATGCCGCCCTTGCAGCGGAACAAATCGGCGCCAAGTTCGTTTATATCAGTACAGATTACGTTTTCGACGGAAAAGCCAATGCGCCTTACCGCGAAAATGACCGCACGGATCCGCAGTCGGTGTACGGCAAGTCGAAGCTGGCCGGGGAGCAGTGGGTTCAGTCGCTGTCCAGCCGCTATTTCATCGTGCGCACGTCGTGGGTGTATGGGAAGTACGGAAGCAATTTCGTGAAGACGATGCTCAGGTTGGCGGAAGAGCGTGACAGGCTCAAGGTCGTGAGCGACCAGGTGGGTTCGCCGACTTACACGCTGGACCTCGCGCAATTCCTGCTTGAGTTGGTGCAGACAGACCATCACGGCATTTTCCATGCATCGAATACCGGAGCCTGCTCCTGGTACGAGTTCGCGAAGGCCATATTCGAGGAGCGGGGAATGACCGTACAGGTTGAGCCATGCACGACGGCCGAATTTCCGCGTCCTGCGCCGCGCCCTGCTTACTCGGTGCTGGATCATGGCGCCATTCGGGCGCATGGGCTGAAGCCGCTCCGTCCGTGGCGGGCAGCGTTGAGAAGTTTTCTGCGACATAATGAATTTTAAACCGGAGGTGCGTTATGAAAAAAATTCGAAAAGCTATTATTCCCGCAGCCGGACTAGGGACCCGGTTCCTTCCGGCGACCAAGGCGATGCCGAAGGAAATGCTGCCGATTGTGGACAAGCCCACCATCCAATACATAGTGGAAGAAGCGGTAGAGTCCGGAATCGAAGATATTATCATTGTAACGGGCAAAGGCAAGCGAGCAATTGAGGATCACTTTGATTCCAGCTTTGAACTAGAGTACAACTTGCTGCAAAAAGGCAAGCTCCGGATGCTTGAAGAGGTGCAACACCCCTCGAATATCGCGGACATTCATTACATCAGGCAGAAGGAACCCCGCGGTTTGGGGCACGCGGTATGGTGCGCACGAAAATTTATCGGAAACGAACCTTTCGCTGTGTTACTTGGCGATGACATCATCCAATCCGATGGTGCGCCCGCCCTTCGGCAGATGATGGATCTGTTCAATGAACTGCAGTCTTCCGTCATCGGAGTCGAGCGGGTCCCCCGACAAGAAGTGTCGCGTTACGGCATTGTTGACGGCATACCGGAAGGCGAACGGGTGCACCGGATCAGGCGGTTGGTTGAGAAACCCGATCTTGCTCATGCGCCATCCGATATGGCGATCATGGGCCGGTACATATTGACGCCCGCCATTTTCGATATCCTTGGCGATCAAGAGCCGGGAGCGGGCGGAGAGATTCAATTGACGGACGCGATCAGCACACTGACGCAGACCGAAAATGTTTTCGCATACGAATATTTGGGAACGAGATACGATGTTGGCGAAAAGCTCGGCTTCATCAAGACGACGCTGGATTTTGCCATTCAAAGAGAGGATCTGCGGGATGAACTGATCTCTTACATGAAAGAACTGGTGGAGCGCTACGGAACTGTTGAGTCCGTGCCGGGGGCCAAATCCGCAGAACGGTGAGAGTGATGCGAGATGGAATCACACGTGAATGGCGCGCCGACGGTCAGCGTATGCATCGTAACATATAACAGCGTCCGGGAGATCGGGGACTGCCTGCAGGCTGTGCGAAGGCAGTCCTTTCCGCTTGCGTCTGTTGTCGTCGTCGACAACGCCTCGACGGACGGCACCCGGGATGCGCTGGCACGCTTCGGAGATGAGATCCGGATCATTCTGAACGAGCGAAACAACGGTTTTGCCGGCGGGCAGAACCAGGCGATCGCCGCGTCGGCGCCGTCCGATTACGTGCTCGTGCTGAATCCGGACGTGACGCTCGACCCGGACTACGTCGCGGAGATCGTCGCCGCCATGGAGCGGGACCCGCGCATCGGCAGCGCGACGGGCATGATTGTCCGGGCCGACAGCCCCGAGACGATGGACAGCGCCGGGCTGGTGTTGCGCCCGGATCGCAATGCGGCCGATCTGGCGGCCGGAGAGCCGGTTGCTGCTTGGACAAGCCCGCGCGAAATTTTCGGCGTGTCCGGCGCGGCGGCCATGTATCGCCGGGCGATGATCGAGGATGTCTCGGATGGAGGGCAGTTCTTCGACGAGGACTTCTTTGCATACAAAGAAGATGTGGACGTCGCCTGGCGCGCGTGCCATCTCGGCTGGACAGCGGTTTATGTGCCTTCCGCCAGAGCCGTGCATCGGAGAGGCTGGAAGCCGGGCGGACGGCGGTCGGTGCCGCTGTTCGTAAGGCGCCATTCGTACCAGAACCGCTTTTTGACCCTGATCAAAAATGAACCCTCAGGACCGCATCTCTTCCTTCTTCTCCCGAGACTTGCAGTCATCGAGGCGGCCAAGTTGGGGTATATCCTCCTGTTCGAGCCGGGGCTGCTTGCATGCTGGCCGCGCATAATGAAGCTGTTGCCGGCGATGCTGGGCAAGCGGCGCAGACTTTTCCGGCGTAAGATGTCGAAGCGCGGAGGAATCTAGTGGTAGATTGTTGGTGATATTCATTTTTTCTGCTAGAATTGTAGTGAACAAGAACATGGCTGCGTAACCGGTCATCAGTGGGTGAGTGCGGTGTTGAGGCAGAATCAGCGTTTTTTGACACAACTCTATGTACTCTGTGACGCAATCGGCATGCTTGCCGCTTTCCTCCTGGCCTACTGGATCAAGTTCTACAGCGATTGGCTGCCGGGATATGCCGCGTTGCCTTTCAGTTCCTATCTGTTCTGGGGACTCATGTACGCCATCATTGCCGTTCTCGTCGGCTATTACGGCGGACTTTACAAACCCCGCCGGCGGACGAGACTCTCGACGGATATCTGGAAGCTCGGGCAGGTGCACCTGTTCAGCTTCATCGGTCTGTTAGGCGCGCTCTACTTCGCCAAGCAGATTCACGTATCTCGGGAATTTCTCGGCATTTTCCTTGGGCTGAACCTGGCGCTCCTGTCGATCTACCGGTTCACGGTCAAGATGATGCTGTTCCGGTTGCGCCGCTTGGGTTACAACAAGAAGTATCTGCTCATTCTCGGCGCGGGATCGGTCGGGCGCAATTTCTATAAGAGTCTGCTGCAATATCCCGAGCTGGGCTACGAGGTCTTCGGTTTTCTCGACGACAACCTGAAGGAACATCCTCCCACCGGCCATCGGATGCCGCCGATTCTCGGCGGGCTGGATCGCCTTGATGAAGTGCTTCGCAATCACTTGATCGATGAAGTCATCGTTGCGTTGCCGCTCGCGGCATACGAGAAGTACGCGGAAATCATCGAGACCTGCGACAACGCCGGCGCGAAGACGCTGATTATCCCCGACTATTTCGATCTGCTGCCGGCGCGGCCGTACTTCGACAATTTCGCCGGCATCCCGCTCATCAACGTGCGCGACATTCCGCTCGACGAGCTCGGCAACCGGCTGCTGAAGCGGGTTTTCGATATTGTGTTCTCGATCGCGGCCATCATCGTGACGTCGCCGATCATGCTGATTGCCGCCATCGGGATCAAGCTGACGTCGCCGGGTCCCGTCATCTTCAAGCAGGAGCGGATGGGGCTGGATCGGCGCACCTTCGTCATGTACAAGTTCCGGACCATGCATGTGTCGGATCAGAAGACGGCGGATACGCAATGGACGGTGGAGAACGATCCCCGCCGCACGAAGTTCGGCGCCTTCCTGCGCCGGACGAGCATCGACGAACTGCCGCAGTTTTTCAATGTGCTGAAGGGCGATATGAGCGTTGTCGGCCCGCGTCCCGAGCGGCCGTATTTCGTGGAGCAGTTCAAGGACGAGATCCCGAAATACATGGTGAAGCACCACGTCCGCCCGGGCATCACCGGCTGGGCGCAGACGAACGGGTTGCGCGGCGATACCTCGATCCAAGACCGGATCAACCACGATTTGTATTATCTCGAGAACTGGTCGTTCATGTTTGATCTGAAGATTATCATCTTGACGATCTTGAGGGGATTTGTGAACCGCAATGCCTATTGACACCACGGGTCTGACGGGGAGCAGGCCGAACGTGTCGGTTATCATCCCGACGCTGCAGGCCGGCGAAGAACTGCGCAGGCTGATCGAAAAGCTGCAAAACCAGACGCTTGCGCCGCGCGAGATCCTCGTCATCGACTCGGCTTCGACGGACGGTACGCCTGAGATCGCGTTGGGCTGCGGCGCTAGAGTAATCGGGATCGATCGGAAGGACTTCGACCATGGCGGGACGCGCAATCTGGCCGCGTCATATGCCGTCGGCGAAGTTCTTGTCTTTATGACGCAGGATGCGGTGCCGGCGCATCCGGAGATGCTGGAGCGGCTGGTGGCGCCGCTTGAGGATGAGCGGATTGCTTGCACCTATGCGCGGCAGGAGCCGCGTCCCGATGCGGGCGTGCTGGAGCGGCTGACACGCGCGTACCTTTACCCGGAACAGCCGGACGTGAAATGGAAATCGGATCTTCCGCGGCACGGCATCCGAACGTTTTTCTGTTCGAATGTATGTGCGGCGTATCGGCGGGATGTGTTTGAGCAGCTGGGACGTTTTCCGTCGCCGGTGCTGTTTAATGAAGATTTGTTCTTCGCGGCGCGAAGCATTATGGCGGACTACGGGGTGGCGTATGCGGCCGACGCGCGCGTCGTCCACTCTCACGATTATACGCTCGGTCAACAGTTTCGCCGCTATTTCGACAACGGCGTCTCGATGTGCGGCAACGATTGGGTTTACGCCCACTCGGGCGTAGGCAAATCCGGGAGCGGGATGGTGCTCGCCATCACGCGCGAACTGATCCGAAGTCGGCAGATGCGGTATATCCCGCGGCTGCTCATGGAATCGGCGGCGAAGTTCATCGGTTATCAGCTCGGCAAGCGTCACCGGCTGCTGCCTGGAGCACTTTGCAGAAGGTTCAGCATGCACCGCGGCATTTGGGATCGGTATTACCAGACCCGTTCGGCCGGCGAGACGCTGCAGGGATAGTCTGTCAACCGGAGGTGGGTTGAGGATGCGGAAAGGTCTGATCGCCGCTTTGGTCGTCATCGTGCTGCTGGCGGTCGGCGGTTATGCGGGCGTGCAATACGGTAAAAAGTTCATCGCGGAACGCGTCATGAATGAAGTGGTCGAGCAGGTGCTTCAAGACGAGGAAGTGCGCCGGCTGATGGACGATCCGGAAGTGCGCCAGGCGCTGCGCGAAGCCGTGTCTGCGGAAGATCTGGAGCGGCTGCGCAACGAAATCGGGGCAAAGCTTGGAATCGGCGGTTCTGACAGCGGCTCGGGCAACTCGGCTGGCGATACGGGCGATGGCGCGGGCGGCAAGTCCGGTTCCGGAAGTCCGGCGACAGACGGCGAAAGTCTGGTCATCACCAGCCTCGAAGAAGCGGAGGCGCTGGTGCTCGAGAAATTTTCGATCGGCGAGATAAGACGTTATGCGGCGATGGCTGGTGACGGCCTGACGGCAGAGGAGAAGCAGAAGATTCAAGAAGAAGCCATGAGCCGATTCACGGAGGAAGAATTGCAGGCGCTCAAGCTGATTGCACTGATGGAAGCGGAGAAGCGGCTTGGGGAGTAGCGTGGGTTGAAGCCTTTTCGGGAACCGGCCGTATCTTTCCCGGCTTGCAACCTGCTCTGCACCCGCCTATACTGATTCACGAATGCGCGCCAACGAATCACAGAAAGGTCAGATGCATCATGGCATGGTTTTATGTACTCATCGGCGGGCTGCTGGAGATCGGCTGGGCATACGGCATGAAAGAGTCGGAAGGCTTCACGCGGCCGCTGCCAAGCGCGGTGACCATCATCCTGCTCATCGTCAGCTTCTATTTCTTCGCGAAATCGATGACGATGCTGGAGACCGGCGTGGCGTACGCCGTCTATACCGGCATCGGGACGGCCGGGACGGCCATCATCGGCATGATGTTCCTGGGCGAGTCGGCCGACCCGATGCGGCTCCTCTTCCTGGCGCTGCTCATCGGCGGTATCATCGGCTTGAAGGTCATCAGCCCGGAAGAACCGCAGAACAAGAAGCAGACGGACGAAGGAGGGGCAGGCTGAAATGGCATGGATCTGGCTGCTGATCTCCGGACTCGGCGAAATCGGAGGCGTTACCTTTATCAAGCTGTCGGACGGCTTCAAACGGTGGAAACCGACCGTCGGCGTGGCCGTTTCAAGCTTCATCAGCTTCTACTTCCTGTCGCTCGCGCTGCGAGAAATTCCGATCGGCACCGCATACGGCATCTGGACAGGCATTGGAGCGGCGGGAAGCGTGCTGCTCGGCATGGTGCTGTTCAAGGAATCGCGGGACATCCGTAAACTGCTGTTCATCGCGATGATCATCGCCGGCGTCGTCGGACTGCGGTTCTTCGGCGCGTAAGTCCACGCCGGCCTGCATACCCCTGGCACCGCAAAGCCAGGGGCTTAGCATTTTTCAGGGGATGATTCACCGCCGCACGGATACACTATTTGGAAAAAAGGAAAGGCTGAACCACCATGCGGCGTTCTTTCCTCGCAGCGGCGATACTGGCGGCACTGCTCCTGCCGGCGGTCCCCGCGCCGGCGGAGGACCTTGCGGCCCAGGCGGCCGGGCCCGGCCTGAAGCCGCCCGCACATCCGGCCGAGCCGGAGGCACCGCCCGCTCCCGCGCACACCCCGAGCCGCCCGGATGTGTGCGCCCCCGCTTCGCCGGCGGACCTGAAGCGGCGCGTCCCGTTCACCGTGTTCGCGCCGCGCACGCTGCCGGCAGGCTGGGTCCCGGCGGTCTGCGCCTACCCGCCGGGCAGCCGGCGCGTGTACGGCCTGCGCATCCAATTCCGCGCGGCCTGGACGGCGCTGCCGCCGGCCGGCATCCTCGGGGACCGGATCGCCGGCATCGCCCAGACGAAGGCGTACCTTGCGCAGCTCACGGACAAGCACGGCGAGCCCGTGCGGCTGCGCGGCCGGACCGCGCGGTTCGAGCCCTGGCCGCCCGGCGCCCGCGATGAAACCGGCCGCGCCTTTCACGGCGGCATCCTGCG
>Ga0310823_100470_pt1 | contig 27273 bp, 24 predicted proteins | sample P4_ome_3_FD_201316 | JGI IMG/M metagenome (GOLD analysis project Ga0310823, IMG submission 201316) | Sorghum-adapted microbial communities from Joint BioEnergy Institute, Emeryville, California, United States - P4_Day56_Rep3 | ecosystem: Engineered > Bioreactor > SSF (Solid state fermentation) >...
GAAATCCATGATATCGGTCTGGTGAAAGATCAATGCGTTCATGCCGAATTTTTCCATGAAATCAAGGGCCTGGTCTACATCCTTCCAGTTCCACATTCTGCGATTGTGAAACTCCAATCCGATCATCAATGCCATTGCCCCCTCTAACCTTTTATGCCGGTTTTCGCAATACCTTCAACGAAGTACCTCTGTGAGAGGAAGAAGAACAACACGCACGGAAGCATGCCAAAAACCGACATCGCCATAATCTGGTTCCAGGTTGTGGCCGCATCAATATCCATCATCATGCGCAAGCCCAACGATATCGTGTATTTGCTTACGCTGCTGATATAAATCAGCACACTGAAGAATTCGTTCCATGCCCACATGAAGTTAAAGATGGCGGCGGAAACAATGGCGGGCTTGCTCAAGGGCAACAGAATATGGGTCATGATTTTGAACGAGCTACACCCGTCCATCACGGCCGATTCGTCCAGTTCCCTGGGCAGCCCGCGCAAAAATTGGTACTGCATAAAGATATAAAAAGGGGAAAAGCCGAGCATGGCAGGGACAATAAAAGGCAAATAACTGTCGAGCCAACCAAAATGATTGAACAGGAGATACCTGGGAATGATAACCACTGTGGGCGGAAGCATCAACGTGGACAGCATGAGCGAGAACAAGATTCGATGCAACGGGAACCTGAAGCGCGCAAATCCATAAGCCACCACAAAACTGGAGATTGTCGTCAAAATCGCCGTCGGCATGACCAACTGAAAGGTATTGACAAAAAAATCGCCAAAAGTAAACTGTCCGCTTCCTTTCCAGCCCAATCGATAACCTTCCCATACCACCTTTGAGGGAAACAGTCTGATGGAAGTCAGGATCTCTTCGTTTGTTTTCATTGACCCGAAAAACAGCCACAGCAAAGGGTAGATGAGAATAAAGCCGATTAAGACCAAGAGGAAATAGGCATTTGCTTTTTTAAGTCCAGCCATTATTTCGCACCATCCTCATAATGCACCCAATACCGTGAACTCCAAAACACGACAACGGTAAATATGATAATGGCCAGAAACATCAACCATGAAAGCGCCGCCGCATATCCCATATGGAAAAATTTAAATCCGTTATCGTAAATCAACATGGAGAACAAATAGGTGGATTTGATCGGACCGCCTTTGGTGATCACGAACGGCGCCGTGAAATCCTGAAAGGCATTTATCGTCTGCATGATCAAATTAAACAGGACAATCGGTGTAAGCATTGGCAGAGTTATGGACCAAAACTGCTGAAACTTGTTTGCCCCGTCAATTCTTCCGGCTTCATACAACTCCCCCGGAACCTGCTTGAGTCCCGCAAGAAACAGAACCATGGAGGTACCGAACTGCCATACATTGATCAAACTCAGGGTGAATAACGCCAGTTTGGGATCGCCCAGCCAATCAATTGCGGGAATCTTGAAGACGTCCAGGATCTGGTTGATCAGCCCCTCACGCATAAATAAAAACCGCCACAGTATCGCTACAGCCACACTTCCGGCAAAGATCGAGGGCAAATAGTACACCGTTCTGAAAAAGTTCATATGTTTCAATTTTTGATTCAAGAGCAAAGCGACCAACAGTGCCGTAATCAGCTTTAGCGGAACTGCGACGATGACCCACTTCAATGTCACTACAACCGAATTTTCAAAATTGATATCTTTCGTGAACATCGAAAGGTAATTTTTCAGACCAACAAACCGCGGGTCACTGAGCAAGGCATAATCCGTGAAAGAATAGTAAAGCGATGCACCCAATGGGTATAATTCCAAAATCAAAAATCCCAACAGCCAGGGCAAAATATAAAGATAACCTACCAATTGATTGTTTCTGGATTTGGACAGACGTTTTATGCTGAACGACGGACCTCTGATTTGAGAACTCATTGACAGCACCTACTTTTCATTGCCGGATTCATTTACATGGCAGCGATGACCCATTGCAATCATGACTCATCGCCGCCATGCAGGATCTCATTACCCTTCGATATTTTTTATTTCAGCAAGTTTATCTTCGAGCAATTGAATCAATTGTTTTGCGCCTTCTTCCGGAGAAACTTCTCCAAAGCCGACTCGGTCGATCATATCGAGGAAAATGGCGTACAGTTCCTGGTTTTGGCTGATGGCATTATCCGGAAGCACTTTGCTCGAATTTGCCAGTGAAATGTTCAGCGCTTCATTGACCATCGGATCGATCATGTTCTCGTTCAGAAGAATTTCACGCGCCTTGGCAGTTGCCGGAACCCCGCGGGTAGAGTTCAGAATTTTGATGGCCTCGGGATCATTTACCAGCCAGTTGATAAATTTGGCGCTTTCTTCGGGATACTTCGTTTTGGCATTCATGACAAAATGCAATGTTGAGCCATTGAATGTTCCCGGATCCTTCATGGCACTCTCATCTTCCATGACCGGAAGGGCCGTTACGCCCAGTTCAAAATTATCAATCTTCTGGTAGTTGGGAATGAGCGATACCAATTTATATTGCATACCCATTTCCCCGTTGATCCACTTCGGGTTTTCGTTTGACTTGTTCAGATAAAGAACGGCGCTGGACAGCGGTTCCGCCACATGATTGTCATAAAGATCCTTGACGAAGGTGAGCATTTTGACCATATCCGTTTCTGTAAATCCCAACGTATAGTCGTCCTGAATAAATTGGTTGCCCGTCAGTTGCTTTTGATAAGTTCTCAAAAGCGTATCCAATTCCCCGGAATCCGTCGAAATCAGGTAAGCATTGCTGTCTTGTTCGTGCACTTTTTTGCCGATTTCAATGATGTTTTCCCAAGTCCATTTCGTATCCTCGGGAATATTGTACCGTTCAAAGAAATCCTTGTTGTACAGCATGACTGCGCCTTGGAGACCGGCAGGGAAACCGACTTTTTTTCCTTGGTACTCTTGCGTTTTCATGAAGTCGGGATCCACCGTGCTGAAATCAATCAGGTCTACATACTGGCCCAAATCGGCCAGGAACTGATTTTTTCCGGCCAGGTCATAGAACCATCGGTCCACGATCGCAATGACGTCCGGCGCGGTTCCCCCCGCAAATTGAGCGACCAGTTTTTCATAAAAGCCGGCATAATCCATGTACTCGGCTTGAATATTGACGTGCGGATTTTGCTGCATGTACAAATCAATGGCTTCCAATGTCGCCTGGTTGCGTTCTTGAGCCCCCCACCAACTGAAACGGAGGGTGACCTTTTCGGGTTGATTATCCGTCGTGCCGCCCGCATTCGATTTGTTATCGCTTACATTATTGGATGCGCAACCCGCCAGAAAAGCCGTGATCAATGCAACATACAACAAGACCCTCAAATAGAAAGGCTTCATTTTTTATCCCCCTTGCAGTAGACTGAGTTCGCCTTCAATGAAGCGCTTCATCAAGACTAAACTCATCATAAATGCTGAGGTTGCCCCAAAAAAGGCATGCAAATTTGTAAATGGTATCATTATTCGTGTAATTTGTTTCAATGGTATTTTATTTTTGGAAAAAACAAATCCTTAGCCCCTTGCCAGGGGTAAGGACTTATCTTTCGATATCGATCGGAACTTTCAGATAGATGGCAGTTCCTTTGCGGTATATGGTTTTTATCCTGATGCCATAGCTTTCCCCATAGGTTAGTATCAGCCTTTTGTTCACATTGAACAATCCGATATGTTCGTTATGGACGATATCGGATTCATTCCGTAATGTTCTTCTGATTTCCGTCAATTTGCGAGGTTCAATCCCCACACCGTCATCCACCAACCATATTTTCAGATGATTTCGATCCTTGATGATCTTGATGGATATGATGCCTTGGCTATCCTTTTCTTTTATGCCGTGGTAAATGCTGTTTTCGATTAACGGCTGCAGCAACAGTTTCATGATACGGACATCCAGAATGCCTTCGTCGCAGTTCCACTTAGCCTTGAATTTGTTGCGATATCGAATCGACTGAATATTGATGTAACATTGCGTGTAAAATATTTCTTCCTCCAGCGTAACGGTCTCGTTGGAATTGCTAATCGCATATTTCAGGATGCTGGACAGATTTTCAATCATTTCACTGACTTCATTCGGACGGTTGGTCAGCGCAATAGCCTTCCAACTGATCGTATGCAACGTGTTGTACAAAAAGTGGGGGTTGATTTGCGATTGCAGCGCCAACAGTTCCGCCACTTTCATTTTGTATTTTCGTTCGGACAGCTGCATTTTCAGGTAATTCTGCTCGATAAAAGTCGTGATCATTCTTCGAATCAGGTAACTGTGCTCGTCCTTGATCTTGATGAGCGTAGGCACATGCTCGCCTGATTTGGCTGAATCCAAAATTCTGACCAGCTTGATGAAATTTAAATAATTGATTCTCGTCATGTATATGGCCAACAGCAATCCCACGAACAAGCAAACAACAAACAATACCAAGCAAATGTACAGCAATCGCGTCGGTACTTCGTACAGGGTATTGTTCGGGATGATGGACAAATAGGTCCATCCATATTGCTCCGAGTAAAATTTCGAAACTGTATATTTTTTTTCATTCGTCGTATATGAAAAATAGTTGTTGGCGTTTTGCAGAAATAGATCAATGGTCTCGCCGCCGATATCCAATCCAAAGTTGTACGACAATACCGGTTCGTTCTTCTCATTGACAACAATGAGACCTTGATTGGGATAAAAAATCGCATTGTTTTGCAGTTCTTCAATAAAACCAGGCTTTATGTTGAGCACTATGACTCCGTCGGCAATTGATGAATTGCTGGTAAAGAGATTTTTGTATACGGTCAAGACCAGATCCGTTCTGTCGTTGGAATATCGCTGAACGCTTCTCAATTCACTCCATACTTCCCGTACAGACTTATTGCGAAGGTAGCTCTCGTACCAAGCCCGATCATGATAGACGGCCAGGTTCGTAATTCCGGTGTCAACAGAAGATATGAGTCTGTCTTGAACATTGTCATAATAGATGTAGATGGACTGCACATAAGGTTTGACATGTGAATTGGATTCAAAGTAACTCTTGATTACCGTAAACAATTTATAGTCGTCATAAGTGAAGCTTGAATTATAGAACACTTTTTTCAGCGGAACAATCAGATTAGGATTTCCGCTGAAGTTCAGGCTCAACGTTTCAAATTCGTTCAGAATCAGGTCAATTTGCTGGCTGATTTGCCTCAGCGTGATCATATTGTTTTTGTTGACTTCATCTTTGATATAACTCTGCGTCACTATAATCGACAAAAAGCCCAGCAATACCAAAGGTAGCAAGAGCAAGATGGATAATCGCTTCAGATGGTGCAAAAGGATTCGGTTTCTGTTAAATCCCTCGGTATATCCCTCAGTGTTCATCATTGTGGATTATCCCTTTTCTGAATTCGGTTGGCGACACTCCAAAATGTTGCCTGAACGTTCTGGTGAAGTTTTTCGGGTTTTTGTACCCGACATTTTCACTGACCTCGTAAATCTTGTTTTTAATGTCCATCAATTGTCTTGCCGCTTTTTCCATACGAACATTGATCAAATATTGGGAAAAATTCATTCCCGTCTTGAGTTTGAAAAAATGGCTCAAGTAACTGGAATTCATATTCACCAACATGGAAGCTTCGATCAGTGTCGCATCCCGACTGTTTTGGTCAATATAATGCTTGATGATATTGATAACTTCTTCGTCATAATCGTATCCTTTGCTGATTGCCGCTTCTTTCTCGTGATCCGACTGACTGAATCGGGTTTGGTCAAGTTCATTTTTCAATCTGGAGAATACTTCGGTCAACTCTTTGTATTTGGCGGGTTTCAAAATATAATCCTTCACACCGAAAACAATGGCTTGCTTGGCAAACTCAAATTCGGCATACCCGCTCAAAAAAACAATTTTCGTTTCAGAATGCATTTCGAATAATGCCTTGGCCAATTCTATGCCGTTCATGATCGGCATCTTAATATCACTAAACACAACATCCGGTTTGTTGGTCTTGATAAATTCCAACGCTTGCTTCCCGTTTTCAAGTCTCTCGACAATCTCGAACCCCAGTTCATCCCATGGAAAATAATCACAAAGGGCATCTCTGGATTCAATTTCATCATCCACAATCAATAACTTATGCAACTTCATCCTTCCCCTTTTTCAAGACCCATGGTTTTTGACGGCGTTTTCAAGTTTGAATTAGTTATATCATAGTTAATGAAACACATGAAGTAAATGAACGTTGTCGAAAAAATCCGCCCAAGCCACCCAAATTATGCTAAGATGACATTAATAGATTCGGTCCGTCATCTTTTGATCGCGGGAGGTTGCGCCGATGTCGTTGTTCGGCAGCAAGACGAAAAAGAAAACGGAAGAGAAAGATCCGGTTTCGTCGGGAGGCGCCGGATATTCCTGGAAGCCGTCCATGGACGACAAATCCGGCCAGCGCGAGAAAGGCAATCAATCCATGCTCAAGGAGATGCACGAGCAGCAAGGTCTGACGATGATTCCCCGGCGCAGAGACCTCGAGAACGTCCTTGGCAAGGCGAAGGAAGACTCCTTCGGCGGTCTCAAGAAGAACAGCACCACCTACCGTCCGGTGCTGGATCATCTGGACGCCCTCAACAACTATTTGAACAGCACGGAACTTGCGCCGGATCCCGACGGCATGAACAAGCAGTTGGACCAGGTGATCGCCCTGATGGGCAATCTTGAGCAGGCGGTCCTCAATTACATCAAAGTCAAGGAAAACAACAAGAAGGCCAAATACATGAGAGACATCCTGCTGCCGGTCATCCGGAACGTTCGGGTAACCGTGATCGCCAAAGTGAACCAATACAAAGTGAATCCCCCGATCATGATGCCGAAATGGTACTTGATCGCCACCGGCTCGCTGACCAAGGGCGTCAAGCTGGACGACAGCATGTCGACCAACGCTTCCGACAGCGGCGCACTCAACAAAGTCGATTTCTTCCGGCTCAATTACTCCGCCCAAGCCGTCTTCAAAGAGGACAAGAGCAAGATCCCCGATCCGGACAAGATCCAGGATCCCCAGGCGAAAAAAGCGGCCGAGACGGAGACATGGATGATGGATCGGGGCAGAATCAACAAGAAGGACCCCCATCTGGCCAACCGCAACGTGGCCATGTACAGGCTCGACCGGCTGCTCGGCGGAGACCTGATCCCGAGAACGGAGTTCGCGATCCGGCGCTTCGGTTCCGAGAGCGTCCAGGGGACGATCATGTACAAGGCGGAAGGCGAAGCCGCGGGCAAATTGGGGAAGGCCGGCAAGTTCGTCCGCGACGCCTCCCAGAAAACCGGGGAAAAGCAGAACGCCATCAATGTTCAGGATCCCGTCCTGCAGCGCTGCCTGTCAAGGCTGCAGCTTCTGGATTCGCTGGCGCTGCAGATTGACCGGCACACGGGCAACTATTTCATTGAATATGACGAGAACGGCAAAGTCATCGGCGTCAAAGGGATCGACAACGATCTGTCCTTCGGCGAACGCACAGACTTCAAGTCGGTTGAAAATTACCCGGGGGTCAGCAAGTTCGTCGACAAAGAAATGGCCGAGCGCATAATGGCTCTCAGGCCGGAAGATCTGCAGGCGGCGCTCGGGGATTTGCTGAGTCAGAACGAAATGAACGCCCTGCTGCAGCGCCTTGCCAAACTGCAGCAGCATCTGCAGTCGGCCAAACTGCTCGAACCGGATGAATGGAACGAAATGACGGCGAAAGCCTTGATGGAAGAGAAAACCAGCTACTATCACGAATTGGCGAAAGACGTTGAATGACCGTCCGTTGCCAATGCGCGGACCGCTTCTTCCCGAACCGAACCGAAACCGAGCACCCGCTCGCCAAACGACCCGCTGCCTCCGGCGTCCGCGGCGCCCAGATAAGCGTCCGTCCGATCCGCCTTCGCCTGGTGCAGCGGGTTGTCGTACCAATCGATCTCGCGGGCCGCGTCGTTTTCGACGACCCGCACCATCTCGAGCCCGCCGCCGGCGGTCTGCGCGAAATAGACAAGCAGCGTCGGCGCGCTCGCATCGCCCGTCGCCACTTCCACTTCCGCGCACGGGCGGCCTTCCAGATTCACCGTTCTTCTGACCCGCGCATCGACAATATCCATCGCTCCATGCCCCCTCACGAAAGACGCATTCGCTCGATGAACGCCTTCGTCTCCGGCGTCCCGAGTTCATGCAGCAGGTTGTAGATCCTCTCCGTCACATCGCCCGATGCGGCCGACATTTGCTCGGTGGACGCCGTTTCGTACGGATGCCGGAGAAAATGCCACACTTCCGCTTCCTCCAGGCTGGCCAGTTCCTCGAACAGATCCTGCAGCCGGTACAGTTCCTCTTCATTCGCGCGAATTTCGAGCTCCCAGGGCGTCGCGCCCTTGTCCTTCACGATCTCTTTGCCTCCGACGGAGACGTAGTAAGTCTCCCTGCCGTCATCCGATCTCATGCGGTGTCATCCTCCCTGTCCCGGTCCGGCAAGGCCGGGACGCGCGATCTCGCCATAGCTTGCCGCGCGGACAGACATTTTATGCCGGGATTCCGCATATATCTCCTTATGCCGTTCCGAAGGTTCTGAAGCATGAAGACCGACACGAGAGGATGAAAAACGATGTGCGGAATAACCGGATGGATCGACTGGACGCGCGATCTGACGCTGGACAGCGCCATTCTGGAGAACATGACCGACACGCTCGCGCCGCGCGGACCCGACGCCTCCGGCACCTGGATTACGACGCATTGCGCGCTGGGACACCGCAGGCTCAGCGTCATGGACCCGGAGAACGGCGCGCAGCCCATGATCCGGCATGCCGGGGACAATACGTTCGTCATCGTATACAACGGCGAGCTGTACAACGCGCCGGAGCTGCGCCGCGAGCTGGAAGGGCGCGGCCACCGGTTCTTCACCCATTGCGATACGGAAGTGCTGCTTGTCGCCTACATCGAATGGGGGCCGGATGCGCTTGACCGGTTCAACGGCATCTACGCGTTCGCGGTGTGGGACGCGCGGGCCGAGCGGCTGTTCGCCGCCCGCGACCGGCTCGGCGTCAAGCCGTTCTTCTACGCGGAGACCGGGGGCCTGTTCCTGTTCGGCTCCGAACCGAAAGCGATTCTGGCGCATCCGTCGTTCGAGCCGGCGGTCGGGGCGGAAGGGCTAGCCGAAATTTTCGTCATCGGCCCTGCGCGGACCCCGGGCGTCGGCATCTACCGGGGCATGACCGAGCTGAAGGCCGGTCAATGTCTGACGGTCGATCGTTCCGGCGTGCGCGTCCGCACCTACTGGCGGCTCGAAAGCCGGCCGCATGACGACGATGAAGCGCAGACGGCCGCGCGCGTGCGGGAGCTGCTGCACGATACGGTCGAGCGCCAGCTCTTGTCCGACGTGCCGGTCTGCACGCTGCTCTCCGGCGGCCTCGATTCCAGCGCGCTTACGGCGCTGGCCGTCGGACATTATAACCGCACCGGCCGCGGCGCGCTCGACACCTGGTCGGTCGACTACGTGGACAACGACAAGCATTTTCAGGCGCACGCGTTCCAGCCGAACGCCGACGGGCCTTGGATCGAGCGGATGAGCAGCCATCTCGGCACGCGGCATACCCGGGTCCAGTTCGACACGCCGGAGCTCGTCCGGGCGCTCGAGGATGCGGTGCTCGCGCGCGACGCGCCGGGCATGGCCGATATCGACGCGTCGCTGCTGCTGTTCTGCCGCGAAATCAAAAAGGGAGCGACCGTGGCGCTGTCGGGCGAGGCGGCGGACGAAGTGTTCGGCGGCTATCCGTGGTTCCACCGCAAGGAAGCGCTGGAAGCCCGCACGTTCCCGTGGTCGCTGTCGACCAATCTGCGCGCCGAACTGCTCCATCCGGATGTGGCGGCATGGGTGAAGCCGCTCGAGTACATCGAGAGGCGGTACGCGGAAGCGATCGCGGAAGTGCCGCATCTGCCGGGAGAAGACGAAGGAAAGCGGCGGATGCGGGAGATGTCGTACCTCAACATTACGCGCTTCATGCCGACGCTGCTCGACCGCAAGGACCGGATGAGCATGGCGGCCGGGCTCGAAGTGCGCGTGCCGTACTGCGACCACCGGCTCGTCGAGTACGTGTTCAACATTCCGTGGGAGATCAAGACGGCGGGCGGCAGGGAGAAAGGCATTCTGCGCCGCGCGTTGGAGGGCGTGCTGCCGGACGATGTGCTGTACCGGAAGAAAAGTCCGTACCCGAAGACGCACAATCCGAATTATCTCGCGGCGGTGCGGCGGAAATTGATCGACGTGCTGAACGACCCGTCCTCGCCGCTGCTTGCGCTGATCAACGCCGCGAAAGTGCGCGAAATCGCGGAGTCGGACGCGGCGTCGTCGCACATCCCGTGGTTCGGACAGCTCATGTCCGGACCGCAACTGTTCGCTTACCTCGTGCAGGTCGACACGTGGCTGCGCGCGTACAACGTGGTGATCCGACAAGCATGAAAGGCCGGCGGTCCGAACCGCCGGCCTTTCAACCGTTTCAACGCTTCTGCCGCAGCAGCTCCGCCAGCTTCGCCAGCGCCCGGCCGCGATGGCTGATCGACTGCTTCTCGTCCGTCGACAGCTCGGCCATCGTCCGGCCGAACGCCGGCACCCAGAACAGCGGATCGTAGCCGAACCCGCCCTCGCCCTTCGGGCTGTCGATGATCCAGCCGTCCACGAATCCATCCGCCTCCGCGAAAGCGCCGGTCTCCGGATCATAGAGCGCCAGCGCGCAGACGAAGCGCGCCCGGCTGAGCGCGCGCGCGCCGGCGGGCAGGCCGTCCGGCTGCGGCGCACCCGATTCCAGCGCGGTCAACTCGCGCAGAAGCTTCGCGTTGTTCGCGGCGTCGCCGGCGCCTTCGCCGGCGTAGCGGGCGGACCGGACCCCCGGCGCGCCGCCCAGCGCCTCCGTCTCGAGGCCGGAGTCGTCGGCGAGCACCGGCACGCCGAGCGCATCGCCCGCGGTGCGCGCCTTCTTGCGCGCGTTGTCGGCGAACGTCGCGCCGTCCTCGACGATTGCGGGCACCCGGTCCAAGCCGGCGAGCGTCCGCACGGAGAGGCCCAGCGGCGCGAGCGCGTGCGCGAACTCGCGGGCTTTCCCTTCGTTCTTCGTGGCGATGACGATGACGTTCATGTCCCGGGTCATGCCGATCCCGCTCCGATCCGCGCGCCCTTCCCGCCGAGCGCCTCTCGCTGCCGCCCGATCAATTGCCGGATGCCGCCTTCGGCGAGCTTGAGCAGCCGGTCCAGCTCGTCGCGGCTGAACGGCTGCTCCTCGCCCGTTCCCTGCACCTCGACGAACTGGCCGGAACCGGTCATGACCACGTTCATGTCGACCTTCGCGTTCGAGTCTTCCTCATAATTCAGGTCGAGCAGCGCCTGTCCGCCCACGACGCCGACGCTGATCGACGCGAGGTAGTCGGTAATCGGATACCGTTCGAACGGCTGCTGCGCCTCCAGCTTGTCCACGGCAAGCGCCAGCGCGACGAACGCGCCGGTGATCGACGTCGTGCGCGTGCCGCCGTCGGCCTGGATGACGTCGCAGTCGAGCGTGATCGTCCGCTCGCCGAGCGCTCCGAGATCGACGACCGACCGGAGCGCCCGGCCGATCAGCCGCTGGATTTCCATCGTCCGGCCGGTCAGCTTGCCCCGCGCCGCCTCGCGCTGGTTGCGAACCTGCGTCGCCCGCGGCAGCATGCTGTATTCGGCCGTCACCCAGCCGCGCCCCTGCCCTTTCATGAAGGGCGGCACCTTGTCCTCGACGGTGGCGGTGCAGATCACCTTCGTATTCCCCATTTCGATCCAGACCGATCCTTCGGCGTACGGATTCGGATTGAGCTGCATCACAAGAGGGCGGAGCTGGTCATCCGCCCGGTTGTCGTTGCGCATTCGGCTGCCTCCCGATGATTTTCTTCCGCATGACGGGTATATTGTACCAAAGTCGCCGGGGAAAAGCATCCGGGAAGAAGCCGCCGCGCTTCACCATTCCGCGATCGAACCGTCTTCGTGGCGCCAGACCGGGTTGCGCCAGCGATGACCGATCGCGGCGGCCTCCCTCACCTTGTCCTCGTCGATCTCCACGCCGAGCCCGGGACCGGCCGGAATGTCCGCGTTCCCGTCCCGGAACGCGAACACGGACGGATCCTTCAGATAGTGCAGAAGGTCGGCTTCCACGTTGTAATGGATGCCCATGCTCTGCTCCTGGATGAAGGCGTTGTAGGAGACGGCGTCCACCTGCAGGCTCGCGGCCAGCGCGATCGGTCCGAGCGGGCAATGCGGCGCGACGGCAACGTCGTAGGCCTCGGCCATCGCCGCGATCTTCCGGCACTCGGTGATGCCGCCCGCGTGCGACAAATCGGGCTGGATGATGTCGACATAGCCGTCCTGCAGCAGCCGCTTGAAATCCCAACGCGAATACATCCGCTCGCCCGTCGCGATCGGGATGGCGGACTGCCGCGCGATCTCCCGCAGGTTCTCGTTGTGCTCGGGCAGCACCGGCTCCTCAATGAACATCGGATGGTATGGCTCCAGCTCCCGGACGAGAATCTTGGCCATCGCCCGATGGACGCGCCCGTGGAAATCGAGGGCGATGCCGAAATCGCCGCCGACCGCCTGACGGACCGCCGCCACCCGCGCCACGGCCCGCTCGACCTTGTCCCGGGAATCGATCCAGCCCAATTCGGCGGTCGCGTTCATTTTCACCGCGGTGAAGCCCTTTCGCTTCGCTTCCAGGGCCGCCTCCTCCGCCGCTTCCGGGCGATCGCCGCCGATCCAGGTGTATACCCGCATCCGGTCCCGGACGGCCCCGCCCAGCAGCTCATGGACGGGCGCCCGGTAGAACTTGCCCTTGATGTCCCAGAGCGCCTGGTCGATGCCGGCGATGGCGCTCATCAGCACCGCGCCGCCCCGGTAGAAGCAGCCGCGGAACATCTTCTGCCACAGATCTTCGATGCGCATCGGATCTTGCCCGATCAGGTACGGTTCGAACTCGTGCACCGCGGCCCTCACCGTCTCCGCCTTGCCTTCCACGACCGGCTCCCCCCAGCCGGCCAGACCCTCGTCGGTTTCGATCTTGAGGAACAGCCAGCGGGGAGGCACCAGGAAGGTCTCGAAACGGGTAATCTTCATCGCACCATTCCCTCCTGAGCGGCCATGACGCGCCGGCGCCGGCGTGGATCACCGGGCTTGCCGGAATTGCTGCGGCGTCATGCCGTAATATTTTTTGAACACCTTGATAAAGTAGTTCGGGTTCTGGTAACCGAGACGGAGCGCGATTTCATAGTTTTTGTCGCTTGTGTTCTTGAGCAGGCTGGCGGCTTTCTCCATCTTCAGGCGCACGATGTAGTCGCTCAGATTTTCGCCGGTCCCCGCCTTGTAGATCTGGGAGATGTAGACGGGATGCATGTGCAGTTCGTCGGCGATGTCCTGCAGTGTGATCAGATTGCCGAGGTTCTTCTGCACGTAATGCCGGATTTTCTCGATGACGGAATAGCGCGTGTGCGCGAGTTCCTGCTCCGCGTACGCCCGCAGCTTCGCGAGCGTCCGGTCGGCCCAGTCCCTCAAGGCCCCGTACGAGCGGCAATGCGCGAGCCCGGGCGTGTCGGACAGCTCGCGGCCCATGATGTCCGAGAGCTCCTTGTTGTACTTGTGCGCGATATAGCAGTAGGCCGAGTAGATCGTGAAATACGTCTCCACCAGGTGGTCTTTCGAGACATCCGCCTTCCGCATCAACTCCTCGAAAATGGCGTCGTATTTTTCCTTCAGCCCGTCCCAGTCGCCGATGTCGAGCAACTGGTACAGGCTGGGCGGTTCATAGAGCCGCTGCAGGGAATGCTGCTCCGCCGGACCGGACCCTTCGCCGGCGAACGTAAACAGCCCGCATTGATCCCCGACCTGCCGGCGGTAGGCGGACAGGCCGCTCTGGTAGAGGGAATGCAGGTCGTGCGGGAACACCCCCCAATCCGTGAGGATCACCGAAACGTTCGCCTTCAGATAATGGCGGGCGCTGAGGCGGAGCTGGTTCGCCAGTTGCTCGAACCGCCGCTTCCGCCCGACCGGGGGCGGCGAACCGTCCGCCTCCGGACCGGCCGTCCGCGCGGCGACGAGAAACACGATGAAATCGTAGACGTCCTGGCAATGCCACAGATGATGGGTCTCGCCGAAAATTTCCTCCGCCATGTTCCCGATCGCTAGCTGCAGGAGCGAGGCGGAGCGGTAGTCGCTTGCCCGGCCGCCTTCGATGCGGATCAGCATGAGCGCCGCCATGTCGCCTTCGCGGACGGGAATTTGCAGCATGTCCAGCCGGGAGGCGAGCTGATCCGGGAGCGTGCGCCTGCCTTGCAGCAGGTCGCTCAGCAGTTCCGCCCTAAGCTTCGGAAGATATTCCCTCATCGTCTGCAGCGCCCGGTTGTAGGCGTCGTTCGCTTCGGCCTCCTCCCGCAGTTGCCGTACGACGCGGCCGACCTTCGCCACGATCTCCCCGTCGCTGACCGGTTTGAGCAGATAGTCGCTGACATGGTGCGCGATCGCCTGCCGGGCGTATTCGAACTCGGCATGGCCGGTGAGCAGCAGACATTTGACATTGCGGCGCCGCGAGCGGACTTCGCGGATGAGTTCCAGCCCGTCGATGCCCGGCATCCGGATGTCGGTGATCACGATATCGATCGGCACCGTCTCGAACCATTCCAGCGCCTCCTTGCCGGAGTACGCCTTGTACACCTTCGATATGCCGATCGTCTCCCATGGAATCAGCGATTCCAGGCTGTCCGCCACGTTCAACTCGTCGTCAACCACCAGCAGATGATACATGCCGTTCACCCCCGAGATCGGTTTCCCACTGCATGACGACCGTGAATCCGCCGCTTTCGCCGAGGGACAACCGGAGTCCGGAATCGCCCCTGTACCGGTGCAGCAGCCGTTGATGGACGTTCCACAGCCCGCAGCCCATTTCGTCGTCCATCGGCAGCGAGAGCCTGCGCTGCAGCCGCTCGAGCTCTTCGGCGGACATGCCCGGTCCGTTGTCCTGCACCACGATCCGGTGGACGCGGCCGTCGCTGTAGCCCGTTACGCAGATGATGCCGAAGCGGTCGCTTCGCTCGATCCCGTGGATGACTGCGTTCTCGACCAGCGGCTGGACGGACAGCCGGGGAATCGGAAGCCGCCGCATCCCGTCCGGGATGTCGATCTCGAAGTGGAACCGCTCCAGCCGCAAATTCTGGATCGTCAAATAATTGGTGACGAGCCGCATTTCGTCTTCGACCATCACGATGTCGCTGCCGGCCCTCGTATTGTAGCGGTAGAATTCGCCGAGGTTGAGCGCCATCGCGATCACGGCTTCCCTGTTCCCCATGCTGGCCATATTTTTGATGAAGAACAGGCAATTGTACAGAAAATGCGGGTTGATCTGCGACTGGAGCTGCTTCAGGGTCGCCTCGCGCACCCGGATTTTCTCCTCGTAGATTGTCTCGATGAGCTCCTGGATCTGTTCCGCCATCTGGTTGAAGCGCAGGAACAGGTATTCGAACTCGTTGTGAAACTTCGTGCTGAGCCGGACCGCGTAATTGCCGTGCCTCAACCCCTGCACGCCCCGAATGAGCTGCTTGATCGGCATCTGCACCTGCCAGTACAGCAGCAGGGCCGCCAGCACGCTCATGACCAGCAGCAGGGCGACGGAGACGTAGAACAGATTCCGGCTTTTCGTGATCGGGCCCAGGATATCCTCGATCGGCTCGTAGTCGACCAGGTACCAGCCCAGACTCTTCGACTGCAGATAGATGACCGAGTACCGCCCGCGGTCGATCGCGATCGTCTTGCTGCCGCCGGCATCCAGCGCCATCCGGTTCAGTTCGGACACGAGCTGTCCGATGACGGCCGCGTCGCTGTCGCGGCTCAGGATCGTCCCGAGTTCCGGGTGGTAGAAGAACGGACTGGTGCCGCCGGTTCGCTTGAAATCCGACAGCATGTTCCGGATGTTGTCGTCCGTGAACCGCACTTCGACGAGCAGTTCCTTGTCGTTCAGGCGGGTATGGGTGTACCGGGAGAAATAGTCCGAATCTTCGCTTACACCCTTCGCTTCCATGTGCGTCCATCTCTGGCTTTCGCGACGCAGCAAATCGTGGATCTCTTCGTATGTGATGGAATAATCGGTCGAGATCATGTCCTTGAGATCCGGCATGAACACGGTGAGCTGGCTTACCCAGACGCTCGTGGCGTTCTGCAGGATCAGTTGCTCCTCGATTCTCGCCCGCTTCCGGAACCGTTCGTAAGGCGTCCCCGTCTCCCCGGATTCGAGAAAATCGCGCATGCTTGGCAGCCGGCTCACGATGACGGAATACTTGGTCAACTGGTCGATCGTCGTCTCCATCTGGCTCATGAAGAACGACAGCCGGTTCCAGTTGTTCGACACGACCTGCGATTTGACGACGTCCACGCTGACTTTGTAGAAATAGCTGTACAGGATCAGGATCGGAATCAGAAGCGACACGATCAGGACAACGATTTTGCCGAAGATGGTGGTCTTGATGGGCACAGCTTTGTCAGTCCTTGTTTTTGGACATGATTATAGCCTGTTTTTGGAAAAAATGCATGGGGCGAAGAGCGAAAATCCGTCATTTCTCACCCTTTCACGGCACCGGCCGACAACCCGTCGATGACGAACTTCTGCGCGATGAGCGCGATGACCAGCACCGGCGTCGTGATGATGGTCGCCGCCGCCATCAGGCCGCCCCAGTTGACCTCGGAATAGGACAGGAAATTGAATATCGCGATCGGCAGCGTCCTCGTTTTCTCCGCGGCCAGAATGACGGAAAACATGAAATGATTCCACGAGAAAATCACCGACATCAACGACGAGGTGATGATGCCCGGTCCCGAGATCGGCAGGACGATCCGCAGGAAGACGCCGAGCTTGCCGCATCCGTCGATCGCGCCGGCTTCCTCGATCTCCAGCGGCAGCGATTCGAAGAAGGAGATCATGACCCAGATGACGAACGGCAGCCCGACGAGCATGTGGCTCAGGATCAGCGCCGTGTACGTGTCCACGAGTCCGAGCATGCTGAAAATGATGTACCACGGGATGAGGAACGAGATGCCCGGAATGATGCGCGCGATCAGGATCGTCACGCCGAGGCCGTTCAGGCGGTAGCGCGCGATGCCGTACGCGGCCGGCAGGCCGAGCAGCAGGGAAGCGAGCGTCGAGCCGATCGCGACGATCAGGCTGTTGAGCATGTACTTGAAGAAGTTGTACTGGCCGAACACGTCCGCATAGTTTCGCCCCGTCGGCTCGAACAGGAACATGTGCCCGGTCGACTGGATCTGCACCTGCGTCTTGAACGACGACAGCACCATCCAGATGAGCGGGAAGGAGAAAATGAACAGCACCAGATACGTCAGCGCGTTCTGGACGATCCGGGAGATGCGCTTGCGTTTCTTCACCGTTCTCCCTCCTTGCCCCTGCGCGCCAGAATCATCAGGAGCGTCAGGCCGAGCACCAGCATGAAGAAGAGCACGAGCAGCGCCGACGCCTTCCCGAGCTGGAAGTAGTGGAACGCGAGCACGTAGCCGTAAATGTTCAGCGTCTCGGAAGCCGTGCCCGGTCCGCCCTGCGTCGTCGCGTAAATGATGTCAAACGTCTTGATGACGTCGATCAGCCGCAGCATGACCGCCGTCAGGATGGTCGGACGCAGGAGCGGCAGCGTAATGTAGAACAGCTTCTGCCATCCGGCGGCGCCGTCCACGTCCGCGGATTCGTAGGGATCCTGCGGCAGGGTCGTCAGGCCGGCCATGACGATGAGCGAAATCATCGGCGTCCATTGCCAGACATCGATGACGACCAGGGAAGGGATGACCTGATCCACGCTGCCGAGCCAGTTCATCGGCTTGAGGCCGACGGATTTCAGCATGACGTTCAGGATGCCGTTGGTCGGCTCGTAGATCAGCACCCACACGAGCCCCATCGCGACGGGCGTCGCCACCATCGGCAGCAGAAAGATCGTCTTGGCGAACTCCTTGCCCCTGAAGTTCCGGTGCAGGAGCAGCGCGATTGCGACGCCCAGCACGGTTTCCAGGATCAGCGCGCCGGCCGAGAAACCGACGGTCGCCTTCACCGCGTGCCAGAACCGCGTGTCCGACAGCAGCTTCACGTAGTTGTCCAATCCTATCCATTTGGGCGGGACGGCGGCCGACATGCTCCATTCGAAGAAGCTGAGCCGGACGGTGTACAGGATGGGAAACGCCATCATGACCAGGACGAACAGGACGGCCGGCATCGTCACGACCCATTTGAACCGCTTGTCGAGCCATGCTGTCATCGCTAAATCCACTCGCTTTCTCTCTTTCAGTAAAAAGGGGGCGAACCGAACCGCCCCCTCGCCTCTTTCATGTCACTGTTTTTCCATGTCGATCAGCGCCTGGAATTCCGCGTTGGCCTTGTCCGCCGCGGCTTGCACATCCTCGCCGAGCATGGCTTGGACGACGATGCTCCCGATGATGTCGCGGGCCTGGCCGACATTGATCACGAGCGGCCGGTCGTGGCCGACGCCGATCTTGCTCGATTCCCGGATGACTTCGACGAGCTGCTCGGGGAATCCGGTCACGCCCTGCGGATCATCCCATACCGAGTGCCGGACGCCCGGATTGCCGCCCTGCTGCGTCTTCAGCATGACCTCCTTGCTGGTCGCCCACTTGATGAAGGCCCAAGCGGCGTCCTTGTTCGCCGATTTCGAGTTGATGGCGAGCGCCCAGGACGTCACGCTGTAGGGCTTCTGACCGGCGCTGCCGGCCGGGAACATCGCGTAGCCGACGTGCTCGCCGACGGTCGATTTGTCGGGATCGATCGCGTTCTTGTAAATCGCGCTGGCGTCGGTATAGAACGCGGCCTTGCCCTGGGCGAACACGCCCATCGCCTGCGGCCAGGAGAAGTTCAGCACTCCCGGCGGCCCGTATTCCCTGAGCCAGCCGCCGTAGCGGCTGAAACCCCGGATCGCTTCGGGCGTGTTCACCGTGGCCTTGTCGCCGTCCATGAAGTCGCCGCCTTCGGAGAACACGAAGGAAGACACCTGCGTGACCAGCACCTGCGCCTGGCCGCGGGCCACGAATCCGTACACGCCGTTGTCCGGGTCGTGCAGCGACTTGATCGCTTCCTCCAGCTCATCCAGCGTCTTCGGCACCTCGAGGCCCGCTTTCTCGAGCAGGTCCTTGCGGTAATACAGCACTTCCTGTTCGGAAATGATCGGGATGGCGACGATCCGGCCGTCCACCGTGGTCGTGTCGACGGCCGAGCTCGAGAAGTCGTCGAAGTCGATCTCCGCCTTGTCCCGCTCCACGTAATCGTTCAGCATCTCGTACCATCCGTTGCGATGGTACATCCGCGCTTCCTGCAACGGCCGCGTCATGAACACGTCCGGATCGGAAGACTGGCTGGTCAACTGCACGGACAGCTTCTGCGACAGTTGGTCTTCCGCGAACCCCTGGATTTCGACCTTCATGCCCGTGCTGTCTTCAAACTCCGGAAGCAGCTCCTTGATCGTCTCGGCCCACGGATGGTTGGCCGTGTAGAACGTGATCTTCTTGCCCGCGAACGGCTTCGCGTCGGCGCCGCCTCCCGAACCGTTCGCGCCGCCGCCGGGAGAAGCGCCGCCGCCGGAGGATCCGCCGGAGCCGGAACCGCCTCCGCCGCCTCCGCACGCCGCCGCCAGCATGGCGACGAGCAGCATCGAAAGTCCGAGACCCAACCTTTTCTTCAGCAACCGCAATGTCTTCACCCCTGATCGTGGACGATTTCGTTTTTTCAAGTCCACTATACCGCGCGTGTAAACGCCTTCACAGAAAAAGATTTTAAGATCAATGGAACATCGTTAGGAACTCTTCCCCCGGACAAAACAAAAAACCGGCTCCCCGGCGGCGCTTTCCGGCTTGCGTCCGGCAAGCGGAAAACGTCCTTCGGGGAACCGGTTCGGCATCGTCAGGTCATGTCTTCAGCGCGTTGACATGCTCGGGGCGGCTTACCGGCCGGGCATAGGAACGGTTGTCCGTATCGACGACGTTCGACGATCCGTTGATCCGGATCTGCACCTTCCCGGCGCCTGTATTTTCGCTGACGGACAGCACGACCGCCTGCAGCATTTCGGACGGCAGCGGCTGGCCTTCCTCGTAGGTCTCGTCCCGCAGATCGACGAGCGCCGTGTCGTCCTCCACCGAGACCGCCTCGGCCTCGACATCTTCCGTCATGACGCCGGAGAGCTCCGCGCCGCGCGCCGGACCCGCGATCAATGCGCGCAGCGCGGCGACGGCCTGGTCCTTCTCGCGTTCGACCAGCCGGGTGACCGGCACGAGATAGGGATCGCCCTCGTCCGTGATCGCCGAGAAATAGACGGTCACCGGCATCGAATCGCCGTAGGAGACGCCCGGCGCCACTTCCAGGTTGATGCCCATCGCCCGCGTGAGCGGACCGTCCAGCGGATAGCCGTCGACCGGCATTTCGCCGAGCTCCTCGCCGTCGTGGCGCAGCACGACGCCGTCGACATCCGTCAGGCCGGTCAGCGTCCACGTCACCGCTTCAAGGATGCGCCGCTCATCCTGCGGATTGTAGTCGGTGAACGAACCGGCGAAATCGACGATCGCCACCCGCTGCTCCCGGTCGATGGTCAGCGCCTCGATCCGCGTGCCGGCCGGCAGCACTCCGCGGAATCCTTCCGGCAATGCCTCCGCCTCGCCGCCCTCGACCATCAGCTCCAGCGCCCGGATGCCGGCTTCCTCGGGATTCCGCGCCGCCGCGTTCACCGTCACCGGGACCAGGTAACCGCCGCTGTCCTTCACATAGACGGTCACCGGCGTCACCGCGCCGATCGTCCCGCCCGCGGCCGCCGATTCCGGGGACGTCTGCCCGGTCTGCGGCAGCGCCCCTGCCTGGTCTTCGGGACTGACGTTCTGCGGCGGGTCGATCGCTTTGCTTGCCGGCTTGCCGAACAGACCGCAGCCGGATGCGAGCAGCGGCACGGCCAGCAGGCCGACGGCCGCGCCCCTGCGCAAGGAATGGAACCTTGTCATTTTGCTCTCGCGCCTCCCGTGCACACTCCATGGATTTGTTAGATTCAAAATTTTTGTAGTACTATGTATACGAGTCTTGTCCAGCAATAGAACTGATTCCATGCGAACGGGAGTGCAGACGCATGAAGGAAACGAAGCCTTATGTGCTGAACAGCAAGGAAGTTCAGCGCGCGACGCTGGAGTGGCTGGAGAAACGCGGCGTGACGACGAAGCATATCGCGGAGTTGGTTCATTACTTGCAATCGCCGTATTTTCCGGACTTGTCATTGGATGAATGCGAACATCATGTGCTGGCGGTGCTGGCCAAGCGCGAGGTGCAGAACGCCGTGCTGACCGGCATCCAACTGGACATGCTGGCGGAGGAGGGCAAACTGCTGCCGCCGCTGCAGGATATGGTGAAGCACGACGAGGCGTTGTACGGCATCGACGAGGTGTTGGCTTTATCCATCGTGAATGTGTACGGCAGCATCGGGTTCACGAACTTCGGCTACATCGACAAGCAGAAACCGGGCATTCTGGAGAAGCTGAATGACAAAAGCGACGGGGAAATCCACACCTTCCTCGACGACATCGTCGGCGCGATCGCCTCGTCCGCGGCCAGCCGGATGGCGCACCGCAAGCAGGAAGAGAAGGAAAACGGCAACGACCGGCCGGCTGGCTGAAGCCGGACGGCCGGCGGCCGGGCCGCCTGCTCGCGATTGCAGCGCGCCCGAACCCGGCTCGCCCGCTTGACCCGGCTGTCGGCCGCTCAGCCGCGCCGCCAGCGCAGGATGCCGTCGTGACCGCGCGCGGCGGCGGCTCGCCCTTCCGCGGCGAGATGTTCGAGATGCGCCAGCGTCTCGGACATCGCGAAGCGCAGGTTGTGCATGCTGTCCCGCACCCGCTCGCCGAACAGGCGCATGCAGACTTCAAAGCCGGTGAGCGGCTCGGCCAGCATATCGTCCATGGCCGCGAGCCGGCGGACGTGATGCGCCCGGATCTCGCCGATCCGGCTGCGCATGTCGCGGAACGGATCGCGGTGGCCGGGATACGCGAGATTGGTCTCAAATGTCTCCAGCGCCGCGAGACTGTCCAGATACCTCGCCAGAACGCCGGGCTCCCCGCCCGGCACGAGGCTGATGTTCGGCGTAATGCCGGGGAGCACCTGGTCGCCGCACAGCATCAGCCGGGCATCCCGCTGCCAGAAGCAGAGATGGCCGTCCGCATGGCCGGGCGTGTCGATGATTTCCCACTTGCGTCCGCCGATCTCGATGGCGCCGCCTCCTTGAATAAACGCCGGCTCCGGCAGGGGAGACACCATCGCGACGAATCCTTCCAGATGTTCCGCAAGGCCGCCCGCCATCTCGCGCGGCAAGCCGTTCTCCCTGTACAGCGCCTGAAGTTCCTCCGCGAACGTCCGTCCGGGTCCCCACAGCCGCAACGCGTACGCATAGGCCTGTTCGGACACGCAGACCGGCGCGCCCGACCGCTCCTGAAACCAGCCGGCCAGCCCCATATGGTCGGGATGTTGATGCGTCAGCACGACCGCCCGGATGTCGGCCGCACGAATTCCGCAACGACTCATCACATCCTGCCACAGCCTCTCCGATTCCGGCGTGCGCAGGCCCGGATCGATCAGCGTCCAGCCGTCATCGCCCGGAATCAGATACGCGTTCACGTACTTCAGCGGAAAAGGCAGCGGCACCTTGACCCGGATCCAGCCGCCGTCCAGCCGTTCTTCGCCCGCATGCGTCATCCTGTGCTCCTCCCCTTCGCAAGTAACACGGCCGGCGCCGTCCAAATCAAAATCCCGCGGCCGCATCAAGCGCCGCGGGACGTGCGTCCGTCTGCCGTCCGTTATCGTTCAATCCGCTTCCGATCCGTCAGAAGCCGCTCGACCGCGTTCCAGTCCGGCGTCGCCTCCCAGTCGCCGCGCCCCTGCACGACGAGGGAGCCGCAGATGCTGGCGATCCGCACCGCATCGACGATCGTCCGGCCCTGCAGCAGGCCGGCCAGCAGCCCGGCGCAGAAACCGTCGCCGGCGCCCACCGTGTCGACGACTTTCTCCGCCTTGTGGAACGGCACCGCCGTGCGGCTATCGCCCTCGACGATCACCGTCGTCTCCCCGACGCCTTTCACGACCGAGACGGCGGACAGCTTCGAGAGACGGGCGAAGATCGCTTCCTCGTCCGTCGTATCGTAGAGAAGCTGCAGCTCGTCGTAACCGGGAAGAAAATAGTCCGCCTGTTCCGCGATCGGCAGCAGCACTTCCCTCGCTTCCTCGATTGTCCACAGCTTGAGCCTGAGATTCGGGTCGAAGGACACTTTGACGCCGGCTTCCTTCGCGATCCGGACCGCTTCCCGGACCGTGTCGCGCGCGCTCTCGCTGATCGCGCACGTAATGCCGGTCACGTGCAGCATCTTGCTGCCGCGGATGTAATCCGCATCCAGGTCGGACGGCTTCATCCGGCTGGCCGCGGAATGCTTCCGGTAGTAGTAGACCGACAATTTGCCGCCGGGATTGTCCCGGAACATGACGCCGGTCTGCTCGCCCGGCACGAGCCGCGCGCGGGAGACGTCGACGCCTTCGCCCCGGATCGCCTTCAGAATCTTCAGCCCGAACGGATCGTCGCCGAGCGCGCCGAACCAGCCGCTGGAGACGCCGAGCCGCGCGGCTCCGATCGCCAGGTTGCTCTCCGCGCCGCCGAACGTCAGCTCCAGCGATGCGGCCTGGTCAAGCCCCTTGTAATCCGGCGCCATGCACAGCGCCATCGATTCCCCGAACGTGATCAGGTCCGGTGATTGTGCCGCCATTTCGCAAGCAATCCCTTCTCGATGAAGTCGTAGACACTATTTCGATCAGATATGCGAATATTGCATGACAAATATGATCGCCACGTACAGAACAAACAGAAGAGTGCTGAACAAACGGACGCGCGAAATGGAACCTGCGGCGCTTTCGCCGGCCTTCGCGGCCGCTACAATCGCTTTCAAAGGTTTCGCCATGATGCCGCTGAGCGCGCCGATGCCCAGGAACAGCACAAGCGTCAGCGTGGACCACAGCACGGAGTATTCGGTCCCCATCGTCATCATGTATCCGCCTGTAAGCAGTTGCAGCAGGAGACAGAACTGCGCCACCCGGTTTGCGATGAGCAATCCGTCGGCGAATCCGGACTGGCCCTCGCTGCTGAGCTGCGTAATCCGGCCGACCAGGAACGGCAGCACCAGATAGATGCCCATCCCGACAGCTCCGATCGCATGCAGGAAATAGAAAAACTGACCCATTCGGCACCTCCTCATTGGACTACACCCAGTATACCCGAACTTGTCCGCCGACTCAAAGCCGTTGCGCGCCGAAAAGCGCAAGACCCTGAACGCGCGTCAGGGTCTTGCGCAGGGCTCGCTCCGGGCCGGCCGGGCGGCGGATCAGCCGGCCGCGATGCGGATGACGCCGCGGACGGATTCGGCGGACTTGTCGAGCGCCGCCTTCTCCTCCGGCGTCAGCTCCAGCTCGAGCACCCGCTCGATGCCGCCGCCGCCCAGAATAACCGGAACACCCATGAACAGATTGTCGTAGCCGTATTCGCCCTCAAGCAGCGCGATGACCGGCAGGATGCGCTTCTTGTCTTTCAGAATCGCTTCCGCCATCTGCGCGAGCGACGCGGCCGGCGCGTAATAGGCGCTGCCGCTGCCGAGCAGGTTCACGATCTCGCCGCCGCCGGCGCGCGTGCGCTGCACGATCGCCTCGATGCGGTCTTTCGGCAGCAGCTTCTCGATCGGAATGCCGCCGACGTTCGAATACCGGACGAGCGGCACCATGTCGTCGCCATGGCCGCCGAGCACGAACCCGCGCACGTCCTCGACCGAGACGTTCAGCTCCTGGGCGAGAAACAAGCGGAAGCGCGCCGTATCCAGCACGCCGGACTGGCCGATGACGCGGTTCTTCGAAAACCCGAGCGTCGTGTAGGCGACCCAGGTCATCGCGTCGACCGGATTGCTCAGGACGATGACGTACGCGTCCGGGCAAGTCTGCCGCACCTGCTCGCACACCGAACGGACGATGCCCGCGTTCGTCGTGACGAGTTCGTCGCGGCTCATGCCCGGCTTGCGCGCCACGCCGGCCGTAATGATGACGATATCGGAGTCTGACGCGTCACTGTAATCGGAAGTGCCGATGATTCGGCTGTCGACGCCAATCACCGGCGTCGACTCGAGCATGTCCAGCGCCTTGCCCTTCGTCGGATTGTCAAGCTGCGGGATGTCGAGCAGGACGATGTCGCCGAGTTCCTTCTGCGCGAGCATGAGCGCCGTCGTCGCGCCGGTGAACCCCGCGCCGATGACCGTAATCTTCTTCCTTCTGATGGACACGTTCAGCGCCAACCTCCGTTTCAAACGGCATCAAGCCATATGTTTGATAACCTCGTCGGCGAACTCCGAACATTTGACTTCCTTCGCGCCTTCCATCAGGCGGGCGAAGTCGTACGTGACCGTCTTGTTGTTGATGGCCGTCTCCATCCCTTTGTAGATCAGGTCTGCCGCTTCCTGCCAGCCGAGATGCTCGAGCAGCATGACGCCGGAGAGGATGACGGAACCCGGGTTGACGACGTCTTTGTCCGCGTATTTCGGCGCCGTGCCATGGGTCGCTTCGAAGATCGCGTGGCCCGTGACGTAGTTGATGTTCGCCCCCGGCGCGATGCCGATGCCGCCGACCTGCGCGGCCAGCGCGTCGGACAGGTAGTCGCCGTTCAGGTTCAGCGTCGCGATGACGTCGAACTCGGCCGGACGCGTCAGCACCTGTTGCAGCGCGATGTCGGCGATGGCATCCTTGATGATGATCTTGCCGGCTGCAATCGCTTCGGCCTGAGCCTTGTTTGCGGCTTCTTCGCCTTCAGCCGCCTTGATCCGGTCGTACTCGCCCCAGGTGAACGTCTTGTCCGCAAACTCCTGTTCCGCGACCTCATAGCCCCAGTTCTTGAACGCGCCTTCGGTGAATTTCATGATGTTGCCCTTGTGCACGAGGGTCACCGATTTGCGGTTATGCCGGATCGCATATTCGATGGCGGCGCGAACGAGCCGCTTCGAACCTTCGGACGATACCGGCTTGATGCCGATGCCGCTCGTCTCGGGGAAGCGGATCTTCTTCACGCCCATTTCCTTCTGCAGGAACTCGATCACTTTCTTCACTTCGGGCGTGCCTTCCTGATACTCGATGCCGGCGTAGATGTCTTCCGTGTTCTCGCGGAAAATGACCATGTTGACGAGATCCGGACGCTTCACCGGCGAAGGTACGCCGTTGAAGTAGCGGACCGGACGGAGGCAGACGTACAGGTCCAGCTCCTGCCGCAGCGCGACGTTCAGGGAGCGGATGCCGCCGCCGACCGGCGTCGTCAGCGGACCCTTGATGGCCACGATATATTCGCGGATTGCGGTCAGCGTATCGTTCGGCAACCATTCGCCGTATGTATTATACGCTTTCTCGCCGGCAAATACTTCGTACCATGCGATTTTCTTCTCGCCTTTGTAGGCTTTCTCGACGGCCGCGTCCAACACGCGCTTCGAAGCGCGCCAAATGTCGCGGCCCGTGCCGTCGCCTTCGATGAACGGCACGATCGGGTTGTTCGGCACCTGCAGCTTGCCGTCCCTGATCGTGATTTTCTCGCCTTCGGTCGGCGGAGCGAATTTCTCGAGTTGAAGCATGTTTCGGGTTCCTCCTTTACCTGAATCAAGCAGTCAAAATTGCTGCAATGGACTTGTAGGGCTTTCACGGGCTCGTCCGATCCGGACGGGCGGCCTTACCGCTGATCGATCGGCACGTAGCGCACATTCGTCGGACCGGTATATTCCGCCCGCGGACGGATCAGCCGGTTGTCGCTGTACTGTTCGAGGATGTGCGCCGTCCAGCCCGACACGCGGCTGATGGCGAAGAGCGGCGTGAACAGGTCGCGCGGAATGCCCAGCGTCGTATAGACCGATGCCGAATAGAAGTCGACGTTCGGCTTCAGCCCTTTCTGTCCGGTCACGAGCTCCTCGATTTTGACGGACATTTCGTACAGCTTCAGGTTGCCCGCCCGTTCGCCGAGCTCGCGCGACATCTTCTGCAGATGTTTCGCGCGGGGGTCGCCGTTCTTGTAGACGCGGTGGCCGAAGCCCATGATCTTCTCCTTGTTGGCCAGCTTGTTCATGATGTACGATTCGACGTTCTCGATCGAGCCGATCTCGTCGAGCATGATCATGACCGCTTCGTTGGCTCCGCCGTGGAGCGGCCCTTTGAGCG
>Ga0310823_100477_pt1 | contig 26861 bp, 23 predicted proteins | sample P4_ome_3_FD_201316 | JGI IMG/M metagenome (GOLD analysis project Ga0310823, IMG submission 201316) | Sorghum-adapted microbial communities from Joint BioEnergy Institute, Emeryville, California, United States - P4_Day56_Rep3 | ecosystem: Engineered > Bioreactor > SSF (Solid state fermentation) >...
TCACCGCCCTCGACACCTGGGTCGATCGCTACAACACTCGACGCGCCCACTCCGCTCTCGGTGGCCGACCCCCAGCCACCCGACTCGCCGCCTAACTGTCAACAACCTCCCGGGTCAGTACACCTAGGCGCGGGCGTCGGCGATGGACCTACCCTCCCGGGCCCCCGCCTCCCACTGCGCGCAGCAGTGCAGCAGCCACTCGCGCACGCCGTCCCCGGTGCCGCTCGCGAACGCGGCGGCCGCGCTGCGGTACTGCGCCGCGTGGCGCAGGTGGCCCACCTCCGGCACGGCGAGCCCCTTCGGGTCCAGGCCCGCGGCCACCGCCGCGAGCCGGGCGGCGGCCCGCGCCACCACCCCGTTCGCCGTCGGGAACGGCGCGAGGGCGAGCAGCTCCCCGTGCACCACCGCGACGAGCACGGGGGCGGGGACCTTGCTGCCGCCGGTGACGAGGTCGGCGAGCAGCCGCAGCCGGGTGGACACCTCCTCGCCGGGGCGCGGCCTGCCCAGTTCGGCCTCGTGCCGGCTCTCGGGAACGAGGTCGGCCGCGGCCACGACGTGCAGCCGCGCCAGGGCCTGCAGGGGGGAGCTGCGCCAGGCGCCGAGCAGGCGCCCGGACTCCTCGGCGGCGCGCACGGCGCCCGCGAGGACCGGGTCGGTGACGGTGCCGTCGACCGTGAGCGCGGCCCCGTCCAGTGCGGCGGACGCCCGCGCCGCCCGCAGGCTCGCCTCGGCGGCGCTCGCCGGCCACCCCCGCCGGTTGACCGGGTGGTTGTGCACGGGGACGAGCGCGTCCCGGGCCCGGGCCACCGCCTCGGGCACGCCGGGCAGCTCGAGCAGCGGGGCCAGCGGATCGGCGGTCACGGCCACCACCGCATGCTGCCATCCGGGTCCACCTCGCGTACGCCGAGCCCGGCTCCAGCGGGACGCCGCCGGCCGCTCAACGCTCCCCGAGCGCCGCGCGACGATGCTCGCGGGGGGAGACGCCATAGCGAGCGCGGAACGTACGGCTGAGAGTCGGGGCGTCGGGGATCCCCCACCGGGCCCCGATCTCGGCGACCGTCCGGCCGGCGAGCTGCGGTGAGCGGAGGTCGTCGTAGCAGCGCCGCAACCGTTCCTCGCGCAACCACCGCCCGAACGTGGTCCCCTCGCGCGCGAAGAGCCGGTGGAGCTGGCGCAACGAGATGTTGTGGGCCGCGGCGACCGCGGGTGGCGTGAGGTGCGGATCGGACAGACGCAGGTGCATGTAGAGCTTGATCCGCTCGAGCGGCTCGCCGCCGTCGGGACCGGACCGCCACCCGTCGATGCCCCCGACGTCGGCGAGGGCGGTCGCGATGAGGTCGACCGCCATGTGCCCGAGGCGCTCCGCCGTGGCCGGGCTGGTCGCATCGGCGACCCCGGCGAGGTTGACCAGGAACGGGGAGGTGAGCCGCCGATCCGGGAGTCGGCGGCCACCCGCCGGGACGTCACCGCGCGCGGCTCCACCCCGCGGCTGCGCAGGGCTTCCCGGGGGAACTGCAGCACCAGGTGGTCGAAGTCGTGGCCCTGGAAATCCACCCGGTAGGCCCGGGTGGAGTCGAACAGCGCGAGGTCACCCGGGCCGAGCACGACGTGGCGCCCGTCCTGCTGCCCGATGGTGCGTCCGCGCAGCTGCAGCGCAAGCAGACAGCGCTCTTCTTCGAGGGATGCGAGATGACGGCGGGTGCGCTCAGCGGCCATGGGGTCGGTGAGGATCCGGGTCACCTGCACGGGCCCGAGCTGGGAGGTGCGGACGGTTCCGCGGAAGCGCCCGGCCACGGCGGCCTGCGTGACCTCGAGCCGGATGAACGTGGAACAGATGACCTCGCGCCAGAAGGCGACGCGATCTCGAGGCGCCACTGCCTCGGTCGACAACACCCGCTGCACGCGGGCGACGGTAGGAGCGCCCGGTGTCGACGACAAGACGGGAGTTGTCGCTGAGTGCCAGGTCGATCGGCGTCCTGCGCCGTCGGACCCCCGGGCGGTGCACGCCTGGCGACCCGGTCCGGTCGGCTCCGCGATCGGTTTGTCGCTGCGTGCCTTCCCGATTGCGGGCTCGTGACGAGGCGCCCCGGTCGCCGCGCCGTCGTGGCTACCGTCCTCCCAGCCGAGGCAAGGAGGCCGTTCATGCAGGTCAGGGCTGGGATGCTTCCCGTCGACGCGGCCGTGCGGTTCGCGGCTGCTCCCGCACTCACCACCGAGCGGGGTACGGAGACGTTCGCCGCTCTGGACGCCACGGCGAACCTCGTGGCCTCCGGGTTGTCCGTGCACGGACTGCGGCCCGGGGACCGGGTCGGCGTGCTGTCGTACAACCGCGCGGAGGTCGTCCACGCGTGGCTGGGCACCGAACGAGCGGGCATGGTCCGGGTCGTCCTGCACAGCCACTTCGACATGGCCGCTCACGTCGCCCTGCTGCGGTTCGTCGGCGCGCGGGCGATGCTGTTCGACACCGGCTTCACCGACGCCGTCGCGGCCCACCTCCACGAGCTCGCGGGCATGCTGTTGATCGCGATCGGGGAGGGGCCGCCGGAGTGGGCGGTCCCATGGACGCAGGTGCTGGCGTCGGGGTCCCCCGAAGCGGCCCCGCTCGACGTCCACGAGGACGCACCGGCGTTCATCCAGCCCACGACCGGCACGACCGGGAACCCGAAACCGTGGATCGTCAGCCACCGGTCGTGGGCCGCTGTGATCGCGCAGAACCTGCATCACCTCGACACCTTCGCGCCGGGGCTCTCCGCGGTCGGACCGGACGACGTCGTGCTGCACGTGCACGCCCTCCAGTGGGCGTCGGGCTTCCAGCTCCTCTACCCGTACCTCGTCCGGGGCGCCCGGACGGTGCTGCTCGACGATTCCACGTTCGAACCCGACCGGCTCGTCCGGACGATCGTCGACGAGGGCGTCACCGGGCTGCTCCTGCCGGCGCCGATGCTCACCCCCGTCCTCGACCTGATCGAGCGGGAGGGACCGGTCCCGCACCGGCTGCGGCGCCTGGTCGTCTTCTTCGCGACGCCGGAGCTGCTGCAGCGGACCACGAAGCTGCTCGGCCCGGTGTGGTGCCACGGCTTCGGCTCGACCGAGCAGGGCGCGGTCACCACCCGGCTGCGCGCGGACGAGGCCGCTGAGGACCCGCGGCGGCTGTCGAGCGTGGGGCGCCCGGCGTCCCCGTTCTTCGAGGTCGCCGTCGTCGACGACAAGGGCAACCGGGTCCCGCCCGGGCAGCTGGGCGAGATCGTCGTCCGCAGCGCCATGTCGTCCAGCTGCTACTGGGGCATGCCCGAGCGGACGCGACGCGCCTTCCTGCCCGGCGACTGGTTCCGCCCCGACGACGTCGGCTACCTCGACCACGAGGGCTTCCTCTACTACGTCGACCGCGCCGTCGACTCGATCCGGACGACGGCGGGCACCGTCTACCCGCACGTCGTCGAGGCCGCGGTGCTCCGCCACTCCGCGGTCGCCAACTGCGGTGTCGTCGGGCCGGGGGGCGACCGCGTCGTGGCCGCCGTCGTCCTCAAGGCCGGCGCCGCCGACGGCCCGGAGCTGCGGGCCGAGATCGCCCGGTGCGCCGAGGCCGGTCTCGCACCCCACGAGCGACCGGAGATCGTCGTGGTCGACGACCTGCCGTGCGTGCTCGGGGGTGCGAAGGTGCAGCGCGCGGTGCTGCGCGAACGCCTCATCGGGGCCGGCGTGTGAACGCGACCAGGGCGGCGCTGTGCGCCGCGGGCGACCGCGTCGTGCTCCTCGACGGCGAAGGCCGCACCCGCACCGGCGCCCAGCTCGTCGACCGGGTCGACCGCCTGGCCGGCGCGTTGACCGAACGCGGGCTGGCCGGTGACCGGGTCGGGATCTGGTCGGCCAACAGCCTCGCCACCATCGAGGCGCACCTCGCCGTCGAGTGGATCGGCGGGACCCGGGTCCCGGTCGACCCGAACGCATCACCCGCGGAGGCGGCGCGGACCTGGGAGGCGGCCGGCGTCCGAGGGGTGCTGGTCGACGTCGAACGCGCCCAGGCGGCCGGGCCGCGGGCCCTCGTGCACGACGACGAGTTCCCGGCGAGCGGGCCGCCCCGGTTCCCGACGCCGGACATCCCGCCCGAGCGGACGGCGCTGCTGTACCCGCGGGCGGTCGACGGTGGCCGGCTGCTGGCCGTGCCCATCTCGTACGCCAACTGGGAAGCCACGATGGCCGCGAACACCGCCCTCTACCGCGGCGGCGGGTACGGTCCCGGATTCGGCCCCGACGAGCACTTCCTCACCGTGCAGCAGGTCATGCACGGGACCGGCCTGGTGGGGACGTTCCCGTTCCTGCGGATGGGGTTGCCCCAGACCGTCCTGCGGCGGTTCAACGCCGACGCCGTGCTCGAAGTCATCCGGGCGGGAACGGTCACCGCCACGATGGTGGTGACGACCATGCTGACCCGCCTCCTCGAGGCCGCCGCTCAACGGCCCGGCGGGCTGGGCGCGCTGCGGCGCCTGCTCTACGGCGGGGCACCGCTGCCGCCCGCCGACCTGGAGCGGGCGGCCCGCACGTTCCCCGACGTCCTCGTGCAGATCTACGGCCGCCTGGAAGGCGGGTGGCCGCTCACGGTGCTCGACCAGGCCGATCACCGGGCGATCGCGGCCGGGGATCGGCGGCGGGCGGGGAGCTGCGGACGACCGGTCACGGAGCTGCGGCTGCGGCCGAACGGCGAGGTCTGCGTGCGGTCGGACATGGTCGTCGCCGAGTACGCCGATCCCGACGGGTGGTGCTCGCTCGGCGACCTCGGGCGGCTGGATGGGGGCTACCTGCACCTCGAGGGCAGGCTCGACCGGATGATCAACACCGGGTACCACGTCTACCCGCAGGAGATCGAGTCCGCGATCCGGCGCATTCCCGGCGTCGCCGAGGCCCTCGTCCGCGGAGAACCGGACGGTGATCGCGGCACCGCGGTGGTGGCCCACCTCGTCGGGCGCGACGGCGTACGGCCCGACGACCTCGTCGAGGAGGTCGACAGCGCGCTGCGCGCCGCGTTCGCCCACTACAAGGTGCCGCGCCGCTATCACGTCGCCGACCGGCTCCCCGCGACATGAGCCGCGTGGGAACCGATCACGTCGAAGCCGACCGCGCCGGGTCCAGCGCGACCTCGTGACCGCACGAGGCGTGCGTGTTCTCCGGGCAACGCCCGCGGAGCCGACATGCACGACGACCCAGCGGCCGTCGTGACGGCCCGCGAGATCCGGCGGGTGCGGTCAGCCGCCCGGGAACTCCACGCTCCCGGTCACCGACAGCCGCGCGAGGCGGTCCGCGACGGTGCTACCCGGGGGTGGGAAGAACACGACGAGGCGCTGGTCGTCGCTCGGGGTCGCCACGGTCTCGCAGTCGAGGTCGATCGAACCGACGACGGGGTGGATGACGCGCATCCGGCTGGCCCGCCGGACCCCGGCCTCGTGCTCGCGCCACAGCACGGCGAACTCGGGGCTCTCCTCGCAGAGCTTTCCCACCAGCTCGGTCGCTGCGGCGTCGCCGGGTCCGCGACGGGCCACCGCCGCGCGTAGGTCGGCCACGTGCACGCGACCCCGGTGCCGCCGCTCTTGCTCCGTGTACGGCTCTCGCACGGAGGGATCGGTGAACCACTTCACGACGACGTTGCGTCCCGCTCCCGTCACCGGGCAGTAGCCACCGAGCAGGTGCTCGGCCAGGGCGTTCTGCGCCAACACGTCCCCGAGGTCTCCCAGAACCTGGGCGGGGACCTCACGGAGCTGTTCGAGCAGCCGGAGGACAGCGGGCCGCACCTGGTCCCCGGCGAGCGGTCCGGCCGGAGGCCGATGGCCGGCGAGCAGGTGCAGGTGGTTCACGCCGTCCTCGGTCAAACGGAGCGCGCGGCCCAGTGCGGCGAGCACCTGCGTCGACGGCTGCGGGCTGCGGGCCTGTTCCAACCGCATGTAGTAGTCCGCGGACATCCCGGCCAGCAGCGCCACCTCCTCGCGGCGCAGACCGGGGGTGCGGCGCCGCGGCCCGGCGTTGAGACCGACGTCCGACGGATGCACCCGTTCCCGGGATCGGCGCAGGAAATCGGCCAGGCCGCGGCGGTCCATGGCGCCGATTCTGCCCTCGTGGGGGCTCCGGGAACCAAGGATCACCAGTCCTAGCCACGGCGCTGCCCTCCCCGACGTCCGCCCGCGCGCCGACCCTCTGGTCGTCGAAGTCCCGCCGATCTGGGAGAGCCGGATGAACGTCGTCGAGGCAGGGGATGGTTTCCGAGTGCACTACCGGTCGGCGGGTTCTGGCCGCCGCCTGGTGCTCGTCCACGGTGCCGGTCCGGGCGCCGAGGTCACGTTCGGGCACCTGGTCGACCGGTTCACCGACATCGCCACGGTCGTGCTGCCCGACCTCGCGGGGAGCGATGCCGCCCCCGACACCGGCGGTGCTGAGCTCACGATCGCGAACCTGGTGGAACACGTGCGCGCGGTCGTCGAGGACGGCGGGGACGAACCGGTCGACCTCGTCGGGTTCTCGCTCGGAGCGCCCGTCGTCGTCGCGGTCGCGAGCACGCACCCGGCGCTCGTCCGCCGCCTCGTCCCGGTCGCCGGCTTCAGCCGGGCGGACGAGGTGATGCGCAACCAGTTCATCGCGTGGAAGCGGCTCGCCGACGACGCGGAGGGCTTCGGGCGGCTGGGTACCGCGACCGGTTTCAGCCGGGATTTCCTGAACAGCATCGGCAGGGCGGGGGTGGAGGAGCTGGCGCTCAACATGAAGCCGACGCCTTCGACCCTGCGCCAGCTCGACCTCGTGCTCGGGCTCGACATCCGTCACCTGCTGACCGGTGTCCGTGCGGAGACCCTCGTGATCGGCGAGACCCAGGACGGCACGGTTCCGGTCGCCAACGCCCGCGAGCTCGCCGCCGGGATCCCGGGCGCGGAGTACGTCGAGGTCGACTGCGGCCACGTGGGCCTGTTCGAGAGGCCCGACGAGTTCGTCGCGCTCATCCGCGGGTTCATCGGCAGGCCGTGATGGCGGCCGGCCGCAACCCGCGCGGGCTGCTGGCGCTCCTGGAGTTCGCTCGGCAGGCGGAGGACGTCCGTCACGGGGTTGCGCCGTCCCGCGTCGCACGGGCTCGCTGCACCGCGAGCGCGTCAACTCCCGCCCAGCGGGCCGTCCGCGGGCTGCTCGCCCGGGCGGACGAGGCCGCTCTCGTAGGCGATCACGACGAGCTGGGAGCGGTCGCGGGCGCCGAGCTTGCTCAGCAGGCGGCCGACGTAGGTGCGGGCGGTGTCCGGGCTGATGTGCAGGGCGCGGCCGATCTCGGCGTTGGACCGGCCCGCCCCGACCTGGGCGAGCACGTCGCGCTCGCGGTCGGTGAGGCCGGCGATGCGCTCGGGCCGGGCGGCGGTGGAGCGGGCCGCGGCGGCGAGCACCCGCCGGGTCACCGCGGGCGAGAGCAGCGCGTCGCCGCCCGCGACGACGCGCACGGCGTCGCGGAGGGCGTCCGGCGCGGTGTCCTTGAGCAGGAACCCGGCGGCGCCCGCGCGGATGGCCTCGAACAGGTACTCGTCGTCGTCGAAGGTCGTCAGCATGATCACCTGGACGGCGCCGAGCGCGGGGTCGGCGAGGATCTGCCGGGTGGCCTGCAGCCCGTCGGTGCCCGGCATGCGGACGTCCATGAGGACGACGTCGGGGCGGTGGGTGCGCACGACCGCGAGCCCGGTCGCCCCGTCGCCCGCCTCGCCGACGACGGTGATGTCGGGGGCGCGTTCCAGCAGCGCGCGCAGGCCCGCGCGGACGAGGTGCTGGTCGTCGACGAGCACGACGCGGATCTCGCTCACTGCGTCGGCCTCCTCAGCGGCAGGCGGGCCCGCACCTCGAAGCCGGTCGGGTGCGCGTTGCGGGCGTCCACGGTGCCGCCCAGCAGGGTGGCCCGCTCGATCATCCCGCGCAGCCCGTGGCCGTGGTCGGCCGGCCGGTCCTGCGGCGCGCCGCGGCCGTCGTCGCGGATCTCGAGGGCGAGCTCGGTCGGGGTCGCGTCGACGGTGACCGTGACGCGCTGCGCCTCGGCGTGGCGGAGCGCGTTGGTCAGCGCCTCCTGCACGACCCGGTACGCCGTGGTGCTGACGACGGTGGGGATCGCAGAGAGGTCCCCGGTGGTCCGGATCTCGACGGGAAGGCCGCTGCGGGTCACCCCGTCGGCGAGCGCGCCGATCCGGTCGAGCCCCGGCGGCGGCTCCCGGCCGCCCGGTCCGCCGAGCCAGGTGCCGATCGTCGCCCGCAGCTCCGACATCGCGCCCCTGGCCGCGTCGCGGATGGTCCGGACGGCGCCGCGGGCCGCCGCGGGGTCCTCGTCGTCGATCGCCTCCTCGGCGACGGCGGCCTGCAGGGTGATCACGGACATCGTGTGGCCGAGGGTGTCGTGCAGCTCGCGGGCGATGCGGATGCGTTCGACGTCGACCTGGCGGGCGGCCTCCCGGCGCCGCTCCTCGGCCGCCGCCTCCGCCTGCCGGGTCATCTCCGCCTGCAGGGCGCGCCGCGAGCGCACGGCGTCGCCCAGCGCGATGACGGCGACCACCAGCACGGCCTCCGCCCCGAGGTTGAGGCCCAGCACGTAGGAGACGGCGTCTCCCTCGGCCAGCCGCGCGGTCACCGATACCGCGAGCAGCGCCCCGGCGACCGCCGCCGCGGCGACCGGGCGACCGCGTTCGGCCGCGCCGTAGAGTGCGGCGGCGATGGGGGCGGCGAGGCCGATCGGCGGCAGGTCGAGCAGGTAGTAGCAGACGAGGCCGACCGCGGTCGCGGCCGGCACGGCCACCGGCCAGCGGTGGCTCGCCAGCATCAGGGCCCCGAACCCGGCCGCGAACGCGTAGGCGAGCGCGGTCTCGCCCAGCGGGCGGGGCTCGGTGGCCACCGCGGCCGCCACCAGGCAGAACACCGCGACACCCAGCAGCGCGTCGACGCGGGTGGGGCGGCCGTCTCGCATGGTCGAACGGTAATGGCCCGCCCGGTTCCCGCGCTGTCGTCGAGAAGCGTCGTCGTGGCCGTCCCGCGTACGCCGCAGGGCGACGGTGGCCGTCCGCTTCCGCGGCCCGGGACCGCGGCGGGTACGCCGAGGAGCGAGGTCGGATCGCGCGTCCGGGAGGCAGCCGGGGCGGGGGTGGCGAACCTAGCTTCGGGTCAGCCGGGCGGCCGTGGGGGTCGCCCCGGGACGACCGGTGGAGGTCCACGCAGATGTCTCGCCCGACCTGGACCGCGGTGGCGCTGATCGCGCTGGTGTGGTCGTCGATGATGTCGTTCGGCGGGGTGGCGGCCGAGACGGTGGTGCTGTACCCGAACATCTTCGGCGACGCCCCGGAGTCGCTTCGGCGCACGCGCGAGTTCATGGTCGCCGGCGGCCCGAGCGACTACTTCCCACCGTTGGGTGCGACGGTGGTGCTCACCTGCCTCGCGGCGACCGCGCTGACGTGGCGCGAGCCCCGGGTGCGCTGGTGGATCGTGGCGGCGACCTGCGTGTTCGTCGCGTGCGAGTTCGTGTTCTCCGCGCTGTTCTTCTGGCCGCGCAACGAGATCATGTTCGTCGACCCGCTCGGCACCCACTCCCCGGAGTACCTGCGGCAGGTCGCGGAGGAGTTCGTGGCCGGGCACCGGGTGCGGCTGGTAGGCGGCGGGGTCGCCGCGGCGCTGGCGTTCACCGGGCTGCTGCGGTGGGTGCGCCTCACCGCGCCCGCGCGCGACGGGCACGCTGCCGGGGCCGTGCGATGACCGCGGCGCGCCGCTCGCCCGACCTCCCCCGGCCGGCTCTGGTGGGGCTGGCCGCGCTCGCCGGCCCGCGGGTCGTGCTGCACGACCTGGGCATCGTCGAGGAGGGATCGCTGGTCAACGGGCTGCTGGTGGTCGTGCCGCCCGCCGTCTGGATCGCGGTCGTCCTGTGGCACCGCCCGCCCCGGCCGTTCCGCACGGTGGTGGTCATCGGGGCGATCTACGGTGTGTTCCTCGCGGTGGGGCACCAGCTGCTGTGGCGGGCCGCGCTCCCGGCAGACGTCGACCTCGCGGTGCCGGAGTTCGCCCTGCGCGCGGCCGCCGTGGCCTCCAGCCTGGTCACGGGCACCCTGGTCGGGGTGGTCGCGGGCGCCGTCGCGGTGGCGCTGTGCCGGGTCGTGCCCGCGCGCGACGGGGCAGCGGGCCGCGGGGCCTGAGCGCGTACCGTTGCTCCGCCGCTGATCGGCGGTTCGTCGACCGTCCGTCGATGCGTCCCCACCTGTCCGGACCGACGGTGCGTCGCGGCGTTCGGCGCACTAGCGTCGAGCTTGGAGAATGTGTGGAGCCGGGCGTCGCCGCCCAGGACCCAGGAGGAACATCGATGGCCGAGGACAACGCCACGCTCGACAACCTGTACACCGAGACCCGGAGCTTCCCGCCGAGCCCGGAGTTCGCCGCGCAGGCCAATGTCACGGCCGACTGGTACGACCGCGCCGAGGCCGACCGGGAGGGATTCTGGGCCGAGCAGGCCGAGCGGCTGCACTGGGAGCAGAAGTGGGAGCGGGTGCTCGACTGGGACAACGCCCCCTTCGCGAAGTGGTTCGTCGGCGGCAAGCTCAACGTGGCGTACAACTGCGTGGACCGCCACGTCGAGGCCGGCTACGGCGACCAGGTCGCGTTCCACTGGGAGGGCGAGCCGGGCGACACCCGCACCATCACCTACGCCGACCTGAAGCGCGAGGTCTGCAAGACCGCCAACGCGCTGGCCGAGCTCGGGATCGGGGCCGGGGACAGGGTGGCCATCCAGCTGCCGATGATCCCCGAGGCGGTGTTCTCCATGCTGGCCTGTGCGCGCCTCGGCGCGCTGCACTCCGTCGTGTTCGGCGGGTTCTCGCCCGGCGCGCTGAAGGCCCGCATCGAGGACGCCGAGGCGAAGCTGCTGATCACCGCGGACGGCCAGTTCCGCCGGGGCAAGCCGGTGCCGATGAAGGCCGGCACCGACGAGGCGACGGCGCAGACCCCGACGATCGAGCACGTGCTCGTCGTCAAGCGCACCGACATCGACGTGCCGTGGACCGAGGGCCGCGACATCTGGTGGCACGACCTGGTGGACAAGCAGTCCGACCAGCACACCCCGGAGGCGTTCGACTCCGAGCACCCGCTCTACATCCTCTACACCTCGGGCACCACCGGTAAGCCGAAGGGCATCCTGCACACCTCCGGCGGCTACCTCACCCAGTGCGCCTACACCCACCACGCGGTGTTCGACCACAAGCCCGGCGAGAGCGTCTACTGGTGCACCGCCGACATCGGCTGGGTCACCGGGCACAGCTACATCGTGTACGGGCCGCTGGCCAACCGCGCCACGTCGGTGATGTACGAGGGCACGCCGAACACCCCGCACGAGGGCAGGCACTGGGAGATCATCCAGAAGTACGGCGTCACGATCTACTACACCGCCCCCACGCTGATCCGCACGTTCATGAAGTGGGGCCACGACATCCCCGCGAAGTACGACCTGTCGTCGCTGCGGGTGCTGGGCAGCGTCGGTGAGCCGATCAACCCCGAGGCCTGGATGTGGTACCGGGAGCACATCGGCCGCAACAACTGCCCGATCGTCGACACCTGGTGGCAGACCGAGACCGGCGCCATCATGATCTCCCCGCTGCCCGGGGTCACCGCCGCGAAGCCGGGCTCGGCGATGCGGCCGCTGCCGGGCATCAGCGCCGAGATCGTCAACGACGACGGCAAGCCGGTCGGCCGCGGCAACGGCGGCTACCTGGTGCTCGACAAGCCCTGGCCGTCGATGCTGCGCGGCATCTGGGGCGACGACGAGCGCTACCGCGAGACCTACTGGTCGCGCTTCGCCGCGCAGGGCTACTACTTCGCCGGTGACGGCGCCAAGTACGACGACGACGGCGCGTTCTGGCTGCTCGGCCGGGTGGACGACGTGATGAACGTGTCCGGCCACCGCATCTCCACCACCGAGGTGGAGTCGGCGCTGGTGAGCCACCCGACGGTGGCCGAGGCGGCCGTGGTCGGTGCGTCCGACCCGACCACCGGGCAGGGCATCGTCGCGTTCGTCATCCTGCGCGGCAACGTCGCCAAGGACGAGGCGTCGGGCGCCGACGCCATCAAGGCGCTGCGCGAGCACGTCGCGAAGGAGATCGGCCCGATCGCGAAGCCGCGCCAGATCATGGTCGTCGAGGAGCTGCCGAAGACGCGTTCCGGCAAGATCATGCGGCGCCTGTTGCGCGACGTGGCGGAGAACCGCGAGATCGGCGACGTGACCACGCTGGCCGACACGTCGGTGATGGACATGATCGCCGCGGGCCTGAAGGACAGCAGCAGGTCGGAGGACTGATCCCCGACCCGGGAGTGGGTGCGGGCGCCGGGTGCGGCGCTCGCACCCACTTTCCGCTTCTGAACGGTATACGGTAGACGACAAGCAAGTCGACGATCGGAGCCAGGCTGATGACGGCGGCGAAGGTGCCAGGCGTCGAGGCGCGGGCCGGGAAGTTCCCGGGACCGAGCCTGATCCCGGAGCTGAACGCGATCCAGGCGCGGCTGGGGTGGCTGCCGCGCGAGGAGCTGGAGGCGCTCTCGCGCGAGACGCGCCGGCCCCTCTACGAGATCGAGGGCCTCATCTCGTTCTACCCGCACTTCCGCACCGACCCCCCGCCCAAGGTCGCGGTGCACGCCTGCCACGACCTCACCTGCTGGCTCGCCGGCGCCGAGGACCGGCTGGCCGAGCTGCGGGCCCGGCTGGAGGGCGACGAGGACGTCGAGTTCACCGAGGTCTCGTGCCTCGGCCGCTGCGACACCGCACCGGCGGTGGCGGTCAACGAGCACCCGGCCGCGCTGGCCGACACCGACGCGCTGGTGGCCGCCGCCCGGGCCGACGAGCTGGGTCACGCGGCGCCGACCCGCTCCGGGCGCACCGAGCCGTGGCCCAACGACCCGTACGCGCCGGGGGAGGAGCGCTACCGCGTGCTCCGCTCGGTGCTCACCGGCGAGCGGACCCCGCAGGAGGTCATCGCCGCCGTCACCGACTCCGGGCTGCGGGGGATGGGCGGCGCCGGGTTCCCGACCGGGCGCAAGTGGCAGCTCGTCGCCGACCAGCCCGGCGGGCTGAAGTACGCCATCTGCAACGCCGACGAGTCCGAGCCCGGCACCTTCAAGGACCGGCAGATCCTCGCCGACGAGCCGCACCTGGTGCTCGAGGGCCTGCTGCTCGGAATGGTCTGCACCGGCGCCGAGCAGGGGTACGTGTTCATCCGCCACGAGTACGGCCCCGAGGAGCGGGTGCTGCGGGAGGAGATCGAGGCGCTCCGGGCGGCCGGGCTGATCGGCGTGGACGTGCTCGGCTCGGGGCACACCCTGCAGCTGGACATCTTCACCTCGCCGGGCGGCTACATCCTGGGCGAGGAGTCGGCGCTGATCGAGGCGATGGAGGGCCACCGCGGGGAGCCGCGCAACAAGCCCCCGTTCCCCGGCGTGTACGGGCTGTGGGGCAGGCCCACGCTGATGAACTCGGTGGAGACGTTCGCCGACGTGCCGATCATCGTCGAGCGGGGCGCGCAGTGGTGGCGCGAGCAGGGCATCGGCGACTCCGTCGGCTGGAAGTTCTTCGCCGTTTCCGGGCACGTCGAGCGGCCCGGCGTCTACTGCGTGCCGATGGGCACCACCGTCCGCCGGCTGCTCGAGGAGGCGGGCGGCGTGGCGGGCGGTGCCGCGCTGCAGGCCGTGCAGCCCGGCGGGGCGTCGTCGAACTTCCTCGGCCCCGACCAGCTCGACGTCCCGCTCGACTTCGGCACGCTGGCCGAGGCGGGCTCGATGCTCGGGTCGGGCGCGCTGGTCGCGATCGCCGAGGGCACCGACCTGCTCGCCGCCGCCACGAACGTGCTGCGGTTCTTCCGCAACGAGTCCTGCGGCAAGTGCGTGCCCTGCCGGGTCGGCTCGACCAAGGCGCACACCCTGCTCACCGACGCCATCGCGACGGGCGGCCTCGACGATGCGGGCCGCGAGCGGATCCTCGAGCTGGAGACGGTGATGCGCAAGACGTCGATCTGCGGGCTCGGCCAGGTCGCCCTCGGCCCGGTGGTGAGCGTGCTCGGCCTGCAGCGGGGCGCCACCACGGTGCGGCAGCACCCGAAGAACGACGACCCCGAGGTCGACGACAAGACCGACCGCAACGGGAGCGCCTGACCCCGGCCTGGACGCGACGAGGCCCTGCTCCGGAACCGGAGCAGGGCCTCTCGTCGTGCGTCGGCGGGTCAGCCCGCCGAGCGGGGACCGGTCAGGTCCTCCTCGGCCTCCGACCCCGCACCCGACTCCGACCCGCCGGACGCGGCGTCGCGGCGCGACTTCAGCAGGCTCGCGATCGTCGTGACCGTGAGCGTGACGACGATGACGCCGAGGGAGACGACGATCGGGATCTCCGGCGCCCAGGCCACGCCGTGGTGGTGCAGCGCCTCGAGGATCAGCTTCACGCCGATGAAGGCGAGGATGAACGCCAGGCCCTTGCTGAGGTACACGAGCCGGTCGAGCAGCCCGCCGATCAGGAAGAACAGCTGCCGCAGGCCCATCAGGGCGAACGCGTTGGCCGTGAACACCAGGTAGGGCTCCTGGGTGAGGCCGAAGATCGCGGGGATCGAGTCGACCGCGAACAGCAGGTCGGTGGTGCCGATCGCGACCATCACGATCAGCATCGGAGTCACGAGCCTGCGGCCGTCGACGACCGTGGTGAGCCGCGCGCCGTCGTACTCCTTGGTGGACGGCACCGTCCGCCGGACGAAGCGGAGCACGCGGTTCTCCTCGAACTCCTCGTCCTCGTCGGACTCCTTGATCAGCTTCCACGCCGTCCAGATCAGGAACGCCCCGAACAGGTAGAACATCCAGTCGAAGCGGGAGATCGCCTCGGCGCCGAGCGCGATGAAGATGCCGCGCAGCACGAGCGCGAGCACGATGCCGATCAGGAGCACCTTCTGCCGGTACTCCTTCGGCACGGCGAACCGGCTCATGATCAGCACGAACACGAAGAGGTTGTCCATCGAGAGCGAGTACTCGGTGATCCAACCCGCGAAGAACTCACCGCCGTACCGCGGACCGGCGACCGCGAGGAGCCCGAGCCCGAACGCGGCGGCGAGCGAGACGTACACGATCACCCAGATCGTGGACTCCCGCATCGACGGATCCCGGGGGTTGCGGGCCACCAGGTAGAAGTCGAAGGCGATCACGGCGAGGAAGCCCGCGATCGTCGCGATCCACGCCCAGGTGGGAAGGTTCATCTCTCTCCTGTCGGGGGTCGTGCCCGGCAGCAGCGGGCGCCGACGGGACGATAACGGCGCGGCGGCCGAAGCGCACCGCCGCGCCGTCCGTGCCGTCGGTCACGAGGAACGGCGGCTCCTCGTGCGGGGAGCGCCGGGGGAGGTCGCGGGAGGGGAGCCCCGCCGGCGGGCCCGCCGGTACTCCCTGGCCGCCCACACCTGCTCGGCGTGGGCGAGGTAGCGGGCGTACACCCGCTGCGCGTAGGGGTTGTGGTCCTTGATCTGCTTCAGCCAGGCCGGGGTGATCCGCTCGTAGAGCCAGATGAAGCCGATGGCGAAGCCGAGGCTGATGAGGGCCTGGTAGATGAGGAAGCCCACCACGTCGTCGGGCGGCGCGGGGTTCCCGCCGAGCAGCGCGGGGGTCATCATCTCGTGCGCGAGGCGGGCGAACGGGTATCCCACCAGCCACAGCAGCGCCACCGGCGTGAACATGCCGGGCTTGGCCCAGCCGAGCCCGACCAGCACCCCGTAGGCCGCCCCGAGCAGCGCCAGCGGCACCGCCAGGGCGACCGCGCCGGTGAGCGCCCAGCCGGCGGGCTGGCCCGCGAACGCGGCCAACCCGCCGACGACGGCACCCCCCAGCACCCCGATCACAGCGCCGCTGGCGCTGAGCTCGGCGAGCTGACGTGCCTGCAACAGCGACATGTCAGCTCACGACCACGCCGAACCGGAAGAGGCTGTAGAAGAGCATCCCCAGGTAGAAGAACGCCCCGAACCCGATGACCAGGTTCGTCCACAGCTTCGGCCGGATCGGCTTGGGCAGCATCCGGTTGTTCACCAGCAGCAGCACGATGCAGTAGGCGCCCATGGCGAACGTGGACAGGAACGCCAGCACGTCCAGGATCGCCGCAGGCCCGTCGGCCGGCCCCCAGAGCAGGATGCAGATCCCGAAGATGATCACACCCCAGAGGAAGCCGCCGTAGAGGTACGACATCCGCAGCCGCTTGGCGCCGGGGACGAAGTTGTACGTCATGTCCGCCTGGCCCCGGGAGAACGAGTCGAACAGCCCGAGCGTGGCGTTCAGGCCGATCAACGCGATGAACCCGAGGAACACGCTGCCCATCGCGGGCCCGCCGACCGCGGCGAACGACGACGACATCGCGTTCAGCGCGGCTTCCCGCTCGCCCTCGCGCAGCAGCGCGACGACGTCGGGGCTCTGCCGGGCCGCCGCCTGCGCGAGAACGGTGAACGACACCGTGACCAGCATCGTGATTCCCCAGAACAGCAGCAGCGCGTCGAAGGTGACCCACCGCCGCCAGCCGCGCCACTTGGCCATCTCGGCGGGATCGTCGGTGTCGAACATGAACCCGCGCGCGGGCATGACCTCTTCCTCGCCCGCGTGCGCCAGGCCCCGCGTCTTGGGGATGTGGGCGCCCATGGCCGCGCCGCTCTCCCGCAGGTGCAGCGTGTACCACATCTGCTGCATGCCCGACGGGCCCGCGAACGCGACCGACCCGACGATCACGGGGAACCAGGTCTCGCTCATCGCCTCCGCAGGCAGGTAGCCGAAGGCGAACATCCCGGTGATCGTGGTGACGAGGTCGCCCCAGGTGCCGACGATGGAGGCGATCACCGCCGTGCCGAGCACCAGGGTGCCGATGAGGATCCCCAGCACCTTCTCGAGCAGGTCGTAGATGACCTTGGCGAGCGTGAACACGGTGCCGACCAGCAGCATCCCGATGATCGCCGCCACCTGCCACGGCACCCCGGTCGCCGACTCGAACGCCGACGCGCCGGCCGACAGGTGCCCCGGCCAGATGTAGATGAGGATCGCGATCGTGAAGAAGAACCACATGATCGGCTTGAACACGCGTGCGGCGCCCGTGAAGATGCTCTCCCCGGTCGCCATCGCGTAGCGCGCCATCTCCAGCAGGACGACCGCCTGCAGGGTGACGCCGATGAGGAACAGCCAGCGGATCTCGGGTCCGAACAGGAGCACGAGCCGCGGCCACATGTACGACTCGCCCATCCCCACGCCGAGCGCGACGAGGAACACCGTCGGGCCGATGAGGTGGATGGACGGGGGTGGTTCTGGCAGCTTGCGGATGGGCATCGGTTCCAGGCCGCCCGCGTGCCACACCCTTTCCTGACCGGTGGTGGCACCCGTCTCCGCGGCCGGTAAACCGGCGTCGGGTTGCTTGGAAGTCGTCACTTCTGGGACCTCTCCGTTGGGATCTCCTGGGGTTTGACTGCCCGGCCCTGCTTCTGCCTCCTCGTCTTCTCGACGCGGTCGACGGCCGGTCCGGCCGGCCCCCTGGTGGGTGGGCGAGTCCCCGGGGCGCCGGCCGGTCCGGCCGCTTGCTGCCCCGGCGGCGACGGTGCCGCCGGGCTGCGATCAGATGAGCCCCGCGCTGCGGGCCCACCGGTACTTGGCGCCCAGCACCGCGACCGGCTTCTCGGTGGTGTAGGGGTAGGCGACGATGCCGCGCTCGTAGAGGTATGCGCTGGCCTCCTCCACCTCGGTGTCGCCCGCGAGCGACGCCACGACCGGCTTCTCGATCCCCTTCTCCCTCGCCTCGGCCACCACGCGGGCGGTGAGCTCGGCGAAGACCATCGGTGGGGTCACGATCGTGTGCCAGTAGCCGAGGATCAAGGCGTGGATCCGGTCGTCCTCGAGGCCGAGCCGGATCGTCGCCTCGTAGGTCGACGGCGGCTCGCCGCCGGTGATGTCGATCGGGTTGCCCGCGGCGCCGAACGGCGGGATGAACTTCCGGAACGCCTCGTCGAGGTCCGGCGGGATCTCCATGAGCGACAGGCCGTTCTCGACGCACGCGTCGGAGAGCAGCACCCCGGAGCCGCCGGCCCCGGTGATGATCACGACGTTCTCGCCCTTCGGCGTGGGCAGCACCGGGATGCCGCGCGCGAACTCGAGCATGTCGTTGAGCGAGTAGGCGCGGACCACGCCGGACTGGCGGAGGATGTCGTCGTAGACCTTGTCGTCGCCGGCCAGCGCGCCGGTGTGGGAGCCCGCGGCGCGCGCGCCCATGGCGGTGCGGCCCGCCTTCAGCACGACCACCGGCTTCTTCTTCGTGATCCGCTGCGCGGCCTCGACGAACGCCCGCCCGTCCTTGAGGTCCTCGAGGTGCATCGCGACGACCTTGGTGTCGTCGTCCTGCTCGAAGTAGGTGAGCAGGTCGTCCTCGTCGAGGTCGGACTTGTTGCCCAGGCCCACGATGGCCGAGACGCCGGTCTTCGTGGTGCGGCTGAACCCGAGGATCGCCATCCCGATGCCGCCGGACTGCGAGGTGAGCGCCACCCCGCCCTTGACGTCGTACGGGGTGCAGAACGTCGCGCACAGGTTCTGCGGCGTGTAGTAGTAGCCGTAGATGTTCGGCCCGAGCAGCCGCACGCCCTGCTCGCGGCCGATCCGCACGATCTCGTCCTGCAGCTCGTGGTTTCCGGTCTCGGCGAACCCGGACGGGATGAGCACGGCCGCGGGCACGTTCTTCTCGCCGACCTCGCGCAGCGCCTGCGGCACGAACTTCGCCGGCACCGCGAACACGGCCACGTCGACCTCGCCGGGCACGTCGCCGATGTTCTTGTAGGCCTTCTTGCCGAGGATCTCGTCGGCCTTCGGGTTGATCGGGTAGATCTCGCCCGCATAGCCCCCGTTGATGAGGTTCTTCATCACGGAGTTGCCGATCTTGCCGGTCTCGTTCGATGCCCCGATGACGGCGACCGCGCGCGGCCGCATCATGCGGTTCATCGTCGCCAGGATCTCCTCCTGGCTGTAGCGCACCGGCTCCGCCGGCTCCTCGCTGTCGAGGAGGATGCGCACGTCGGCGGCGGAGGCGCCGTCCGGGCGGGCGAACACCGGGTTGAGGTCGAACTCGCGGATCCGCGGGAAGTCGGTGACCAGGTCCGAGAGCCGCTTGATGATGTCGGCCAGCGCGTCCGCGTCGGCCGGCTCGGCCCCGCGGGCGCCCTTGAGCACCTCGGCGGCCTCGATGTCGTCGAGCATCCCGCCCGCCGTCGGGGTGTCGACCGGGGCGAGCCGGAAGGTGGCGTCCTTCAGCACCTCGACGAGCACGCCGCCGAGGCCGAACAGCACGACCTTGCCGAACGTGGGGTCGGTGGTGGCGCCGATGATCACTTCCTGGCCGCCGCCGAGCATCTGCTGCACCTGGACGCCGTCGATGTTGGCGTCGGGCTTGTAGGCCTTGGCGTTGGCCACGATCTCGTCGAACGCGGCCCGCACCGCGTCGTCGCCCGAGACGCCGACCTTGACGCCGCCCGCCTCGGTCTTGTGCAGGATGTCCGGCGACACGATCTTCAGCACGACCTTGCCGCCCAGCTCGGCGGCCAGCCGCACGGCGTCGTCGGCGGTGCTCGCCAGCCCCTCGCCCGGGGTGGGGATGCCGTACGCCTCGCAGACGCGCCTGCCCTCCGGCGCGGTCAGCGAGTCGCGGCCCTCGGCGATCGCCTTGTCCAGGACGTCGCGTACCGCGTCCTTGTCGTAGGCGCTGTCGTACCCGGCTCCCATTGCTCAGATCACTCCGTTCGTCTTGAGCTCGGCGAACCGCTCGGGGGCGATGCCCAGTTCGCGCACGTACACGTCCTCGTTGTGCTGGCCGAGCAGCGGGGAGGTCTCGACCTGCACGGGAGAGTCGGAAAGCTTGATCGGGCAGCCGACCGTCTTGAACGCGCCGCGCTCCGGGTGGTCGACGGTGACGATCATGTTGTTCTCGACCAGCGACGCGTCCTCGATCAGCTCCTTGGTGGACAGGATCGGGCCGCACGGGATGCCGTGGGCGGTCAGCTCGGCGAGGGCGTCCCACTTGTTGAGCCCCGAGGACCACTCCTCGATCAGCTGGAACATCTTGTCGAGCTTCGGCAGCCGGGCCTCGGGCGTGGCCCACTCGGGGTCGTCGGCCAGCTCCGGCCTCCCGATCAGCTTCGCGATGGGGGCCCAGCCCTGCGGCTGGACGATCACGTAGAGGTAGTCGTTGGGCCCGCCCGGCGCGCACTTCACCGCCCAGCCGGGCTGGCCGCCGCCCGAGGCGTTGCCCGAGCGCGGGACCTCGTCGCCGAACTCCTTGTTGGGGTACTCGGCGAGCGGGCCGTGCTCGAGGCGCTGCTGGTCGCGCAGCTTGACCCGGCACAGGTTGAGCACCGCGTGCTGCATGGCGACCGTGACGCGCTGGCCGCGCCCGGTGCGGCCGCGCTGGACGAGCGCGGCGAGGATGCCTGCGACGGCGTGCATCCCGGTGCCGGAGTCACCGATCTGCGCGCCGGTGGCGAGCGGCGGGCCGTCCTCGAACCCGGTGGTGCTCATCGAGCCGCCCATCGCCTGGGCGACCACCTCGTAGGCCTTGAAGTGGGTGTAGGGGCCCTCGCCGAATCCCTTGATGGAGGCGTAGATCAGGCGCGGGTTCAGCTCCTGCAACCGGTCCCAGGTGAAGCCCATGCGGTCGACGGCGCCGGGGCCGAAGTTCTCGACGAGGACGTCGGAACGCTTCACCAGCTCGGTGAAGATCTCCTTTCCCTCGTCGGATTTCATGTTGAGGGTGATGCTGCGCTTGTTGCAGTTCAGCATCGTGAAGTAGAGGCTGTCGACATCCGGCAGGTCCCGCAGCTGCTGGCGGGTGATGTCGCCGCTGGGGGCCTCGAGCTTGACCACGTCGGCGCCGAGCCAGGCCAGGATCTGCGTGGCCGACGGACCCGACTGGACGTGGGTCATGTCCAGGACGCGAATTCCTTCGAGTGCACTCATCTATCGCCCCCGATCACTTGTACATGGTTTGGTTCATGGTTCCCGGCGCGTGTACGTCGGGGTCGACCCGCACGTTGATGAGCGAGGGCAGACCCGATTCCCGGGCGTGTCTCAGAGCAGGTGTGAAGTCGGCGGGGTCGTGCACCTCCAAGCCGTATCCGCCGAGCATCTGCACGAATTCGTCGCATCCGCGCAGCGCGTCGTCGACGATCCCGATCATCGGGAGGTCGAAGGGAACGAGTGCGGAACTCGACCGCGGCGTCCGCGTGGAACGCGTTGGCCACGCCGGTGACCGCGCGGGATCACCGACCCCGGTGCCGTCGGCGCTTCCGGGGATCGTCTGCGTCATACGAGCTCCTCGTCGTCGCCGCCTCGGGGCCGGCGACCGTCTACTGCATACGGTATGGCTGTCTTGGTACTCCTTGGTCGGCTCGTTGTCCAGAGGGACCTTGACTCTTCGTCGACTCCATACTGCATACTGAATGCACAGTCGCCGAGGACGGGAGCCCGACGTGAAGGTTGCTGTGCTGGGAGCGGGAGCGATCGGTGCCTACGTGGGGGCAGCCCTCTGCCGAGCGGGTGTCGAGGTGCACCTCGTCGCGCGAGGCGCGCACCTGGAGGCCCTGCGCGAGCGGGGGGTGCAGGTGCTCAGCCCGCGAGGGGATTTCGCCGCCCACCCGCACGCCACGGACGATCCGAACGAGATCGGGCCGGTGGACCACGTCTTCCTGGGGCTGAAGGCCAACGCCTACGCCTCGGCGGGGCCGTTGGTGGCCCCGTTGCTGCACGAGACCACCTCGATCATCGCCGCCCAGAACGGCATCCCCTGGTGGTACTTCCACAAGCTGCCCGGCCCGTACGAGGGGCACCGGATCGAGAGCGTCGACCCCGGCGGCGCGGTCACCGCGGCGCTGCCGCTGGACCGGGCGGTCGGCTGCGTCGTCTACGCGGCCACCGAGATCGAGTCACCCGGCGTCGTGCGGCACCTGGAGGGCACCCGCTTCTCCATCGGCGAGCCGGACATGAGCATCTCGCGGCGCTGCACCGAGTTCAGCGAGGCGATGGTGGCGGGCGGGCTCAAGTGCCCGGTCGAGCGCGACCTGCGCTGCGACATCTGGATCAAGCTGATGGGCAACATCGCGTTCAACCCGCTGAGCGCGCTCACCCGCGCGACCATGGCGGGCATCTGCCGGCACACGGGCACGCGCAAACTCGTCGCCCAGATGATGGAGGAGACCCTCGAGGTGGCCCACCGCCTGGGCTGCTACCCCGAGATCTCGGTCGAGAAGCGGCTCGCGGGCGCCGAGCGCACCGGCGAGCACAAGACCTCGACGCTGCAGGACCTGGAGCGCGGCCGCCCCATGGAGCTCGACGTGCTCCTCACCGCGGTCGTGGAGCTCGCCGACCTCACCGGCGCCGAGGTGCCGACGTTACGGGCCATCACGGCCGTGGCGGACCTGCTCAACCAGCAGGTGGCGGCCGCCTCCTGACGCCGGCCTCCTGGGGCGCCGGGACGGGCGCGGGAACGCTCAGCGCGTTCCCGCGCCCGTGCGCTGTGCGGAGTCGGTGCGCCGTGGCAGCCGCGCCGCGAGCCACGCCGACGAGGCGAGCAGGAACGCGTCGACGACGTGGGCGACGGGCTCGATGCGGCCGATCCGGCTGAGCGGGAACGCCGCCCCCGCGACGAGGAGCGCGACGGCGAGCGGTCGCGGCACGAGCCGGGCCCGCAACAGCGCCGCGCCGAGCAGCACCAGCGACAGCGGGAAGAGCGGCCCGGGCCCCCAGAGGGCGAGCCACGCCGCGACGGTGTGCCGGTCGACCGCCGCCACCGACTCCTCGCCCGTGAACCCGTAGCCGGCCTCGAAGAAGCCCTGCAGGCCGAACGCGATCCCGCCGAACGTGCCGAGCACGGTGAGCACCAGGCCGACGGTGGCCACCGCGGGCATGCGGGCGTGCAGGCGTTCCCAGGCCCCGAGGAGCCCGTACACCCACACCGCGGACGCCAGGGCCGCGAGGACGCCGCCGGTCACGCCGTAGCGGCCGTCCACCCAGAAGAACGTCGAGGTCGCCAGCAGCAGCGGGCCGAGGACGAGCGAGGCGCGGCCGAGTGCGTCGAGACTCATGCCGCGCAGGCTATACGTAGACAGCCTACGTATATATCCGGGCGGACCCCGAACTTCGTCGGGGTCCGCCCGGAACCGTGCGGGTCAGTCCGCGGCCGGGACCAGGTCGGGCACCGGCTCGAACTCGGTGATCGCGTCGAGGCTCTGGCCCATGGCCGCGTTCGCCTCCCGCTCCACCATCACCTCGACCAGCACCGGCAGCTGCTGGGCCTGCGACTCGAGCGACGCCCAGGCAAGCGCGTCGGCGATCTCCTCGGGTCGCTCCACCCGCCGCGCCGGGCAGCCGAAGGCCTGCATCAGCGTGACGTGGTCGATGCCGCCCTCGCCGTAGTGCAGGTCGACGGCGTAGTTCATGTCGTAGCCGAGCTCGGCCTGCCGGATCAGCCCCAGGTACTCGTTGTTCACCATGACGATGACGAAGGGGATCCGGTACTGCGCGGCGACCGCGACCTCCTCCATGAGGAACTGGAAGGAGTAGTCGCCGACCACGGCCACCACCTGCTGGTCCGGGCGGGCGCACTTGACGCCGATCGCGGCCGGCACCTCCCAGCCGAGCGGCCCGGCCTGCCCGCACACCAGGTAGTGGCGGGGGCGGAACGTCTGCTGGAACTGGCCGGACCAGATCTGGTAGAGGCCGATCGCGGTGACGAACGTGGTGTCCGGCCCGAACGCCCGGTTCAGCTCGCGGTAGACGCGCGGCGGCTTGATCGGCACGTCGTCGAAGTCGTCGCGGCGCAGCAGCGTGCTGCGCAGCTCGGCCACCCGCTCCACCCAGCGGCCCGGGGCGAGCTGCGGCGAGGCGTGGCGCGCGTGCTCGGCGAGCGCGGCGAGGGTGGGCTTGGCGTGGCCGACGATGCCCAGGTCCGGCTCGAAGACCTTGCCGATCTGCGTCGGCTCGATGTCGACGTGGATGAACCTCCGGCCGCGCCGGTAGGTCTCCAGGTCGCCGGTGTGCCGGTCGCCGAACCGGGCCCCGACCGCGAGCACCAGATCGCTCTCCAGGAACGCCGCGTTGCCCCACCGGGTCTGAGTCTGGATGCCCGCCATGCCGGCGAAGAGCGGGTGGTCCTCCGGGAAGGCGCCCTTGCCCATGAGCGTGACCTGCACCGGCACCTGCAGGTGCTCGGCGAGCATCCGCAGCTCCTCGGAGGCGTTCGCGCCGATCACGCCACCGCCGGCGAGGACGAGCGGGCGCTCGGCCGCGAGCAGCATCTGGACGGCCGCGGCGATCGGCTGCGGCCGCGGCTGCGGGACCTCCACCGGGAACGGCGCATCGAGCGCCGGGTCGTAGTGGCAGGTGCCCTTCTGCACATCGAGCGGCAGGTCGACGAGCACCGGGCCCGGCCGGCCGGAGCGGGCGACCCGGAACGCCTCCCGGAACACCCACGGCGCCTGGCCGGACTCCTTGAGCTGCACCGCCCACTTCGTCACCGGTTTGGCGATCTCGACGATGTCGACCGCCTGGAAGGCCTCCTGGTGCAGCTTCGCCCGCGGGGCCTGCCCGGTGATGCAGATCATCGGGATGGAGTCGGCCATCGCCGTGTACAGCCCGGTGATCATGTTGGTGCCGGCGGGGCCGGAGGTCCCGATCGACACCCCGACCTTGCCGGTGGCCCGTGCCCACCCGTCGGCCGCGTGCGTGCCGCCCTCCTCGTGGCGCACCGTGAGGTGGCGGATGCCGCTGTTGCGCAGCGCGGCGTACAGCGGCAGGATCGCCGCTCCCGGGATGCCGAAGACGGTGTCGACACCCTCGGACTCGAGCACCGCGGCGACGGCTTCCATGCAGGGGATCCGGGTCATGAGGCTGCCTTTCCCGAGAGGTTCTCCAGCACTTGCAGCAGCACCGAGTGGTCGAGCGGGCCGTAGCCGTTGGCCCGGGCCGCGGCGATCAGCTGCGCGGTCAGGCCGGTCATCGGCAGCGCGACTCCCGCCTCCCGGGCCGCGGCGAGCGCGATGCCCATGTCCTTGTGGTGCAGGTCGATGCGGAAGCCGGGGGTGAAGTCGCGCGCCACCATCGACTTCCGCTTGAGCTCGAGGATCCGGCTGCCCGCGAGGCCGCCCGCGAGCACGTCGAGCGCGGGGCCCGGGTCCACCCCGGACGCCTCCAGCAGCACGATCGCCTCGGCGACGAGCGCGTAGGTGCCGCCGACGACGAGCTGGTTGGCCGCCTTCACCGTCTGGCCCGCCCCGCTCGGCCCGACGTGCACGATCGTCGCGCCCAGCACCTCGAACACGGGGCGGGCCGCCTCGAACGCCTCGGGGTCGCCGCCCACCATGATCGACAGAACGCCGTCGATCGCGCCCCTCTCCCCGCCGCTGACCGGCGCGTCGAGCGCCCGCACGCCCCGCTCGCGGGCCGCGGCGGCGATCGCCACCGAGGTGTCGGGCCGGATCGTGCTCATGTCGACGAGCAGCAGGCCCGGCTTCGCGTGCTCGAGCACGCCGTCGGGGCCGAGCACGACCTGTTCGACCTGAGGCGAGTCGGGGAGCATGGTGATCACGACGTCGGCGGCGGCCGCGGCCGCGGCCGAGCCCGCGTACGCGCCGCCCGCCGACACGAGCCGCTCCGCCGCCTCCTGGCGGGTGTCGTACCCGAGCACGGTGTGGCCCGCGGCGACCAGGTTGGCGGCCATCGGACCGCCCATGATGCCCAGCCCGATGAAGCCGATCGTGCTCATGCGGTCTCCTCGACGCGGGACGAGCGCAGGTGGCGGGGGAGCCAGCCGAAGCTCTCGGCGGACGGCCCGACCGGCTTGTACTCGAGCCCGACGTGGCCGCGGTAGCCGCTCGCGGCGAGCCGGGAGAGCACGGCGTCCCAGTCGAGCTCGCCGGTGCCGGGCTGGCCCCGGCCGGGCGGGTCGGCGATCTGCACGTGCCCGAACTTCGCGCCGCGCAACTCGACCAGCCGCTCGACCGGCTCGCCCATCCGCGCGAGGTGGTAGAGGTCGGCGAGGAAGGCCACGTTCGGCACGCCGTGCACGACCTTGAGGTAGTCGACCAGGTCGAACGCCTTCTGCGACGAGGTGATCGGGTAGTGCGGGCTCTCGAAGCTGTTGAGCGCCTCGATCACCACCGTCGCGCCGACCCGCCCGGCCTTGGTCGCCGCCAGCACGAGGTTCTCGGTGGCGAGCTCGCGCTGCTCGGGCACCGTCACGGCGGGGTCGCGGTTGCCGTAGAGCGCGTTGAGCACGGTGCAGCCCAGCGAGGCCGCGAACTCGACGGCCACGTCGACGTTGGCGCGGAACCGCGCGCTGTCCGAGGGCCGGGAGAGCAGGCCGCGGTCACCCGCGGCCATGTCGCCCGCGTCGAAGTTCAGCCCCACCAGCTGCACCCCGGCGTCGGTGATGGCGGTGCGCAGCGCGTCGAGCTCGCGGTCGGCGGGCACCGGCTCCGGGAAGGGCCACCACAGCTCGATCGCGTCGAACCCGGCCTCGGCCGCCGCGGCGGGCCGTTGCAGCAGGGGGAGCTCGGTGAACAGGATGGACAGGTTGACGTCGTAGCGCAGGCCGGCGGCGGTCACGGGCGCCCCCCGGTCGCGGCGAGCCGGCCCTGCTGCAGCCCGGCGAGCTGCTCGCGCATCAGCGCGGCCGCCTCGCTGGGGGTCTTGCCGACCGTCACGCCCGCGGCCTCCAGGGCGTCCTTCTTGGCCTGGGCGGTGCCCGCCGAGCCGGACACGATCGCGCCGGCGTGGCCCATGGTCTTGCCCTCGGGAGCGGTGAACCCGGCCACGTAGCCCACGAC
>Ga0310823_100478_pt1 | contig 26663 bp, 24 predicted proteins | sample P4_ome_3_FD_201316 | JGI IMG/M metagenome (GOLD analysis project Ga0310823, IMG submission 201316) | Sorghum-adapted microbial communities from Joint BioEnergy Institute, Emeryville, California, United States - P4_Day56_Rep3 | ecosystem: Engineered > Bioreactor > SSF (Solid state fermentation) >...
GCACCGCAGCGGCCTTCTCTTCGAGGCTGTAGCGACGCGTGGTCGGCTTCCCCGGGGTGGTGTCCTTCGGCATGAGTCCATCCTCGTTTCCAAACGATGGAGACTCCAACTAACCCAGGGCGATTCAAGGTGTAGTAGCGGTAGCGGTATTTGTTGCCGTTGGCAGCGGTGCCGAGGTAGCGCTTGCCGCAGTGGCTGCAGAACAGGCGCCCGGCCAGGTAGTAATCGGAGTTGGCGACGGCGCGGTGGGTGATGGCGTCGCCGCGGGCGTCGAGGATGTCCTGGGCTTGGTCGAACAGCTTCTCGCTGATGATGGCGGGGTGGTGATCTTCGGCCTTGTACCAGCGGTCGCGGAACCAGATCTCGCCGAGGTAGGTGCGGTTGCGCAGCACGACGAGCACGGCGGCTTGGGACCAGGGGTTCCCGGCTTTGGTGCGGTAGCCGTCGGCGGTGAGGCGTTTGGCAATGGCGGCTGCACCGAGTGCCGTCCGGCTTGCGGATGGCACCGCTCGGCTGATGGCGAGGTTCGCGGCCTTGACGGCGGCTTCGGAGGCGAAGAGCTTGGCCTTGGACGCCGCCGTACCGAACGGCAGGCCGCGCTCGACCAGGTCTGCGGCACGCCAGGCGAGCAGCCTCGCCGCGTCGGCGTCGACGGAGATCTCCGCGATCATGTCCTGGACGAGCTGGTAGGAGGCGATGGGCTTGCCGAACTGCGCACGGGACTTCGCGTAGTCCACGCACGCCTCGAGGCAGGCCTGGACGATGCCGACGCAGCCGGCGGCGACCGAGATCCGGCCCTTGTCCAGGGACTCCATCGCGTACTTGAAGCCCTTGCCCTCCTCGCCGACGAGGGCGTCGGCGGGTACGCGGACGTCGTTGAACGACAGTTCGGCGGTGGCCTGGCCGCGGAGGCCGAGCTTGCCGTGGATCAGGTTGCGCTCGAAACCCGGTGTGTCGGTGGGAACGAGGAACGCCGAGATGCCGCGTGCGCCTTCCCCGCCGGTGCGGGCGAAGACGAGGGCGACGTCGGCGATGGTCGCGTTGGTGATGAAGATCTTCGACCCGTTGATGACCCACTCGTTGCCGTCCCGTTTCGCGCGGGTCTTGAGGTGTCCCGGGTCGGAGCCGTTGTCGGGCTCGGTGAGGCCGAAGCAGCCGACCTTGGTGCCGTTCGCGATGCCGGGCAACCACCGCTGCTTCTGCTCCTCGGAGCCGTGGACGAGGATGATCTTGCCGCACAGGCCCATCGAGACCGACACGATGCCGCGCACGGCGGAGTCGGCGCGGCCGAGCTCCTCCATGCCGATGCAGTAGGTGATCCAGTCGCCGCCGAGGCCGCCGTACTCCTCGGGGATGGTGAGCCCGAAGAACCCGATCTCGCCGAGCTTGGGCACGATCGCCGGGTCGACCTCCTCCTGGCGGTCCCATTCCTGCCGGTTGGGGATGACCTCGGCCTCCAGGAACTCGCGGGCGAGCTTCTTGAACTCGAGCTGCTCCGCGGTGAGCTGCAGGTCCATCAGGCTTCTCCGATCATGTTTTCCGTCGCTGTCGTAGCGGTACCAGCCCTGGCCGCGGCTCGGCCTGCTCGGTGAGGCTGCGGCGGGCGCCGGCGGGTTCCTCGCCAAGCGACCCTGCCTCGTGGCGTGCCCGATGTCGAGTCCGGTCGGGGTCACCTAGGAACTGGCCCATGGGGTGACCGAGGGCAGTCCGGCAGGCCGAGTCGAGGTCAGTGGAGGGTTCGGCGACCTTGCGCGTCGATACGGGAGATCTCCTCGTCGGCATAGCCAAGTTCGCGGAGGACCTCTCGGGTGTCCGCGCCGTGCTCGCGCGGCGGCGTTCGCACCGTGCCGGGCGTGCGCTCGAGCTTGACCGGGATACCGACGCCGCGGTAGCCGTCGAGCTCGACGACCATCTTTCGATGCAGGACGTGAGGGTCGGTCAGCGTCTCGCCGACATCGTGCACGGGTGACGACGGCACGCCACGTTCGAGCAGGCGGGTGCCGAGCTCGTCGCGATCGCGCTCGGCGAGCAGCGCGCCGATGATGGCGCTGAGGTCGGCGCGGTTGATGACCCGGTCGGCGTTGGTCGCGAAGCGGGCGTCGTCGGCGAGCGCGGGACGGTCGAGAACCTCGACCAGGGACCGGAACTGCCGATCGTTGCCGACACCGAGGAACATCGGCCCGGTAGCGGTGGCGAAGGTGTCGTACGGCGCGATCGTCGGGTGCGCCGAACCGCTGCGCGGAGGGACCTCGCCGCTGGCGAACCAGGTCGCGGTGTGCGGGTGCAACAGGCTCACGGCGGTGTCGATCAGTGTGTTGTCCACCAGCTGGCCACGTCCGGAGCGTTGCCGCTCGTGCAACGCGAGCAGGATCCCGGAGAACGACAGTATTCCGGTCACCATGTCCACAATGGGCACACCCACCCGCAACGCGGGGCCGTCGGTTTCGCCGTTGACGCTCATCAGTCCCGCGTACGCCTGCAGCACGGCATCGTAGCCAGGTGCCGATCCCATTGGGCCGTCGACGCCGAACCCGGTGATCCGGCTGTGGACGAGTGCCGGATAGGTCCGCCGGAGATACTCGTCGCTGAACCCCCACTTGGCCAGTGTGCCTGCCTTGAAGTTCTCCACCAGCACGTCGGTGTTCGCGAGCAGGCGCGCGAGCGCATCCTGGCCTTCCGCCGAACTCAGGTCGAGTGCGATGTTGCGCTTGTTGCGGTTGAGACCGCTGAAATACGCGCTCGTACCCGGACTCAGGAACGGCGGCCCCCAGCCGCGGCTCTCGTCGCCGCCCGGCGGCTCGACCTTGATCACGTCGGCACCGTGGTCGGCCAGCATCTGCGTGCAATACGGCCCGGCCAGCACGCGAGACAGATCGACGACACGGATGCCGGCCAGTGCACCGTCGGTAGTCGGCAACGTCGCTCCCTCAGTAGGACTTCGGCAGGCCGAGCACGTGCTGGGACACGTAGTTCAGCACCATTTCCTGACTGACCGGGGCCAGCCGGAGGATCCGGGACTCCCGGAAGTAGCGCTCGACGTGATACTCCCGGGCGTACCCCATGCCACCGTGGGTCTGGATCGCCTGGTCGGCCGCGGCGAACCCGGCGTCCGCGCAGAGGAACTTCGCCATGTTGGCCTCCCGCCCGCAGGGCAGGCCGTTGTCGTAGCGCCATGCCGCGTTGCGCGCCATCAGTTCGGCCGCGTCCAGTCGCGTGGCCGCCTCGGCCAGCGGGAACGCGACGCCCTGGTTCTTCCCGATCGGACGGTCGAACACCACGCGTTCGTTCGCGTAACGCGTTGCCCGGCGCAGCGCGGCCCTGCCGATCCCGAGTGCCTCGTGCGCCAGCAGGATGCGTTCGGGATTGAGCCCGTCGAGGAGGTAGGTGAAACCCTTGCCCTCCTCGCCGATGCGCGCGGAGGCCGGCACCCGCAGCTCGTCGATGAACACCTCGTAGGACGCCACGGCGTTGCGCCCGAGCTTCGGGATCGGCCGCAGCTGTACGGCGTCGGAGTCGATGTCGACGAGGAACAGCGTCATCCCGTCGGTGGGTTTGGCCACCTCGGCCCGGGGCGTCGTACGCGCGATCAGCACCATTTTCTGCGAGTCGCCCGCCTTGGTGATCCACACCTTCCGGCCGTTGATCACGTAATCCTGCCCGTCGCGCCGCGCGAAGGTGCTGATGCGGGTGGTATCGGTGCCGGCGTCCGGTTCGGTGACTCCGAAGCAGACGTGCAGGCTGCCGTCCGCGGCGGGCGGCAGCACTTCCTTCCGCAGTTCCGGGCTGCCGTGTTTGACGATCGTGTTCAGGCCGAAGATGGTCAGGTGCATCGTGCTGCACCCGTTCATGCCCGCACCGGACGCGGCGACCTCCTCCACGAGCAGTGACGCCTCGAGCAGGCCGAGCCCGCCCCCACCGTAGGCCTCCGGGATGGCGATGCCGAGCCAGCCCGCGTCCGCGAACGCCCGGTAGAACTCCCACGGGAACTCGCCCAGCTGGTCGCGTTCGGCCCAGTACTCGTCGGAGAACCTGGCGGCGAGGTCACGGGCAGCCGCTCGCAACCGCTTTTGGTCGTCTGTCAGCTCGAAGTCCACGGTATCCCTATATACGAAGCGATGTTCCGATATAGGGACACGCTACGGACCGCATCCTGCCGCTGTCAACTACAAGGCCGGCAACTATTGTTCGTACATACGAACGCGTCAGGAGTGGACATGGCCGAATCAGTCGCGAAGTCACATCGGACGGTCAGCCGGGTGACCGCGATCCTCGAGCTGGCCGCCGAGCGCCCCGGCGTCCGGCTCGCCACCCTGGCTGCCGCGCTGGACGCCCCCAAGTCGTCGGTGTTCGGTCTGGTCAAGGGCCTGGTGTCCACCGGCTACCTCATCGAGGAGGGCGGCGGCTACCACCTCGGACCCGCCCTGGGGAACCTGCTCACCGCCGAACGGCCGAACCTCGCGGACGCGGCCCGGCCGAGCCTCGAGGAACTGCGCGACACCTTCGGCGAGACGGCCATGCTGGGCACCGCCGTGGGGGAGTCGGTGGTCTACGTCGCCGCTGTCGAATCGCGGCAGCCGATCCGCTACTCGGCACCGCTGCGGGTCCGCCGTCCGCTCTACCCGCCGAGTGCCGGGAAGGTGCTGCTGGCGTCGTGGCCCGACCGCAGGCGGGACGCCTACTTGCGCTCGATCATCGACGACCCGGCGGCGTTCGAGCACGCCCGGCAGGAGCTCGAGCGGGTCCGCGCCGACGGCGTGGCGACCAACCGCGGGGAGACGCTTCCCGACGTCAGCGCGGCCGCGCGTCCCATCGTGGTGCACGGCCGGGTGGTCGCCGCCATGGCGGTCGCCGGGCCCACGACGCGTATTTCCGAACGGCTGGCCGACATCGCCGAAGCGCTGGTCGAGGCGACCAGGACGGCGGCTTCCCGGCTCTCCTGAGCCGCTCGGGCGACTCCGCAGCGCGACCACGCGAGCATTGACAGTGTGTCAGCTCACACCCTACGGTGGCATATCGGAACAGCCATTCGTATTTAAGAACGGTGGTGGGGAATGCGCAAGGGTCGACGGAGACCCGCCGCGGTGCTGGCCGTGTCGCTCGCCCTGGCTACGGCGAGTACCGCGTGCGCGGCGCCCGCGCCGGTCCTGGAGTCCGACGGCGTCTACACGCTGCAGGTCGCCGACTCCTATCCGCTCGGTCACCCGTTCTCCGATGCCGGGGCGCGCGTGCTCATGGACCGGGCACGTGAACTCTCCGGCGGCCGGATCCAGTTCGACTACTTCCCCGCGGAGCAGATGGGCAACGCCGCCGATATCCCGTCGCTGATCCGCACCGGTGTCGTGGATCTGGGTTCGGTCGCACCCGCCTACGTCCCTGCCGAACTGCCGCTGTCCGGGGTCGCGGACCTGCCGGGCCTGGTCGGCGACTCGTGCACCGGTTCGCTCGCGGTGTCGGAGCTGATGTCGGAGGGCGGACTCCTGTGGCGCGAGGACTTCGAACCAAAGGGGCTGCGTCCGCTCGTCGTCGGCATGATTCCCGACTACGACGTCCTGTCCGGTTCCCGCCCGGTGCGTACACCCAGTGACCTGCGCGGCCTGCAGTTGCGCTCGTCGGGGGGAACCATCGACCGGACCGTCGAGGGCTTGGGTGCCGCTCCGGTCGGGATGCCGGCCACCGAGATGTACGAGGCGATCTCGCGGGGCACCGTCGACGGGACGGTGCTGGGGCCGGTGAGCGCCGCGCCGTACCACTTGGAGGAGGTCACCGGCCACGCCACGGTCGGCGCCAGGCTCGGCAGCTTCACGATGACCTACAGCATCAGCGAATCCGCTTGGGACGTGCTGCCGTCCGAGCTCCAGGACGTCCTCCACCGCGCGGGTCGGGAGGCCACCCGCAGTCTGTGCGCCGCTCTGCAGGAGGGCAACGTCCAGGGCAGGCAACAGATGCGTGACGCGGGCGTGCACATGCACCGGATCACCGGCGACGAGCGCGTGGTCTGGGATCGGGCGACCGAACCCATCCAGCGGCTCTGGGCGGCCGACATGGCAGAGATCGGCCGTCCCGGCACTGCTGCCCTGCGTGAGCTGAAGGAGCGGCTGCGGAGACTGGAACAGGAAGCCCATGACGACAACTGACACCACGGAACGGGCCACCTCGGACACTGCGGTCGCGCGTCGCCCATCCGCCGTCCTTCGGGCCGTCTCGGCGATCGAACGCGTCGGCATCGCCGGAGCGGGAGCCGCACTGCTCGCGATGACGGTGCTGATGGTGATCGAGACCGGGATGCGCTACATCGCCGGATCGCCGCTCGGCTGGAGCTTCGGGTTCATTCAGGACTATCTGCTTCCCGGCTACTTCTTCCTCGCGCTGGCGTACACGTTCCGGGTGGGTGCGCACGTCTCCATCGACGTCGTGTACCAGCGATGCCCCGCGAAGGTGCAGGCGGCCATGACCGTGGTCGGCAGAGTGCTGATGCTGGCCATGTCGGCGCTGCTGCTGTGGGCGGGCATTCTGGCGACCCACGATGTCTGGCAGTCCCGGGACATCCCGCCACCCGGTGGAGCCGAGCTCAGCATTCCGACCTGGACCTGGCACATCCTCGTCCCCGTCGGTGCCGCGCTGCTGACGCTTCGCCTGGTGTGTGACGTGGTGACACGACGCCGACCCGTCACCGATGACGGTGCCGAGGAGGAGAGCTGATGTCGGTCGTCGTCGTCATCGCGGTGATGCTGTTGTTGTTGCTCATCCGGATCCCGGTGGGTTTCGCCATCGTCATCGCGGGCACGCTGGGCCTCTACGTCCATGGTGGACTGTCCGTTGTACTCGGTGTGCTGCAGTCCGCGCCCCTGGCCGCGGTGTCCTCGTACTCGCTGTCCCCGATTCCGCTGTTCATCCTCATGGCGCAATTCGTGGTGGCCAGCGGCGTGATGGATGATCTCTTCGACGCCAGCCGGGTGTGGATCGGCCGGATCCGCGGCGGCACGGGCATCGCCGCGACCGGAGCGGGCGCCATGTTCGCCGCCGTCTCGGGTTCGAGTACGGCCGCCGCCGCGACGCTCGCGCACACGTCCTCCACGAAGATGATCGAGTCGGGTTACAGCCCGAGGATCTCGACGGGCCTGGTGGCGGTCGTCGGAACGCTGGCCGCCATGGTGCCGCCGAGCATCATCCTCGTCTTCTACGCCGTTCTCGCCGAGCAGAGTGTCGGCAAGGTGCTCGTCGCGGGGTTCGTCCCCGGTGCGCTGGTGACGGTCGCGCTGATCATCACGCTGATGGTCCTCGTCAAGGTGAACCCTGCGTCCGCGCCGGCGGGACAGCGGTATGCGTGGGCGGACAAGCTCCGCAGCCTCCGGACGGCCGGTCCGGTGCTCGCTCTCTTCGCGCTCGTCACCGGAACGGTGTACTTCGGCGTCGCTACACCGACCGAGGCCGCCGCACTGGGAGCCGTCGGTGGCTTCGCCCTCATGGCTGCGCGCAGGCGGGTGACGTGGAGCGCGATCAAACACGCGATCGTCGAGACCATCAATTCCAGCGTGATGATCCTGATGATCATTCTCGGCGCGCACATTCTCGGCTACTTCATCACCTCGACCCGGGTCACGCCTGCCGTGGTGGAATGGGTGGGTTCGCTCGATGTCGCGCCCATCGTGGTGATCGTCTTCCTGGCCCTCTGTTATGTGGTGCTCGGGTTCTTCCTGGACCAGATCGCGATCCTCGCCCTCACCGTGCCGATCGTGCTCCCGCTGGTTCTCGAACTGGGCTACGACCCGATCTGGTTCGGTGTGTTGATCGTCCTGCTCGCCGAGATCGGTTTGGTCACCCCGCCTCTCGGCCTGAACGTGTTCGTGGTGGCCCGCACGGCACGCCATCCGGTGACCGAGGTCTTCTGGGGCGCGGTGCCGTTCGTGCTCGCGCTGATCACGGTCGCGGCGCTGCTGATCGCCTTCCCCGACATCGTGTTGTGGGTGCCGAACACCATGTCGGCCGAGTGAGCGAGCCGACGGGCTGACCGCCGAAGCCGCCCGCCCGACCGGCACCGCGTCAGGCGCGGGCGGCCTCGGCGAAGGCCGCCATCGAGGGGTACTCCCAGTCCGGGGCGCACGTCCTGGCCCGGGTCGGGCGTGGCGCCCCAGCCCGGACGGTCGTGCCTGCGGTTGATCCACACGCCGGGCAAGCCTGCGCGCTTGGCCGGGACGTGGTCGTGGAACAGACTCTGCGCCACGTGCAGCAAGCTCAGGCCGTTGTCCCTGGCGTATGCGGTGAGCACGTCGAAGTTGCGCTGGGCCGGCTTGTAACTGCCGACGTCCTGCGCGGTGATGATGTGGTCGAACTCGATGTCCAGCCGCTGCCTGCTGCCCTCGAAGCTCTTCCTGTCGACATTGGACAGGATGATGAGCCGGAACCGCTCTGCGAGCGAAGCGAGGGCGTCGTGTGAGTCGGGGAAGGCGGGCCAGTCCGGTACGGACGTGCCGAGCCGCTCCGCCTCCGCGTCGGTCACCGGGTAGCCGAGTTTCCGTCCGGTGGCGCGGAAAGCCTCGGCGAGCACGTCCGGGTACAGCATGGTCGGCGTCTCCCTGGCCACCCGCGCCTCCTCGTCGGCGTAGGCGACGAGGACCTGTTCGTCGGTCAGCGTGGAGTCGAACCGGCGCGCCCAGGGGCCGATCACCGCGGCGATGCCCGTCTCCCAGTCGATGAGGGTGCCGTAGCAGTCGAAGCTCAGCGCGTCATAGGTGTCGAACATCGTGCTCCTCACGTGATGATCTCCCGGTCAGGTGAGTATGCGTTGCTCGCCGAGGTGCCGGTGCGCGGAGGGTTCTGTCACCGTCGCCAGGCACCCAGACAGCGGGCCATGAACCGGAAGGGGATGGCCTGCCCCTGGGTCTGGTCGACGGTGCCGGCCATGTGGAGATCGAGCTCCGGACAGTGGAAGAGCCACGTGCCGGTGGCCCCCGAGTGACCGACGAGCGTGACAGGTCGGGGCCCCGGTGACATGAACCGGAAGAACATGGTGCCCAGTCCGTACCGCAGGACGGGGATGTTGCGCAGCCGGTTGCGCCGCTCGGTCAGCAGCTTCAGTGAGCGGGCGTCACCGAAGAGTTCGCCGGCAAGCAGCGCCCGCTGAAAGGCGAGGAGATCGCCGGTGGTGCTGAACAGGTCGTTGCTGGACTCGATCAGCGAGCCGAGCTCCACGCGGCGCCGTTTCGCGTAGAGCGGTGAGGGCTCCGCGGTCGCCGGATCCGGCCGGCGATGTCCGGGGAGCCAGGTGTGTGTGAGGCCGAGCGGACCGAGGATCCGTTCGGCCAGCAGGTCGGCGAACGACGTGCTGGTGACCGTCTCCATGATGCGGATGAGCAACTGGAAGCCGGTGTCGGAGTAGCGGGCCTTCTGCCGAGCGGCGCTGAGGTTCTGCGGTTCGAAGTGCGGGCGTTGCTGCTCGCGGGTGGTGCGGATCGTGTCCTCGAACGTCCAGGCCACGTCCTGGCCGGTGGCGAGGCGTTCGTTCAGGCTGGGGCCTTCACGGCGCTTCTCGAAGTGGTCGGGCAGGCCGGAGGTGTGACTGGCGAGGTGGCGCACCGTGATCGCGGACGTCCGGTCGATTCCCCGGCGGACATGCAGTCCCGTGGTCACCTCCGCCGGCAGATAGCTGGTGATCGGCGCGGACAGGTCGAGCTCGCCTCGTTCGTGGGCCTGGATCACCAGCGTGACGATGAACCGTTTGGTGATGCTCGCGATGAAGAACGGGGCGTCGTGGCGCAGGTGCTCGCCGGCGGGGCCGGTGGCGGCGGACCAGCGCTGTGTGCCGTCGCCGCTGGTGATGGTGAGGGTGGCGTGGTGGATGCCGCCTTGCGTAACCAGGTTCTGCAGCAGTCTCGTCAGCTGGGTGCCGACGTCGCCGGGAACGTGATTGTCCTCGGCATGGGCCGTGGCGGGAGGTGATGTCACGTGGATGCCCCTTGTCTGCGTGCCATCAGACATGTCTAGTAGACATGTCTATGAGAGTCAACCGGCTAGACTTGCCCGATGGCCCACGTGATCCTCGGTCTGCTCCTGATCGCCCCGCAGAGCTTCTACGACCTCATCAAGGGATTCGAGGCCGGCGTCGCGCTCTTCTACAGCGCCAGCTCCGGCAGTATCAAACGCGCGCTGGACTCCCTGCTCGCGCGGCGCTGCATCGAGGTCGCCAGCACCGGAGCCCGGGGGCGGAAGGTCTACCGGGTGACCGACGCCGGTCGGGAGGAGTTCCGCGCGTGGATGACCGGGGAGCCTGCCGGGCCCGATCTGGAGACTACGGCGCTGGCCAGGCTCTACTTCCTCGGTCTGCTGGAGCCGGCCGAACGCGCACCGGTGCTCCGCCGCATCACGGAACGCATCGAGACCGACCTCGCCACGCTCTCGGCGCTCGACCAGCACCTCGACACGCTGGACATCCCCGAGGAACACCGCGACCTCGCCACCCATCAGCGCGCGGCCCTCGACTACGGCATCGCCTCACACCGCTTCATGCTCGACTGGTTCCGCGACCACATCGACCGGCACGAGCCCCCGAACCGCTGACACCCCACGCGGCCCGCCGCAACGTCTCGCCGGTGCGCGGTCAGACGCTGCGCAGCACCGACACGACGATGCCGAGCACGACGGCCTCGTCGCCGTCGATGACGTCGTAGGCGGGGTTGCGCGGTTCGAGGTAGACGTGGCCGCCGCGGCGGCGGAACACCTTGACGGTGGCCTCGCCGTCGATCATTGCGGCGACGATCTGGCCGGAGTGAGCCTCGGCCTGCTGCCGCACCACGACGATGTCCCCGTCGCAGATCGCGGCGTCGATCATCGAGTCGCCGCGCACGCGCAGGCCGAACACGTTGCCACGTCCGGTGAGCTCGCGGGGCAGGGTCAGCGTGTCGTCGAGGTGTTCGTCCGCGGCGATCGGCGTTCCCGCGGCGATGTCACCGACCACGGGCACGGGAACCGAGTCCTCAGTGGACTGTCGTGCCGAAGGCTCCCGGAGGAACGCGCGGACGTCGATCGGCCGCGACACGGTGCTGCCGCGGCGGAGGAAACCCTTCTCCTCGAGGCTCGCCAGGTGCTTCGATACCGACGACGACGAGCGCAGCCCGACGGCGTCGCCGATCTGCCGGGTGCTCGGGGAGTATCCGTACCGGACCACCCAATCCCGGATCACGGCCAGGATTCGCTGCTGACGGAGCGGCAGTGCGGAGGCGTCCAGATCGCCGAACGTGTCGAGATCGTCGTAGGTGGTCACCCGCGGCATCGTAGTCAACGGCGGTGGCCCTCATGATCGGTGCGTGCCTCACCGCTTCGGGCCACGCCCAGCGTCACCTGTGGCCGCAGCCTGGCCGGGACGCTCAGGGAATCAACCGGGCGTCGCGGGCCAGGCGGACGGCGTGCGTGCGGTTGGCCGCCCCCAGCTTGCGGGTGATGCTGCGCAGGTAGGCCTTGACCGTGTTGGGCATGAGCCCGAGGTCGGCGGCGATGTCGTTGTTGGACGCTCCCGCGGCGACGAGCCGGAGCACGTCGATCTCGCGGGGCGACAGACTCCCCGCCGGGGTGGCCGGCGCCGACGCGGCCGGCGTGCCGGAGGTGACCCGGAGCAGCCCCTCCGAGACGTGCAGCAGTCGTTCCCGGGCCTGCGGATTGTCCACCAGGGCGATCGTGGCCTCGAGCTCGCGCAGGAGTTCTTCCAGAGCGCGGGTGTCGCGGCCAGCGAGCTCCGTCTGCGCGGCCACCCGGCGCCGCACCTCGACGTCGATGGCCAGGTCCCGCTCGATGCGCCGCGCGTGCTCCACCGCCCGGCGCACGACCTGGTCACCGAAGGTCACGTCGTCCCGCTGGGCCAGGTACAGCAGGCCGACGACCGTGCCGTCCAAGCGGATCGGCACCGCGAGTGCCGTCTCCACGCGCTCGGGCGCGACGGCGCGGTCGTAGGCGTGCACGATCTGGGAGGCGTTGAAGTAGTCCCGCACGACGATCGGCCTGCCGAGCGCCAGCGCCTTGCCGCCGAGGCCGAAGCCGGCGCTCACCCGGAGGTGTCGCAGCGTGGAACCCAGGTGGCCGTCCAGGTGCCGGATGGTGATCGAGTCGCGGGAGCCGAGGTCGAGCCTGCCGCCGAAGGTCAGGTCGACCGAGCACGCTTCGCGCAGCGTGCGCACACTGGGCGCCAGGAGCCGATCGAGCTCGTGCAGAGTCTCGCCGACGACACCGGGCATGGCCACCTCTCTTCGTCGCGCGGGCGCCGCATCCGAGGGCGGGCGCCGTTACCCACAAAAGAACGTAGCCGGACGGGCGAGCTGCGGCGACAGTCGGGGCAGACCGGGTCGTCCCGGGAACACCAGCGCACGACGAAGGAGTCGAGAGGACATGGTCAACGCGAGTGTGGCGACTCAGGCGGAGCAGGGCGGCGACGCGTACCGCGCCGAGGACGCGTGTGCGGCGGAGCTCCTGTGCGATCGGCACCCCGCCGACGCCGTCGCCTTCCGCGTGGTGGAGCCGGACCTGACGGTGCGGGAGCTGACGTTCGGCGAGCTGGCGGCGAAATCCCGGCAGGTCGCCGCTGTGCTGGCGGACAAGGGCATCGGCCGGGGTGACGCCGTGGGCGTGCTGATGAGCAAGTCGGCCGATCTGCCCGCCGTCCTGCTGGGGATCTGGCGGCTCGGGGCCGTGCACGTTCCGCTGTTCACCGCCTTCGCCCGCCCCGCCATCGAACTGCGGCTGGAGGGCAGCGGGGCGCGCGCGTGGTCGTGGCGGACGCCGACCAGGCGCCCAAGCTGCAGCCCGAGCCCGGCGCCGCGGCTTCCGACCGGCACGTGATCCAGGTCGGCGGTGAGCAGCCGGCCACGCCGGGATGGGACCGGTTCGAGGACCTCATGGCCGCGGCTCCGAGCGATCCGGCGATCGAGCCGGCCCGCGTCGGCGCCGACGGACGGCTCGTCCTGCTGTTCACCAGCGGCACCACCGGCACACCGAAGGCGGTTCCGGTGCCGGTGCGGGCCCTGGCGTCGATGGAGCGTTACCTGCTCGACGCGCTCGACCTGCGTGAGGACGACGTGTTCTGGAACGCCGCCGATCCCGGCTGGGCGTACGGGCTGTACTACGGGATCCTCGCGCCGCTGACACTCGGCCGCACGAGCATCCTGCTGCACGCCGGGTTCTCCCCGGCGCGGACCTGGCAGGTGCTGGACCGGCTCGGCGTCACCAACTTCGCCGCCGCCCCCACGATCTACCGCGCGCTGCGCGGGGAACCGGCCCAGGACGGCGTCGCCATCCGCCTGCGCTGCGCCTCCTCGGCCGGCGAGCCGCTCACCCCGGAGGTCGTGAGCTGGTCCCGCGAGGCCCTCGGCGTGGAGGTGCGCGATCACTACGGGCAGACCGAGATGGGCATGGTGATCGGCAACGTGTGGCGCCCCGAACTCCGGAAACCCGTGGTGCCGGGTTCGATGGGCTACCCGCTGCCGGGCTGGTCCTGCGCGGTGCTGGCCGACGACGCGGACGAGGTGGTGCCCGCCGGTACCGTCGGCAGGCTGGCGATCGACACGCACAACAGCCCGTTCCTGTGGTTCCCGGGCTATGCGGGCGCACCCGAGCGGACCGCGCAACGGTTCACCGCCGACGGCCGCTGGTACCTCACCGGCGACACCGCGTACCAGGACGCGGACGGACGGCTGTACTTCTCCTCCCGGGACGACGACGTCATCATCATGGCCGGCTACCGCATCGGGCCGTTCGACGTGGAGAGCGTGCTGGTGACCCACGAAGCGGTGGTGGACGCAGCGGTGATCGGCGCGCCCGACGAGCTGCGAGGCGAGGTCCTCGAGGCCTACGTCGTGCTGCGACCGGGCGTGGAGCCGTCGCCGGACCTGGAGAAGGAGCTGCAGCAGCTCGTCAAGCGTGAGTTCGCCGCGCACGCCTACCCGCGCCGCGTGCACGTCGTGGCCGATCTGCCCAAGACTCCGAGCGGCAAGATCCAGCGGTTCAAGCTCCGGGAGGCCCGCGCGCAGTCCGGGCGGTGACGAAGCGGGCTTGCGCGCGTCCGGGTGGCGCGCGCAAGCCACCTCGCCGTCTTCTCCGCCGGGACGTGGGCGACGGCCGGGAATCCTCTCGCCACTGGATTCGATGTCTGGCACGCTGGTGACCGAAATGAGCCGTTCGTACGGTTCTGGGGTGCTGGATCAGCTCGGCTGGGGGCGGGGTCGTGGCAATGGACGAGGAACCGGCGATCCGGGTCGAGGACCTGCTCATGCGCTACGGGGCTGTCGACGTGCTCCGGGGCGTGTCGTTCGAGGTCCGGCGCGGCGAGGTCGTGGCGCTGCTGGGCCCGAACGGAGCCGGCAAGACCACCACGATCGAGATCCTCGAAGGTTTTCGTGCGCGCTCCGGCGGTAACGTGAGCGTGCTGGGCGTCGATCCGATCCACGGCCAGGAGGACTGGCGCGCGCGAGTGGGCGTGGTGCTGCAATCGTGGCGCGACCACGGGCGGTGGCGGGTGCGTGAACTGCTCGAACAGTTCGGGGCCTACTACGCGCCGTACGGGACGATCGAGCGCCCGCGCCCGTATCCGGTCGACGAGTTGCTCGAGCGGGTGGGGCTGGCTGCGAGCGCCGGCAAGCCGGTCAAGTCGCTTTCCGGCGGGCAGCGGCGCCGTCTTGACGTGGCGGTGGGCATCGTGGGGCGCCCTGAGCTGCTCTTTCTCGACGAACCGACGGCGGGGTTCGACCCGGTGGCTCGGCATGAGTTCCACGAGCTCGTGCATCGGCTGGCCGACACGGAGGACACGACGATCCTGCTGACGACCCACGACCTGGGCGAGGCGGAAAGCTCGCCGACCGCATCCTCATTCTCGATCACGGCCGCATCGTCGCCGATGGCAGTGCCGAGCAGCTCGCTCGCGACGTGGCAGGCACGACCGAGGTCCGCTGGCGGGAGAACGGCGAGCCGAGAACGCATACGACCACGGACGGCACGGCGTTCGTGCGTGAGTTGTTCGCCCGGCACGGTACGGGGATCACCGACCTCGAAGTCCGGCGCACCAGTCTGGAGGAGACGTACCTGGCGATGGTCGCACGCAGTGAGTCCGAAGTGGATCGTGACCCGGCACGGAGTGAGGTGGCCTGATGAACCCGACGACGACCGCGGTGCGGGCAGGCCTGCGCCGGGGATGGACGGAGTTCGCGAAAAGCCTGCGTGCACCGGAGGACGTCGGCTACTACGTGATCGGGACGGCCATCTTCGTCGTGGTCATGTTCCTCAACCGCACCAACCACGTGGAAGGGACCTCGCTGAGCCTGTCCCATTTCATGTTCTCGGGTGTGCTCGCGTTTCTCGTCATCTTCACAGCGACCTTCGGACTGGCCACGGCGGTGACGACGGAGCGCGAGGACGGCACGCTCCTGCGGATGAAGTCGTTGCCGCACGGGATGGTGGGCTATGTCGTCGGCCAATCGGCGCGCACGTCGATCGAGGCCGTCTTCAACCTCGCCATTCTCGTCATTCCCACGACCATTCTGCTGGACTCGTTGTGGGTCAACGGATTCGGCGGTGTCGTTCATGGGCTGGCGTTGTTCGCGCTCGGGCTCTTGGCGTGCGTTCCGCTGGGCTTCGCGGTCGGCTCGCTGTTCAAGAATCCGCGTTCGATCGGTGGCTGGGGGTTTCTCATCATGGGAGCTCTGGTCACCGTGTCGGGGATCTTCTTCCCGATCCTGTCGCTCCCACCGTGGGTTCAGGTGATCGCACAGGTCACGCCGTTGTACTGGCTCGGCCTGGGTATGCGGGAAGCCACCCTGCCCGACGCGGCCGTCGTTGTGGAGATCTCCGAAAGCTGGCGCACGTTGGAGGTCTTCGGCGTCCTCGGAGCGTGGGCGGTGGTCGGCCTGCTGCTGGCACCGGTGCTCCTGCGACGCATGGCACGCCGCGAGTCCGGCTCCACCGTGGCCGCGCGGCAGCAGAAGGCGCTGCAGCGCGTCTGACGGTGGAGTTCCGCCCCTGATTTGTACGCCGACGCGGCTTCGGCGGACCGCGGAGAACAGCCCGGCGTCAGCAAGTCCAGCTGGTAAGGGTGAGTTCGATGGCCGAGCGTGAACCGCGTCCCGGCAAGCGCACGCGGAAGCTGTTGCGTGCCAGCGGGGGTCGACTGGCGGGATGTGGCCCTGCTCCCGTATCCAGCGTCCCGCCGGGGGTAGGGGCGGCCGGCGGCCGCTCCGGGGGTGTCCGGAGTGGACGCCGCGCCGCCCGGCCCGGGCGGCGCTCAGCGCGGCTCCATGTCGCGGACCACGCCCGCCGCGAGCAGGTCCCCGATCCGGTCCTCGGCGAACCCGGCGTCGGCGAGGACCTCCCGGGTGTGCTGTCCGAGCAGCGGCGCCGGCTGGGGTTCGGCCGGGGGTGTTCCCAGGTCGATGGGGCAGCGGGCCAGCCGGACCGGCCCGAGCCCTGGCTGCTCGACCGTGTGGAAGAACTCGGTCGCGGTCAGTTGCGGGTCGGAGAACAGGTCCTCGATGGTGTTCACCGGACCATGCGGAATGTCGGCACGTTCGAACACCTCGCTCCACTCCGCTGAGGTGCGGGTGACCATCTCGTCGGCCAGCAGTCCGTAGAGCTCGTCGATGTGCCGGGTCCGCGCTCCGAGGTCGCGGAAGCGCGGGTCCTCGGTGAGCTCCGGCCGGCCGATCAGCTCGAAGAAGGCGGTCCAGTGCTTGTCGGCGTACATCATGACGGCGAGGTGACCGTCCTTTGTGGCGTACGGGCGGCGGTGCGGGGAGTCGGTCCGCGGGTAGCCGGTCGGTCCGGTGGGCGGATCGCTCAGCCAGCCGCCCTGGCGGTCGAGCAGCATGAACGAGGCCATTCCCTCGAACATCGGGATCTCGACGGCTCGCCCGGTGCCGTCTACCTCGCGGGCACGCAGGGCGGCGCATGCCGCCGCGGCGCCGTAGATGCCCATCACCTTGTCCGACGCGGCCGAACGCCAGTACCCGGGCTCGTCGCCCGCGGCCGCCTGGGCACTGGCGACGCCGCTGGCCGCCTGGATGACGTCGTCGTACGCGGGCCGGTCGGCGTAGGGACCGCCCGCGCCGTAGCCGCGGAACGCGCACAGGACCAGCCGCGGATTGACCTCGCGCAGGTCCTCCCAGGTGATGCCGAGCCGTGCCGCTGCCGGGGGGCGAACGTTGTGGATCAGCAGGTCGGCCTCGCGGACGAGTGCGTGGAGCACCTCTCGGCCGGCGTCGGTCTTGAGGTCGACCGCCACGGACCGCTTGCCCCGGTTGGCGTTGACGAAGACCGGTCCCACTCCGGTGTCGTTGGTGTCGCCGATCCCGCGAACCTGGTCCCCGCCGAGTGCTTCGACCTTGATCACGTCGGCTCCCCACTCGGCGAGGATCTGGGCGGCATAGGGGCCCATGAAGACGGTCGAGAGGTCGAGCACCCGGACTCCGGCCAGCGGAGGCGGCAGGGTCTCCGCGCTCATCGACGCCCCCCGACTCCGGGGACAGCCGGGTTCGCGTCGGAGGCCGGTTCGCCGACCACGACGTTCCACAGGGCGTTGGGATGCGATCGCACCGTCTCGCCGAGGAAGCGGTCCCAGTCGCGGGTGGTGCCGAACTCGCCGCGCCAGTCCAGCGCGGGCAGGGTGAACAGCTGCAACGGATGCTCCTGGGTGGTTCCGATGGCGCCGTGTGCCTGGTGGGCGTTACGCACGACGACCGACGTGGCATGGCCGACGCAGGATCGGGCCGCTGCCACCTTGGTCGCGGAGGACGGACCGGTGAGGCCGGTCGCGGCGGCGTCGAGAACCGCGGCGTCGACCGCGGCCCGAGCGAGCGTCGCCTCGGCGGCCGCGTCCGCCACCAGTTGTTGCACGGCCTGGAACTTCGTGAGCGGGCGACCGAACTGGACCCGGACGCTTGTGTGCTCGACGCACAGGTCGACTGCCTTGTCCAGTGCCCCGACGCCTTGGACGGCCCGCGCCAGCGCGCCTCGCAGGGCGAGCTGATCGAGCACGCCGGCGGCGGTGGCGGCGTCGAGGACGGTCGCCTCGGGCAGGTCCGCGGTGAACGTCAGGTCGGCGCGGGGCTGGCCGGAGTGGGTCGGAACAGGTGTGATGGTCGCGCAGGCGGCGACCTCGTCGGGGGTGAGTTCGGCGACAGCGAGCGTGTCGTCCTGCCGGCGGGCCGCGACCACCACCGGGACTTGGCCGAGCCACGGCACGGCTCGTGCGGTACCGCTCGGTTCCACGATCGCGACGGTGCGCGCGGTCGCCGGATCATCCGGCGGGCACCCGATCTCGCGGAGTAGCCACTGAGCGAGCAGGTCACTCTCGGCGAAGGGAAGGTGGCGTGCCGCTGCGGCACTCTCGCCCAGCAGCGCGGCGGCCTCGAGCCAGCCGGCACCGGAGCCGCCGTGTTCCTCCGGTGTGGTGAGCGCGGTGAACCCGAGCTCGCTCAGCTGATCCCACAGCGCGACGTCGAGCGTGACGCCGGTGGTGGCTTGGCCGAGCCGGTCGTGCAGGTCGCCGTCGAGGACGTCGCGCAGGACCTTGCGCAGGTCGGGGTCGACGGTGGTGGGATCCGTGGTCATCAGCGCATCCCCAATCCGCGTGCGATGACGCCTCGGAGGATCTCGTTCGTGCCGCCGCGCAGCGTGAAGCCCGGTCGTTGCTGTACGGCCCGTCGGGCGAGGGCGGCGGTTCCGCCGGTCTCGCCTGCCGGCATGGCGAGGTCGACCAGGTCCGCGATGTCGCCCTCGAGCGTGGTGCCGAGCACCTTGACCAGCGCCGCGGGGACGTCCGGCCGTTCGCCGCGTTGCAGCGCGGCCGCGATGGCCAGCGACATCTGATGCAGGCCGGCGAGCCTGCCCGCGATCCGGCCGGTCTCCGCGACATCGAGGTCGCCGTCGGGACCCGCGACCGCGTTGGCCAGCTGGTAGGTGGAGAGGAACCGTTCCGGCCCGGAGCGCTCGAAGGCGAGTTCGGAGGTGACCTGGTGCCAGCCCTCGCCGAGCGTGCCGACCACGTGGTCGTCGGGGACGAACGCGCCGTCGAGCAGGACCTCGTTGAAGTGGTGCAGGCCATTGGCTGAGATGACGGGGCGGATCTCGATACCGGGCTCGTTCAGCCGGACCAGCAGCTGGCTGAGCCCGGAGTGGCGGTCCACCCGACCGTCCTTTTCGGCCGGAGGGGCGGTGCGGACGAGTGCGATGAAGGCATCCGCCAGGTGGCCCCCGGACGTCCACAGCTTGGTGCCGTACACCTTCCAGCCGTCGTCGACTCGCTCGGCGCGGGTGCGCACGCTGGCGAGGTCCGAGCCCGAGTCCGGCTCGCTCATCCCGATGCCGAAGAAGACCTCGCCGGCCACGATCCGGGGTAGGTAGGTGCGCTTGAGCTGCTCGCTGCCGAAGCGCAGGAGCGTGGGCGCGACCTGCCGGTCGGCGATCCAGTGCGCGGCCACCGGTGCCCCCGCCGCGAGGAGTTCCTCGGTGACCACGAACCGTTCCAGGAAGGTCCGGCCGTGGCCGCCATACTCGGTCGGGATCGTCATGCCGAGCCAGCCGCGCTCGGCGAGCTTGGTGGTGAACGCCCTGTCCCAGCCACTGAGCCAGGTGTCGACGGTGGGCCGGTAGGTGCCGGCCGCGAGCTCCTCGGCGAGGAAGGCGCGAACCTCCTGGCGCAGGGCGAGCAAGTCGTCGCCCTCGCGGACCGGCGGTGGCATCAGGGTCGGCATGACCACTCCTGTACGAAAACCGGGATAGTTGTACGTAAATACGTAATATGTACGTTAGGCGGTGGCGTGGCCGAGGTCAACGGGCGTTGCTGGTGGCCGAGGTTGCCAGCGGGTAAGGAAAGATGTCGACGCGCGCAGTGGGAGGAGAGTCGACGCGCGCAGTGGGAGGAGAGTCATGGCGGAGTCCGAGCGGCCGACGCATGTTCGGCCGCGGCACCGGATGGTCGACCGTGTCGCGGCAATCCTCGAGGCGGTCGCACGCTCCGACGGCCTGTCGCTCACCGAGATCTCGCGGAAGGTCGATGCGCCGGTGTCGTCGGTGCAGGGGCTGGTCAACGGGCTGGTGGCCACCGGGTACCTGGACGAGCGCGCGCGCACCTACCGGCTCGGGGTCACCCCGTACTTCCTCAACCTGCTGGCGGGGCGTGGGGCGGTCAACCGCATCGTTCATGAGGACCTGGTCGAACTCCACGCGGAGACCGACAGCACCACCGTCGTTCTCGGGGTCGCGGTCGGCCCCGACGTGGTCTACATCGACCATTGCTCGACCGACCCTCGCACCGCCTACCTCGCCAAGCGCTTCTTCCGGCGCTCGCTGATCCGCACGTCCACCGGCTGGGTCCTGCTGGCCGACTGGGAGGAGCGTGATCTGTGGGCCTACCTCGAGACACTCGGTCCCGAGGACGAAGGCCGCGTCCAGCGCTTCCTCGCCAGACTGGGAGACATCCGGGAGGACGGCGTGGCAGTGCTGCCGGCCGCTGCCGAGGACGTGGAGGTCGACGGCATCTCCGTGCCGGTGTGGGAGCGCGGGCGCGTGGTCGCCGCGGTCGGTGTCGTGGGGCCGCGGGAGGTCCTGCTGCCGCGGCAGGCGGACATTATCGATGCGCTCCGCCGGCATTCAGCCCGCTGGCACGACCGGGACTGATCCCTGCCGTGACGCCCCCGGGAGCTAGGTGACCGTTGACATGTAGTCACGGTCACAAGTAGCTTACGTGAGCTTCATTCTTACGTATTTACGTACTGCCTCACGTAAATAGGGGTGTTCAATGGTGTTCAGACCCTCTCCTCGCCGTCGGCGATCCGCTACGGCGGCGCTGGCGGTCGCGCTCGCAGGGGTGCTCACCGGCTGCGGCCAGGTCGAGCCGCACACGGCCGAGGACGGCACCGTCGTCCTCCGCATCGGCGACAGTTTCCCGGCCAGCCACCCGATCGACGCCGGTGGGGTGATCCCGTTCCGCGAGTACCTCGAACACCACGGCCCCGACGTCGGCCTGGAGGTCGAGTACTTCGCCAACGGCCAGATGGGCGAACAGGGCGACATGCCGGCTCTGCTGAGGAAGGGCGTCGTCGACCTCGCTCCCGTGTCGCCGGCGTATGTCGGGACGGAGCTCCCGATGTCGAATGTCGGCGACCTGCCTGGTCTCGTCCCCGACGCGTGCATCGGAGCCGACGCCGTGCTCGACGCGATGCAGCCGGGCAAGACCCTCTTCGAGGAGGAGCTGAAACCGCATGGTGTGCGGCCGCTCTGGGTCGCGCTCGTCCCCGACTACGAGGTACTCGGCACCAAGCGCCCGATCGAGCGTCCGGAGCAGGCGGCCGGCCGGTTGCTCCGGAGCACGGGTGGCGTCGCCGACCGGGTGGTCGACCACGTCGGCGCGTCCGGTGTCTCGATGCCGCTCGGCGAGCTCTTCGAGGCCATCTCGCGCGACACCGTCGACGGCACCGTCGCCAGCCCCGTGAGCATCGCGTCCTACAAGCTCGGCGAAGTGCTCGACTTCGCCACTGTCGGCGCCCAGCTCGGATCCTTCACAGTCACGTTCTCCGTCAGCGAGGGGATCTGGCAGCAGCTCACCCCGGAGCAGCACCGGGTGCTCCGAGAAGCCGCCGAGGTGGCGCAGGGCGGGGTGTGTCGCGCGCTGACCGAGGCTGGTGAGACCGCGGTCGAGGAGATGCGCCGACAGGGTGTGGAGCTCATCGAGATCGGTCCGGAGCAGCGACCGGCGTGGGATGCCGTGGCCGAGCCCGTGCAACAGAGCTGGGCGGCCGACCTCGAGTCGATCGGGATGCCTGGCCGCCGCGTGCTCGCCGAGTTCGAGCAATCGCTTGCCAATGCCGAACAGGCGCGACGGGGGGAGACCCGGTGAACGCTCCGAGAAACGACGACGTGCTCCTGGCCGACGCGCCGCCCCGGACGTTGATCCGGGTCAGCGGGCAACCCAGCGCCGCCGTCGAGACAATGGTCGGGTTCCGCACCGACGACCACCCGCGCCTGGACCGCGTTCAAAACGTGGTCTCGGGGATCTGCGCCGCACTCGCCGGGGCTTCCCTGGTCGCGATCACGGTGCTGACCGTGGCCGAGGTCGTGATGCGGAGCTTCTTCGGCAGGCCGCTCGGCTGGAATGTCGGTTTCGTCGAGCAGTACCTGATGATGGCGATGGCCTTCTTCGGCATCGTCACCGCCTACCGCACCGGCGCGCACATCGCGGTGTCCAGCCTCTACGGTCGCTTCTCCGGGCGGGTCCGGAAGCTGATGATCCTGCTGGGTGAGCTGGTCATCGTGTTCGCCTTGGTGTGGCTTCTGGTCGCAGGCATCGACGCCGCCGCGTTCTCGTTCCGTACCGGCGAACAGCCCGTCCCCGGTTCGGCCGACCTGCCGTGGCCGACGTGGTGGTGGAAGTCGATCATGCCGCTGGCCGCCTTGCTCGGCATCGTCGTCGTCGGCATCGACGTGTACCGCGAGCTGACCTCGCCGTGGCAGGCACCCAGCACCGACTACGCCCCGAGTGACGTGACGCGCGAAGCAGACGCCGTAGCCGCCGAAGGAGGCAGCAGACGATGACCGCCCTCCTGTTCACCGCACTCCTGCTGGTGCTGATTCTGTTCCGGGTTCCGGTGTCGTTCGCCGTGCTCGTGACCGGGATCCTGGGGCTCCTCTACCTCGGCACCAGCCAGCAGGCCATCGGCGTGGTCGAGACCACGGCTCCGAGTTCGGTGATGAGCTACACGCTCTCCGCGGCACCGCTGTTCATCTTCATGGCGCAGCTGATCCTGATGTCGGGCCTGGTCGATGCGCTCTTCAGCGCGGCCCGGACCATGGTCGGCCGGGTCCGGGGTGGCACGGCGGTGGCCTCTGTCGCCGCCGGCACCGCGTTCGCGGCGGTGTCCGGCTCGAGTACTGCCTCCGCCGCGACCCTCGCCTCCACCTCGTCCGATCAGCTCATCCGGGACGGCTATGCGCCCCGGACCGCCACCGGCCTGATCGCCGTTGTCGGCACGTTGGCTGCGATGATCCCGCCCAGCGTGATCCTGGTCTTCTACGCGATCACCGCCGAGGTGAGCGTGGGCGACACGATCGTCGCGGCCGTGACGCCCGGCCTCCTGGTCGCACTGGCACTGGTCGTCGCGCTGTACGTCGTGATGACGTTGCGGCCCGACGCGGTCCCACGGGGCGAGGCGTCCACATTGGCCGCCAAGATGAAGGCGATTCTCCCGGCCCTCCCGATCCTCGTCCTCTTCGGTGCCGTCGTCGGCGCCATCTACACCGGCATCGCGACGCCGACGGAAGCAGCGGCCGTCGGTTGCCTCGCGGCATTCGTGCTCGCCGCGGCTCGGCGGAAGGTGACCCGTGCCGCGCTGACCAAAGCCGTGGTGGACACCGTCAAGACCAGTGCGATGATCTTCGCGATCATCGTCGGTGCGGAGGTCTTCGGCCACTTCCTCACCGAGACCGGGGTCGCCGCCTCGCTGGTCACCGCGATCGGTGGACTGGCCGTTCCCGCCGCCGCGATCATGCTGATGATCGGGATCGTCTACATCGTCCTCGGCTTCTTCATGGATCAGATCGCGATCATCGCTCTGACCGTGCCGGTGGTCCTACCCATTGTCACGGAGCTGGGGTACGACCCGATCTGGTTCGGCATCTTCGTGGTGCTGCTGGCCGAGGTCGGCATGGTGAGCCCGCCCATGGGGCTCAACGTCTTCGTCGTCTCGCGGGTGACCGGCCGGGTTCCGGGTGAGGTGTTCCGCGGTGCGCTGCCCTTCGCCGGCGCGATCCTGGTGATCGGCATCGCCCTGGTGTTCATCCCCGAAATCGTGCTCTGGGTGCTCGAATGACCCCGATTTCACGGAACCCGACCGCCGTCCCGGACCACGCATTCTTTGGAGGAAGCTGTTTTCATGACTGATGTGTTGCTGATCGAGCGCGCCGACCACGTCGAAACGTGGACGATCAACCTTCCCGACCAGCGCAACCCCATCTCGGGTGCGGAAATGATCGACGCGTTCGAAGCCAATGCCCGCCGGGTGCAGCAGGACCTCGACGTCCGCTGCGTGGTGCTGACCGGTGCCGGATCGGCATTCTCGGCCGGAGGCAACGTCACGGACATGCGGGAGAAGCGCGGCATGTTCAGCGGCAACCCGTGGGAGATGCGCAACGGCTACCGGGACGGTATCCAGCGGATTCCCTTGGCACTGGCCGAGTGCGAGGTGCCGATGGTGGCCGCGGTCAACGGTCCGGCGGTGGGCGCAGGATGCGATCTCGCGATGATGTGCGACCTGCGGGTCGCCTCGACCAAGGCCTGGTTCGCCGAGTCGTTCGTGCAGCTCGGCATCATCCCCGGTGACGGCGGCGCCTGGTTCCTCACGCACGCGATCGGCCCCCAGCGGGCGGCCGAGATGGCGCTCACCGGCGACCGCGTCGACGCCGCCACTGCACTCGAGTGGGGAATGGTCGCGCGTGTCGTCGAGCCGGAGCGCCTGCTCGACGAGGCACGTGCGCTGGCGGGCCGCGTCGCCAAGAACCCGCCGCATTCCACGCGGATGGCGAAGCGGCTGCTCAAGGAATCGCGCACCAACGGGCTGCGTCAGGTCCTGGAGCTCTCGGCCACCATGCAGGCGCTGTCCCACCACACCGCCGACCACGAAGAGGCGATGAGCGCGATCCTGGAGAAGCGGGCCGGGAAGTACACCGGCCGCTGACCGGCGGGTGCCTGGCCACATGGCGGCGTGGCCAGGCACCGAGTGCCGCCGGCTCGCCCGCGGAGGCCGACCGCGGTGAGCATGGTGCCCAGCAGGAGCCCGGCACCGGTGTTCGCACCGTGCGAGTGCAGCAGGTCACGGATGCGGACCTCACCGACGGCGAGGGCGTGCGCTGTGGCGGTTCCCACCGGCCGGAACGTCAGCACGGCGCGGACGGTACCGGCACGGAAGGAGTTGCAATCCGGAGGATGCCTTTGGTGTCCAGGAAACCGGTGGAGGTCACGTCGTCGCAGGTGACGTCCGGTATCTGGATGTCGAGGGCCCAATTCTGCACCTCGACCGCAAGGAGGACCAGACCAACGTCGTGCGTACAAGGTCAGGGCCGGGAAGCCGAGGATCGCCTCCACGAGCACGACGCCATGCGGGAAGCCGCAGTGGCCGGTGTGCAGGACGAGATCGTCGCGAGACCGGCAACGCCTTCGGTCAGCCTGCGTCCCCGATCGAGCGTTGAGCTGATGCGCCAATCGGAGTCTGCAAACCACGGCTCACGGCTTGGGCTCGCACCACACGACTCGGGCACACCCCAGTCTTCCTGCGGGATTGACCAGGGCAGACGATCGCGTTACCTTTGCGTCGCCTGCAAGGCCGGGCTGCCACCTGCATCCCGGCTAGGCCGTCCGCGCCTGAACTGTCCCTTGCCGGTTTGGCATAACTAGTCCATTCACTGCCGAGTTGATCGCGTTCGGGTGTCGAGCGAAGCGGGGCTTCGAACCTGATGATGATCATTCTCTCGGGTGCGTAGCGGCGCCACACAAGCTGGTACCGCTCGACAAGCTGTAGCGCGAAACCATCATATCGTGTACAAAATACGGTGTGCTGGGGGATGAAGTTGTAAACACGCTGTTAGATAGTCGGAATGCGAAGCTAGTCTTGGGGGAGGCTGGCAACTCTTCGAAGCTCAAGTTCGGCATTCTCGGTCCCGTGGCGGTCTGGACGAACGACCCGGGTTGCGATGAAGCCGTTCAACAAGCACTCTCTGAGAACAAGGCTCGCGGCACACTGGTGGCACTGCTGTTGCGGGCCAACCAGTTCGTGACTCAAGCACAGCTGAGTCAGCTGCTGTGGGATGCCCCGCCGGACTCGGCCAGGCCGAATATTCGGACGTACGTAGCGCAGGTGCGCAAGGCGCTGGAATGCACTGACCAGAACACGTCGAGACTCTCGTCGATCAAGCGAGGGGCGCAGACGGAAGGGGGTTCCTATCGCCTGCGCATCGACCCTATGGAGTTGGATGCAGACCTGTTCGTGCGTCTGGTTCGGCATGCCCGAGAGGAGTCCCGTGCCGGAGCGGTTGCCGACGCCGCATCGACTCTTCGGCATTAGGGCTATGGCGGGGCGAGGCAGGCCATGCTGATCTCGCGGTGGCCAACGTTCTACAGGCGCAACTCGACGCTCTCAACCAGCTTCGACTGGTGGCGCACGAAGATCTGTTGGAACTCCAGCTGAGCTTGGGGGAGCACCGGCTCCTCATTCCGGGCATCCGAGCTCTTCTTGCGGAGAACCCACTACGGGAAGGACTCTGGGCCCTTCTGATGCGCGCCTACTATCGCTCAGGCGATATCGGCGCGGCTTTGAACGCCTACCAGGAGTCCTGGTGCATGCTGGATCGCAACCTAGGGGTGCAGCCGGGTGCGACGCTAAGGCACTTACACCATGCCATTCTGCACCGCGACGACGATTCGATCTAGCTCCTGTAACGCTCAATTTCCATACCGGTAACACGGTGGACTCTCGCCGCTTCCTCGGATTTGCTCGAGGCACTTTTGGCGCCATTCGACGGTGCGGGTCTGATGCACGAACTGGTGACAGTTTCGGTTAGGCCGCCTGGATGGCAGCGGGCTTCATGATCAGCTCGTATTCGACCGGGGTCAACCGCCCGAGAGCGGCTTGGCGACGGCGTCGGTGATA
>Ga0310823_100480_pt1 | contig 26435 bp, 21 predicted proteins | sample P4_ome_3_FD_201316 | JGI IMG/M metagenome (GOLD analysis project Ga0310823, IMG submission 201316) | Sorghum-adapted microbial communities from Joint BioEnergy Institute, Emeryville, California, United States - P4_Day56_Rep3 | ecosystem: Engineered > Bioreactor > SSF (Solid state fermentation) >...
GGGCCGTTCGAGGCCAGGCCGCGAATCGCCGTCGCGGTGTCCGGCGGGTCCGACAGCATGGCGCTGGCCCTGCTGCTTCGGAATTGGGCGGAGCCGCGGGGCGGCGAGATCATCGCGCTCACGGTCGACCACGGGCTGCGGCCAGAGTCCGCCGCGGAGGCCCGCAAGGTCGGTGGCTGGCTCGCCGCGCGGTCCATCCGCCACCGGGTCCTGCGGTGGTCGGGCCCGCGCCCGGAGAGCGGCGTGCAGGCGGCGGCCCGAAGCGCGCGCTACCGGCTTCTGGGGGCGTGGTGCCACCGGCATGGCGTGCTTCACCTCGCCGTCGCCCACCAGCTGGAGGATCAGGCCGAGACGCTCCTGCTTCGCCTGGCGCGCGGCAGCGGCCTCGAGGGGTTGGCGGCGATGGCGGCCGTCAGCGAGACCGAGGCGGTCCGGCTGATCCGACCGCTCCTGTCTGTTGACCGCGCCCGGCTCAGGGCGACCCTGACTGCCTGGGGCCAGCCCTGGATCGAAGATCCAACCAACCGCGATGAAACCTATCTAAGGACGCGCCTGCGGCAGCTCCTGCCGAGTTTGGCGCCCGCGGGGCTCAGCCCGGCCCGGCTCGCGGCCACCGCGCGGCAGCTCGGCCGTGCCCGCGCCGCGATCGACGACGCCGTGGCGGCCTTGTTGGCGCGGGCGGTGGCGTTGTTCCCGGCCGGCTATGCCCGCCTCGAACCCGACGCCTTTGCCGCCGCTTCGCGCGAGGTTTCGCTCCGGGCTCTGGCCCGCTGCCTGATGACCGTCGGCGGCGGCGTCTACACGCCGCGTCTCGATCGGCTCGAACGGCTGCACGCCGCCCTCTGCGGGCCCGCCGCCCCGGCCCGCACGCTGGCCGGCTGCCGGATGCTGCGCCACCGCGGCGCCGTGATCCTGTGCCGCGAAGCCGCACAGGTGACGGAGGAACGGGCGATCTCGGCCGGCGGCCGGCTGCGCTGGGACGGACGCTTTCTCATCTCCATTGGCCGCGACCGGGATATCCGGGCCCAGGCGCAGGGGGCGGAGACCGGGCTCCTGCTCCGGCGTTTGGGCCCGGACGGCTGGGCCCAGATCGTGGCGGCCGCCCGGTGGCTCCGCGGCAATCCGGTTCCGCCGCCCGTCCGGCCGACCCTTCCGGCCCTGTGGCGCGATGGAAGGGTGCTGGCCGTGCCGCATCTTGGTTACCGCGATCCGGAGGCCTCGGCCGGCCTGCCGCCCGTGCGAATCGACCACGCGCCGGCCCATCCCCTGGCCAACGCTCGCTTTACAGTTGCTTAAAGCGCGGCACACATTATTTAAGTATCAACGGCAGTGTCTCCCCCAACGATATCCGGGCAGCGCCGCCGGCTCCGGCTGTGCGGTTCGGCTCTAAGAGGCAGATTTCGTGAACTTTACCAAGAACTTCGCTCTCTGGATCATCATCGCTCTGCTGTTGATTGCCCTGTTTAACCTTTTCGAGGGGGCACCGGGGCAGGGACCGCAGTCTCAGATGGCGTATTCGGAGTTCATCGGCGAGGTCGAGCAGGGCAACGTTTCCGACGTCCGCATTCAGGGCAACAACATCACCGGCCATCTCCAGGACGGTCGGGCCTTCACGACCTATGCCCCCGCCGACCCCAACCTGGTCCAACGCCTGACCGATCGCGGAGTCAGCATCTCCGCGGCGCCGGAGGAGGAGCCGGTTCACCCGCTGGTCAGCATCCTGATTTCCTGGTTCCCGATGCTGCTGCTGATCGGCGTCTGGATCTTCTTCATGCGCCAGATGCAGTCCGGCGGCGGCAAGGCGATGGGCTTCGGCAAGTCCCGGGCCCGGCTTCTGACCGAGAAGCTCGGCCGCGTGACCTTCGAGGACGTCGCCGGCATCGACGAGGCCAAGCAGGAACTGCAGGAAATCGTCGAGTTCCTGCGCGATCCGCAGAAGTTCCAGCGGCTCGGCGGCAAGATTCCGAAGGGGTGCCTGCTGGTCGGCCCGCCGGGCACCGGTAAGACGCTGCTCGCCCGCGCCATCGCGGGTGAAGCGAACGTGCCGTTCTTTACCATTTCGGGCTCCGATTTCGTCGAGATGTTCGTTGGCGTCGGCGCGAGCCGCGTTCGCGACATGTTCGAACAGGGCAAGAAGAACGCGCCCTGCATCATCTTCATCGACGAGATCGACGCCGTCGGCCGGCACCGCGGCGCGGGGCTTGGCGGCGGCAATGACGAGCGGGAGCAGACGCTGAACCAGCTGCTCGTCGAGATGGACGGGTTCGAGGCCAATGACGGCGTCATCCTGATCGCCGCCACGAACCGGCCTGACGTGCTCGACCCGGCGCTGCTGCGGCCGGGCCGCTTCGACCGCCAGGTCGTGGTGCCCAATCCCGATATCCTTGGCCGCGAGCAGATCCTGAAGGTCCATATGCGGAAGGTGCCGCTTGCGCCCGACGTCGATCCGCGCGTCATCGCCCGCGGTACGCCCGGCTTCTCCGGCGCCGATCTTGCGAACCTGGTGAACGAGGCGGCGCTGCTGGCCGCCCGGGCCGGCAAGCGGGTCGTCACCATGCTCGACTTCGAGGCCGCCAAGGACAAGGTGATGATGGGCGCCGAACGGCGCTCCATGGTGATGACCGAGGAGGAGAAGCGCCTGACCGCATACCACGAGGGCGGGCATGCCCTGGTGATGATGTACGCGAAGGGCCACGAGCCGCTGCATAAGGTGACGATCATCCCGCGCGGCCGCGCGCTTGGCGTCACCATGTGGCTGCCGGAGCGGGACCGCTACAGCTACTCGAAGCAGGAGATCCAGGCGAAGCTCGCCAGCCTGTTCGGCGGCCGAGTCGCGGAGGAGCTGATCTTCGGCAAGGAGAACGTGACCACGGGCGCGGCGGACGACATCCGCCAGGCCACGAACTGGGCCCGCCGCATGGTCACCGAGTTCGGCTTCAGCGAAAAGCTCGGTCCGCTGCGGTACAGCGACAACGAGGAAGAGGTCTTCCTCGGGCATTCGGTGACCCAGCGCAAGAACGTCTCCGAGGTCACCGCCGGCGTCATCGACGAGGAGATCCGCCGGCTGGTCGAGGAAGGCGAGGCGACGGCGCGCCAGATCCTGACCGAGCACCTCGACGAGCTTCATATCGTGGCCAAGGGCTTGCTCGAATACGAGACGCTGACCGCCGAAGAGATCAGGGCGCTGATCCGCGGTGAGCCGATCCGGACCGGTGATGGCGAGTCGCCGCCGCAGAGCAAGCCGCGTTCGTCGGTGCCGAGCAGCGGCCGGCCGGCGAAGGACGAGACGAGCGATCGGAAGCGGCCGGGCGGGCTCGAGCCGGAGCCGCAGCCGGGCGCCTGAACGAGTCCGGCCGACTGGATCTCTGTTCCATGACGACGAGGACAGAAGGCCCCGCCGACGCGCGGGGCCTTTCCTTTGGCCCGGACGACGCCGATCGGACGGCCTTCTACCTGCAGCCCGCCGGGCTGCTGAGCGGCAGTCTCGCGGCCGCCGCTTGCGAGGCGGGCGAGGCGCTGTGGCTGGCCGGTGGCCCGCCGCTTGCCTTCTCCGCCTGCTCCGTAATCCGGCGCCACGGCACGGAGCGCCGGGAGGCGCTATTCGGCCTGCGCGCCCTAAGGGACTGGGCGGCCCGGCAGGGCGAGGACGTGGCGGCGGCCGTGGAGGATCGGCTCCGTCGGATCACCCGGCCGCGGCCCGCCATCGCTGGGCTCCGGCCGGACCGGCCCCTCATCATGGGCGTCATCAACGTCACCCCCGACAGCTTCTCCGACGGCGGTGACTATGCCGAGCGGGATATCGCCATCGCCGGCGGGCGCGCCCTGCTCGAAGCGGGTGCCGATATCCTCGACATCGGCGGCGAATCGACCCGTCCGGGCGCTCCCTCCGTCCCAATCGAGGTGGAACTTGAGCGCGTCGTCCCCGTGATCCGCGTGCTCGCGGACGAGGCGGCCGCCCGGGGCGCGGTGATCTCCATCGACACGCGGCACGCGGCGGTCATGGCGGCGGCGATCGAGGCGGGTGCACGGATCATCAATGACATAACGGCGCTTGCCGGCGACCCGGACAGCCTCGCCCTGGCCGCCCGAAGCGGGCTGCCGGTGGTGCTCATGCACATGCAGGGCGAACCGCAGACCATGCAGCGCGACCCCCGCTACGTCGACGCGCCGCTCGACATCCACGACTTCTTCGCCGAGCGGATCGCCGCCTGCGAGGCCGCGGGCCTTGGCGCCGACCGCATCGTGCTCGATCCCGGCATCGGCTTTGGCAAGACCGTCGAGCACAACCTCCAGCTCATGGAGCGCCTCGCCCTGTTCCACGATCTCGGCTGTTCGCTCCTGCTTGGCGTTTCGCGCAAGAGCTTCATCGGGCGCATCAGCCGGGGCGAGCCGCCGAAGGAGCGTCTGGCCGGGTCGCTGGCGGCCGGGCTTGCCGGCTTCTCCCAGGGGGTACAGATCCTGCGCGTCCATGACGTTGCCGAGACCTTTCAGGCGCGGGCGATCTGGACGGCGCTTGCAACTTGCGGTCAGGCGGCGGAGGGGACGAACTCGGCAAGTTTTTAACACAACTGCAATCTCGCTCCGTTCTGTTATAAGGTCGGCCCAACGGCCAGTACCAGGCCTCAGGGGCTCGAGAGTCGCGGCGATTCTCGAACTTCTGTCCGAAATCGGGTTCTTGAAATTGAAAAGATGTGTCCCCTGCGCATGCGGGGCGGCACCGGGAGCGTGAGGGGATGACGCGCCAGCTCTTCGGAACGGACGGAATCCGCGGAACCGCCAATCTCGAGCCGGTAACCGCGGAGACTGCGCTCAAGGTCGCGCAGGCCGCCGGCGCGCAGTTCATCCGCGGGGATCACCTCCACCGTGTGGTGATCGGCAAGGACACGCGGCTTTCCGGCTATATGCTGGAACCGGCGCTCACCGCCGGCTTCATCTCTATGGGGATGGACGTGATGCTGCTCGGGCCGCTGCCCACGCCGGCGGTGGCGATGTTGACCCGCTCGCTGCGCGCCGATCTCGGCGTCATGATCTCCGCGTCGCACAATCCGTATCAGGACAACGGCATCAAGCTGTTCGGTCCGGATGGCTACAAGCTGTCCGACGCGGTCGAGGCGGCGATCGAAGCGCGCTTGGCCGATAGCGGCGGCTGGACGCTCGCGGCGCCGGAGCGCCTGGGCCGGGCGAAGCGGCTGGAGGACGCGCCCGGCCGCTATATCGAGTTTGTCAAGAACACCTTTCCGAAGGGCCTGAGCCTCGACGGCCTGAAGATCGTCGTCGATTGCGCCAATGGCGCCGCCTACAAGGTGGCGCCCACCGTCCTATGGGAACTCGGAGCCGAGGTGGTGCCGATCGCTGTCGGGCCCGACGGCTTCAACATCAACCGCGATTGCGGCGCCGTGGCGACCGACAACATGCGCAGCGCCGTCGTCGCGCACGGCGCCGATCTCGGCATTGCGCTCGACGGCGACGCGGACCGCCTGCTGGTCGCGGACGAGCACGGCGACCTCCTCGACGGCGACCATCTGATGGCGCTGGTCGCCCGCTCCTGGGCGGAAACCGACCGGCTTGCCGGCGGCGGGATCGTGGCCACGGTGATGTCGAATCTCGGGCTCGAACGGTTTCTCGCGACCCTCGGCCTCAGCCTGGTCCGCACGCCGGTCGGCGACCGCTATGTGGTCGAGCATATGCGCGCCGGCGGCTTCAATGTCGGCGGCGAGCAGTCCGGACACATCATCCTCAGCGATTACGCGACCACCGGCGACGGGCTCATCGCGGCGCTTCAGGTCCTGGCGGAGATCGTCCGCTCGGGACGCGCGGCGAGCGAGGCCGGGCGCCTGTTCACGCCGTTGCCGCAGCTGCTGCGCAATCTGCGGCTCAACGGCGCGGCGGCCAGTCCGCTCGACGATCCCCGGGTGCAGAGCGCGATTCGCGCGGGCGAGGCGCGGTTGGGTAATGCGGGGCGCGTGCTGATCCGAAAGTCCGGCACGGAGCCGGTCATCCGCATCATGGCCGAAGGCGAGGACGCGGCGCTCATCGGCCAGGTGGTCGACGACATCGCCGAGGCGATCGAGCGCGTCAGCGCCTCCTGACCCGTCCTACCCGCCTTCGGAGGGCGCGCCTCGCGGGCCGGCCAAGCCGTCAGACGATCGACAGGTAGGATCCCGACGCGCCGCGCAGCAGCTCGGCTATCAGTTGCAGCCCGCGGGCCAGCTCGTCCCGGCTCCGGGCCGCACTCAGGCACAGCCGGACGCCGCGCGCGGCCGGCGCGTCCACGGCAAAGGCTTCGGCCGGCGTTACCAGGACACCCTTGCGCCGCGCTTGCGCCGCGAATTCCTCGCCGCGCCAGTTCTCCGGCAGTGCGAGCCAGCCATGGAAGGCGGCCGGGTGGTGGACGGTGTACTCGAACCCGGCGAGCAGGCGCCGCGCGATCTCCTGGCGCGCGATGCTCTCGTCGCGCCGGGCGCGCGCGAGCCGTTCTCCCGTGCCGTCGGCGATCCAGCGGGCGGCGATCTCCGCGGCGAGCGGCGCCACCATCCAGGTGGTCGTCCGGACAACCGTGGCGAAGGCCGCCTCGCTGCCCGCGGGCACGGCCAGAAACCCGATCCTCAGGCCGGGCGCCATGCTCTTCGAGACGCTGGTCACGTAATGGCCGAGCTGCGGCAGCCATGTCGTGAGCGGCGGCGGCGCGTCCTTGCCGGCGAGGAATCCGTAGACGTCGTCCTCGACGACCGCGACCTGATGCGCCGCGGCGATGCGGGCGATCTCGCGGCGGCGCTCCTCGGGCATCACGGTTCCGATCGGGTTATGCAGGTTCGGCATGCAATAGAGCGCGCGCGGCGCGGCGGCCCGACAGGCGGCCTTGAACGCGTCCGGGCGCAGGCCGTGCTCGTCCATCGGCAATCCCTGCAGGCGTAGCTGCAGCAGGTTTGCCAGCGCGCGCATGCCCGGATAGGTCAGGGCCTCCGTCAGGACCAGATCGCCGGGGCGCGTCAGGGCGCCGAAGGCGATCATCATCGCGTGCTGCGCGCCGGCGCTGAGGATGACCTGCTCGGGCGAAACCCGGAACCCCGTGCGCTCGAGCCACTCGGCCCCTGCCGCCCGGTGATGCGGCAATCCGCGATGCGGCTGATAGTCCAGAAGTCCCGCGATGCCGGGCTGCCGGGCCAGGTCCGACAGGGCCGCCGCGAGCAGCTCGTCCCCCTCCGGCCGCGCCGGAACGTTGAGGCTGAGATCCACCGGCTCCGTCTCCGACCCGGCGGCCGCGCCGTACTCGACCATGGTGAAGGAGGGCAGGGCCGTCGCCTGCGGGTCGCGCACGAAGGTGCCGCGCCCGACTTCGCCCTCGATCAGGCCGCGCCGCTCTGCCTCGGCATAGGCGCGCGTCACCGTGCCGACCGTAACGCCGAGCCGGTAGGCGAGCTCACGGTGCGTCGGAAGACGGTCTCCGCGGGCGAGACGTCCGCTGCGGATATCCCTGGCGAGGGCCTCGGCGATGGCGGCGTAGCGCGGACCCTTCTGGCCGTTGAGATCGGGAAGCCAGTTTATTGTCATGGTGACAATATTAGAATTGACCGCGTCTGCTTGTCAATTGTATCCGCTTATGTACACACAATGCCAAAAATTCTCCACCGCTTAGGAGGATTGTATGGGTACAATTGGCAAAACGATCGATGCTGTGCGTCCGGGGGCATCCTCGATACGTTCCGGTCGCCGGGCGCCCGGCCCGCGGCTCCTTTCGGTTTCCCTTGGTTTGGTCCTCCGCTGGATGGATCGGGCTCGTCAACGGCGGGCGCTGCAGGCACTGGACGACCGGCTGCTGAAGGACATCGGCGTAACGCGTGCCGATGTAGAGCTGGAAACGGCGAAGTGGTTCTGGCAGATCTGATCGTGACGCACGGTTGTTTGCGGCTTGCGGCGGGAAGGATCAGGCCATGACCATCAGCTATCGCTTCGAGCGCGATCTCGGTCCGGCGGAATTCATCGATGTCCTGCGGCGCTCCGGCCTGGCGGCGCGGCGCCCCGTGGACGAGCCGGAGCGGATCGCCCGGATGCTCGAGCAGGCCGACCTGACCGTCGCCGCACGCGACGAAGCGGGACTGCTCGTCGGCGTCGCCCGATCGCTGACCGACTTCAGCTATTGCTGCTATCTCTCCGATCTGGCCGTGGACGCTGCCTTCCAGGGGCGGGGCATCGGCCGTGAGCTGATTCGCCGGACCCGCGAGGCCGCCGGCCGAGGTGTGACCCTGATCCTCCTGTCGGCGCCGGGCGCCATGTCCTATTACCCGCACATCGGTCTGGAGAAGTTCGACAATTGCTGGGGCCTTCGGCGCGACGGCTGAGAGAGGACGGAAAAATGGAAATCCCCATCTACCAGATCGATGCCTTCACCGGCCGGCTATTCGCCGGCAACCCGGCCGCCGTCTGCCCGCTGACGGCATGGCTGCCGGACGCGACGATGCAGGCGATCGCGGCCGAAAACAACCTCTCCGAAACGGCCTTCTTCGTCGCCGCGGAGGATGGGGCCGCGGAGGACGGGTACGAGTTGCGCTGGTTCACGCCGACGGTCGAGGTGCCGCTCTGCGGCCACGCCACCCTGGCGGCGGGCTTCGTGATCATGACGCAACTCAGGCCCGGGGCAGAGCGCGTCAGATTCCGGACCCGCAGCGGCGCACTTGAGGTCGTCCGGTGCGGCGATCTCTTCGAACTCGACCTGCCTGCGAGCCCGCCGCGGCCGGTGGAGACGCCGGAGTCCCTGGTCGCCGCCCTGGGCAAGGTGCCGCGTGAGGTGCTCGCCGCCAAATCCTATCTCGCCGTCTTTGCCGACGAGGCGGAGGTGGCGGCCCTGGCTCCGGACATGGGCGCCGTCGCGGCGCTGGACCGTGACGGCGTAATCGTCACCGCCCCGGGGCGAGAGGCCGATTTCGTGTCGCGTTACTTCGCGCCGGCCGCCGGTATCCCCGAGGACCCGGTCACGGGATCGGCGCATTGCGTGCTGACGCCGTACTGGGCGAAGCGGCTCGGCCGCAGCGCGTTGAGGGCGCGTCAGATCTCCGCGCGCGGCGGCGAGCTGTTCTGCGAGGACCGCGGCGACCGGGTCGCCGTCACCGGGCGCGCCGTCTGCTACCTCGAAGGGCGGATTCGTGTCTGACGCCGAGGCCGCGGCCGCGCCGCTGGAGATTTCGCAGGCGCTCGGGGCCGATGCGGTTGACCAGGTGCGGGCCTTGTTCCGGGAATACGAGGCCGAGATCGGGGGCGGCTTGTGCTTCCAAGGGTTCGCGGCGGAGCTGGCATCGCTGCCCGGCGCCTATGCCTCGCCCAGCGGTCGGCTGCTGCTTGCCCGCGAAGGCCCGGCGCTTGCCGGATGCGTCGCCCTGCGGCCGCTCGACGCGGCGCGCTGCGAGATGAAGCGTCTCTATCTGCGACCGGCGTTCCGCGGCCGGGGCCACGCGCGCCGGCTGGCGGAAGCGGCGATCGCCGCCGCGCGCGCGATCGGCTACCGCCGAATCTGCCTGGACACCCTGCCGACCATGACGGCCGCGCGGGCGCTTTATGCCGATCTGGGATTCGCGGAACGGCCCGTCCACGGCGCGAATCCGCCGGGCGTTCTCCATTTGGAACGCGAACTGCGGGAATCGGCCTGACGGTTCGCGGGCCGGGGCGCCAAGCCCGCCTTGCCGTTTCCAGCCAAACCGGCTAGTAACCCTTCGCGGCCGCGAGGCGGGGTGCCGGCGGCCGCCTCTGGAGGTTCGGCCGGGCGGCCCCTGAAGGATCAGCCGAGCATGAGTCGAGTGAGCGAAATGGCGCTGCTGCCCACGGGGCTGCGCGACGTCCTGCCGCCGGACGCCGCCTTTGAGGCGCGCGTCGTCGAACGCCTGCTCGCCCGCTTTGCATCGCACGGCTATCAGCAGGTCAAGCCGCCCCTGATCGAGTTCGAGGAAAGCCTGCTGTCCGGCGCGGGGGCGGCGATGGCCGCTCACACCTTCCGGCTGATGGACCCGATCTCCCAGCGCATGATGGGCCTGCGGGCCGACATCACCCCGCAGGTCGCGCGCATCGCCGCGACCCGCCTGCGGAAGTCTCCCCGGCCGCTGCGGCTGTGCTACGCCGGCCAGGCCCTGCGGGTCAAAGGCTCACAGCTCCGGCCCGAGCGGCAGGTGGGCCAGGCCGGCGTCGAGCTGATCGGTGCCGCCACGACGGAGGCGGACGCGGAGGTGATCCTGCTCGCGGCCGAGGCGCTTCGTGCCGTCGGCGTCGCCAATCTGACGGTCGACCTGACGCTCCCGACGCTGGTCCCGGCGCTGGCATCGGACCTGGGCCTCGACGGCGAGACGATGGATCCGCTCGTCACCGCGCTCGACCGGAAGGACGCGCCGGCGGTCGAGGCGCTCGCCGGCGTCCAGGCGCCGCGGTTCGTCACGCTGATGCGCGCGGCCGGACCGGCGCGCCGGGCGATCGCCGCCTTGGAGGCGCTCGACCTGCCGGGGTCCGCCGCGGCCGAGCGTGCCCGCCTCGCGGAGGTGGTCGAACTGGTGCTGTCCGCCATGCCCGATCTCAATCTGACGATCGATCCGGTCGAGCACCGCGGCTTCGAATATCACACCGGAGTCAGCTTCACGCTCTTCGCGCGACGGGTCCGGGGCGAACTCGGTCGCGGCGGCCGCTATCTCAGCGGCGATTCCGAATCCTCGACCGGGTTCACGCTTTACATGGACACCGTGCTGCGGGCGCTGCCGCCGCCGCCGCCGGTGCGGCGGGTCTTCGTGCCCGCCGGAACGCCGCGGGCGGTGGCCGCGCGGCTGCGCGATCAGGGCTGGGTGACGGTCGCCGATCTTGACCGGCGTGACACCGATCTGCGGGCGGAGGCCCGACGCCAGGCCTGCAGTCATCTGCTCGTCGACGGAGAGCCGCGCGAAGTCGGCAGCGGGAAGGAAAGGGAACGGCCATGACAAATGTCGCTGTCGTCGGCTCGCAATGGGGCGACGAGGGCAAGGGCAAGATCGTCGACTGGCTCTCGGAACGTGCCGATGTGGTGGTCCGCTTTCAGGGCGGGCACAACGCCGGCCACACGCTGGTGATCGACGGCACCACCTACAAGTTGAGCCTGCTGCCGTCCGGTGTGGTCCGGCCCGGCAAGCTGTCGGTCATCGGCAACGGGGTCGTACTCGATCCCTGGGCGCTGCTGCGGGAGATCGACACGCTGTCCGGCCAGGGCGTCGCGGTCTCGCCGGAGAATCTGCTGATCGCGGAGAATGCCGCGCTGATCCTGCCGCTGCACGGCCAGCTCGACCGGCTGCGCGAGGAGGCGCGCGGCGCGGCAAAGCTCGGCACCACCGGGCGCGGCATCGGCCCGGCCTATGAGGACAAGGTGGCGCGGCGGGCCATCCGGGTTTGCGACCTGGCCGATCCGGCAAGCCTCGACGACCGGCTCGACGCGCTGCTGCTGCACCACAACGCGCTGCTCCGCGGGCTGGGCGCACCGGAGATCGATCGCGCGGCCCTCCTGCAGTCCCTGCGCGAGGTGGCGCCGCGGATCCTGCCCTTCGTCGCCAACACCTGGGAACGGCTCGATGCGGTGCGCCGCCGGGGCGACCGGATTCTGTTCGAGGGGGCGCAGGGCATCATGCTCGACGTCGATCACGGCACCTATCCCTTCGTTACCTCGTCCAACACCGTGGGCGCGCAGGCGGCCGTGGGCTCTGGACTGGGCGTCGGAGCGGTCGGCTACGTCCTCGGCATCACCAAGGCCTACACAACGCGGGTCGGCAGCGGACCTTTTCCCACGGAGCTCCACGACGAAGTAGGCCGATTGCTCGGCGAGCGAGGTCGGGAGTTCGGCACCGTCACCGGCCGCCAGCGGCGCTGCGGCTGGTTCGACGCGACGCTGGTCCGTCAGGCCATCAAGATCGGCGGAATCGACGGCATCGCGCTCACCAAGCTCGACGTGCTCGACGGCTTCGACAGCGTGAAGGTCTGCGTTGGCTACCGGATCCACGGTGAGACCTTCGATCACCTCCCGGCGTCGCCCGCGGCGCAGGCCGCGGCGCAGCCCATCTACGAAACCCTCGAGGGCTGGTCGGAATCGACGCGTGGCGCGCGCTCCTGGGCGCAGCTTCCGGCCACGGCGGTCAAGTACGTCCGGCGCATCGAAGAGCTGATCGAGACGCCGGTGGCGCTGCTGTCGACCAGCCCGGAGCGCGAGGACACCATCCTCGTTCACGATCCGTTCGCAAGCCGGTAGCGTCGGACAATCCGGGACGCGCGGACCTCGGCCGGGCAGCCATTCCTCCCGCAGGTGACGCGTCGAGAACGAATCGGAAACATTCGCCGGACGTTAACCCAGCCTTTGCCCTCCTGCGGTTAACTGCCGAGGGCGGGTCTACAGCCGGACTCCGCAGCCAGAAGGGAACGTTCGCCCAATGGCAAGAGAGGGGGCAAGAGAGGAGCGCGACGGAACAGAGCCCACGGTTACGCTGGCGGGGCGGTACGAGATCCTGCCCGAGAGGCCGCTGCCGGCGCTCGCCTCGCCGACGGCCCCCGCCTTCGCCGTGCGCGATGCGCGCGATCCGTCGCGCCGTCTCTTCGCGCTCCTCTGTTCGAAGAAGCTGCCCTTCCGCGAGGAGACGCTGATGGCGCTGCGGCGGCTCAGCCGCCCGCAGCTCATGCCGCCGCTCGAGTGGGGTCTGGTCGATTGGCCGGCGGAGGAGCCGTGGCGCGGCCGTGGCCCGGCGATCGTCTTCGAGATGCCGGGCGGCGGCCGATTGATGCCCTCCCTCTCGGCTGCGATCCCGCCGGTGGCCGATGATGTCCTGACGCGGAACGTCATCCGCCCGATTCTCGCGGGCCTGAGAGAGCTCGCGGGGATCGGCGTCAGCCACGGCGCCATTCGCCCCGACAACATGTTCTATCGCAGCGACCCCGCCGGCGACGTGATTCTGGGCGAGAACTGCAGCGCCCCGCCGGGCTTCGCCCAGCCGGTCCTGTTCGTGCCCATCGAAGCCGGCATGTGCAGTCCGGGCGGCCGCGGACCCGGCAGCGTCGCCGAAGATCTCTATGCGCTCGGGGTCACGCTTCTGCTCCTCCTCCTCGGCCGCAACCCGCTTCAGGACCTCGACGACCATGCCATCGTCGCGGCGAAGATCGGTCAGGGCTCCTTCGCGGCCATCGCCGGCCAGGCGCGGATCAGCGCCGGCATGACCGAGTTGCTTCGCGGCCTTCTTGCCGACAACGTGAACGGCCGTTGGACCTTCGACCAGCTCAGCGCTTGGGTGGACGGCCGGCGACTCAGCCCCAATCCGCCGAACCTGCCGCCCCGCGCCGGCCGTCCGTTCCCGTTCGACGGCGCCGAATACTGGACGCGGCCGGCGCTCGCCCACGCGATGGCGCGCAGCTGGGACAAGGCGATCGACGTCGCCCGATCGGGTCAGGTGGAGCCCTGGCTGCGGCGCAGCTTCGGCGACATCCGCCGGGCGAAGGCGCTGGAATCGGCGGCCTCCTTCCTCAGGGACGCGAGTGCCGCCGGCCGGGCTGAGCACGCCCTCGTCGCCTGGGCGCTGATGGCGCTTCATCCGGAGGCGCCGGTCCGGTACCGGGACTTCGCCACGCGCCTCGACAGCCTTGGCCCGGCGCTTGCCGCCGGCTTCGACCGGCCCGGGGCGGTGCAGCACTTTGTCGAGATGATCGACAGCAAGCTTGGCTCGGCCTGGATGGAGCTGCAGGGCGAGAACCGGATCGACTTCGTGCCCGTGCGCAAGACCCTCGACATGGTCCGCTACTTCCTGGATCGCCCCGGACCGGGGTTCAGCATCGAGCGCTGTCTTTACGAGTTGAATCCGGGAGTGCCGTGCCGAAGCCCTCTGCTCGAAGAAGAGTATGTATCCAAGCTCAGCGAGCTGCTGCCGGCCCTCAACCGGGTGGCGGCGCGGGTCGACCACGAGCGGGAGCCGATGGATCGGCACATCGCCGCCTTCATAGCGGCCCGCGCCAAGACTCTGCTCGACCGCGATCTCGCGGCGCTGGGGTCGAGTGCGGAGGTTTACCGGCAGCGATTGGCGGTCCTGCGGCTCCTGGCCGCGGCGGAGAAGGCGTCCGCGGCGGCGGAGCGCCCGGCCCTGCTGACCTGGCTCGCCGCTTTCGCCCGGCCGATCGTCGACAGCTATCAATACCGGCCCTATCGGGCGGTGCTGCTCCGGGAGATCGGCCGGATCGTCGAAAGGGGAAGGATCGCCGACTTGGTGCGGCTGCTCGAGAACGAGGAGATGCGGCGCCGCGACACGGACGGACTTGCCCGCGCAAAGATCCAGTATGCCATGACGCGGCGCGAGGTGGCCTGGCTTGAAGAGGACGGCATGACGGCGCCGGACCGGGTGGCGCGACTCGCCAACCGGGCGGCCGCGGCAACCTCGACCACGACCGCGGGCTTCGTGCTGTTCGGTCTGGTGCTGAGGCTGGCATTTTAGGGACGGCCGGGCACATGGCGACGAACAGGCGGAGTTTTCAAGGTTCAGCCGGCGTGGCGGGCCGATATGCCGTCCGGCGCCGCTGGAGCGCCTGGAAGATGGCGCTGCTTCTCCTCCTCCTGCCGGCCGTTGTCGTGCTGCTGCCGACCTGCCTTGTTCTGGCACCCCTCATGCTGCCGACGGCAGTCGCTTTCTACGTCGACCGAAGCCCCGAAAAGTGGCTCGCCCTGACGGTGGGGCCGTTGAACCTGTGCGGCGCCATGTTCCCGATTGCCGAGCTGTGGGGCCGGGGCCACGGCTTCGCCGCGGCATTCGAGGTGCTCGGCGATCCCTATGGCTGGCTGATCGCCTTTCTCGGCGCCGCGGCCGGCTGGGGACTCTATCTGGGGATGCCGGTTCTGGTCGCCCGAATCGCCGCGGCCAGGCAGCGAAGCCGCTTGGCGCAGATCCGCGCCGAACAGGATGCGCTGATCGAAGACTGGGGTCCGGCCGTCGCCCAGGACAGCGAGCCCACGGCCAAAGAGCCGGCCGCCGAAGTTGCCGCAGAGGCGGCGAACTGATCAGACGGTCCCCAGCCGCTCCTCGATGGCGGCGTTGCGGATCGACTTCTGCAGCTTTTCGAAGGCGCGGACCTCGATCTGGCGGACCCGCTCGCGGCTGATGCCGTATTCCTTGCTGAGGTCCTCGAGCGTGGTCGGCTCATCCTTGAGGCGTCGCTCCGTGAGGATGTTGCGCTCGCGCTCGTTGAGCGATTTCATGGCGTGCGTCAGCAGCTTGCGGCGCTTGCTCAGCTCCTCGCGCTCCGCCAGCGCGGCTTCCTGGCTTTCCCGCTCGTCGACCAGCCAGTCCTGCCACTCCCCCTCGCCGTCGATGCGCAGCGGAGCGTTGAGCGAGTGATCGGGGCTTGCCAGGCGGCGGTTCATGCTCACCACCTCGTCCTCGGAGACGTCGAGCTCCTGGGCGATCTTCTTGACGTTCTCGGGCGACATGTCGCCTTCCTCGATCGCCTGGAGCTGTCCCTTGAGCTTGCGCAGGTTGAAGAACAGCTTCTTCTGCGCCGCCGTGGTCCCCATCTTCACCAGCGACCAGGAATGCAGGATATACTCCTGGATCGCCGCGCGGATCCACCACATGGCATAGGTCGCCAAGCGGAAGCCTCGGTCCGGATCGAACCGCTTGACCGCCTGCATCATGCCGACATTGCCCTCGGAGATGAGCTCGTTTATGGGCAGGCCGTAGCCCCGGTAGCCCATGGCGATCTTGGCGACGAGACGCAGATGGCTCGTGACGAGCCGGTGCGCGGCCTCGGTGTCGCCGTGCTCGCGCCAGCGCTTGGCCAGCATGTACTCCTCGTCCGCGTCCAGCATCGGGAACTTGCGGATCTCCTGGAGATACCGGGCCAGGTTGCTTTCCGAAGTCAGCGTCGGAAGCGATCGCGATGCGGCCATGGAATGTCTCTCCTCATGCCCTGCGGCGGTGAAGCGCCCCGTGATCATGTCCCGGGGCGCCCGGGTCGGAGGCTAGAGTCAAGAGCACTAGTACTCTGCCCTCCTTCTGTCAATCATACATGACTCAAACGGTCAGGTATAGTCAAGGTTCTAAAGCCGTTCTAAACTGGCAATTAAATTGTGGATATCCGTGGGCATCTCTGTCTCCCAGCGAAGCGGGACGCCGGTGCGCGGGTGGCGAAATCCGAGCAGATAGGCGTGCAGCGCCTGGCGCTTCATGCTTTCCACGGCGGCGCGTCCCGCCGGGCTCAGCCGGGCGAGCCGGGCCGCCGTCGTCCGGCCGTAAGTCTGGTCGCCGATGACGGGGTGGCCGATCGAGGCCATGTGGACGCGGATCTGGTGCGTCCGACCGGTGGCGAGCCGGCACTCAACCAGGCTCGCCGCCGGCCCGACTGCCCGCAACACCCGATAGCGGGTCAGCGCCGGCTTGCCGCCGCGGCGCACCACCGCCATCCTCTTGCGATTGACGGGGTGGCGGCCGATGGCGCCTTCGATCTCGCCCTCGGGCGGCGACGGCGTTCCCCAGACGACGGCCTTGTAGCCCCGCTCGATCGCGTGGGCGGCGAAGGCCTCGGCCAGCGCGCGATGCGCGGCGTCGTTCTTCGCCGCGACGATGAGGCCGCTCGTGTCCTTGTCCAGCCTGTGCACGATGCCGGGCCGCCGAACGCCGCCGACGCCGGACAGCGAGTCGCCGCAATGGGCGATCAAGGCGTTGACCAGCGTCTCGTCCGGGTTTCCGGGGGCAGGATGCACCACCATGCCGGCCGGCTTGTTGACGACGATCAAGTCGGCGTCCTCGTAAACGATGTCGAGTGCGATGGCTTGGCCCGCCGGGGCCGCAGCTTCAGGTTCCGGCAGCAAGATGGCGAAAGTTTGGCCGGGTTTGACCCGGTAGGACGGGTCGGTTATGGTCGCGCCGCCCGCCGTCACATGGCCCGCCTCGACCAGCGCCTTGACGCGGCTGCGCGAGATGTCCGGCAGACCGGCGGCGAGCAGGCGGTCAAGCCGCTGTCCGGCATCCGCCGGGCCGGCGGTGACTTCGTGCGGACCACTGCGCTGCCGGCTGTCCTGTTGGCTGTCTTGGGGCGTCGTCATGGCGGCAAGACTGGACCGAAACCATGCAGGCCCTCAAGGTACTCGTCATTCTCATGGGAATCCTGATCGTCATCGGCACCGCGGTGGTGGTGGTAACGATCGCGACCCGGTTCGGCGGCGGGGCGGAAGAGCGGACCGCGCGGCCCGGGGCCGCGGCCGCGCCGACGGCCTTCGGGGAGGCGAACCTTCCCATGCCCGAAGGCTGCCGCCTGGTGTCGCTGACGGCGGCCGGGGAACGGCTGCTTCTGCGGCTCGGATCGGGCGGCGACTGCGAGCAGATCCTCGTTCTCGACATGGGAACGGGGTCGCTGCTCGGCCGATTTACGATGACGCCGGCCGCCGAATAGGCCGGGACCCGGCGGGGACAGGACAAGAAGAGGGCCGCAGGGCATGAACTTCGCGAGCGACAATGTCACGGGCGTCGCGCCGGAGATTCTGGCGGCGCTGGCCGCGGTGAACGCCGGGCCGGCTGCTCCCTACGGGGACGACGCCGTGACGGCGCGGCTTGAGGCGAGGATGGCGGAGGTCTTCGAGACCGACGAACTCGCCGTCTTCCCGGTGGCGACCGGCACGGCCGCCAATGCGCTTGCGCTTGCCGCGGTCGCGCCGTCCTACGGCGCCGTCTATTGCCACGCATCGGCCCACATCAACACCGAGGAATGCGGCGCGCCGGAGTTCTTCACCGGCGGCGCCAAGCTGATCGACCTGCCGGGGGCGAGCGGCAAGCTGTGGGCCGAAGACCTCGCCGCGGCGCTCTCCGTCGCGGGGGCCGGAAGCGTGCACCGGGTTCAGCCGGCGGCGGTCAGCCTGACCCAAGCAAGCGACTTCGGCACGGTCTATGATCCGGACGAGCTGCGCGCCATCGCCGAGCTGGCCCATGCCCATGGCCTTGCCGTCCATGTGGACGGCGCGCGCTTCGCCAATGCGGTGGCGGGCCTCGGGCTGGCGCCGGCTGACCTCACCTGGCGGGCGGGCGTCGACGTGCTGTCCTTCGGCGCCACGAAGAACGGCGCGCTCGCCGCCGAGGCGGTCGTGTTCTTCAACCGGGCGCTCGCCGACGGCTTCGCCTTCCGGCGCAAGCGGGCGGGCCACCTCTTCTCGAAGATGCGCTTTCTGAGCGCCCAGCTCGAGGCCTATCTGGCCGACGACCTGTGGCTGCGGAACGCCGCCCACGCCAACCGCATGGCGGCGCGGCTGGCGGACGGGCTCGGCCGCCTGCCGGGGGTGGAGATCGTCTACCCGGTGCAGGCGAACGAGATCTTCGCGCGGCTGCCGGAACCGGCCATCGCCGGCCTCCTGGCCGACGGATTCGCGTTCTATCGTTGGGACGAGACGCCGGAAGACGGACTCCAGGGGGGCGCGTCCCGGGAAGGCGGGGCCTCCGCGGGATTGGTACGGCTGGTGACGGCCTTCGATACGGAGCCCGCGGCGGTCGAGGCCCTCCTGGCCGCGGCCGAACGGCATCTCGGCACGGGCTGACGCGGCCGACGGGGCCGGCGCCCGCGCGAAAACCCTTGATCGGCGGCCGCGCATCCCTTATGTGAAGGGCCCTCAGGTCCTCTGTGTCCCCATCGTCTAGAGGCCCAGGACACCGCCCTCTCACGGCGGCAACGGGGGTTCGAATCCCCCTGGGGACGCCAATTCTCTCAAAAACTTAGCTGAAGCGCCAACCGCAGAACCCGAAACTTCGGCAAGTTTTCGGTCGTAAGTGGTGCGGATGCGCGCCGAGATCGCGCCGCCGATGGCATCATCGTCGTCGAGGCCCCAACCGATCTCGCGCTTCCATGGCTCCCTGCGCCACGCCTGGACTCCGTATATCGCGGTTCCGGAGGCGATGATGATTGAAACCGCCTCAAGAACCTTCCCGATAAGCTCCACCGGTGGCCCCGCTACCCAGCGTGTCTCGGCCCAGTATGACCGAAGCGTCCACGACGGCGATCCAAGCAAAGACTGTCGTGGCCCAGTGCCGAGCCGCCTGCGATCTTGCTTTCACTCACCATAGGAAAGCGCCGTCTGCTGAAGGCGATCGGCGAAGCCGTAGATGTCGTCGAGCCGGTCGATCCGGATCCGTTCTTCTTGCTTGTCGGTGAACAGTCCGATGTAGCGGTTCGACTTGCCGTTGAAGTGAAGCCGGGCCAGTGGCTTGCGATTGTTGTCGTCGAGCAAAATTGCGCAGTAGGTCTTCGCGTCGCGCATGTGGACGCGCTCCGCCCTCACGACGCTGCGCACGATCGCCTTCACGATGTGGTACGCCTCAAGCTCTTCCTGGGTGGTCACGATCTCCGATTCCGCCCCGTTGGCGTCGGACGGAGCCGCTTCGGAGGAGGAGGGCCGTTCGCTTCCCGCCTCGAGGGCCGAGGTCAGGCGCCGGTTCACGAGATCGCGGACGGCGTCCTTGAACGCGCTGGTGACGATCGGGGAGAACTCCTCCTTGACCTTCTGGGTGAAGCGGCCGTCGAACACGCGCGACACCAGCAGGCGAATCATCTCCTCCGACGGCGCTTCGAGTTCCTTCATCAGTTCGGCCTTGATCGCGGAGCCGTACTTAAGGTTGCTCGCGGTCGCGAGGATCTTGTCCACGTCGAAGCGATCGCTCGCAAACTTGCGAAGCTCCTCCAGGTCCTGGGCGCGATGCTCGAGGACGTTGAACTGGAAGAACGGCCGTTGGTCCATTCGATTCGGTTCGTCCAGGTCCGAATAGAACCAGTACTCGATGCCGTTCGTGAGGATGGCGAAGCGGGCCTCGGTGACCGAGAAGTAGCGATACAGCTGGGACATGTGGCTGCTCGCCAAGCTGGCGCCGCATCCCTTGCACTCGACGAGGATGGCCACCTTGCCGTCGATCTTGACGGCGTAATCGACCTTCTCGCCCTTCTTGACGCCGACGTCACAGGTGAACTCCGGAACCACCACCTCGGGGTTGAAGACGTCGTACCCGAGCGCATTCAGAAACGGCATGACGAAGGCGTTCTTGCAGGCTTCTTCCGTTTGCACGCTGTCCTTCTGGCGTTCGACGCGGCCCGCAAGGGCCTTTATTCGGTCCGCGAAGTCCATAGGCTCCCTCCCCGTGTATAGAGTTTTGCGAATACTACCGCTGATTGGACGGGGAGTCGATCCAGCCCACCGGTTGGGGCCGCAGCTTGACTCGCGGATCTGGATTGGGAATATTGGAACATAATAGGAACATCACCCTTCATTATTTACTGAAGCCGAGCGCGATCCAGAGCGGCCGGACACGGCGGGCGCGGTTCTTCTGGGGGACGCGGCGCGATGGTGTCTGCCGTTGCGGGCCGACTGCGGGCACTGCGGATGCGCCGGCGCGCGGCTTGACGCCCACGCCCTCATCCATCGTCTGGGTCACGACCACCGATCCGGGATCTCCCCTGGTTCCTGAAGTGCAGCCGGTGCGGTAGCCGCATGGTCTGCGTCCGGATCGGTCGGTCAGTGTCGAGGACATGGCAATGGGGCACGAGCGCGGCAGGGGGCGAATGAAGGCAGAGCGGAGGGGCGGCGTCGTGCGCGGCCCGCGTCGACGAGAGGCGTTCGGCCAATCGCCTCGTTGGCGTTCGTGAACTTCGGATTCTAAAATTCGCAATCATGAAATTTTCCGCGACAATTTCATGGCCGGGTGCTAGGATCGAACGGGTAGATTGCAAAGAGCTTGGTCATGGCCGCTCCTGCCAGAGAGAAGAATGCCGAAAGCAATGCGCCGCAACGCTCGCGGGTGCTGATCGGCAGTGAAATCCGCGATCTGCGCAAGGCCAAGGGCCTCAAGCTCGCCGAGCTTGCCGACAGCATCGGCCGGTCCATCGGCTTCGTGAGCCAGATCGAGCGCGGCCTGTCCGAAGTTTCCGTGCAGGATCTGCGGCGGATCGCGACCACCCTCGGTGTCCCGCTCAGCTGGTTCTTCCTGCATGAGGACATCCCTGAGGAAGAGCGAGGCCACGTCGTGCGCGCGGTCAACCGGCGCAGTCTCGGGAGCGCGGAGGCGGGGCTGACGGAGGAGCTCCTGTCGCCGGATCTGGGCGGGGAGTTCGAGCTCGTCCTCAGCACCTTCGAGCCGGGCGCGGAACTGCCCGAGGCGGCGCGGCGCGACACCGACGAGGCGGGCTACCTCGTCTCGGGCGAACTCGAACTCTGGATCGGGGAGCGGCGGTTCCATCTGGCGGCCGGCGACAGTTTCCGCATTCGCCGCGAGCCGTTTCGTTGGCGCAATCCCGGCAAGGACAAAGCGGTGGTCGTCTGGGTTATCGCGCCGCCCGTTTACTAGCTGTGCGAGCATAGAGGACAAGGATGGCAGAGCTTCCCACCCACGCCCGCGTGGTCGTCATCGGCGGCGGCATCGCCGGCTGCAGTTCGCTCTATCATTTGGCGAAGATGGGATGGACGGACGCCGTACTGCTCGAGCGGAACGAGCTGACGTCGGGGTCCACCTGGCATGCCGCCGGCAATTGTCCGAATTTCTCGGGCAGCTGGAGCATCATGAAGCTCCAGCGCTACTCGACGCAGCTCTATCGGCGGCTGGGCGCCGAGGTCGACTATCCCATCAACTACCACGTCACGGGCGCGATCCGGCTTGCGCAGAGCCGGGCGCGGATGGAGGAGTTCCGTCACGTCACGGCGATGGCGCGCCAGCAGGGCATCGCCTTCGAGATGCTGACCCCCGCGGAGATCAGAGACCGATATCCCTTTATCGAGCTGCATGACCTCGAGGGCGGCCAGTGGGACCCCGATGACGGCGACATCGACCCGGCGCAGCTGACCCAGGCGCTCGCCAAGGGGGCGCGCGATCTCGGCGCGAGGATCGTCCGCTTCTGCCCGGTCACGGCGATCCGGCGGCTGCCGAGCGGGGAGTGGCGTGTCGAGACCGCCAGGGGCGCCATAACGGCCGAGGTGGTGGTCAATGCAGCCGGCTACCGGGCCGCCGAAATTGGCGCGATGGTCGGCCGCGACGTGCCCTGCGTCGCCATGTCCCACCAGTACCTCGTTACGGAGCAGATCCCGGAGCTCGCGGGCCGCGACGGCAAGCTGCCGCTGCTGCGCGACCCGGACGACAGCTACTACCTGCGTCAGGAGCGGGACGGGCTCATCCTGGGGCCTTACGAGCGCAATGCCAGGGCCCACTGGCTCGACGGGCTGCCGGAAGACTTCTCGTTCCAGCTTTTCCCGGACGATCTCGATCGGCTCACCTGGCATATCGAGGCGGCGATCAGGCGCGTGCCGATCCTCGGTTCGGTCGGCATCCAGAAGGTGATCAACGGGCCGATCCCCTACACGCCGGACGGCAACCCGTTGATCGGTCCGGCACCGGGCCTTCGCAATTTCTACGAATGCTGCGTCTTCTCTTTCGGGATCGTGCAGGGCGGCGGGGCCGGGAAGGCGCTGGCGGAATGGATCGTGGAGGGAGAGCCGGAATGGGACCTGTGGTCGCTCGACCCGCGGCGCTACACGGAACACGTCACGAAGAGCTATACCGCGGCCAAGGCGATCGAGCTTTACGAGCACGAATACGCGATCGGTTTTCCCTTCGAGGAGCGCCCGGCCGGCCGGCCGGCCAAGACGTCCCCGCTCTATGAGCGGCTCAAGGCCAAGGGCGCGATGTTCGGCGCACGCAACGGATGGGAGCGCGCGACCTGGTTCCCGCGGAACGCGGATGAGGCGAGGCAGGACCTGACCTTTCATCGGCCGCACTGGTTCGACGCCGTCGCCGAGGAGTGCCGCGCGGTCGCTGAGCGCGTCGCCATTCTGGACATGCCGGGCTTCAGCAAGTTCGAAGTCTCCGGACCGAACGCGGCCGCCTGGCTCGACGGTCTGATCACGGGGGCCTTGCCGAAGATCGGGCGCGTCGCCCTCAGCTATTGCTGCACGCCCAAGGGCGGCGTCCTCACGGAGTTCACGATCACCCGGCTGGCTGAGGACCGGTTCTGGTTGATCGGCGCCGGGGCGGCCGAATGGCACGACCAGGACCTGCTCACCGCGCATCTGCCGGCGGACGGCAGCGTTCGGCTCACCAACCTGACCGCGCGCTACGGCACCTTGGTGGTCACGGGCCCGAAATCGCGCGATGTGCTGGTGAAAGTCACGTCGGCGGACCTGTCAACCGGCGCCTTTCCGTGGCTCTCGGCCCGGTGGATCGATCTGGGCTTCACCCGTGCGCTTGCGCTGCGCGTCTCCTATGTGGGCGAGCTCGGGTGGGAGCTTCACCTGCCCGTCGAGGCGCTGGTCGGCGCTTACGATGCGGTGTGGGCGGCCGGCCAGCCGTTCGGCATTCGCGACATCGGCATCTATGCGGTCGAGTCGCTCCGGCTCGAGAAGTGCTACCGCTCGTGGAAGCAGGATCTTGAGATCGGCTATTCACCGCTCGCCGCGTCGCTCGACCGCTTCGTCAGGCTCGACAAGTCGTCCTTCATCGGACGCGACGCGCTCCTGCGCGAGAAGCAGGCGGGGCCCGCATGGCGCTTCGTTCCGCTCCTCGTCAAAGCGGAAACGGCGGATGCTCCGTTCTGCGCACCGGTATTCGACGGCGATGATCGCGTGGGGATCGTGACCTCGGGCGGCTACGGCCATCGCATCGGGGCTTCGATCGCGCTCGCCTATGTGCGCACCGACCGCGCGGTCGAAGGGCAGGCGCTCACGATCGAGATCTTCGGCGATCGCGTCGAGGCGGTGGTCGCCCGCGAGCCGCTCTACGATCCCGACAATAGCCGCCTGCGGGCATAAGGACTCGAGGAAGACCTTCATGGACGAAACGTTTCCCACGCACGCTCGCGCGGTCATCATCGGCGGCGGCGTCGTTGGCTGTTCGGTGGCCTACCATCTGGCGCAGCTTGGCTGGACCGACGTCGTGTTGCTCGAGCGCAAGCAGCTGACGAGTGGCACCACCTGGCACGCCGCCGGCCTCATCGGGCAGCTTCGGGCCACCCTCAACCTGACGCGGCTGGCCAAGTATTCGGCCGAGCTCTATCTGCGGCTCGAGGCGGAAACGGGCGAGGCCACGGGATTCAAGCAGAACGGCTCGCTCGGCGTCGCCCTGACCAAGAACCGGCTCGAGGAGCTGAAGCGGGGCGCCTCCATGGCGAAGACCTTCGGTCTCGAGGTGCAGGTTCTGACGCCGGAGGAGTGCAAGGGGGTCTACCCGCTGCTCGACGCCCGCGACGTCGAGGGCGGCGTTTTCCTGCCGAAGGACGGTCAGGCCGATCCGGGGAACATCGCGCTGGCCCTGGCCAAGGGGGCGCGCTCAAAGGGCGTCAAGATCTTCGAGCACACGAAGGTGACGGGCATTCGCACGAAGGATGGCCGGGTCACGGGCGTCGTTACCGGGCGGGGCGAGATCGCGGCGGAGGTGGTGGTGAACTGCGGCGGCATGTGGGGGCGGGAGATCGGCCGCATGGCCGGGGTCAACGTGCCCCTGCACGCCTGCGAGCACTTCTACGTCGTGACTGAGCCGATCGAAGACCTGCCCCGTGATCTTCCGGTTCTCCGCGTGCCGGACGAGTGCACCTACTACAAGGAGGACGCCGGGAAGATCCTGCTCGGCTGCTTCGAGCCCGAGGCGAAGCCGTGGGGCGGGGAGGGCATCCCGGAAGACTTCTGCTTCGACCAGCTGCCGGAGGACTTCGCGCATTTCGAGCCGATCCTCAACCGCGCCGTCGAACGCCTGCCGATCCTGGCGAAGGCCGGGATCCGCACCTTCTTCAACGGCCCCGAGAGCTTCACGCCGGACGGGCGCTACCTGCTCGGCGAGGCGCCGGAGCTCAAGAACTTCTTTGTCGCCTGCGGCTTCAATTCGATCGGCATCCAATCTGCGGGCGGGGCCGGGAAGGCGCTGGCGGAATGGATGGATGCGGGTGAGCCGCCCTTCGATCTCTGGGACGTCGATATCCGTCGCCTGCAGCCCTTTCAGGGCAACCGGAGATACCTCGAGATGCGCGTCTCCGAGACGCTCGGCCTACTGTATGCCGATCACTTCCCCTACCGGCAATACGCCACGGCACGGGGCCTGCGGCAGTCGCCGCTGCACGAGCGCCTGGCCGAGCGCGGCGCCTGCTTCGGCGAGACCGCCGGCTGGGAGCGGGCAAACTGGTTCGCGCCGCCGGGCGTCGAGCCCGTCTATGAATACGGCTGGGGCCGCCAGAACTGGTTCCCCTACTCGGCCGCGGAGCATCGCGCGGTGCGGTCGTCCGTCGGGCTGTTCGACATGAGCTCCTTCGCCAAGTTCAGGGTCGAGGGCCCGGACGCGGAGGCCGTGCTGCAGCGCATCTGCGCCAATGACGTCGCGGTGGAGCCCGGCCGCATCGTGTACACGCAATGGCTCAACCACCGGGGTGGCATCGAGGCGGATCTGACCGTCACGCGCCTCGCCGAGGACTCCTTCCTGGTCGTCACCGCGGCCGCGTCGGCCACCCGCGACCTTGCGTGGCTCAAGCGCCATATCCCGGCGGAGGCGCGCTGCGCCGTCGTCGACGTGACGAGCGCGGAAGCGGTCCTGTGCGTCATGGGGCCGAACGCGCGCGCCTTGCTGCAGCCGCTGGTCGACACCGATCTGTCGAACGCCGCCTTCCCCTTCGGGACGGCCAAGGCGATCGAACTCGGCCCGGTCATCGCGCGCGCCCATCGCGTCACCTATGTCGGCGAACTCGGCTGGGAACTGTACGTGCCGAGCGAGATGGCGCGGGCCGCGTTCGACGCGATCCTGGCGGCGGGCGACGCCCATGGGCTGACGCTGTGCGGCTTGCATGCCCTCGATTCCTGCCGCATCGAGAAGGCCTATCGCCATTTCGGCCACGACGTCACGGACGAGGACCACGTGCTGGAGGCCGGGCTCGGCTTTGCGGTGAAGGTCGACAAGCCGCAATCGCGCTTCGGGGCCTTCATCGGTCGCGAAGCGGTGCTGCGCAAGCGCGACACCGGCGTCACCCGCCGGCTGCTGCAGTTCAAGCTCAAGCGTCCGGAGCCGATGCTCTACCACAACGAGCCGATCTGGCGCGGCGATCGCATCGTGGGGCGAGTAACCTCCGGCAATTACGGACATCATCTGGGCGCGGCGATCGGCCTGGGCTATGTTGCCTGCGCGCCGGGCGACGGACCGGAGGAACTGGGCGGCTCCGATTACGAAATCGAGATCGCCGGCGAACGCTTCGCGGCGGAGGCGAGCCTGAAGCCGTTTTACGATCCGCAGGGATCGCGGGTCCGGATGTAAGGGGGGAGATCGATCCGCATGGTCTGTGCATATGACGAATTGAGGTGCGCATGAAGGTTCTCGTCGGGGTTAAGCGGGTTGTTGACGCGAACGTGAAGGTTCGCGTGAAGGGGGACGGGACTGGGGTTGAGACGGCGAACGTGAAGATGTCGATGAACCCGTTCGACGAGATCGGGG
>Ga0310823_100493_pt1 | contig 25987 bp, 14 predicted proteins | sample P4_ome_3_FD_201316 | JGI IMG/M metagenome (GOLD analysis project Ga0310823, IMG submission 201316) | Sorghum-adapted microbial communities from Joint BioEnergy Institute, Emeryville, California, United States - P4_Day56_Rep3 | ecosystem: Engineered > Bioreactor > SSF (Solid state fermentation) >...
TGCGCAAACTCACTTCCCTCGGCGTGCTGATTGCGGTCGACGGAGACGAAAGCGGCTGGGCGCAGAGCGAGGAACGGAACGCGCTATACGAATGTTCGTCCCATGCCCGCTATGTGCTCCGGCGGTTTCCGCTGGATCTGACGATGTACGGCAGGCCGGAGGAGTTGACGGACCCGATCCGGTACGCGGATACGCCTGACGGCGACAATATCCGCAGGCGCCACCGCGTCTACCGGCGTTTCCTGATGGAGCCGGCCGTGCTCGACCGTGATTGGGATGCGGATTTGCTGCCGTATGTGCTGACGCAGCGCAGATCGATCATGGATCATCTGCAACGGATGCTCGGCTGGGAAGGCCGCAGATACCGCGAGGGACTGGTGTTCTTCCATCCGGAGCTGACGAGCGAGGCAGAACTGTTTCCGACGCTTGCCGGCGTGTCGGATCTCGTCTTGTTGCTCGCAGGCGAGCTGCGCCGGCGCCTCGGCTTGGAAGACGGCGGATTGCAAGTTGAACCGGACGGCTCGATTCTGCTGGAACGTTCGGAGCTGGAAGGGATGTTCCTGCGTCTCAAGGAGCAGCACCAGGCTTACTGGAGCAAGGAATTTCGGGACCTGTCCTCGGCCCGGCTTGCAGAGGAATGCGCCTGCCACATGGCGGAGTGGCAACTGGGAGAGTGGGAGGATGGACACCGCTTCCGGGTCTTCCCGGTGTTGTCTCGCTGGAGCGGACAATATGACGCGGCAGGGTCGGATGATGAATAAAAGGATGAATGAAGAAACAGGGCAAAAGGGGGCGGCGGAAATGGCGGTTGGCGCGGTTGATGCGGGCGGCAGATGGCGGATGGGGCGCGTTGGCGTTTTGAATTTTTGGCATTACGATGAGGAAGTGTTCGAACTGGAGGATGGCCGGCTGATTTTGCGGGGAGCGAACGGCTCGGGCAAATCGGTGACGATGCAGAGTTTCCTGCCGCTCGTCCTCGACGGGAACAAACATCCGAGCCGCCTCGATCCGTTCGGTTCGCGCGACCGTCGCATCGAGTACTACCTGCTTGGCGAGGCGGACAGCGGCAAGTCAGACGTCACGGGCTATCTGTGGATGGAATTTGCGCATCCGGCGAGAGGTCTGACGAAGACGATCGGCATCGGGTTGCGCGCGCGTCGGGGAGCGGCTCAGGTGCAGTTCTGGGGATTTCTGCTCGATGACGGGAGGAGGGTCGGGATCGATTTCTGGCTGTATGATCGGCATCATTGGCTCGAGCATCATACCCGAATTCCGCTCGGCAGGCAGGAGCTGGAACGGGCGATCGGCACGGGCGGCCAGGTCGTGCATGATCAGGCGTCCTATCGTGATTTGGTGAACAGGCATCTGTTCGGTTTCGCGGATGCTGAGAGCTACCAGGATCTGCTGCATTTGATGATCCAGCTTCGCAGTCCGAAGTTGTCGAAGGAATTCAAGCCGTCGGCGATCTATGACATTCTGCACAGCTCGCTGCCGCCGCTGCAGGAGGAAGAGCTCAGACCGCTGTCCGAAGTGCTGGAGGATATGGACCAGATTGCCGACCGATTGGACGAACTGCGCCTCCATATGCGGGAACTCGAACGGCTTCAGGAGTCTTACGAGCGGTACAACCGGCGAACGCTGTACGACGAATCGGTGCGCTTGCTGGAGAGAAACGCGGACTATCGGGGGCAAGAGAAGCGGCTTCGGGAGTGCGAGGCTGTTTTCAGGAAGGCGGAAGAGGAGAAGCGTGCGGCAGCGGCGGAAATCGCTCGCCTGGAAGCGGCGATCGGTCAGGCCGAGAGCGAACTGGACGTGCTGGAGAATCACGAAGTGATCGGCAAGCAGCGGGAACTGGAAGCGTTGACGGCTGCGCTGGCGGACGTGGAGAAGCATCTGGAACTGGCACACGAACGATTGCGGAGAAACCGGGACCGTCTGCTGTCTGTCGAACGCGACCTTGAGGAAGCCGAACTGCATCGCGGCCGGATGCGCGCGGAACAACGTGAGCTGTTGGAAGAGCTCGAGTCGATCGCGCAGGAGATGGAATTCGCCGACCACGCGATTCATCATCGGTTGTGGGAACACGGCGAGCCCGCGGATGATGCTTGGCGGGAACCGTGGCGGCGCGATCTGAAGCGGCACCGGGAGCGGCTGGAGGCGGCGCTCGCCAAGGCGCGCGAAGAGCAGGCCGCAGCCCGGGCGGTGAAGGAGCTGGAAGCGGATCTCGGCGAAGCGCGCAAGGAGCGGGACGAACGGGAGCGGGAACGGAGCGAATGCGCACAGGCGCTCGATGCGGACAAGGACGCGCTGCGCGAAGCGATCGTCATGTGGCGCGAGACGCTCGCCGAATTGCCGTTTGATGAGGAGCGGGTCCGCGAGACGTTCGGGGCGGTGTCGGCGTTCGGCGTGAGCAGCCGATCGACCGAAGCGATCCAGGCTCCGATGCGGCAGGCGCTGGCCGCAAGGCGTGAACAACTGGCCGCCGAACGGCTGCGGCTTGAGCATGAACGGCGGGTGCTGGAACAGGAGCGGGAGCGGCTGGCGGAGGAGAAGCGGACGTGGGAAGCGGATCGCGAACCCGAACCGGTTCGAGGCGAACCGCGCATCCGCCGGAGAGAGCGCTGCGCGCCGGGAAGCGGGGCGCCGCTTTATGCCGTCTGCGATTTCCGCCCGGATGTGGACGACGCGAGGCGGGCGCGCATCGAGGAAGCTTTGGAGCGTGCAGGTCTGCTGGACGCCTGGATTTCGCCTGACGGCCGGATCGGGACGACGGGCGACGATGAGGAAGAGACCTGGATCGTTCCGCAACCGATCGAATTCGGCTATACGCTGGCCGATGTGCTCGTTCCGTCGCCCTCGGCGGAGTCCGGACTGACGGCGGCGGCGATCGACGCGGCGCTGCGGACGATGCTGTGGGTCGAGGACGGCGGCGCGAACGGACTCGAGGGCACGGGCGCCGTTCTGTCGGGCGCGGGAGCCTGGCGGATCGGGCCGCTCGCCGGCCAGACGGCCGGCAAGGCGCGCGCCGAGTATATCGGCAAGGAGACTCGCCGCCGGACGCGGCTCCTCGAGATCGCGCGACTGCAGCGGGAACTGGACGTGCTGGCCGAACGGATCACCGGGCTCGACCGTGAACTGGCCGACCTGGCCGCCAGTGAACGGCAGGCGATCGAGGAAAGCGGCCGCTTTCCCGACACGGCCGGATTGGAGCGGCGGCTGCAAGCATTGCACGATGCGGCGTCCCGGCTGGAGGCGGCGCTCGGGCAGGAGAACCGCGCGCTCGAACGGTTCAAGGCGAAGACGGCCGAATGGCGCGAATTGCAGCGGGAATTGACCGAACAGACGGCCGCGTGGTCGCGGCTGAAGCGGGAGCGCGATCTCGGGGAAGCGGTGAACGCGGCGAGAGACTACGAGTCGGTGCTCTCGGAATTGCATTCCGTCTGGCGGCGGCAAGCCGATCTGGCGAGGCGGACAGCCGACTTGCGGCATGCGCGGCAAGCCGCGGAAGACGAGATCGAACGGGATGAACAACAGACAGACGAACAGGAGGAACGCCGCCGGAAATTGCGGGCCCAGGTGGACGCGTTGCGCAAATTGATGGACGAGCTGGGATTGGCCGAAATTTCCGGACGCATCGAGGCGCTGAAACAGGAGCGGGAACGGCTGCAGCGGGAACGGAAGACGGCGGCCGCGAAGCTGGCGGAAGCCGCCGAGGCGGCGGCCAGAGCCGGTGCAAGCGTGGAACATGTGCAAGAGCGGGAAGCCGAGTGCCGGCGGCTGTTGGAAGACGCGCTGGAGCGCTGGCGGCGCGAGATCGGCAGGCGGCTTGTTGACGATTGGCGGGAAGCCGCCGCGGAAGCCGCATCCGCGAACGCGGAGCGGGCGGCCGAGCTGGCTGTCGCGATCCGGCAGCGCTACGACGGGGCGTTCTCCGGCAGAAACGCGGACACGGTCAAGAACACGCTGCTCGAGCAGTTCAACGAAGTGCGGAGCGTTCTGACCGATTACGTGCTGGAGCTCGACATCGAGGAAGACACGGGGCGTATCGCGCTGGCGTCGAGGAGGGACCGCGCGCATCCGCAGCCGCCTTCCAAATTGCTTGAAGAGCTGAGGCGTGACGAGGAGCAGCAGAGCGCGCTGCTCAGTGAGAAAGATCGCGAGCTGTATGAAGAAATCATTCTGCGCAGCGTCGGCAAGGCGATCCGCCAGCGCATCCATCGCGCGGAGAACTGGGTAGACCGCATGAACCGCCTGATGGAGGAACGCAACACGTCCAGCGGATTGCGGCTTAAGCTGGAATGGAAAGAGAAAGCCGCGGCGAACGAACAACAGATGGATACCGCGCTGCTCGTCGAGCTGCTGAAGCGGGACGCGCACCGGCTGCGCGAGGATGAGATTGACGCCATGATCCGCCACTTCCGGTCGCAGATCGGCTACGCGAAGCAGAACGCCCTGAGCGAGAAGGAGTCGCTGCGCAAACATCTGTACGAAGTGCTGGATTATCGCAACTGGTTCCAGTTCGAACTGAAGTACCGCAAAGGGGAGCAGAACGGGTACCGGCCGCTCACCGATTCGCGGTTCAATGTATTGAGCGGCGGCGAGAAGGCGATGGCGATGTACATCCCGCTGTTCGCCGCGGCCTGGTCGAGATATTCCGACGCCCGTCCCGACGCGCCTCGGATTATCTCGCTGGACGAGGCGTTCGCGGGTGTCGACGAGGAGAACATGCGCGACATGTTCCAGTTGCTCACCGAAATGGGCTTCGACTACATGATGACGTCGCAGGTGCTCTGGGGCTGCTACGACACGGTGCCCCGGCTGGCCATCTATGAAATCCACCGCCCGAAGGACGCCGATTTCATCACGCTGTTCCGCTATCGCTGGAACGGTCGCGTCAAGGAATATGTGCCGGATGAGGCGGATGCGTCATGAGGACGGGCGCGGCGGAAGTTGATCGTCTGCGGCGGGCGGCGCAATATTTCGGCCGACCCGCCTTCCGGCGCATGCTGGCCGCCGTCTGGCGGAAGTACGAATCGCTCGGGCGGATCGGCGGCAAGGCGGTCGTGCCGGATCTGTCGCCGGACGAGAGTGAAGCGATCGGCGCGTTTTTCGGCTGGAACCTGAGACCCGGGGGTACGGCCGAGATTCCGCTCGCCTTGTTCGAGGCGGAGCTTCGGGATTCGGCGTTCGCAATCGGCTTGCAAGAATTGCATCAGGTTCTGGAAGGCAAGCCGCTGCTGCCCAGGAGCGAGCGGCGGCAGATCGTGGACGCAGCGTGGAGGCGGTTTCTGCGGGAGGCGCGGGATTCGGCCGGACGGGAGTTGTCCGCGGCTGCCGCCGGATGGCTGTCCCGGCTGGAACAGGCTCAAGGGGCCGGACTGCCCGCGTTGCGGGAACTGTATAAGACCGATCCGGAGCAGGCATTGTCGTCGCTTCTCGTTGTCGTGCGCGCGCTGAATTTCCTGTTCGCGGGCACGGAGCGCGTCGCGGAACGGCCGGTTCGGCTGCCGGTTCTGGCTGTCCGGGTCAGCGGAGACGCCCACGCGCTGGACATCGACCGTCCGGCTGGCCGGATGCTGCTGGCAGCGCTGCGGGAACTGTCCGACATGGAAGACGGAATCGCCGCGCCGGGCGGCGACGAGGCGGTCTGGAGAGAGGGAAGCGGGGCTTCGCGGGAAGATGAAGACGGCTCCGGGACGTTGAAGCTGCGGGAACTGTACCGCCGCTTCGGCATCCTGGATGACGACCTTTCCTCGATCGTTCATTGGTACGTGCCGGTTCCGTATGAACCGGCGATGCCGCGGGTATGGACGTTGCGGCAAGTGGAGGCGGCCGAACGGGTGCCGCGCTGCTCCGCTATCTTTGTCGTCGAGAATCCCGCCGTGTTTTCCACGATTGTGGATGCGGCCGGGCCGGGGGAAGCGGGCGACGAAGCTCCGGCGTTGGTCTGCACGAGCGGACCGGCCAGCGCGGCGGCGATCCGCTGGATGCAGCGGACGCTGGAGAGCTCGGGAGAAGGATGCAAGCTTTTTTATTCCGGAGATTTCGATGTCAAGGGGCTGTCCATGGCCCGAACTTTGGCCGGATTGTTCCCGACGCGGTTTGTGCCGTGGCGGTTCGACAGCAAGACCTACCTGGAGGCGACCGGATCTTTGCCTGGCCCGGCATTCGACGACAGCGAACTTGCGAGATTGGAGAACATGGAGGCGGAATGGGATCCGTCGTTGTGCGCCGTGATGCGGGAAACAGGTCGGAAGCTTCATCAGGAGGCGTTTGTGGAAGTGCTGGTTCGGGATTTTCGCAATGCAGGCGGGTGTGGTTGAAGTCGCATCCCGCTTATTTTGTTTCTGGACGATCGAACGAAATGATGTAAAAATGTGGATGTCTCTTGAGAAAACGATCGCGGCACGGGGGCATTCGCCATTGTGATCCGAAAACGGGCGGGCTTGATCCTCATACTCTCCCGGGCCGTTCGATTTGGACAGTCTGTACGAGCCGTCCGCCAATCCGCAATCGGGGACGATTCCGGCATATGAACGGTTGTTGGATTCGCTTCCCGAGTCTTTCAGGAGCGCCTTGTTCAGCGCCGGGTCAACGGAGATCGACAAGGCCATCCATGGAGAGCGGTCGATGGAAGAAGCGCTGATCCGGATCGAGCAGGCCGCCACCGAGGCATGGCCGTCGTCATGGGCGAATGGATGCCGCGGCCGAAAACGAAGAGAGGAGTGTCCCGATTGATGATCGCCAAAACCTTTTCCGCCATTCTGTCCGCCATCACCTTTTCGGCGATCTTTACTATCCATGAAAAAAACATGTTTGACAACGATTCGGACTACTCATTCGAGTTTTTGTTCGGCATGGGAAGCATGGTCCTTGCCGCCTTCTATCTCCTTGCCGGCATTCCGCTGTCCGTTTTGGCGGATCGGATCGCCTGTCGCAGCAGACAACGGTTTGCATCGCGGGCGGGGCTCCATTTCATCCTGGGCGCCGGGTTCGGCTTGCTGTTTTTTCTTGTCAGAGACGGGTTTTCCGGGATCGGTTCGTTCGGCATCGGCAACATGATCGGCGCGCTCCTGCTGTTCGGAATTTCCGGCATCGTATTCGCGATCTATGAATATTTAACCGAACGAATCATTAATCTGCTGAAGCGTTGACCGGGTGAAAAAAAGGATTGCAATCCGCCACGAAAGCGCTTATACTGAACTTAAACGTTTAATAAGAAATCGCACCCGCCACAGCATGACAGCGCAGAGAAAAGCGGGAACAAATGCGAAAACGAACCATGCCGCTGCGAAAACACTGCGAAAACACTGCGAAAACACTGCGAAAACACTGCGAAAACACTGCGAAAACACTGCGAAAACACGGGGAGAGGTCCAGGTTATCGCGCATCACGCCCCTGTTTCCCGCATATTTTTTTCATATCATAGTTAAACGATTAACATAAAGGAGTCATGACCTTGAAACGAAGAACGACGATCAAAGACGTGGCCAGACACGCCGGCGTCTCCACCGCGGCGGTGTCGTACGTGCTCAACGGCAAGGAGAACCGGGTTTCGCCCGATACGGTCGGGAAGATCCGCGAAGCGATCCGGGAGCTCAACTACATTCCGGACTACTCGGCCAGGAGCCTGGTGAAAAATTCGTCCAAGCTGATCGGCGTCATCATTCCGCAGACCGAGGACAGCAAGCAGCTCATTCTTGAAAACCCTTTCTACAGCGAAATGGTGAGCAACATCGAATCGAAGCTGCGCGAGCACGGGTACCACCTCATTCTGTCCGGCGTCGACAAGGGCAAAAGCTATCTGGACATCTCGGTGCAGCGCAATCTGGACGGCGCGATTATCATGGGCATCTATCCCGAACAGTTCTACGCGGAGCTGAAGGAAGTGAAAATTCCGATCGTGCTGATCGACAGCTACATCAACGACACCTACTTCAGCAAGGTCGGCATCGACGACGAGCAGGGCGGCTATCTCGCCGCCAAATACCTGATCGAACGGGGGCACCGCAACATCGCGCTCGTCACCGGCAGCATCCGCAAGGACGGCGTCGTCGAGAAGCGGTTCCTCGGATACAAGCGCGCCTTGCAGGAAACGGGCATTTTCTACAATCCCGACCATGTGTTCGAGCATTCGGTCAGCTACGCGTACGGCTACGAAGCCGGAAAAGCGATCGCCGCCGGCCATCCCGAAATTACGGCGGTATTCGCGACGGCGGACTTGGTCGCCTTCGGCGTCATCCAGGGGATCAAGGAGTCCGGCAAGGACGTGCCGCAGGACATCTCGGTAATCGGATTCGACGACATCTTCCTGTCGCGCATGTTCGTGCCGCCGCTCACGACGGTGAGGCAGGATATCGCCCTGAAAGGAAGGAAAGCCGCGGAACTGCTGCTCGAGATCATCGAATCCGACGAGCCTGACGGCGTCGACAGGAAAGTGGAAGAGATTCCGCTGTCCATCGTGGAGCGGCAGACCGTCCGCTCGCTGTAGCCCAACCGCCGATCCCGGCAAGCGCGGATGCCGCTGAAATCCGCCTTCTGCCGGGAACCGCCGAGACTGAATCTTATGCGGAGGTGATGGCCAAACTCCGAAATGGCCACGATCTCATGGTTGTCAGATGGCATAAGGCATCAGGACATCAGGACATGAATAACGCAGACAGGGGGAAATCAGCCATGAAGTGGAACGGAAGACAGTGGAAATTGCTGGCGCTTTGCTTGCTGGTCATGGCGGTATTGATCGCGGGCTGCTCGGGCGGCGGAAAATCGTCCGGCAATACGGGCAATTCGGGCGGATCATCGTCCGGCGGCGATAGCAGCGGAACGGCCCGGAGCGATCAGAACAAGGGCGACTCCGGCGGCAAGGCCGGGACGGTCACGGTCAAGTTTACGAACTTCTCCGCTTCGGGAGACAACGAGAAATATTTGCAGCAGATGAAAGAGGAGTTCGAAAAACAGCATCCGAACATCAAGATCGACATCGAAACGCTGGCCTACGACGACTATTTCACCCAGATGCAGACCCGGGTGGCGAGCGGCACGGCGCCCGACGCCTACGAGCTGAATTATGAAAACTTCGTCTCGTACGCGAAGAAGGGCGTGCTGCTCGACCTGACGCCGATGTTCGGAAACTTCGACACGTCGGTGCTGAACAAGAACGCGCTGGAAGCGTTCAGCACGGACGGCAAGCAGTACGGGCTTCCGGCCAGCTTCTCGAACGTCGTGCTGTTCTACAACAAGGATCTGTTCGACCAGGCCAATGCGAGCTATCCGACGAGCGACTGGACCTGGGCGGACGCGGAGCAGGCGGCGCAGAAAATCCGGGCGCTCGGGGACAATATTTTCGGCATCTATCAGCCGATCCAGTTCTGGGAATTCTACAAGAAGGTGCAGCAGAACGGCGGCAGCCTGATGAACGCGGACATGACGCAATTTACGGTCGACACGCCGCAAAACGTGGAAACGCTTCAGCACATGGTGGACCGCGTGCTGAAGACGAACGTCATGCCGACGGAAGCGCAGATGGCCGGCATGGGCGACTGGGATCTGTTCAAATCCGGCCGGCTGGGCATGCTCGTCACCGGCATCTGGGCGTTCCCCGACTTCACGCAGAACATCACGTTCAACTGGGATATCGAAGTGGAGCCGGGCAACACGGCCAAGGCGACGCATTTCTTCTCGAACGGCCTGGTCATCAACAAGGACAGCAAGGTCGCGGAAGCGGCGTTCGAATGGCTGAAGTTCATGTCGGCCAGCCGGGAAGCGGCGCAAATCCGCGTCGACGCGGGCTGGGAGCTGCCGGCGGTCAACTATCAGGACGTGCTCGACAAGTATTTGCAAGTGACGCCTCCGAACAACAAGAAGGCGGTGTTCGACTCGCTCAACTATCTGGTGACGCCGCCGGTCGTCGAACAGAACGCGGAGATGACCGACATCATCGGGCTTCACCTGCAAGCCGCGCGCGACGGCGCGAAATCGCCCGCCGACGCGCTCCGGGACGCGCAGAAGGAGCTTGAGCAGCGGATCAAGCTGCAGTAACGAACATTCCTCTGGCATCGGCACGGCGCCGGCATGGTGCCGTGCCGAACCGTCTCCGGAAGGGAGACGGGGGACGCCGATCATGCCATTCTTGAAGTGTTGAAGGAGAGGGAAGCATGCCGCACATGAGCAAACACAACGGCTGGTTCGCGGCGATCGGGTTTCTCCTGCCATGCCTGACGGGCCTGATCCTGTTCAACCTCATCCCGGTGGCGGGCGCGTTCGCGCTCAGCTTCACCGACTGGGACGGACTCAAGCCGATCGCGCCGCAGGACGGCGTGCCGGCGTTCGTCGGCCTGGACAACTATGCCGCGATCCTCGGCGGCGGCGAGTTCTGGCGCGTGCTGCGAAACACCGCCGTATACATCGTGCTCTATATCCCGCTCATCCTGATCGCGTCCATCGCGGCGGCGATGCTGCTTCACCGCCCGTACCGGGGCGCATCCGTCTACCGGGTGCTGTTCTACATCCCGGTGCTGACCTCCTGGGTGGCCGGCGCGCTGATCTTCAAGTCGATCCTGAGCCCGGAGTACGGCGGCGTCAACGATCTGCTGCGCCTGTTCGGGATCAAGGGCCCGGGATGGCTGTACGACCCGCACTGGGCGATGCCGGGCATCGTACTCGCGAGCATCTGGAAGGACATGGGGTTCTTCGCGCTCATCTTCCTCGGAGGCCTGCAGGGCATCGATGCTTCCTATCATGAAGCGGCGAAGATCGACGGCGCCGGCGTCTGGCAGCGGTTCCGGCACATTACGCTGCCGCTCCTGTCGCCGATCACGTTCTTCGTGACGGTCATCTGTCTCATTTTCTCGTTCCAGCTGTTCCCGCAGGTGATGATCATGACGGACGGCGGGCCGCACGGCGCGACGCAGGTCATGGTGGAGCGCATTTACCGCTACGCGTTCAGCTATTTCAAGATGGGGTATGCTTCCGCCTTCTCCTTCATCCTGTTCGCGATCATCTTCCTGTTCACATGGCTGCAGCTCAAATTGCAGAAGAAGTGGGTGCATTACGATGCTTAGGCGTTACGCGGGCCCCTTGCTCTACTATGTGACGGCGACGGCGATCGCGTGCCTGGTCATGATCCCGTTCTTCTGGATGATCAGCACGTCGCTCAAGAGCAAAGGGGCGCTCACCGCCGTGCCGATCGAGTGGATTCCGGAGGAGATCAGCTTCGAAGGCTACCGCAAAGTGTTCGACGTCTTCCCGTTCGCGCGGACGATTCTGAACAGCGCCTTCGTCTCGGTGATGACGACCGTCGTGCGGCTCGGGGCCGCCGCGATGGCGGCGTACGCGTTCGCGAAGATGCGGTTCAAGGGCCGCGACATCCTGTTCGCCGCGGTGCTCGCGACGATGATGATCCCGCAGCAGGTGACGTTCATCCCGCTCTTCCTGGTGATGAAGGAACTGCAGCTCGTCAATACGTTCACGGGGCTCATCGCGCCGTCGATTTTCAACGCGTTCGCGATCTTCATGATGCGCCAGCACATGCGGACGGTGAACGACGCGTATCTCGACGCGGCGGTGATGGACGGCGCCACCCACCGCACGATCTTCGTCCGGCTGATGCTGCCGCTGAGCGCGCCGATCCTGGCGACGCTGGCCGTCATCGCGTTCATGGACGCGTGGAACGATTATCTGTGGCCGCTCGTCATGCTGACCGACCCGAACAAGATGACGCTGCCGCTCGCGCTCAGCAAGCTGAGCGGCCAGTACGCGACGGACTACAACACGCTGATGGCGGGCAGCCTGATCTCGATCGTGCCGATCGTGGCCGTCTTTCTCGCCGCGCAGAAACATTTCAAAGCCGGCCTGCAGGTGGGCGGAGTGAAAGGATGAACGATGTGCTGGAGCAACTGAATGCCATTCGCGCCCGCCGGGATGCGTTGGACGTGAGGACGGCGGCATTTCTCTGCTATCTTGACGTGAAAACGAAACAGCCGTACGGCGGATGCGAAACGTACTTGCGGCGGCAGGCGGTTCGGGTGGAGGAGCGGGAAGATTTTCTCGAGTCCGCCTTCTGGCTGTGGGCGCTCGGCGAATGCGCGGCCGCTTCCGGAGAGGCGGAAGCGATGCGGGAATACGCCGGCGCCGCGCGGAAGGCCGTGGCCGTCATCGGCCGCGAATGGAACCGGCCGCACCCGCATTGGCTCGTGCCGGACGGCCGCGCCGTCTGGCTCGGCAATCTCGCGATCGCCGCCGGGGCCTTGAGGGCCGCCAGCCTCCATCTCGGGGGTGAAGAGGCGGGACGCCTGCTTAAGGAAATCCGGGATTTCGTGTTCGGCAACATGATGCACCAGGGCGGCGTTGTCGGCGTGCTGGGCAGCCGCGAGATCACCGGCGACATCGGCGCCGCGGCGGTTCCTTTCGGCCTGTTCAATGCCGGGGATCTCGTCATGGTGAACGCGATGGACTGGGTGGAGGAACACCTGATGGGCGAAGGCGTCCGGTTCTCGCTGCACGACACGCGGTACGGGGGGTGTGTCCGGCCGGATCTGACGGCGCTCCTGGCCTGGTATTACTCGGAGCGCGGCCATCTCGCCCGGGCCGCGAAGCTGCTGGAAACCGTCCGGCGGCAGCGGGAGCGCGACGGGAAACTGGCGGAATACGACACCGCCTCCGCGGTCGTGCCGCTCTATGCCCGGTATGACCTGGAGACGTCCGGTCCGCCGCGGGAAAGCGATCTGGCCTGCATCGTGTACGAAATCGCGAAGATCAATCTGGAGCGGAAGTCGGCGTCCGGCGCCGAAGGCGGACAAGGCTTGCGGATCGCGCACCGGCCTCACGGCAGCCGCTCGCCCTATATCAAGGAAGCGGTGGAGCGGTTCCCGAGGGAGCCCGAAGAAGGCGACGCGGTGACGGTAAGCGTCCGGACGGAGCCATATCGCCCGTCGCAGCAGGTGGTCGTTCAGGTGGCGGCGGACGGGGACGGCTGGGACGGCGCGGCGTCCATTTCGATGGAGCCCGGCGTCTCCGGCGACGGCATCCCGGTCTGGCGCGCGGAGCTGGGGCGGTTCGGCTTCGGCAGCCGGGTGGCCTACCGGTTCGTCGCGACCGACGAGCAGACGACGGCCGTGTCCGAGCCGTATACGTTCCGCGTCCGGGGCTGGCGGGCGCTTGAGCCGGCGTCGCTGCGCAAGCGGGAGGACGGAGCGGAGCTGATCTTCCGCCCGCTTGAAGGAAGCGGCGCAAGTCCGCGCATCGCCTTCGCCGCGCGGAACGGCCGGTCGCTGCAATGCGTGTTCGATGTTGGCGGCGAAGCGGAGGGGGCCGCGGGCGGTCAAGCGTGGGAAGGCGAGATGGCCGTCGGGCGATACCGGCTGCGCGTGGATGCTGGCAGCGGACATCTGCGGTTGACCGACGAGCATGGCCGCGCCGTCGTCCGGACATACGACCACGGCGGGACGGCGCCGTTCGAGGCGCTGACCGACGGGGACGGCGGCGTGCACAAGCTGCGGCTCAATCTGCGCCTGGAGCCGGACGAGCGGATGTACGGCACGGGCGAGCGCTATGCCGATCTGGAATTCGCCGGCCGCAGCGTCGACCACTATGTGTTCAACCAATACCGGAGCCAGGGGATGCGGACGTACATCCCGGTTCCGCTCGCGGTCAGCTCGAAGGGCTACGGCCTCTTCCTCCACACGGGCATGTATTCGGTGTTCCGGTTCGGCACCCGGCTCGGCGACCGGTTCGAGGCCGAAGTCGACGTGCTGCCCGACCGTCCCCGCACGGAATGGCACCTGTTCCCGGGCGCGCCGTCCGATGTGCTGCAGGCGTACGCCGACGTGACGGGCAAGCCGGCGCTGCCGCCGAAATGGGCGTTCGGACCGTGGATGTCCAGCAACAACTGGGACAGCCAGGCGGTCACGATGGAGCAGGTGGAACAGACGGTCCGCCACCGGATTCCGGCGACGGTGCTCGTGCTCGAGCAATGGAGCGACGAGGCGACGTTCTATATCTTCAACGATTGCCAGTATGCGCCGAAGCCCGGTCTGGACGCGCACCGGTACGAGGATTTCCGCTTCCCGGAATGGGGGCGCTGGCCGGATCCGAAGCGGATGGTCGAGGATATCCACGCCCATGGCATCCGCGTGCTGCTGTGGCAAATTCCGGTGATCAAGTTCATGGAAGGCATCCCTCACGCGCAACGGGACGAGGACGAGCGGACCGCCCTGGAGCACGGGCTGGTCGTCCGCCGGCCGGACGGGGAGCCGTACCGGATTCCGTCTTATGAATGGTTCAAGGACAGCCTCGTGGCCGATTTTACGAACCCGTTGACGCGCAAATGGTGGTTCGGCAAGCGGCGGTATTTGATCGAGGACATCGGCGTGGACGGCTTCAAGACGGACGGGGGCGAGTGCATTTACGGGGACGTCGTTTTCCACGACGGAAGAAACGGCCGGGAAATGCGCAACCGGTATCCGAATGAATACATCGGCGCATATTACTCCTTTGCCCGAGAGCTCACCGGCGGCGACGCCGTCACGTTCAGCCGGGCGGGATACGCTGGGGCGCAGAACTGGCCGATGCACTGGGCCGGAGACGAGCGCTCCACCTTCGAGGCGTTCCGCAGCTCGGTCATCGCGGGCCTCTCGAGTGGCATGTCCGGCCTGCCGTTCTGGGGCTGGGATCTCGCCGGCTTCCACGGCGACATCCCGACCGCCGAACTGTACGTGCGGTCGGCGCAGATGGCGGCGTTCTGCCCGGTCATGCAATACCACGCAGAATCGAAGGGTGAGTTCAACCAGGACCGCACGCCGTGGAACGTGGCGGAACGGACGGGCAAGCCGTGGGTGCTGACGCTGTACAAGCGTTACGCCGATCTCAGAATGAACCTGCTGCCCTACATTTACGACCAGGCAGTCAGGACGAGCCGCACGGGCATTCCGCTGATGCGGGCGATGGCCTTCGCGTATCCGGACGATCCGCGCTGCGCCCGGCTCAAGGAGCAGTACATGTTCGGGGACGCGCTGCTCGTCGCGCCCGTCGTGGAAGAGGGGCGGACCGTGAAGGACGTGTACCTGCCGGAAGGCTTGTGGCTGCCGCTGTTCGGCGGCGATGCGGTCCCGGGCGGCCGTATGGTCCGGGTGGAAGCGGCCATCGGGGACATCCCGGTGTTTCAGCGGCAAGACAGCGTTGTGGCCTGGAACCTGCCGGCGGACTATGCGCTGCCGGGCGACGTCGGCAACCGCGTCGACGGCTACGTGAACCTGACGTTCAGCCTGTTCGTGCGGGAGCGCCTGGACGAGACGTTCGAGGACGATCTCGGAAGCCGCGTCCGCATCCGGGCGGAGCGCACGCCGTACGGGCTGCATGTCCGCCTCGACGGAAGGTGCGCGGCTCCGGTCACGGTCGTCCTGCGCGATGTGCCCGGCGTCCGGTCGGTGACGGACGGCGCGTCGCGGGAGCTGCGCCGGGACGAGGCGCCGCACGCGATGCGGCCGGGCGGATACGCGGCGCGGGGCCATGATCTGTACGTCAAGACGGACGCGTGCGCGGGCGAATGGCGGATTCTTTTTGCATAACGGAACCAATTGGCAACAGCGGAAACGGCTGGTCGGGAATCGGTATTCCGACCGGCTGTTTTTTCTTTTTGCCGCCAAACCCATAAAAAATCGGACACGCACCCAAAGAAAAAGCGCTTTCATTCCGGAATGAGAGTCTTTATAATAATTGAATTCCCGAAATGTCCGGACGAAACCAATCGGGGGTGAGCTGCGCCATGTCCGGGAAACAACGAAAATGGATGATCCGGTTTCGCCGCCTGCGCATCCGCGACCGCCTGTTTGCGGCGATGATTTTCCTGTCCCTGCCGCCCCTGTTCTTTCTCGGGTTTCTGTCGTTCAACGTCGCCAGGGACACTCTGACGGAATCCATTCTGGAGTCGAACGGCGACCATCTGCAGACGACGAGCGAAGTCGCCGACCTGCTCTTCCGCAACATCATCAACCTGAACCGGTTCATCGTGCTGAACGACGAAATTCTGGGCGATCTGAGGAACAGCAAAGTCCGCAACAGCCGGGAGCTCAGCGAGATGAACGAGCTGACCATCAACCGGCTGCAGCGCGTCATCAACAGCAACTCCTTCGACACCCGGTTTGTGGATTCGCTGTGCATTTTCGACCTGTATTACCAGACCTATTGTCTCGGGCGTCCGGACAATGCCGGGAAGTACGAGGGGCCGGACAAGAAGACGCGGATCGAGCAGTCGGATTGGTACCGGGCAGCGGTGGAGGCGCAAGGGCGCGTCTTGTTTTTCAGCTACAACGTGCTGGACGGCACTTCGTCGTCGTTCTCGACCGTCAAGTTGTTCCGCGACTCGGAAAGCATCGAGGGGAGGCCGCTCGGCCTGCTCGTCACCAATCTGTCCGTCTCGATGTTCCAGAACGTGTCCCAGGCGACCCGGGACTACGGCCATTTCGTGGTCGTCGACGCGACCGGCGACGCTGCGCGCATCCTGTATCCGGGGGCGTGGAGCCGATCACGGGAGCAGCCGGCCGCCTATGCCGACCTGATTGCGCGCTGGGAAGCGGAAGGCTATCTGGTCAGCGACTATCGCAATGTGACGACCGGATGGCATTTCCTTCATCTCGTCGAAAAAGCGGAGCTGCTCGCCAAATCGAACCGGATCGGCACCTACACGGGACTGATCGCCGTGCTGATCGCGGTGGTGGCGCTCACGATCTCGTATCTCGTCTCCGGCGGAATTACCCGCCCCCTGCTGCAGCTCAAGAAGATGATGGTCGACTGGAACAAGGGCACGCTCGATTTCAATGTCAAATTCAAGGACGACGAAGTGGGGACGATCGGGGAAACGTTTCTCCGCGTGGCGCAAACAAACATGGAGCTGGACGCCCGGCTCATCCAGGCGGAACTGCGCGAACGGGAAGCGGAGCTGCGCGCGCTGCAGGCGCAGATCAACCCCCACTTCCTGTACAACACGCTGGACTCCATCTACTGGATGGCCCGCCTCAAGAAGACGGAGGAAGCCGCCACGATGGCGCTGGCGCTGTCGGAAAGCTTCAAGCTCAGCCTGAACAAGGGGAAGGAGACGATCCCCGTATTCAAGGAACTGAAGCATGTCGAACATTACATGACGATCCAGAACATCCGCTACAAGGGCCGCATCCGGTATGAAATCGATGTGGAGGCGGACGTGCAGGGCTATGAAATGCTCAAGCTGATTTTGCAGCCGCTGGTGGAAAACGCGGTGTACCACGGACTGGAGCCGAAGATGGGAGACGGCCTGATCCGGATCGCGGGAAGGAAGAACGGTGACGAGCTGATCTTCATCGTGGAAGACGACGGCGTCGGCATGGAGGATGCGACCCTCACGGAACAGGGGTACGGGCTGCGCAATGTGCGGGAACGGCTGAGGCTGTACTACGGATCCCACTATTCCTTCAAGATCCGGAGTTCACCCGGAGCCGGAACCCGGATCGAGATCCGCTTCAAACCTGACAGAGGGGGAACGATGCATGTGGAAAGCGGTCGTGTGTGACGACGAGTATATCGTGCTGGAAGCCCTCGGCATGATGGTCGACTGGGAAGGTCTGGGGATCGAGCTGGCCGGCACCGCCGGCGACGGCGTCTCCGCCCTGGAGCTGATCCGGCGGGTGAAACCGGACATCGTGCTGACCGACATCCGCATGCCGGGACTGGACGGGCTGCAACTGATCGAGACGGTGCTCGCGGAAGCGCCGGAAACCCATTGCATCGTGTTCAGCGGATTCAACGAGTTCGAGTACGTCAAAAGGGCCATCCGCCTCGGCGTCGCCGACTACGTGGAGAAACCGATCACGGAGACGGCCATCGAGCGGGCGCTGCGCAAGGTGATCGGACAGATCGAGCGGGAGACGGCCATCCGCTCGATGGAGCGGAGGCTGCACGACAACGGCGAGGCGCTGCTCGGGAAGGCGGTCTGGGAGCTGCTGCTGTTCGGCAAGGAAGCGGAGCCGGGCTGGCGGGAGCAATTCGGTCCGGACGGAGACCGCGTGACCGGGGTCACCGTCCTGGCGGCCGCGGAATCGTTCCGGCTTCCGGAACATCCGGCCTACCGCGCCGTCCATTTGCGGGACGACAAGCATCATTTGGCTGTCATGTTCCATTTCATGGATCTGCCGCCGGCCCACTGGGACAGTCTGGCGGACGAATTGGACGGCGCCGGCATAGCCGTCGGCATCGGCCGCACGCATTCGTCGCCGGAAGGGGCGCAGCCGGGCTGGCGGGAAGCCGTGCGGGCGCTCAAGGCTGCCAAGCTGCTGAACATCAGGGGAGCCGTCAGATTCGGCGAGATGGATTCCCGACCGGACAATCCCGGCCTTCTGTCCGCCCGTGAAGAGGCGATTCTGCTCGCGCTCCGGGCGGGAAGCCGAGCGATGGTCTCGGCGGAAGTGGAACGGTTCCTGCGGGAAATTCAGGAATTGAAGCCCGACCCCGACGCGGTGGAGAGCGAAATGCTGAAAATCATCTATGCGGCGGAGGAAGCGGTCGGGAAAGAGCGGGATCGGTCCGCGAAACCCCACATCGAGATCGCCGAAGCCGCCGCGGAAGGCCGGCTGGCGGAATGGTTCCGCGACCGGCTGGAGAGACTCGCGGAGCGGGAGACGGCAAACCGGGAGCGGGACAAGCATACGGCGATCGAGGAGGCCAAGCAATATGTGGCGCATAATGCCTTCCGCGACGTGTCCCTGCAGGAGACGGCTGCGCACGTCGGCCTCCATCCCGCATACCTGAGCGTCCTCTTCAAGGAAACCACCGGCGAAACGTTCATCCAGTACCTGACCCGCAACCGGGTGGAGCTGGCCAAATCGTTGCTGCGCGAAGGCATGAAAATCAGCGAGGTGAGCGACCGGGTCGGCTACATGAACCCCCGCCATTTCGGCGAAGTGTTCAAACGGTACACCGGCGTGACCCCCGGACAATACCGGGATTCCTGGCATCAATCGTCATGATGGTTACTTCCGCACTAAAAAAACGGACCGCAATCCAAAAAAGATCGCGGTTCCTGAGGAAAGCGGTTGCAATTACAATGGACACAAGCGGGAAACCCGGGACCTGCAAATTTGACGACCGAACGTCGAAGGGGGAACATTCCGTGCGACGCAAATCCATCGGTATCCTGCTGGCCTGCATGCTGGCTGCGGCGGCCATCCTCGCCGGCTGCGGCGGGAACAGCAACAACGGCGGCAACAACGGAGGCGCAACCGGCACGAACAGCTCGTCCGGCGGCTCGTCCGGCAAGCAAGAGAAAGTCAAGATGTCGCTGCTCGTGGACAACAGCCAGGACTCGATCAACATCGGGGAAGCCCTTGTCAAGAAGTTCACCGCGAAATATCCCCACATCGAAATCGAGCTGGAGACGCGCCCGGGCGGCGGCGAAGGCGACAACTTCGTCAAGACGCGCCTTGCGACCGGCGACATGAACGACATCTTCTTCTACAATTCCGGTTCGCTCCTGCAAGCGCTCAATCCGGAACAAAACCTGCTGGATCTGACGGGCGAGCCGTTCGCGGACAACCTGCTCGATTCCTTCAAACCGGTCGTCTCATCGAACGGCAAACTGTTCGGCGTGCCGTTCCGCTCCTCGGTCGCCGGCGGTTGGTTCTACAACAAGAAATTGTATGAGGAGCACGGCCTGTCCGTTCCGAAGACGTGGGACGAGCTGATGGCCAACCTCGACAAATTGAAAGGCTCCGGCGCCGCGCCGATCATCGGTTCCTACAAGGATACATGGACGAGCCAGCTCATCATGCTTGCGGATTTCTACAACGTGCTGGCCGAAGAGCCGAATTTCCCGGACGACTATACGGCCAACATGGCGAAGTACGCCAACACGCCCGCCGCGCTGCGCAGCTTCCAGAAGCTGGCCCAGACGGTCGGCTACTACAATGAAGATCTGATGGCCACCACGTACGACGCGGCGCTCGGCATGCTGGCGGAAGGGAAGGGCGCCCACTATCCGATGTTGAGTTTTGCCGTTCCGGTCTTCGTCCAAAACTATCCGGACCTGGTGGATGACATCGGCTTCTTCGCCCAGCCCGGAGACGATCCGGACAATGTCGGCCTGACCGTGTGGATGCCGGACGCGGCCTACATTTACAAGAACACCAAGCATCCGGAAGAAGCGAAGATGTTCCTTTCCTTCCTCGCTTCGGTGGAAGGCACGGAAGTGCTGTCGGAAGTGACCACGCCGTCCGGTCCGTACGTCATCAAGGGAGCGAAGCTTCCCGAAGAAGTGCCGCAGGTGGTGAAGGACATGCTGCCGTACTTCAACACGGAAGGCAAGACGGCACCGGCGCTCGAATTCCTGTCTCCGGTCAAGGGGCCGATGCTCGAGCAACTGACGGTTGAAGTCGGCGCAGGGATGCGTTCGGCGGAAGACGCGGCGGCCCTGTATGATGAGGATGTCGCGAAGCAGGCGCGGCAACTCGGCCTGGAAGGCTGGTAATCTCCGGCGCCGGACGCTCATGCTCTGGTCGGCTCTGTCCACGGACAGAGCCGATTGTTTCAGCATCGGGAGGAGATCCGCTTGAGCAAATTGCACAAGAAGATATATACGTACAGTTTTCTGGCGCCGGCGGCGATCGTCTACCTGGTGATCTTCATCGTCCCCACGTTTCTGTCCTTCTTCTTCAGCCTGACGCGCTGGACGCTGTCGGATTGGGAATTCATCGGGCTGCAGAACTTCAACACGTTCCTGCGCGAACCCTTTCTGTCCATCGGGTTCCGCAACACGTTCATCTACGCGGTCGTCACGTGCGGGCTCAAAGTGGTTTTCGGTTTGCTGCTCGGGGTGCTCCTCACCGGCGCCATCCGGGTCAAACATTACCTGCGCTCCGTCGTGTTCTTCCCGACGCTGGTCAGCACGATTGCCGTCGGCATTACGTTCAGCGTCATGATGCATCCGACGACGGGGATGATCAACGAGGTGCTGGCGTTCTTCGGCATCAAGGGGCCGGACTGGCTCGGCAATCCGTCCCTCGCCCTGCTGTCCGTCGCAATGGTGGACGTGTGGAAAGGGGTCGGGTTTGCCACGGTCATTTACATCGCCGGGATCATGTCCATTCCCGAGCAATACTATGAAGCCTTGCAGATCGACGGCGGCGGCTCGTGGCACAGGTTCTGGAACATCATCCTCCCGCTCAGCCGGCCGGCGACCAACGCGGTCATCATTCTCGCTTTCATCGGCGGCTTGCGCAGCTTCGACCTGATCTGGGCCATGACGAAGGGGGGCCCCGGATTTGCCACCGACGTCATCGCTTCCATTATCTATAAACAGTATCAGGCAGGGTTCTACGGCCTGTCGACGGCGGGCAACGTCATCCTGTTCCTGTTCGTCAGTCTGCTGGCCTTCCCGCTGTCCCGTTTTCTGACGCGGAAGGAGGTGGATTTGTGAGCAGAAAAGCGCGCCTGTTGACCATCGAGATTGTGTCGGTGCTGCTAAGTGCGATCCTGTTCTGGGTGCCGCTTTATTTTGTCCTTCTGACGGCGATGAAGAACCCGCGGGAAGCTTCGCTCATGAACCTGGTCTGGCCGTCGGAAATCCGGCTGTGGGAGAACATCAAGGAAGTGTTCGCCTTCCGCGATTACATGCTGGTACGCGCGTTCTGGAACAGCACGCTGCTCACGGTGCTTTCCATCGTCGTCCTGACCGTCGTCAGTTCCATGGCGGCCTTCGTCATGCAGCGGCGCAACGACAAGGCCACGCCCTGGATTTCGTTCTTCGTGCTGGCGGGACTGATCATTCCGCCTGCGGTCGTGCCCACCATCTGGGTGCTGGACGGCATCGGCCTGTTCAAGACACTGACCGGCCTCGTGCTGGTGGAGGTGGCGCTCGGTTTTCCGTTCTGCGTCATGCTGTACAGAGGGTTCATGGGCACGATTCCGCGCGAGATCGACGAAGCGGCGGTGGTGGACGGTTACGGCGGGTACCGGCTGTTCTTCCAGATCATATTTCCGCTGCTCAAACCGGTGACGTCAACGATCATCGTGACGCAGTCGGTCATCATTTTCAACGATTTCGTCAATCCGCTCTACTTCTTGCCGGGATCGAAAAACGTCACCCTGCAGCTCACCCTCTACAACTTTACGAGCCAATTTATTTCGAAATGGAACCTGCTGTTCACCGATATCCTGCTGATTACGATTCCGCCGCTCGTGCTGTTCATTTTCTTCAACAAGAAAATTGTGGCGGGCATGGTGGCCGGATCCGTCAAAGGCTGACGGCATGAGAGATCACGAACGAGACGGAGGAGATTTTCATGGGGAACTTGGCAGTGACGGATTTGACCTGCGAATACCGGCGCAATCCGCTCGGCATCGGCGTGCGCAGGCCGCGGTTCAGTTGGCGGCTGGAAGGAACCGGGAGGGGGATTCGCCAGCAGGCGTACCAGCTCACGGTGGCTGCGGAAACCGGCGAGTTCGACCGGCCTGTCTGGGATTCGGGCGTGGTTGAAAGCGACGAATCCGTGCTGGTGGAATACGGCGGTCCCGAACTGGCCCCGCGCACGAAGTATGTCTGGCGAGTCAAAGTTTGGGATGACGCCGGTCAGGAATCGCCCTGGAGCGAGCCGGCTTCCTTCGAATTGGCGCTGCTGAACCGGACCGAATGGAAGGCAAGCTGGATCACGCCGGCGGCTTCCGCCATCGATCCGCAGACGGATGCGGCTTTTCTGCTGCGCAAGGCGTTCCGGGTGAGGGACGGCGTGCAATCGGCCCGGATATACGCCACGGCGGCGGGTGTCTACGAGCTGTTCGTGAACGGCCGGCGGGTTTCCGATGAAGAGCTGTCGCCGGGTTGGACCAGCTATCCGCACAGGCTGCAATACCAAACCTATGATGTGACGGATTTGCTGAAATCCGGAGACAACGCCGTCGGCGTGCATCTGGGCGACGGCTGGTATCGGAGCGGCATGGGTTTCGAGCAGTTGAACTTCAAATACGGGGACAGACGGGCGGCCCTGCTCCAGCTCCACATTCGCTACGAAGACGGAAGCGAAGAAGTGGTCGCATCCGACGGCTCCTGGCGCGGGGCGACCGGCCCGGTGACGTACTCGACGATTTATCACGGCGAGACGTACGACGCCCGGCTGGAGCGGAAGGGCTGGAGCGAAGCGGGCCATTCCGATAAGGATTGGGCGCCGGTTGAGGTGCTTGATCTGCCAATGGAAATTCTCGTGCCGCAGGAGAACTGGCCGGTGCGCGTGACGGAAACGATCCGCCCGATTGCCGCCTTCACAACCCCGGCCGGCGACAAGGTGCTGGACATGGGGCAGAACATGGTCGGCCGCGTCCGGTTCACGCTGGAGGCGCCCGCGGGCACGACGGTCGTGCTGCGCCACGCGGAGGTGTTGGACAAGGACGGAAATATTTACTTCGGCAATCTGCGGTTCGCCAGGCAGACGGTCACCTACGTCGCCAAGGGAGAAGGCCGGGAAACGTATGCTCCCCGCTTCACGTTCCTGGGATTCCGCTATGTGAAAGTGGACGGCTGGCCGGGGAACGAACTGCCGCTCGACGCCTTCGTCGGGGAAGTCATGCATTCGGACATGCCGAGGACGGGCGACTTCTCCTGCTCCGACGAGCGGGTGAACCAACTGCAGCGGAACATCCAGTGGGGACAGCGCGGCAACTTTGTCGATGTGCCGACCGACTGCCCGCAGCGGGACGAGCGGCTCGGCTGGACGGGGGACGCACAGGTGTTCATCGCCACGGCGCTGTACAATTTCAACGGCGGCCCCTTCTTCACCAAATGGCTGCGCGACCTGAAAGCCGAACAGCATGAGGACGGCGGCGTCCCCTTCGTCATTCCTGACGTGGCGGACGGCGACAGCTCGTCCGGCTGGGGCGACGCGGCGGTCATCTGTCCGTGGACGGTGTATCGGTACTACGGCGACCGGCGTCTGCTTGCAGAGCAGTACGACAGCATGAAGAGATGGGTGGAATACATCCGGGCCCAGGGCGACAATGAATTCTTGTGGGATACCGGTTTCCACTTCGGCGACTGGGTGGCGCTGGACGCCGAGGAAGGCAGCTACGTCGGCGCGACGCCGCTGCCGCTTGTGGCCACGGCGTATTATGCTTATTCCACAAGGCTGTTGCGCGAAGCGGCCCTCGTGCTTGGCAAGGAAGAGGATGCGAAGAAATACGGCGGGCTGCATCAGAAAGTCGTCCAGGCGTTTCGCGACGAGTTCATCACGAAGACCGGGCGGATGGCGTCACCGACGCAGACGGCCCATGTGCTGGCCCTCGCCTTCGATCTGGCGGGGGACGCCGCGCCGCGCATCGCCCGGGATTTGAACGATCTGATCATCCGGAACAAGTATCATCTGACGACGGGCTTCCTCGGAACGCCGTATCTGTGCATGGTGCTGTCCGACCACGGCTACCACGACACGGCCGTCCGCCTGCTGCTGCAAGACGGCTATCCGGGCTGGCTGTACTCCATTTCCAAAGGCGCCACCACGATCTGGGAACACTGGGACGGCATCAAGCCGGACGGCACGTTCTGGAGCGACGACATGAACTCGTTCAACCACTACGCTTACGGCGCCGTCGGGGAATGGATGTACCGCAAGGTCGCCGGTCTGGACATGGACGGCGAAGCTCCCGGGTTCAAGCGGATCCGGATCGAGCCGCTGTTCGGAGCGGGACTGCTCAGCCATGCGAAGACGACCCATCTGTCGATGTACGGCAAGATCGAAACGGCATGGGAGACGGATGGAATCCGGGTGAACGTGCGGGTGGCCATCCCGGCCAACACGACGGCGAAAGTGGTGCTGCGCGGCGCTTCGGTCGCGGGCCTGAGCATCGACGGACAGCCGTCGGGCGGGTCGCTTCCGGCGGGCGTGCTGAAGACCGCCGCGACGGAGGCTGGCGTGGAAGTGGAGATCGGCTCCGGGGAATACCGGTTCTCTTATGAAGGGGCGGATCTGTTCCGCAAGCGGTTCACGACATCCACCCGGCTGCTGGAACTGCTGATCGACGAACGGACGGAACGGGCGGTGCGCAAGCATATGCCCCATCTGTTCGGGTCGGCGTCGATCAATTTCCTGAAGACTTCCACGCTCAAGGAACTGACGGAGAACGGCATGAGCCGCGTCACCCGGGATATGGTCGACCGGCTGCTGGAGGAGCTCTCGGAGGCGTAAAGGGATCAGAAGGCGGGAGTCAATCGCGACGGCGGTTGGCATACCCGCCTTCGCAGCGTTCATTCCCCGGCTTGACGGACACAAAACACTGGCAATAAATTATAAGATACGCAAGCGCAACCAGTACAGATAACTTTATCAATTGACTAATGATTGAACTTCCTTATATCATAGATTATATTACTTAATACTTTATGGATGTTAGCGCTTACATTCCGCGGGCCTGTGCGACAATGCGCGTCGAACGGCCCTGCCGCGGAATGCACAAGCCGAATCAACGTCCGGATATATGAGGAGCAGTGGGACATGAGAAAAGCGGGGTATTTGCTGATTATCGGTTTGTTGGCCGTCATGCTGGCCGCGTGCGGCCAAGGCAAGAATGACAACGCGGGCGGCAATGCGGGAGGCAATTCGAACTCGAGCGGCGCTTCCGGATCGAACACGGAACAGCCGGCCGGTGATGCGGGGCAATCGGGCGGAAGTTCGGGGAAAACGTACAGGGTTGCGATTTCCCAGATTGTCGAGCACCCGTCGCTGGACGCGACCCGCGAAGGGTTCCTGGCGGCGCTGAAGGATGCCGGCATCGAAGAGGGTGTCAATCTGACGGTCGACTACAACAACGCGCAGGGTGACCAGACGAACAACCTGTCGATCGCGCAGAAGATCGCGGCGGACAATAACGATCTCGTGCTGGCCATCGCGACGCAGTCCGCGCAAGCGGTGGCGCAATACGTGAAGGAGACGCCGGTGCTGTTCGCCGCCGTCACCGACCCGCTGGGCGCAAGTCTCGTGGACA